>Ga0180431_10003679_pt1 | contig 19565 bp, 14 predicted proteins | sample SS_ome_11_FD_132459 | JGI IMG/M metagenome (GOLD analysis project Ga0180431, IMG submission 132459) | Hypersaline lake sediment archaeal communities from the Salton Sea, California, USA - SS_1_MS_1 metaG | ecosystem: Environmental > Aquatic > Non-marine Saline and Alkaline > Hypersaline >... | reverse complement strand
GCACCGGCAACTACCACCCCACCACGGCCCGCCTGTACACCGACGTGGGCCTGTTCACCTGCCGCGACGACCTGGTGGACGACGTGGCGGATCTCTTCAACTACCTCACGGGGTTCTCGCGCTCCCCGGCATACCGCCGGGCGCTGGTGGCGCCCGAGCACCTGCGCGACGACCTGCTGGCGCACATCGACCGGGTGACCGAGCGGCACCAGCAGGGCCATCCGGGCCACATCCGCATGAAGCTCAACTCCATGATCGACGGGCGCATCATCGAGGCGCTGTTCCGCGCCTCGGGCGCCGGCGTGCCGGTGGAGATGTGCGTGCGGGGCATCTGCGGGTTCGTGCCGGGCATGCCGGGGATCAGCGAGAACATCCGGGTCACCTCCGTGGTGGGCCGGTTCCTCGAGCACTCGCGCATCTTCGTGTTCACCAGCGGCGACGAACAGGCGGTGCTCACCGGATCGGCCGACCTGATGGCCCGCAACCTCGACGACCGGGTGGAGCTGGTGGCGCCCGTGGACGACCCGGGCGCGGCCGACGAGCTGGTGGGGATCGTGGACACCATGCTGGCGGACACCGCATGCGCATGGCGACTGCACCCGGACCGCTCGTGGGAGAGGGTGGTGCCCCCGCCGGGCGAGTCACCGTTCTCGAGCCAGCAGGCCCTCATGGAGCGCGCGTCCGCCCGCCCCGAGGCCACGCCGCGCGACGACCGCTGAGGCCCGAACACGCGCTATGGTGGACGCGATGAGCACCGAGAACGCAGAGACCACCGCCACCGACGAGGCCGTGGCACCCAGCTGGGTGCCGGCCGAGCGGCCCAACTTCAACTCGCCGGCCGCTGACCTGAACCAGCTCAGGAACGAGGCCAAGCGCATCGCCGACGCCGCGCCCGGGCAGCCCGTGCACGACGCCGTGCTGTCGCGCGCGCGCGCGCTGGCCGAGGCGCTCGACCACGACCTGGGCCTGCCGCAGACCGCCGACGGGCTGTCGTACGCCGACCTCGCGGTCCTGCTCTCGCAGAGCCGCTAGGACCTCGCGGGGGTACGCGGGGGCGTGGACCTGCTCCGTTCGTTCTGGGGCCTGGCCAGCGCGGTGACGGGCCGCGTGGCGCGGCATGCGCAGATGGCCCGCGCCAGCCAGTTCGCCTATGTCACGTTCGTGGCGGCGATCCCGTTCGCGATCGTGCTCATCTCGATCATCGGGCTGGTGGCCAGCCCGGCGTCGTACTCCACCTTGGTGGACAACCTGCGGGGCACCATCCCCGACCAGTTGGCGGACTTCCTCGACACCATCCTGCAGTCGGCGTCGGCCACCACCGGGCAGTCGATCTTCTTCCTCGCCTTCGGACTGATCGCTGGGGTGTGGCTGGCCGGCAACGTGGCGGGCTCGCTCACCGATGGCCTCGACGACGCCTTCGAGCGCCCGCACCGCCCATGGCTGCAGGGCAAGGTGCGCGCCCTGCTTCTGGCGGTGGTGACTGCGCTGGTGTTCGTGTTCAGCACCATCCTGGCCGTGTTCGGGCCCGGCGTGCTCGAGTGGGCATTCCGCGAGGTCGGTGCCCCCAGGTCCACCCAGGTGCTCATCCAGTTCGCCCCCTTCCTGGTGGGGGCGGTCATCTTCTGGGCGTACCTGGTGCTGCTGTACCGCTTCGCGCCCAACAACCACGAGGCGTCCACGCGTGATGCGCTGTGGGGGGCGCTGGTGGGCGTGATCGGCTGGCTGGTGGTGGCCAATCTCTTCCGCCTCTACGTGGACAACTTCGGGTCGTACAACCGCGTGTACGGCAGCCTGGGCGTGGTGGTGCTGTTCCTGGTGTTCCTCTACCTGACCGGACTCATCATCCTGATCGGCGGCGAGACCGCGGCGGAGCTGGGCGAGCACGAGGAGGCCCCGGCGCGCCCTGCCCTGCCCCCGGCGTTCCCCTAGCGGGTCACGTGGCGGGCCCGTCCTGTGCCCGCCGTCGGCGCATCAGGCGGGTGATGGGGAAGTCGAGGGCCCACACCATCAGCGCCCAGCCCCCGAGCAGTTCGGCGAATGGGATGGCCAGCAGGAACACCCCCGCGCCGATGAACGTGTCGGGCATCCAGTGGCCCTGCGTCACGCGGCCGAACGCGCCCAGGAACAGGGTGGCGATGGCCATGAGCCCCGCGTACACGCCCACCGTGAGGTACGACGGGTCGCCCACCGAGAAGAACTCCAGGCCGAACGGCAGCAGGCAGATGCAGGCGAGGAAGGCCATGTTCAGCCACAGGGCCCCGGCCGCCACGGTGGAGGGGAGCGTGGCGAAGATGTCATGGTGGTGGATCCAGAACGCCACGATCACGGCGAACGTGATGAGGTAGAAGAGGATGAGGGGCTGGGTGTCCTCCCTGAACGCCTGCCCCAGCGTCTGGCCGGGGCCCGGCGACGGCGGGTCGATGCGCAGCACCATCAGCGTGATGGCCACCGCCATCACGGCGTCCGAGAACATCTCGAGGCGTTTCGTGTTGAAGCGTGGGCCCATGGGGTTCAGCCCTGGCAGGCCGGGCACCAGTAGGTGGTGCGGTTGGCATCGCCCTGGCCGCGTGAGCGTACCGGGGTGCCGCAGCGCCGGCAGGGGCGCCCCCTGCGGCCGTACACCCAGGTGCGCTCCCCGGGGCGTGCGGTGCCCAGCGGGGGACGGTAGGTGCGGATGCGGCTGCGGTCGGCCACGCCCGTGGCCAGCAGCTCGGCCCCGATGCGGCCGATGTCCCCGGCCTCGGCAGGCGTGAGGGTGCCCGCGGCACGCCACGGATCCACTCCCGCCAGGAACAACGTCTCGCTCTTGTACACGTTGCCGATTCCGCTCATCACGCGCTGGTCCATGATGGCCTCGCCCACCTGCCGGGCGGGCTCCACCTGCAGCAGCCGGGCGCCGATGGCGGTGGGATCGGCGCCCTCGGCCAGGAGGTCGGGTCCCAGGGCGTCGACCTGGGGCAGGGGCTCGCCGGGCTCGAGGAGCGTCAGCACCGGGCCCCGGTACTGGGCCACCGTGGCCCGCGCGGTCACGAGCGCCAGCCACAGGCCACGTGGGGGAACCTCCGCCCCGGGGGGATAGGCGCGCCACGTTCCCCCCATCCGCAGGTGCGAGTGCAGCACCCGTCCGCTGCGGAACCGGAACAGGTGATGCTTGCCGCGGGCGTCCATGCGCTCCAGCACGTCACCGGCCAGTCGCTCGGGGATGCGCTGCGGGGCCAGCCGGGGCTCCGGGGAATCCACGCGCAGCAGGGGCTCCCCCGCGATCGCCCTGGTCAGCACGATGGCGTTGCGGTGGCTCACCTGCCCCTCGGGCATCAGTCGCCGGCCTCCATGCCGCGGTACCCGGCGCGGAACCCCGCGCGCTGCATGACGGGCGCCACCGGCGAGTCGGCGGCCGGGGCGCCGTCGATGCGCTCGATCCGCAGGCGCCGTGCGCGGTCGGCCTGCGCCCACCGGGCCAGCGCCCGCAGCCCGGGCTCGAGGAACCGGTGGTCGGGCGCGACCAGGGTGGTCATGGTGCGCCCGCCGCGCTCCACGTGCGCGATGGGCAGCCCATCGGCCAGCACCACCTGGGCCCCGAACACCCGCGAGGGGGAGCGGCCCCCCTCGCGTCGCGGCCAGGGCAGCGCGGCGCCGTAGGGCTGTGCGGGGTCGGCCGCCCCGAGGATCATCACCTCCGGCTCCTCGTGCTCGGCGCGGTCCACGCGCAGGTCACGCAGCCGGTCGATGGCGCCGGGCAACGCGAACTGCGCGCCGCCCAGACCCTCCACGAAGTACCCACGGCGGCAGAGCCCCAGCGTCTCCATCTGCCCGAGGTCCGGATACACCGCGCTGAAGCCCCCGGGGATGCCCTCGCCCAGCACCGCGCCCCGGGTGACGATGCCATGGCGGTCGAGCAGGATCTCGGCCAGCGCGCGGCGGCGGTCGGCCACCGACGGCGCGCGGTCGAACAGCGGGGCCGTGAGCGACCACCGGCCACCGCCTGCCTGCGCGCGCCCGCCGCGCATGCGCGCCGACCGGCCCCACTGGCGACCCCGCGGGGCCCGGGCCGCGGAGGCGCGCTGCGTGCCGCGGGGCCCGGAGCGCAGGGGGATCCACAGGTCGTTGGTGACCTCGCCGGCCCACACCAGTTCCCACAGCGCCGAGACGGCGTCGTCGCGGTGCGCGCCCGAGGCGTCGATCAGGTCGTCGAGGAACTGGGCGCCCATTCCCAGTGCCTCGCGGATGCGCGAGGCGGCCTCGCCCTCGGGGGCGGCATCGGCGGACGGCGGGCCGAAGATCGCGGCGTCCTCGCGCAGGTAGATGGCCACGCGGCCCCCGCCGCCCGTGCCCAGCGATCCCGCGCCCACCCAGGTGATCTCCCCCGCGGCTGCCAGCTGGTCGAGCCAGGCGGGGGAGTACGACCCGAGGCGCCGGGGAAAGGCCTCGCCTTCCCATTGCGCGGCGGGCAGGGCGATGCCCTGCAGGCCCGAGATGACATCGCGCAGGGCATCCGGCCCGGGGGGCGAGTCGGGCCGGTCGATGCGCTGCCACTGGGGCAGGAAGCGCGCCAGCACCTCGGGATCGGTGGGCTCCACCTCGCGCCGCAAGCGTGCCATGCTCATGCGGCGAAGTCGCCTGAGCACCTCGGGGTCGCACCACTCCTCGTCGCTGCCACCGGGGCGCATCTGCCCGCGCACCAGGGCTCCCTCGGCCTCCATCAGCCCTAGGGTCCGCTCCACGAGCGATGCGGATGCGCCCAGCCTGCGGGCTGCGTCGGTTGCGCGGAAGGGCCCATGGGTGCGGGCATAGCGGGCCAGGAGGCCCTCGAGGGCGCGCGGCGCCGGCTCGAGGAAGGCATCGGGCAGGCCGGCCGGGGGCATCACGCCGACGCCGTCGCGAAACCGGCCGGCATCCTCGGCGGCGATCAGGCGCTCCTCGCCGGCCACGCGCGCGCGCGTGGCCCTGCGTTCGCGCTCAAGCTGGTCCAGCACGGCCGTCAGCGTGGAGGGGTCCTCCATGCGCAGGCCCAGCTCGTCGTCGGTCAGGTCGCCCACGCGACGCAGCAGGTCGTGCACGCCGTCGGCGCCGCGCGCGCGGCGGTCGGGGTGCAGGCCCTGAAGCTGGGCCTCCAGGTCGTCCAGGGCCGCCGGGTCGATCAGCTCGCGCAGCTCGTCCTGGCCCAGCAGCTCGCGCAGCAGGTCGCGGTCCAGCGCCAGGGCCTGCGCCCGGCGCTCGGCCGCGGGCGTGTCGTCGTCGTACATGTACGACGCCACGTACTCGAACAGCAGGGCACCGGCGAAGGGCGACGCCGCGTCGGTCTCCACCTCGGTCACGGCCACCTCGCGCGACCCGATGCGGGTGAGCAGGTCGCGCAGCGCCGGCATGTCGAACCAGTCGTTCAGGCACTCGCGGTAGGTCTCGAGGATCACCGGGAACGACCCGAAGCGGCGGGCCACCTCGAGCAGCGACGACGCCTTGAGGCGCTGCTGCCAGAGCGGGGTGCGGCGGCCCGGGTGGCGGCGGGGTATCAGCAGGGCCCGCGCGGCGTTCTCGCGGAAGCGCGACCCGAACAGCGCGGTGCCGCCCAGTTCGCCCAGGATCAGGTCCTCCACGTCCGCGGGGTCGGGGACCAGCACATCGGTGGGGGGGACGGTGTCGCCGTCCACCACGTGGCATGCGATGCCGTCGTCGCTCCAGATCACGTGCGGATCGCTGCCGGTGGCCTCGCGCAGGCGGGCCTGGATGGCCAATGCCCATGGGGCGTGCACCCGGGCGCCGAAGGGGGAGAGCAGGCAGATGCGCCAGTCGCCGATCTCGTCGCGGAAGCGCTCCACCACGATGCCGAGGTCGCTCGGCACCGTGCCGGTTGCCTCCACCTGGTCGCGAACGTACTGCACCAGGTTGGCGGCGGCGCGCTCGTCGAACCGGCTGGCGTCCTGCAGGCGGGCGGCGGCCTGCTGGGGGTCCGCGGCGGCCAGGTCGCGCGCCATGCGTCCCACGGCGGCGCCCAGCTCATATGGCCGGCCCACGCCCTCGCCGCGCCAGAACGGCACCGCCCCGGGGGCGCCGGGCGCCGGGGTCACCAGCACGCGATCGCGGGTGATCTGCTCGATGCGCCAGGTGGATGCGCCGAGCATGAACGCCTGGCCGGCGCGGGCCTCGTACACCATCTCCTCATCCAGCTCGCCCACGCGGGTGCGGCCATCGGCCAGGAACACCCCGAACAGCCCGCGGTCGGGAATGGTGCCGGCGTTTTCCACGGCCAGGCGCCGCGCGCCGTCGCGGCCGCGCACCATGCCCTCGGTGCGGTCCCACACCACGCGCGGCTTGAGCTCGGCAAACTCATCCGAGGGGTAGCGCCCGGCCAGCATGTCGAGCACGCCCTCCAGCTGGTCGCGCGAGAGTTCGGCGAAGGGATGGCTGCGGCGCGCGACGGCCAGGATGTCATCCACCGCCATGGGCTCATCGCCCGACACCATGGCCACCACCTGCTGGGCCAGCACGTCGAGCGGCAGGCGGGGCACGTGGGTCTCCTCGATGGCGCCGTCCAGCATGCGCTCCACCACGGCGGCGCACTCGAGGAGGTCGCCCCGGTACTTGGGGAAGATGCGCCCGCTGCTGGGCACGTCGATCCGGTGCCCGGCGCGGCCCACGCGCTGGATGCCGCGGGCCACGCTGCGCGGACTCTCCACCTGCACCACCAGGTCCACCGCGCCCATGTCCACGCCCAGCTCCAGCGACGACGTGGCCACCAGGGCGGGGATGCGGCCGGCCTTCAGGTCCTCCTCGATGATCGTGCGCTGCTCGCGGGCCAGGCTGCCGTGGTGGGCGCGCGCCACCTCCTCATCGGCCAGCTCGTTCAGGCGCAGGGCCAGGCGCTCGGCGCTGCGCCGGTTGTTCACGAAGATCAGGGTGCTGCGGTGGGCGCGCACCAGGTCGAGCAGGGCGGGGTACATCGCGGGCCAGATCGACCTGCGGGTGGCGCCTCCGCCGATGATGTCCAGCAGGTCCTGGCCGTCGCCGTCCGCGGGGCCGCGCGCGGGCTCGGCCATGTCGCGCATGTCGTCCACCGGCACGATCACCTGCAGGTCGAGTTCCTTCACCCGGCCGGCATCCACCACGGCCACCGGGCGGGGGGTGCCGTCGTCGTCCTGCCCGCCGAGGAACCTGGCGATCTCGCTGATGGGGCGCTGCGTGGCGCTCAGCCCGATGCGCTGCACCGGCTGCTCCGCGATGCGCTCCAGCCGCTCCAGCGACAGCGCGAGGTGGCTGCCGCGCTTTGTGCCGGCCATCGCATGGATCTCGTCCACGATCACCGTGCCGATGTCCCGCAGGATCTCCTCGCCCTTGCTGGTGAGCAGCAGGTAGAGGCTCTCGGGCGTGGTGATGAGGATGTCCGGGGGGTTACGCAGCATCCGCTGCCGCTCCGCCTGTGGCGTGTCGCCGGTGCGCACCCCCACCGTGATTCCCGGCGGCTCGAGCCCCATGCGCCGTGCCGATTCCGAGATACCGGCAAGCGGCCCGCGCAGGTTGCGCTCCACGTCGTAGTTGAGCGCCTTGAGCGGAGAGATGTAGAGAACGCGCCCGCCCCCATCCGGGGACAGTCCCAGCCCGGGGACAGTCCCACCGGTGGGACTGTCCCCGGGCTGGGACTGTCCCCCGTCGAGGTGCGCCGCGGCGATGCGGTTGAGGCCCCAGAGGAACGCGGCCAGGGTCTTGCCCGATCCCGTGGGCGCCACGATGAGCGTGTGCTCTCCCGCAGCGATGTGTGGCCATCCCTGCACCTGCGGAGGAGTGGGGCCCTCGAACGCGCGCATGAACCAGTCGGCCACCGCGGGGTGGAAGGGGGCGAGCACGTCGGGGGCAGGCGCAGTAGTCACGTCCAAACGGTATCGCCGTCGTCAGTGGGACTGTCCCACTGCGGGGACTGTCCCACTGCGGGGACTGTCCCACCTCCGGGACTGTCCCACTCCCGGGTATCATCCGATGCCGTGGGTTCCGACGTCCTCACTCCGCCCCGTGTCTCGCCCGGGGAGACAGGCACGGGCCCGGGCTCCGGGCTCGGGCGGCCGTGCTCGGTCATCGTGATGAACGACAGCCACAACACGTTCGAGGGAGTTGCGACGATCCTGGCGAAGTTCGTGCCCGGGGTCGACTACGCCAAGGGGATGGCGTTCGCGAACACCATCCACACCAAGGGTCAGGCCACCGTGTGGAGGGGCGATCACGAGCGCGCGGAACTCGTGTGGGAGCAGTTGAAGGGCGCGGGGCTCACCATGGCGCCCCTGGCAGACGGATAACGGAGCAGTCGCATGGCCGAGGAGACGCCCAGCCGCACGTGGTACGACCAGGCCTCCGCCGCGGACCACGCCGGAGCGATCGAGCGGGAGAAGGTCACCCAGCGCGCGCTGTTCGCCCGCGTGATGTTCCTGGTGGGGGTGACGTGCGGCTTCGCGGCTGCCGGCGCATTCATCGGCAAGGACTTCACCGGCGGTTGGATGATCGGCGCGTGGGTCGTGGCCCTGGCCCTGGTGATCGCCACTGCCTTCCTCAAGCGCCCGAGCGGAATGCTGGGCATGACCCTGCTGTTCGGCGTGGGGTTGTTCCTCGGCATGGCCGTTGGGCCCGTGCTCAACCTCTACGTGGCCTCCGGCAGCGCCCAGGTGCTATGGCAGGCGGCGGGCGCCACGGGCCTGTTCATCGCAGGCTTCGGCGCATGGGGCTACGCAACCCGGCGCGATCTCGCCCCGTATGCCCGCTTCTTCTTCTGGGCGCTCCTCGGGCTGATCGTGGTGGGCGTGGTGCTGATCTTCGTCACCATCCCGGGGGGCTCGCTGATCTGGGCCATCCTGGGCCTGGTGATCTTCGCCTTCTGGACGGCGTTCGATTTCCAGCGCCTGCGCCGCTCGACCACTGGCGATGTGGCCGTGCCCATCGCGCTCGGGATCTTCCTCGACATCTTCAACGTGTTCCTGTTCTTCCTGCAGATCTTCGGCGGGGGCGGCAGGTAGGCGCATGACCGGATCCGACGCCCTGCTCGACGCGCTCGTCGCGCAGGGCGTCGAGGTGATCTTCGGCAACCCCGGCAGCACGGAGTTGCCGCTGATGGACTCCCTGGCGCGCCCCGGAGCGCCGGAGTTCGTGCTGGGCCTCACCGAGCCGGCGGTGATGGGCATGGCCGACGGCTACGCGCAGTCCACCGGGCGGCTGGGCGTGGTGCTGGTTCACGTGCAGCCGGGCATCGCCAACGCCATGAGCGGCGTGCTTAACGCGGCGCGTGCCCGCGTGCCCCTGCTGGTCATCGTGGGCCAGCAACTGTCGTCCATGCTGCCGGGCGCCCCCTTCCTGGGCGGGGAGGTGGCCGACATCGCGCGCCCGCTCGCCCGCTACTCCCGGGAGGTCCGCACCCCCGCTGACCTGGGGGCCATGTTGCGCGACGCCGTGGCGGCCGCCCTGGGGCCGCCTGCCGGCCCCGCCATCCTGTCCGTGCCGCTGGAGACCCAGGCCGGTCCGGCGCGCCGCCTGCCTGGCCTCCCCGTCGCGCCGTCCGGGCCGGCCCCCCCGGACCCGGCCGCGCTGGATGCCGCCGCCGCGCTGCTCGCCGCTGCCCGCGAGCCCGTGGTGCTGGCGGGCGATGGGGTGGCGCATGCGCATGGCGAGGCAGTCCTCGCGCGCCTGGCCGCCCGCCTGGGCGCACCCGTGATGTCGGAGCCGTTCGCGTCGCGCCTGGTGATGGGTACCGACGACCCCATGTGGGCCGGCCCCATGCCGCGCTTCGCCGCGGGCATCCGCCAGGCGCTGGAGCCCCACGACGTGGTGCTGGCCATCGGCATGCCCGTGTTCCGGCTCTTCGGATGGAGTCCGGGTCCGGCGCTGCCCGGCGCCGTGCGGCTGATCCACGTGGATGCCGACCCCGACGAGATCGGCCGGTCGCACCGCCCCGACATCGGGATGGTGGCCGACCCCGCGATGGCGATGGATGGTCTTCTCGCAAGGATGGGGGCACCCGACGACCCTGCGGGGGCGAGGCATGACCGCGTGGCCGCGGCCCTGTTGACCGCCCGGGTGAACGAGCATGCGGCCCTCGCCGCCCGTGCCTCGGGTGACGGGGTGATCACCGGTGCGGTGCTCTCGCGGGCTCTGGGCGAGGCCGTCGCCCCGGACGACCTGGTGGTGGACGAGGGCATCACGGCCACCCGCGACCTGCGCGTGGCGCTGGGTGACCGCGCCCCCGGATCGGTGTTGTGGCACCGGGGGTCGGCGCTGGGATGGGGCCTGCCCGCGGCCGTGGGCGCCGCCCTGGCGCAGCCGTCACGCCGGGTGGTGTGCGCTCAGGGGGATGGCTCGCTGATGTTCGGCGTGCACGCCCTGTGGACCGCGGCGCATCACCGCGCGCGCGTGGCCATGGTGGTGGCCGACAACTCCGGGTACGAGATCCTGCGGGCCGGCATGGAGGGGCTGACGGGGCGCCCCGAGGGTGGCTGGCCGGGCCTGGCCGTGACCGACCCCGACCTGGACATCGCGGCGATCTGCCGGGGCTTCGGTGCGTCGGCCGAGCACGTGGACGATCCGGGGGCGCTCGATGATGCCATGCGCGATCTGCTTGGCAGGGCCGATGCCGGACCCGCGGTGCTGGTGGTGCGCGTGGAGGGCCGGACCCCGCCGGTGGGGGGCCCGCTGGACGGTGCTACGGCGGGGTGATGGCCCCGCTGCGCGACAGCCGCGCCGCCGACGCCCCGAAATCCCTGCGCGACAACCCGACCACGTCGCGCACGCTGGTGCCCCCGCGCGATGGGATGCCCGAGCTGGACAGCCGCACCGGCGCCAGGCGTCCCGACCGGAATGCGCCGTCGGGCGCGAGGGTCACCTGCAGCACCCCGCTCTGCCCGGCATGGCCGCTGGTGGAGAACACCTTGTAGCCCAGGAAGTTGCCCAAGCTGTATGCGATGAGACGGCCGTTGCGGAACTCCATGCCGCGCATCACGTGCGGGCCGTGCCCCACGAACAGGTCGGCCCCGGCATCCACCACGGCGCGCGCGAGGCGACGGGTTTCGCCGCGGGGCTCGCCCAGGTAGGTCTCGGCGCCGCGCGGCACGTTGCGGTACCGGCTGCCCTCGGCGCCTACGTGCGCCGTCACCACCACGATCGGCGCCATGCGGGCGGCCCTGCGCACGAGGCGCACCGCACCCGGGATGTCCAGGGCGTTCTGGCTCCACGAATACGGCGCCAGGCCCACGAATGCCGCCTTGCCGCCGCCGGGCAGCGGCTGCACGGCCACCACGCCGGGCGGGCCCGTGTGCCGGATGCCCACGGCGTTCAGCGCGCGCACGGTGGATCGCATTCCGGCCGCCCCCCAGTCGTACGCATGGTTGTTGGCGATGCTCATCACGGTGAAGCCCGCGGCCTTCAGGTTGCGCGCGTACGACGGCGGGCTGGCGAACGCGTAGCAACTGCCGCCGCTGCCGCTGCCGCACTTCGCGCTGGGCCCGGTGGCCAGGGCCTGCTCGAGGTTGCCGAGCACGATGTCGCCCTTGAGGAGGGGCTTGACCGCCCGGAAGAGGGTTGAGCCGCCCGCCGGCGGCAACCCGAATTCCGGCGTGCCCATGACGGTGTCGCCCACGGCCGCCAGGGTGACATCACGGCCACCCGGGGCCGGCGCGGTGGTGGCCGGGGCGGTCGTGGTGACCACCTGCATCGATGCCGACGGGGCCTCGGCGTTGGCGGTGCTGACCTCAGGGGCACCGCCGCGCCCGGATGCGATGACCGCGGCCAGGCCCGCCACCGCGCCCGCGCACAGCACCGCGAGGATGCGGTTCTGCACGGTGCGGGTGGACGTTCTCCGCTGCCTGCTCGGCGGTGCGGGCGGTCGGCGGGGCGGTCGGCGGTCCATCACCGGGAAGTTAGCCGCGCGTGCCGGGCGTCCTTCCCTGCGCGGTCGCGCGATCCGCCGGATTGCCGGGATCCCCACCCCGAGCCCCTGCATGACCGCCGGTCGTGATGGACGACGTGCTCCGGGCAGCGGGCCTGCCCATGCGTCACCGCGATCCGTTCGACCGGCTGATCGTCGCGCAGGCCCGCGGGCAGGGCATGGTCCTGATCATGCCGGACACGGCGCTGCGGTCCTACGGTGTCCCCGTGATGGACGCCCGGGCGTGACGCGGCCGGGGCGTCAGTCGCCTACGACAGCGCGGCCACCAGCGCCTCGGTGGCCTGCTCGCGGGTGACCCCCGGCGCGAGCTGGGCGATCCCCGCGGTGCGCGCAGCCAGGTCGTCGGCCGCTCCGGCGGGCGCGCCCACGGCCCGCGCCAACCGTGCGGCGTCCAGCCGCATGGGCACGCCAACCTGCACGATTCCCCCGGCCTGCCGGCGTACCTGCGACAGGCCCAGCACCTTCCGGTCGCCCACCACGACCTCCCACGGTGACATCCCGCCGAAGCACAGGCCCGACGCCTCGCCGCGCGGCCAGGCCCGGGCCTCGTCGGGCGGCAGCGCGCGGGCGCCGTGGATGCCCAGCTGCCCCAGCCCCGCCACCACGGCCTCGCCCACCCAGCGGTAGGCGGCCACCACGTCGGTGGGAAGCAGTGGGTGCCCGGCCGGCAGGATGACGTCGATGGCGATGAGGTCGTCGTCCCACAGCACGGGGCCGCCGCCCGACCCTCGCGCCACCACGTCGAGGCCCTCGGCCCGCGCGGTGGCCATGTCCACCGCGCCTATCTGCGCACGCCCGCACGTGATGGCCGGCGGCGCCACGCGGTGCACCACCAGCGCCGGGCAGTCGCCTGCCGCCAGCAGGTGCTGCGACAGCGCGAGGGCGTCGGGCACCGGGTGCGCCGGGGGGGTGACCAGCCGCCACCCCTGGGGCGGCACGGGCATCCCTACGACAGGTAGGGCGCCACGCCCTCGCCCTGCTGGGCGGCGTCCATCACCATCTCGCTGATGGTGGGGTGGGCGTGGATGATCTCGCCCAGGTCGCGCATGGTGTAGCCGTCGCTGATGGCCACCCCGACCTCGTGGATCATCTCCACCGCATGCGCGCCCATGATGGTGGCGCCCAGCAGCAGATCGGTGTCGGCGTCGGCGATGAGCTGCGCGAAGCCGTCGGCCTCGCCCTCGCCCAGTGCCTTGCCGGAGCCGGCGAACCGCGCCTGCCCCACCTTGACGCTGATGCCCTGCTCGGCCGCGGTGTCGCGATTCAGGCCTACCGTGGCGATCTCGGGGTGGGTGTAGATGCAGGCGGGAACCACCGTGCGGTCCATCGGCACCAGGTGGGGGCCGAGGATGTTCTCGGCGGCGCGGGCGCCCTCGGCCGACGCCAGGTGGGCAAGCTGCAGCCCGCCGATGCAATCGCCCACGGCCCACACCCTGGGGTTGGCCGTGCGCAGGAAGTCGTCCACCACCACGTGGCCGCGCTCGTTCACCTCGACTCCGGCCTCCTCCAGGCCGATCCCCGCGGTCTGCGGCTTGCGGCCGATGGAGATGAGCATCTTCTCGGCGCTGATCTCGGTTCCGTCATCCAGGCGCACGGTCACGCCCTGCTCGGAGTAGGACGTGACTTCCTCCAGCCGGCGACCGAGATGGATCTCGGCCCCGTCCTTCTCGAGGGTCTTCTGGAATTGCTTGGCCGTGCGCAGGTCGATGCCGGCGAGGATGCGGTCGAGCATCTCCACCATGGTCACCTTCACGCCGAGCGGCTGGAACAGGCTGGCGAACTCGCAGCCGATCACACCCGCTCCCAGGATGATCATGCTCTCCGGCACGTCGGGCATCACCAGGACGTCGTTGCTGGTGAGCACCGCCGGGTGGTCCATGTCGATGCCCGGCAGCCCCGCGGGCTCGGTGCCGGTGGCCACGATCAGGTGGTCGTACTCGTAGCGCGTGCCGTCCACCACCACGGCGTCGCCGTCCACCACGCCCTGGCCGGTGACCACCGTCACGCCCTTGCGCTCGCAGGCTCCCTGCACGCCGCCGCGCATCTTCAGCACGATGTCGTCCTTGCGGCTCATCATGGCGGCGAAGTCGTAGCCCACCTCGCCCACGAGGATCCCGAACTCCTTGGCCTCGCGGACCTTGCGCAGCAGGTCGCTGGCGGCCAGCAGGGCCTTGGTGGGTATGCACCCCCAGTTGAGGCAGGTGCCGCCCAGCTCGGCGCGCTCCACCAACACCACCTGGGCGCCCATCTGCGCGGCACGCAGTGCTGCGACATCCCCGCCGGGCCCTCCGCCCAGCACTACCACCCGCGGGCCATCGCTCATCCGAACGTCATCTCCCTGCCCGCGAGGGCGTCCTCCAGCACGCGCGCCTGCTCGAGCTGGTGCGTTTGCGGGTAGCCCTCGCTCACCGACGCGCGGGCGGGGCGCCCGATGTACTCGAAGCTCTCGATGGGCAGCAGGCGCTCGATACGGCGGGTGATGAACGACCACGCGCCCATGTTGCGCGGCTCCTCCTGCACCCACTGCACGGTCTCGAGGTTGGGGTAGCTCTCGAACAGCGCCACGATCTCCTCACGGGGGAACGGGTAGAGCTGCTCGATGCGTCCGATGGCCAGCTCGGGGTGGTTGGCGCGATCGGCATGGCCGTCGAGCTCGTGGAAGATCTTGCCGGTGCACAGCAGCAGTCGGGTCACCTGCGCCGGGTCGGTCACGCGCGGGTCGGGGAGAACGGGCTCGAAGCGGCCGTTCGTGAGGTCGGACAGGCTGCTGGACGCCGCCTTCGCCCGCAGCAGGCTCTTGGGGGTGAACACCACGAGGGGCCGGATCTCGTCGAGCAGGCCCTGGCGGCGGATGAGGTGGAAGTAGTTGGCCGCCGTGGAGCAGTTGGCGATGCGCATGTTGCCCTCGGCGGCCAGGCGCAGGAACCGCTCGGGGCGCCCGGACGAATGCTCCGGGCCATTGCCCTCGTAGCCATGCGGCAGCAGCAGGGTCAGGCGCGATCGCACGCCCCACTTGGCCTGGCCGGCGGAGAGGAACTGGTCGACCATGATCTGCGCGCCGTTGGCGAAGTCGCCGTACTGGGCCTCCCACAGCACCAGCGCCTCGGGGGCGGTGGTGGAATAGCCGTACTCGAAGCCCACGCATGCGGCCTCGGACAGCGGGCTGTTGTGCAGCTCGAACGACGCCTTGGCCCGCAGCAGGTGCTGCATGGGCACGTACACCTCGCCCTTGCCCGGCGAGTAGGTGACGTCGTCGAGCGTGTGGTGCAGTTCCAGGTGCCGCTGCGTGAACGTGCCGCGCGCGACGTCCTGCCCCGTCAGCCGGATGGGAACTCCCTCGGTGAGCAGCGACGCGAACGCCAGGGCCTCGGCGTGGCCCCACGTGATGCCGCCGTCCTCGGCCAGCCCGTCGCGACGGCGGTCCAACTGGGGGGTCAGCTTGGGGTGCACCGGGAAGCCGTCGGGCGGCAGGTGCAGCTGCTCGTTGAGGCTGCGCAGGGTGGACGCGCTGACCTTGGTCTTGACCACCTGGGTCTTGGCCCGGCGGCGCTTGTCGCGCGAGTTCTCCTGGTCGGAGCCCTGCTCCAGGCTGGCCTGCACGCGCTTGTGCGCGGTGCCCATGCGCTGCTCGGCGGCGGCCACCATGGCCGCGTAGTCGTCCTCGGTGATGACGCGGTCGGCGATGAGCCGGTCGGCGAAGATACGCGCCACCGTGGGGTGCTCCTTGATGGTCCGCGCCATCACGGGCTGGGTGTAGGCGGGCTCGTCCAGTTCGTTGTGGCCCAGGCGGCGGTAGCCGATCAGGTCGATCAGCACGTCGTGCCCGAACCGCTGCCGGAACTGCGTGGCCAGGTGCACGGCCGCCACGCAGGCGTCCACGTCGTCGGCATTGACGTGCACGATGGGCATGTCGAAGCCCTTGGCCATGTCGCTGGCGTACCGGGTGGAGCGGCTGTCCTCGGGATCGGTGGTGAACCCCACCTGGTTGTTCACGATGATGTGGATGGTGCCGCCCGTGGAGTAGCCGTCGAGGCCCTGCAGGTTGAGGGTCTCGGCCACCACGCCCTGCCCGGGGAACGCCGCGTCGCCGTGGATCAGCAGTGCCACGGCGCGGTCCACGTGGTGCTCGGCGACGTTGGTGGCGCGGATGGTCTGCTTGGCGCGCACCCCGCCCTCGGCCACGGCGTTCACCTGCTCCAGGTGGCTGGGGTTGGCCGCCAGGTTCACCGCCACGCTCTTGCCCGCGCGCGACTTGAACGTGCCCTCGGCGCCCAGGTGGTACTTCACGTCACCCGCGGCGGCGTAGGGCTCGCCGTCGGCGTGGTCCTCGCCGTCGTCGGTGTGCTCCACCTGCCCCTCGAACTCGGCCAGGATCGACTCCGCCGGCCGCCCGACCGTGTGCATGATGCTCGCCAGGCGGCCACGATGGGCCATGCCGATGTGCACCTCGGGCACGCCGGCGTCGCCCAGGCGGTGGATGACCTCGTCCATCATGGGGATGAGGGCGTCGCAGCCCTCCAGCGAGAAGGTCTTCTGGCCCAGGTACGTGCGCCTGAGGAAGCGCTCGAACACTTCCACCGACACCAGTCGCTCGAGGGTGGCGCGCCGCTCGTCGCGCGGCAGCGGGCTGCGCACCTGCCCGGACTCGATGAACTCGCGCAGCCATTGGCGCTGGTCGTGGTCGGAGATGTGCTCGATCTCGTATGCGATGGTCCCGCAGTAGGTGTCGCGGAGCGCCGGGTAGGCGTCGGCGAAGGTGGCGCCCGGAACGGCCACGCCCAGCAGCGAGGCAGGCACCAGCTTCATGTGCTCGGGCGTGAGCCCCACCCACGCCGGTTCCAGCGACGGATCGCCCGGCGGCGCGGATCCCAGCGGGTCGAGGTGCGCGGCCAGGTGGCCGTAGGTCCGGAACGCCCGCAGCAGCGACATCGCACCGGCCACGGCCTTGAGGGTGTCCTCGTCCGCGCTGGCGGCCACGGCCGGCGCGGCGCCCTCGGGGGCCGCGGCCTGCGGGGTGAAGTCCAGCGGCGGCTGCGCGGGCAGGCCCAGCGCCAGGCGGATCTCGTCGTAGAAGCCCTCGTCGCCGGCCAGCAGGGCGGACAGGTCGCGCAGGAATGCCCCGCTCTCGGCTCCCTGGATGACGCGGTGGTCGTACGTGGAGGTGACCGTCATCACCTTCGACACGCCCCACACCTTCAGCAGGTCGTCGGGCACGCCCTCCATGCCGGGCGGCCAGGTGATCCCCCCGGTGGCCACGATGGTGCCCTGCCCGTTCATCAGCCGCGGCACCGATGCGTTGGTGCCGAAGCCCCCGGGGTTGGTGAGGGTGACGCCCGCGCCCTTCAGTTCATCCGGGCTGATCTTGCCCACGCGCGAGCGCTGGATGAGGTCGTCGAACGCCGCGCGGAAGCCCTGGAAGCCCAGCGCGCCGCAGTCGCGGATCACCGGCACCAGCAGCGAGCGGCTGCCGTCCTTGCGCTCCACGTCCACGGCGATGCCCAGGTCCACGGTGTCGCGGGGCACCTTGTGGGGCGACCCATCCACCCGCGCGAAGGCCGTGGCCATGACCGGCGTCTTCTGCACGGCGCGCACGATGGCCCACGCGATGATGTGGGTGAACGACAACTTGCCGCCGCCCGCCACCGACAGCGCCTCGTTCAGGCGCTTGCGCTCGGCATCGAGCATCTGCACGGAGATGGTGCGGAACGTGGTGGCCGTGGGGATGGACCGGCTTTCGTCCATGTAGTCGGCCAGCGCCGCAGCGGGGCCGGTGAGCTTCACCAGTTCCTCGCCGGGCGGGGGCGGGGGCGCGGGCATCCCGCCCGCGGGCGCTCCCGCGTTCTCCACGTCTGCGCGCCGGATGAGGCCGCCCGGGCCGGTGCCCGACACCGTGGCCAGGTCCACGCCCTTCTCGTGCGCCACGCGGCGCGCGATGGGAGATGCCGGCACGTCGCGCAGGGGAGCGGCCGCGGCAGGCGGGGCGCTCGCGGGGGTGGCCGCGGCGGGCGCGGGCGCGGCGGCACCGTTGCCGGCGGCGGGCGCGGTGCCTGCGGCCACCTGCCCCAGCGGCGTGACCACCTCGAAGGTCTCCCCATTGGGGACCGCGATCTCGGCGAGGGTCCCCGACGCGGGCGACGGCACCTCCAGGTCCACCTTGTCGGTGGACACCTCGACGATGATCTCGTCCTGAGCCACGGTATCGCCCACGGCCTTCTTCCACTCGACCACCGTGCCCTCGGTCACCGACTCCATGTCGGGGAGCTGGATGGGCACGAGGGTGGCGGGCGCATCCGGTGCGCCGGCGCCATTGGCCGACGCGTCCGGCGGGGGAGCCGCGGCTGCGGGCGCGGCGCCGTTGCCCGAGGCGATCTCGCCCAGCAACTGGCCCACCTCCACCGGGGCACCGGCCTCCGCGGTGATGGCCGTGAGCACGCCTCCGGCCGGTGACGGGATCTCCACGTCCACCTTGTCGGTGGTCACCTCCAGGAGGGTCTCACCCTCCTCCACCATCTCACCGACGGCCTTGCGCCACTCGATGACGGTTCCCTCGGTCACCGACTCGCCGAGCACGGGAAGGAGGATCTGGATCGTTGTCTCGGCAGGTGTCACCGTCAGCGTCCGAGCATACCGCCGACCCCGGGGTGCGGCCCGTCGTTCGGCCCCGAGGGGACAGTCCCAGCCCCGGGACTGTCCCGGGGCTGGGACTGTCCCCCTAGTCAAGGTCGAGGGCCAGGTCCAGGGCCGGGGCCGAATGGGTGAGGGCCCCCACGCTCACGAAGTCCACGCCGCAGGCCGCCGCGCGCGCCACGCCCTCGAGGTCCATTCCGCCGGAGGCCTCGGTGACGGCGCGGGCCGCGCACATGCCCACGGCCGCGCGCATGGTGGCCTCGTCCATGTTGTCGAGCAGCACGCGATCGGCGCCGGCATCGAGCGCGCGCTGCACGCCATCGAGGTCATCGGCCTCCACCTCCACCGGAACGCCGGGAAGCGCGTCGCGCGCGCGGGCGACGGCTGCGGCCAGGTCCACGCCGCCCATCGCCAGGTGGTTGTCCTTCACCAGCACCATGTCGTGCAGCCCCATGCGGTGGTTCACGCCGCCGCCGGCCGCCACCGCCTGCTTCTCGAGCGCCCGCCAGCCGGGCAGGGTCTTGCGCGTGTCGAGCACCCGCGCGGGCCGGGCGGCCTCCACATACCGCGCGGTGAGCGTGGCGATGCCCGATAGGTGCGAGAGGCCGTTGAGCAGCGTGCGCTCGGCGGCCAGTACCGCCCGGGCCGGGCCATCGACCCCGAGCACCCCCTCGCCGGCGGCGAGCACGGCGCCGTCGGTGGCCTGCCACGTGCCCGACACCCCCATCTGCCGCAGCACCTCCTCGCCGAATGCACGGCCCGCCAGCACCCCCGGCTGCCGTGCCACCACGCGCCCGCGCGCGCGGGCGTCGTCCGGCACCGTCACCTGCGATGTCACGTCCCCGCTCGTACCGAGGTCCTCGGCCAGCGCGGCCGCCACCAGGTCGGCCAGTTCCATCAGAGGGCGAGCATGCGGTCGAGGGCCAGGCGCGCCTGCGCCGCCATCTCCTCGTCCACCGACACCACGTTCACCACGTCGCCGGCCGCCAGGTTCTCGAGCGTCCAGGTGAGCTTGGGCAGCGTGATG
>Ga0180431_10003672_pt1 | contig 19599 bp, 13 predicted proteins | sample SS_ome_11_FD_132459 | JGI IMG/M metagenome (GOLD analysis project Ga0180431, IMG submission 132459) | Hypersaline lake sediment archaeal communities from the Salton Sea, California, USA - SS_1_MS_1 metaG | ecosystem: Environmental > Aquatic > Non-marine Saline and Alkaline > Hypersaline >... | reverse complement strand
AGTCGGTACGACGCCGGACGCGGGCAGGCGCGCCCGGTCGAGGTCGTCAGATGCCACGAAGAAGTAGGTGTGTGGCGTGCCCTCGATTAGCTGTTGATCAGTGAGCTGGAATACGGCACCGTCGGTGTAATCGAGATCATTGGGATCGGCCGGGGCCATGTCAAATGGCTTGTCATCTATGAAGACCTGGACGTATTTGGGCGGATTCCCGGCAATGCCGGCGAATCTGTCGGTATCCGTGTACACGACTGTGTAGGTGAAATTAGTGGTGCGATCGCCGGTGTTGGGGTCGAGTCCCGGCGGGTTGCCCGGGGCTGAACCGTCATCTTCGGGGAGGAAGGTCAGCTTCGGCGGCGTGTTGGGCGCAACCGTCGGTCCCTCCACGGATACGTCATACCCGCCCGTTGTCTGATTGTATGGCCCGCTGAAGATTAGCAGTTGGTCAGGCGGGGTATCCGGGAATCGCGCCTTGCCGTCAGAGGCCTGCGCGTAGAAGATGTGGTCGCCTTCAGAGAGCTTGATAGGCTGGGTGCGGTAGATCGCGCCGTCCGTATAGACGTCATCCTCGGGCGGGTCAGCCACCAAGTCAAGGACTCTATCCGGAGCTTGAGGCGTTCCATCAATGCCGAGCCTGATTAGTGTCGGCGGGTCGTTTTCCTGATCCACGTAGGTGACGAAGAAGACGAAACTGGTTGCGGTGGTGCCGTCCGGTCCTCCGGTAACGCTCTTGGGGGTGAAGTGGAAGTTTATGAGCTGAGGCGCGGTGTTCTCGCGTACCTCCGGCCCCTCGAAGACGTCGCTGTCGGGATAGCGGACTGGCTCGCCCTCGACCTTCACGTTGGGGTCATCCGGATAGAGCCAACTACCCCAATCGTCCCAGAACTCGAAGTAGTAGTGGTGCACGCCGGATCCAAGCTCGACATTGGTTGCGGTATCGAAGACGAACTGGGCCCCATCGGCGTAGTCGTTGTCAGTGCTGTCTTCCTGGCGCATGGTACCGACGAACCACCTGGAAATGCGGAAGAGGTCACGGGCCGCAACGCCGTCGCCGAGCAGGTCTGAGCCGGCTGCCAGCGTAATGGCGCTACCGGTGTTGCCGGCAATGGCGTAAGTCTTGCCCTTGGCGGCGCCGGACTGCATCGCCAGCTCCATCCCGACGAGCTCGCCGTCGTTGTAGTGGTTGCCGGTGTACGTCTGGTATGCGAGTGAGATACTGGAGTTGACCTGAGTAACTGACGCCTGGCCGTAGCGGCTGCCGAAGAGGTCGAGGTGGATTTTGGCATGGAAGGGCCGATCTCCGCGCGTGGACTCCTGCAGTACCTCGCCGTCAACGTCGGCGTAATCAACGCGGAACGTGAAATTCTCGCCGGAGCGGCCTACTGTCGGGTTAACCGACTCTCCACTCAGAGTTGGGGGGCGATTGACGCGGAACCAGTAGTAGTCCTCCCCCGTATCGCTTTGGGGTACGCCATACTGTCCCTGATCGTAGATGTTCCCTGCGCCGGGCTGTGCATATACCTCCGGGCGGTTGGGGTAAATTGTCGTTCTGGTGCCGTCACTGGCAGCGAAGTAGTAGTTGTAGTCTCCCGGTCCGCCGCCGCCGGGGAATTGCGCGGGGGTTGCCTGGAACTGGAAGACGCACCCGTCGCGATAGACGCGATCCAGGGGGTTCATCTGCTCCATGGTGTAACCGGTGTACGGACCTTCGGCGTTGAGCCCGCGGTCATTGCGTCTGATGAAAACCCTGATGAAGTCGGGGGCGATGTCTTCGGACTGCCAGTAGTTGATGCGGAAGGTGAAGGTGGTCTGGTTGGTCCACTTACCGCCCCTGAACGGCGTGGCAGCGGTCTCGGGATGTATGTTGACGTAGTTGGGCCGGATGGTGTCATCGTTTGTGTAGCGCCAGGGAGGGACAGGCCCGCCGGCAGTGTCCAGAGGGAAGGGACTGGGCGCTGCGCCAGTCGGGTCGGGGGAGAATATCGCGTTGGGGCTGATGGTGCCGGTGGGGAAATAGGGATGGGCCGACAGCACCGGATCTACCTTAGGATAGCGGCCGGGGTTCTGGGAATCATAGGGATAGCCGGAACCGCCTGCAGCATAGTCGCTATCGAGGAATCGCGTGAACTCTCGGGTTGCCACGAAATCGTCCACATCCGTGCCGGGGTCACGTCCTGTTATGCCGCGCCAGCGCGGTTTGGTTCGCAAGTAGTCATTGTGCAAACCGTTGCCGGGCTGCCCAACCTGCATCCAGCCTTGATCCATGGCCGGACTGAAGTCGTCGGTAGCTATGAATTCGTATGTGTGGCCCCCGGCGCTGAGGGCAACATAGTTGTTGGAGTTCGGCCGTCCCCGCAGATAATTGAGGTAACGGTCCAGCTCGTCAGGTCCCGCCGGGTTGTATGGGAACAGGAAGATATTGTCAATGTAGCGTTTGTAGTCCGTGGGCAACAAATCGTAGAAGAACGTAACGCCGCGGCTCCAGTTTTCGTCCGTCGGGTCTTCCCTGTGCATGAAGCGGGGGCGAGTGCGATCTCCATCAATTATGAGAATCACTTCGCCGAGATGATACTGCCTCTCCTCGCCGACCCGGTCAAAGCCATGGTCGTCCCAGTTCGAGTACAGCCAGAAATCATCCCACCAGTCTCCTCGCACAAACCAGGGGTCGGATGGATTCTCAGGGTTATAGTCAACATAGGAGTAGCTGGCGCTAGGGTTATCTGTGCTTGATGGTGGTGGGGAAGTTGTTCGACAGACCAGCGGTGGCAAGCCGTAGCGATTACGGTAAACGACTCTGAATCTGAACCGTGAACTGCCGGTGCCGTCATCGGGGCTTATTCCTCCAGGAGACACGCTAAGCGGATCTACTCCTGTCGCATCTCCACTGTACCACTGCAGATAATCGGAGTTGTCGTGGTAAGTGTTGAACCCGGCAGTCCTAGCGGTTTCAGGATCAGAAAGGTCGCCATCTTCAACGTCTGCGAACACGACCCTGAACGTCACCTGGGAGTCGGTAAAGGGCGCATCTAAGCCTGAGGTTCTCAGGTTGCCTATTACGCCGCCGTGGGGGGCACCGCGGATGTCATACCCGGCGTATGGCCCAATCGTGTACACGCGGGCTTCCAGAGTGCTATCCCAGTTCCATGCGACGCCCTGATCGGTGCCGGGCTGGGCCCAGGAGGGCAGGCCAGGTGTCACGATTTCCTTGTAGATTGCTCCTGAGGCAGTCAGGGAGTAGATGTATTCGTCATCAGGGTCATACTCGACAACGACGCGGAGGTAGCGTTTGGAGTTGGCAGAGGCATATCTTGGCCATATGCCGATGGGGTCACCATCCGCATCAAGGTAACCGACCTCTATGTCGCCAGCTGATGCGCCACCTGTTATACCTGCTATCAAGATGAAGCAGAGGAAGAGTGCAACTCCGAGACGCCATTTTGGCTGGTTCACGTAACGCATCCTCCCGTATCAACAAGAGCGACAGTTTCGTAACGCTGCAACTGTTGCGGCAATCTCCGACCCCAAACGGCACTCGCCCACCCGTGTACGCAATCTGCAAATACGACATGCACCGGAGCAATACGCAGCCTCACACGCATACCCCGGTCCTCCCCACGCACTGGACACCTACAGACAGGCACCAACACAGTTGCTGAGAAAGAGCTACCGCGCCTCCCTCAGCGCGTCTCCCTGTCTGACATATTGGTACCGAGACATTGTAACCAATGGTCTGGTCAAAGTCAACTGCCGCACGGGCGCAGAGGCCCTGTGCCTGCTACTCGCGCTGCGCATCCACTCCTACCCCTTCCAGCCTCAACAGTGCGCGTTTTTGCTCCAACCCTCCGCCGAAGCCGGTGAGGCTTCCGTCAGTGCCGACAACGCGGTGACAGGGTATGAGCAATGGCATGGGATTGGCCGCCATCGCCTGGCCGACTGCACGAGCGGCCCCAGGGCGTCCGACGGCTTTGGCAAGGTCACCGTAGCTGCAGGTGTGCCCCCAAGGGATCTGCTGCGCATGACGCAATGCCTCAGCGGCAAACGGGGTGGCGTACCTGAGATCAGCGGGGACCGTGAAGGGCTGCCGACGACCGGCAAGATAGGCGCATATCTGCGAGTGCGCGCGAACCAGGAGGGGAGTCCATGCGAGGTGCAGTGCAGGAGAGTGCCGGAGTTGCTCCAGCACGTCGTCCAGAGAAGGCTTGGGCAGCACGAGTCGGGTGATGCCGCGGTCTGAAGAGACGATACCAGTCCATCCGGTCAGCATTCCACTTTGAGCGGCGCACTCCGGCAGCCATGCCACAACGTAATTGCGCTCAGCGTCATTGTGGTTCATCCGGTTTACGGTGGTCGCGGCGAGTTCTCTAAGGCTCATTTCGCCCGCCCCCCCCGGCGTGAGATCGGCAGGTTCAGGACCGACAGGAACAGATTCGCTCGGCAATATGCGTTGCGCACGGTGCTATCAGACTCGCATGAGCTACAAGGGTCGATTAGTGGGGAGTTGCGTGATGCTCTCCCCACAGTGGACATGGTTACTATATCCGATAGTAGCTCGGGATGCAAAAACAGCAGACCATCATCTAGCGTGGTCTGCTGTCAGAGCGAGACCATTATCTCAGGGCATCGGACTGCTAGTCGGTGGCAGCAGAGGGTACCCAGAAGGCGGCCTGGTCAATGGATTCCTCGCGTGCCCATTTGGCATGTCCGTCAACATAGCCCCAGTTGAGGCCGTCGTTGTGTCGCTGCGGGCGACCGATATCGAGGAAGCAGTTGGTGCTCTCGTCTTCGCTGGCGGCTTGAGCATCGCCGCCGACGGCGCCGCACAGATCGTTGCCCGGATCATTGACCCACCACTCCGTGCCCGGCGAGGTGTTGGTAGCGCCGAGACATTCGGGTGGGACGTCGCCGACAATTATCTTCATTGCGGAATCGTAAAACTCGCCTTCTGAGGTGCCATTGGCGCCGACTAGATAATTGTAGCCGTAGCCGACATACATGCCCTTGCGGTCCGGGCAGCGGAGGATCTGGCGGTTGCGAGTGTAGGGGTGGATGGCCTGGTGCCAGAAAATGCCGACATTGGCCGTCTTGCCGTAGGGAAACATCTCGTCATGGTCCTGACCGTACATCTTCAGCCCCAGGGTAATCTGTTTGACATTGTTGAGGCAGGAAGTCTGGCGAGCTTTTGCCCTGGCCCTGGCAAACACCGGCATCAGCATCGAGGCCAGGATGGAGATAATGGCAATAACCACCAGAAGTTCGATGAGCGTGAAACCTGTCCGCTTCAGTGTCATCTCTCGGCCCATTAGTACGTCACCTCCCGGCGCTGCACTACTGTACAACGCCAACTGTAGCTGCAACGTGCATGTGTATTCCAAAGATTGTGTTGATGGCGTTACATCATCCGCCGGCGACTGGGTACGTCCCAAGGTACAGCCCGCGCTGCGTTGTGCAACTCTCCACTCCTTAGTATTCCACATTCGGGGCCGCGCAAACCTGCTTTTGGAAATAAAACATGTGAGCAGGCAATTATGTTCCGCTTTTTTCGCGGGCCACAGGTGAGTGCAGTTGCTGTATTATCCCGATTATATCACAGATGAGCAAGCATGATCTTCGCATTTGGAGATGGACCCGCAACTCCAGCGGGTGACTCGGCGTCCCAACGCGTGTCCATTTTGTCGCTCCGATTCGGTGTGACGTCTTGCGCATCGCACAATATACACTTACCATAGGGCCGCCAGCAGAAGATGTCAAGCAGCCCTTCCGCGCCATTCGTGCAACTATTCAGAGGAGTGAGACAATGTCAGACCTCACCCAGCAGTTCAAGACCTTCGCCTCAGAAGCCGGTGCAGACCTTGTCGGCATCGCGAGCATGGACCGCTTTGCAGATTGGTCGGCGGAAACCAGTCCGGCTTCCATCTTCCCGGATGCCAAGGCCGTCATCACCGTCGCACGTCGCATTACCAGGGGAAGTCTCCGAGGCAGTGAAGAGGGCACCAACTTCAATACCTACTCATCCTTCGGCTACCACTGGCTGGACACGGAATTCGTCGCGCTCACCGTCTTCGAATGTGTCGAGTTCCTCGAGGACCGCCGCTGGGAAGCCGCGCCGCTGTTTCCGTTTCCTCCCGAGGCCTGGCCGCAGGGCGTTTCGGTGAGACGCGATGCGCCGGCGCCGAATATCTATCCCAACTTCGCTCACGTAGCGGTCGCATGTGGGCTCGGCGAGATTGGTATCAACGGAGATTTGCTGACACCGCAGTTCGGCCCTCGCCAGCGGCTGCAACTTATCCTCACCGATGCGCCGCTGAATCCTGATCCCATCTTCGAGGGCGCAATCTGCAGTCAGTGCATGGCTTGTGCAGACAGTTGCCCGCTGGGTGCTATCAGTGCCGACGAGTTTGATGAGCTGACCATCGCCGGCAAGACCATGCGCGTTGCCAGGATTGACTACGAGAAATGCCGCGTCTGCCAGAACGGTGCCTGCCCCAACCGCTACCACGCAAGCGGCAAGCCTGATCGGCTGGGCGCTGTCTGCAACCGCACCTGCGTGGATGCACTTGAGGCTCAGGGTGCCGTCAGCAACATCTTCGCGAACCGGTTCCGCAACCGCCCGCCCTGGGGGATTGACCGCACCGGCGAACTTGTCGAGATCCCGGTCAAGCCGATGGCTGGTCAAGCCGGCGAGGAGGGACAATGATGACCGCGCTGACCTCGGAGGCGGTAAAGGAATTCGGATACGCCGCCGGTCTCGACGGCGTCGGTATCGCCAATATCGAGCGTCTCAAGGACGCGCCCGAACAGATGCAGGTTGCCAACATCTTCCCCGAGTGCAAATCGGTCATCGTCACGATGCGCCGCATTCCGCGAGGCGTCTATCGCGGCATCGAGGAGGGCACGCACTGGAGTAACTACACTTTCTATGGTTATAACCGGCTCAACTCATTCTTCCGTCCTCTGGGGACCTACCGACTGGCTTGCTTCATCGAGGACCGCGGTTGGGAGGCGGTGCCGGTGTATCCGGGTGTGCCGGAGAGCCAGCCGACCCGCGACCCGGTTCGCGCAGGCCAGGTTGGCGCCGAAGTTTATCCGGCCATTCGTATCGCAGCCATTGCCGCCGGTCTCGGCGAGTGCGGATGGTCGAAGGTTTTCCTTACCAAGCGCTTCGGCCCTCGCCAGCGTCTCGGCATGATCCTGACCGATGCCGAGCTGGAGCCTGATCCGCTCGTCGAGCCCAACTCCATCTGCAACCTCTGCATGGATTGCGTGCGCGAATGTCACGGCCATGCCATCCCTCACATCCGCGAGGGCAAGACCGTCAGCATCCAGATTGAGGATAAGACCTACACCTGGGGTGATGTGGATATGGGCAAGTGTACTCTTACCCATCACGGCCTCAATAAGGAGGCCTCTCCCTTCCTGACGATGGACTGCCCCGGTTTGCGCCTCGACGTAGCCGCGCAGGAGACTTCCGAAGAGGAGGCTTACAAGCTCAGCTACACAATAGCCGGCGGCACCTGGCGCAAGACGGCCGAATTCCCCGCCGGCAATGTCGTGGACTACTACAAGACGATGCTCTCGACTACCGGCTACTACGCGGTGTGCGGCGCTTCCGGCTGCATTCGTGCCTGCATGATGAACCTGGAGAAAACCGGGCGCATCGAGTCTACCTTCGAACAGCCCTTCCGCAAACGTCCGCGGTGGCGCATAGACCATACCGGGAAGACCTGGGAGGAAGCGGCGGAGTAGCGCCGGTCGCCTGCAAGCTGTTACAAAAAGGCCGTCCTTGATACAAGGGCGGCCTCGCTTCTTTCTAACGTCGTGATACAAGTCAGTCAATCCGCCGCCAGTGGGTACCTTCGGGCGTGTCCTCGAGTGCGACGCCCATCTCGGCAAGCTGGTCGCGGATCTCGTCTGAGCGTGCCCAGTCTTTGGCTGCGCGGGCCTGTTCGCGTGACTTGATGAGCGCCTCTATGTCCGGTGCCAGCGCTTCCTTCTCATGGGCGATATAGCCCAGCACCGCATCCGCCCGCTCCAGGAACTCATTGACCTCCGCCACATTCGCCGCATCAAGCTCGCCCGCGACCAACGCCACATTCACAGTCCCCGTCAGGCTGAACACTGCCGCGGACGCGCCGGGGACACTCAGGTCATAATCCATTGCGGCCTCGAAGTCGTCGCGGGCTTCAGTCACTGCTTGCGAAATGTCGTTGTTGTGTTGTCCCTGCGCCGGCGACGCATTGAGCCGGTCCACGAAGTCCCAGAGACGTTGCAGGGCCTGCTTGCTCTCCTCGAGCGCGGCGACGGTGAAGTCAAGCTGGTGGCGATAATGGGCTGTGAGGAACTGGTGTCGGATCGCCATCGGGTCGTGGCCCTGCTCGAGGAGGTCGCGCAGGGTATAGAAATTGCCCAGGCTCTTGGACATCTTCTGACCTTCGACCACCAGGTGCGCCGGGTGCAGCCAGAAGCGGCAGAATGGTTCGCCGGTGGCCGCTTCGCTCTGGGCTATTTCATTCTCATGGTGCGGAAAGACCAGGTCCACGCCGCCGGTGTGGATATCGAGGGTATGGCCGAGGTAGCTCATGCCGAGCGCCGAGCACTCGATATGCCATCCGGGCCGGCCTGCACCCCAAGGGCTTTCCCACGACGGCTCGTCTGCCTTCGCCGCCTTCCACAGTGCGAAGTCCTGCACCTGCTCCCGCTCGTATTCATCGGCATCCATGCGGCTGAATCCGCAGGCCGATCGAGCCGTGACATCCGTCCCTGACAGCCGCCCGTAGTGCGGCCAACTCGATATGCTGAAATAGACACTCCCTTCGCGTTCGTAGGCGTGTCCTTTCTCCAGCAGCGTCGCTACCAGCTCGATCATCTCTGCGACATGCTCAGTGGCGCGCGGGTATTTCCACGCCGGCTGTACCCGCAGCGTCGCCAGGTCCTCCAAGAAGTACTCTTCATACTGCCGCGTGTACTCACCAAGGCTGATTCCTGCTGCTTGCGCCCCATTGATGGTCTTGTCATCCACATCGGTGATATTCATTACCTGATGGGTTTCATAGCCCCGGTAGCGCAGATACCGACACAGCACGTCGTTGAACACGAAGGTGCGCAAATTGCCGATGTGCGCGAAGTCATAGACAGTCGGCCCGCAGGAGTATATCTTCACAGGGTCTCCCTCGGGCACGTCAAATTGCTCTTTCCTGCGCGTCAGTGTGTTGTACAGATGCAACATGATACGCCTCCGCGATACTTGCGATCTGTGGCGGCTATCCTGCCGGCCCTTGCTTCTGCTGCTCCTCCGTCAGTTCCGTCCCATCCGTGCTCGACGTGTCGGCGCGATCCTCCGGCTTTAGCCCGATACCGGCCTCCAACTCCTCGGTTGCCTGTGAGGTGGCGTGTCGGAACTCCCGAACGCCTTCGCCGATCGCCCGCATGATCTCCTTGAGTTTGCTGCCGCCGAATAGCAGCAGAACGATTACGGCTATGGCGATAAGCTCTCCTGCACCGAGATTCATGATAACGCCTCCGCGGCCTCTTCCATGCCGGTTGTTAGCGCTTGTCATTCCCTTCCGGCTGCGCCAGGAAATACGCTCCCAAATTGAGAGTGACCGGCTCAACCAGCCACGAGTATAGCACAACCGCTCTCCCCCACCAAAACCGACGCATGAGCGGCACTATAGTTCGAGCTTTTCCATCGTCACCTCCGACAGCAGTCGCCTCACGGTATCAGCCGTCTCCAGCGCTGCGCCGAATGTACCGGCTACTGTCGCCGCTGCCGCAACGGACCAGCGCATCCTTTGCTCGAAGGGCTCTCTGCGTGCACTGGCAAAGGCAAAGCCGGCCACCATTGCGTCACCGCAGCCGACCGCGCTGAGCCACTCGACTTCCGGGCTGCGTGCCCGGTAGATGCCCTGCCGTGGGGTGATGAAGATCGCGCCACTCTCCCCCAGTGATACTATGACGATGCGCACGCCGTGCCGTTCAAGCAATTCGCGCCCGGCCGCGACTACACCCTCGGGAACCTTCAGGTCTCTGCCCATCAGCGTCTCAAGTTCCGTGAGGTTCGGTTTGACTACTTCCGGACCGGCCGCTACCGCCTGCGCCAGCAACTGGTCGCGCGCATCCAGGATTACCGGCACATGACTTTTCTTCGCCATCCGGATGAGGTCGGCGTAGAAGTGGAACGGCACGCCCCGTGGCGCGCTGCCGGAGATCACAGCCAGCTCTGCCTTCTCAAGCAATCGCCGCCACTGCCGCTCCAATTGCTCAATCTCAGTCGGCGTCACCAGCGGGCTTGTTTCATCCACCTGTGTCTGCTGCTTCGCCGCCCGGTCAACGATGTTGATGCACATCCGCGACTCTTCACCGATGGGCACCAAGACACTTACAATCTGCTGTTGCGCGAGGCGTGCGGCGATAAAGTCCTTCGACATTCCGCCGCCGAAGCCGACCAGGAAGACCTCTTCACCGAGTACCTGCAGCCCGCGCGCAACATTGACCCCTTTGCCCCCTGCGTCAGCACGGGCTCGGCTCGGCACATGGTAACCGCCGGCCTCGAAGTGCTCCACCTCATAGGTGCGGTCTATCCCCGCATTGGCGCACATCACCAGGATCATCGGGAGTCACCGTTAAGCCAAGAAATTGCGTATTCTCGCCAGCGCTTCTTCTATGTTCTCGAGGGAGTTAGCGTACGATATCCTGAGATACCCTTCCCCGTGCTGGCCGAACGCCGTGCCCGGTAGCAGCGCCACGCCGGCCTCATCGAGGAGCTTGCTGGACAATTCTTCACTGCCGTACCCCGTACCTGTAATATTGGGGAAAGCATAGAACGCACCGTGGGGACAGAGGCAGGAGATTCCGGGTATGTCATTGAGGCCCGCGACCATTGTGTCACGGCGCTTCCTGAAGACGTCTACCATCTCCCGCAGCGCCGCCATCGGCCCTTGGAGCGCCGCGATGCCCGCTTTTTGCACAAAGCTGTTGGTGCATGAGTTCGCATTGATCTGCATCTTCGTGAGCGCCTCGGCCAGCCGCCGGCTGCACGCCCCAAAGCCCAAGCGCCACCCGGTCATTGCGAAGCTCTTCGAGAAGCAGTCGGTAATCAGTGTCCGCTCGGCCATGCCGTCTATCGCCGCGATGCTATGCTGCTCGCCCTCATAGATGATGCTCTCATACGTTTCATCCGAGATGACCGCGAGGTCGCTGTTGATCGCGACTTCTGCGATCGCCTCGAGGTCTTCCTTCGTCAGCACACTGCCGGTGGGGTTGTGTGGCGAATTCAACACGATCAGTGAAGTTTTCGCCGTGATCTTGTCGAGTAGTTCCTCGACATCCAGGCGGAACTCATTCTTCTCGCGCAGGACTACGGGTACGGGCTTGGCGCCAACAAAGCCGGCAACCGACGCGTACGCGGGATAGCCCGGGTCCGGACAAATTACCTCGTCACCGGCGTCGGCCAGCGCGACAATGCCGTAAAACAGGATCGGCTTGCCGCCCGGCACGACAACTATCTGGTCGGGTGAGTAGTTGACGCCGCGTGTGCGCTTGATGTGCTCGGCGAGTGCCGCGCAGAAATCGGGGTCGCCCCCCGGCGGGGTGTAGTGTGTATGGCCGGTCCGGATTGCGTCACAGGCCGCGGCGCAGATGTGCTCTGGAGTGTCGAAGTCCGGCTCGCCGATTTGGAGGTGGATTACCTGTCGGCCCTCTCTCTCCAGCTCCCGCGCCCGCGCCAGGACCTCAAACGCTTGCTCTGTTTGCAATTGGTCAATTTTCGATGACAGCTTCATGCCCTGACAGCCCCTTCCTCGCAGGATTGGTCTTACCGCTGACCTGTAACGCACGCCGGGCCGCATTCGCATCCTGCAGCCCGGCGTTGGCATCATCATATTGTCTGCCCGCAAGTGACAATACTTGCCGGCTAGCTCATCATCTCGCTGATTCTTTCCAGGGCCTTCTCGATGTTCTCGACCGAGTTAGCGTAGGAGAAGCGCAGATGGCCGTCGCCGTACTCACCGAATGCGGTTCCTGCCAAGCACGCCACTCCGGCCTCTTCGAGGCACTTCTTCGCCAACTCGCGGCAGTCGTAGCCGGTCTCGACTATGCGTGGGAAGACGTAAAACGCGCCCTTGGGCAGCAGGCAGTCAAAACCGGGGATGCTGTTGAGCCCCTCGACGATCACATCGCGCCGCTGCTTGAAGGTGGCGACCATTTTCTGCGTCTCGTCCATGGGCCCTTGCAGCGCGGCGATCCCGGCTCTCTGCACAAACGAGGTCACACAGGAGTTGCAGTTGGTCTCAAACTTCGCAATCGCCGCTGCCAGCTCCGCATCGCATACGCCGTAGCCGAGACGCCAGCCGGTCATCGCGAAGGTCTTGGAGAAGCAGTCCAGAATAATCGTGCGGTTAGCCATCCCCTCCATTGCCGCGATGCTGTGGTGCTCGCCCTCGTAGAGAATCTGTTCGTAGGGCTCGTCCGACATCACCATGATGTCGTTTTTGATCGCCACTTCCGCCACCGCTGCCAGGTCATCTTTGGTCAGCACGCCGCTGGTCGGGTTCTGCGGCGAGTTGATGATAATCATTTTCGTCTTGTCGGTCACGAGGCCGACCAGATCATTGACATCCAGCCGGAAGTCGTTCTGCTGTAGCAGCGGCACCGGCACCGGCTTGCCGCCTACAAAGTTAATCATCGACTCATAGATCGGGAACCCGGGGTTCGGGTAGATGACCTCATCACCGGGATTGACCAGCGCCGTAATGCCCCAGTAGATGATCGGCTTCGCACCGGGCACGATCACCACATTCTCCGGACCGTAGTTGGTACCCCGCGACTTGTTGATATGCTCGGCCACGACCTGGCGGAATTCCGGGTCGCCCGCAGAAGGACCGTAGTGTGTCCAGCCGCTGTTGAGCGCTTCACAAGCGGCGTCTATGATATGCTGTGGCGTGTCGAAATCCGGCTCGCCGATCTCGAGATGAACGATGTCACGACCTTCGGCTTCGAGTTGTTTGGCACGTGCCAGCACCTCAAAAGCCGTTTCGCTTCCCAACCTGCTGAAACTCTCTGCAAATCGCATCCGTCCACTTCCTTTCCACGGGTTGCGCCACCCATCGAGCTTCCTTCGTATGAGATGCGGCCCCGTTGCGTCGGCCACTTCTTCTCCGACACCGCGTCACCGCTGTGCGAACCTGCAACCTCCGGCCCGTGCGTACCACTCAGCGCCGGCCCGATACTCCGGGTCCGGCGCCACTTTGCCCGCTATCATATATGGAATTGCGATATTGTTCAAGCTCTTCGCACCAACCCGCTCTGAGTTGTCCAGCTACGGCGAAGGTTCGTCCACCGTGTCTCGGCTCTTTCCTGCGAGCTCATCGAGCATCTCGTTGGCTGATTTCGCCAACTGCAGTCGAGCCTCGTTGGCTGCCACCTGCTGCAGCAGCACCTTGCCTTCGGCTATCTTACCCGTCTTGACCAGCGCGTAGCCCAGATGGTACTTGACGGCGACACTGTCCGGCCACTGGTCCCGCACCTTGGAGAGGAGTTCCAACCCTTTGTCGTACTTTCCAGCGCGTATCCACACCCAGGCCAGGGTGTCGGCATAGGCATGATTCCCCGGCTCCTGGCGCAGGGCCTGCGTCGCGAGCTCCTCAGCTCTGGTAAGCTGCTCGCCGCTGTCAGCGAGTGTAATGGCCAGATTATTGGCTGCCGGCGCAAAGCGAGGCTCCAACATCAGCGCCTCTTCGTACGCTAACATTGCATCCTCCGTATGCCCCGCGTACGAATAGACACTGCCTGCTACGAAGTGCACCAACGGGTTGTCCGCATTGATCCGCTGCGCGTCCTGCGCCACTCCGATGGCCTCATCAACCTTGTCGTTCTTGACCAGCGCCACCATGAGCGCCTGCTGGTACCGCCGCTGCTGGGGATCGAGTTGCGCCGCCTTGCGATAGGCGTTTTCTGCTTCCTCATTTTTCTTCAACATCAGCGCCGTATCGCCCAGAGCATAGAAGAGCGCGGCATACTTCGGATGCTGCTTCACCGCCACCTGCAGCAAGTCATAGCTTTCCTGGGCTTTCTCCTGTCCCAGCAGTGCTCGGGCAGCGGCCAGTTGGCCTTCCGCATATCCACGGGAGTGCTGATCAAGCAGCCGCTCAGCCAATTCCTGAGCAGCCGCGTAGTCCTTCTGCGAGAGCTTCACCACAGCCATCCCGATGACCGCACGCGGGTAATTCGGCTCAAGTTCCAGTGCTTTCCTGAGGGCCTCGATCGTCTCTTCGGGCTTCTGGTTCAGGGTGTATGCCTGGGCAAGCCGCTCATAGTTTTTGGCGCTCTTCTCCTTCGCGACGGCCTCCTTTACCAGCGTCAGCGTCTCCTCCTCACCGTACTGGATGACCATCTGCTCGAGATCGGGGCTGAGTGCCGAGATGCTTTCCTCTTTTCCGCAGCCCGTCATCATGGTCGCTACGATGAGCGCGATGGCTGCTGCGGCAAGGACGGCCACAATGCGTATTCTTAGATTCGCGCGGCACCGGGGATATGCCAAGGTATCTACTCCTCTTGATGAGGTCGGGCAGCCGACTCAGCGCCGCCATAATTCCGGTACGTTATCCTGGCCCGATACAGCTCACTGCCGCAAGCATCTGCGCGTGGCTTCGGCTTGTCGGCTGGACCCGATGCGGCGCTGTGATGAGTCGGATACCGCTCTTACCCCAAAAGATGATCTGCAATATGTAATCCAGCGTTCTGATTATACCACACGAGGCACACGCAACCGAAGGTTTGGGCCATTTTTCTCGTCACTGAATTTCCGCAGGCAGCCGGGCCACGCCCTCTTTGGTCTGCATAGGGCATGTTTCTGCTAAGTGGGAGATGCCAATGTGGCTCAGCAAGGGGAAGCTGCAGATAGAGCGGAGGGTGAGGTAGTTGCCAGGGGGTTGAGGCTGCGCGGCCTATGAGGTATAATAGTACTGGAATACATTATTGGCGGGGTGAGGCCGATGGCAAATATGCTCAAAATATCAGAGGCCGCATCGCTGGGACTCCACGCGACGGCGGTACTGGCTGCCTGCAAAGATCGCATCACCACGACGCCGGAGATCGCGGAGTGGCTCGACGTCTCCGAGGCGCATCTGGCGAAGGTGCTGCAGCGCCTCCACAAGGCACAGTTAGTGGAGTCGGTGCGCGGTCCGAAGGGCGGTTTCATGCTGAGTAAGCCTGCGGATGATATCAGCCTGCTCGAAGTCTATGAGGCTATTGAGGGCCGGCTGGTTGCAGACACCTGCCTGCTGGCGACGCCGCTATGCGACGAGAATGAATGTATTCTCGGTAACCTGCTGGAGAAGGTGTACGAGCAGGTAAATGGGTACCTGTCGGCGACGACGCTGGCGGATGTCGCCGGAATCCTGCAGAAGGCAATAGGTAACAGAATGTGAGCCAACAATGCAGGCCAGGAGTGCCTGTCAGCAACGGGTGCATGGGCCTGCTGACTAAATCAAGGAGGCGTTGACGATGGTGGTACAGCTCAAGGACGGCGTTTACTGGGTAGGCGTTATTGACTGGGAACTGACGCACTTCCACGGTCACGAGCTCTCGACGCATCGTGGCTCGACGTACAATTCCTACCTGATTTTGGATGACAAGAAGGTGCTTGTTGACGGCGTGTGGTCGCCTTTCGCGAAGCAACTGCTCGCGAATATCAGCGAGGTCATTGACCCGGCGGAGCTGGATATCGTGGTGGCCAACCATGCGGAGGTTGATCACGCGGGGGCGCTGCCCGAGGTAATGCGAGAAACGAAGGATGCGATGGTAGTGTGTTCACCGAAGGGGTTGGACAGCTTTCCCGGCAACTACCATGTGGACTGGCAGTTCCAGCCGGTGAAGACAGGTGAGAGCATTGACATTGGCGACAATGAGCTGATCTTCGTCGAGGCGCCAATGCTGCACTGGCCTGACAGCATGTTCACCTATCTCACGGGGCACAACATCCTGATGCCGAATGACGCCTTCGGGCAGCACTATGCCACGGCAGGGCGTTTCAATGATGAAGTGGATCAGGAGGAGCTATACGAGGAGGCCCTGAAGTACTACGTGAATATTCTGACACCGTTTTCCAACCTCGTCAGCAAGAAGATCGAGGAGGTAGTAGGGCTGAACCTGCCGGTGGATATGATTGCGCCGAGCCATGGGGTGATATGGCGGGAGGACCCGATGCAGATAGTGACCAAGTATCAGGAATGGGCGGCCCAGGAACCGGAGTGCAGAGCCGTTATCCTCTATGACACGATGTGGAATGCGACCGGACGGATGGCGGCGGCTATCGGCGACGGCTTTGCCGACGAGGGCGTTGACTACAAGTGCGTGCACATGGCTGTAGCGGACCGCAATGATGCGCTGGTGGATGTATTCAAGGCGCGCACAATTGTAGCCGGTTCGCCGACCTTCAACAACGGCATTCTCGCCGGCATGACGCCGATTCTGGAGGAGTTGAAGGGCCTGCGGATGAAGAACAAGCTGGGGGCGAGTTTCGGTTCGTACGGCTGGAGCGGCGGCGCGGCGAAAATACTTCAGGAGCGGCTGGCAGAGGCGAAGATTGAAGTCATCCGCGACGGTATCGAGGTAAAGTGGCAGCCAGGGGCGCAGGAGCTGCAGTCGTGCCGCGAGTTCGGCAGAGAGTTGGCCGCAGCGACGAAGCAGGCATGACCGCGCGTAACAGGGAGTGAGACAACCATGAGGCGACTGGCTTCGTTCGTAGGGCTCGTGTTTGCCGCGTGCTTGTGCATCGTCACGGGTTACGCACAGATGAAGGCGCCGGCGGAGGTGGATTTCAGTTATCCGCCGCCTCCTGTAGAGGGGCAGGCGGATACGTTCACTATCGTCAAGGAGAGCAAGGCCGCGGCCTGTCTGGTCATACCTGAGCAGGCAGCATCTGACGAAGTCCGTGCGGCGCGCAACATCCGCTTCTACATCGAGAAGGCTACCGGTGCGACGTTGCCGCTGCTCAAAGAAGGCGAAGGCGTGCCGGAGGGTTTCGGGCGCATCTACATCGGCGAGACGAGCGTCGGCAAGGCGACGCCGCTTGATTTTCCGCCGGTGCGCTATGGAAATGTCGAGATGCCCAATATCAACGCCTATCTCATCACGACACCTGACGCGCAGACGCTGGTGATCCGTGGCATGACAGCGAAGGCGACTTTGCTCGGCGCAGTGGGCTTGCTGCGACGGTACGTGGGAGTACGGCGATACTGGCCGGGAGAGCCGGGCGGGATCGGTGACGTAGTGCCGAAACGCAGCAGCCTGTCGCTTCCTGAAGTGGAGTGGCGCGACTGGCCGTATTTCGTCAGCCGCATAATGAGCGGGCTGGACAACCGGGGCCCCACAAATACGACGGAGCGGTTCGTCACCTTCAGCGACTTCTGGCGGATGAACTATGCACTTCCCTCCAACGAGAGCTACTACCGGCTGATGAGCGCCAAGGATCATCTCGATGAGCCCGAGCTCTTTCCGCTGATCAACGGGTCGCGCTTTATCCCCGGTGTTGATGAGCGCGGGCGTATCGCCCACGGCTGGCAGCCATGCGTGGCGAACCCCCGCGTGGCTGAATTGATGGTCGAGTATCTCCTGGAGACATTCCGGAGCGAACCGGAGCGGATCGGCATGAACCTGGCGGTGAATGACGGTTACGGTGACTGCACCTGTGAGGCCTGTAGGGCGATGGATGCGCCGGGCGCTGATCCGCTGAATCGCATCGGGCTGTGCGACCGGTATGTGAAGTTCGACAACATCGTCGCCGAGGCCGTAGCGGAGGAGTTCCCGGACCGTCTGCTGGCCTTCATCGCCTATGGCTCGATGCAGGAGCCGCCGACAACGGTCAAGCTCCACCCAATGCTAGTGCCGGTATTGTGCGTCTGGGGAAATGCCTTCGAGATGTGGGACAAGTGGCAGGCCACCGGTGCGAAGCATATGGGCATCTACCTGTACCATGACGACATCCGGTCGCTGATGCCGAAGCTTGATATCCACCAGTCGGCGAAACGGATCCGCTACATCGTCGGCACCAACCTGGCGCGGCACTTCTACCAGGAGTTCTACGGGATCTACCCGCTCAATGGCATGGTCGGGCATGTAGAGAATGAGCTCATCTGGGATCCGCGTCTCGACGAGAATGAGGTGCTCGCTGAGTTCTACGAGGGCTTCTTCGGTCCGGCGGCAAGTGCCATGAAGCTGTTCTATGACGAGCTCGAGGCCGGCTACGAGGAGTGGCTGGCTGAGTACGGTCTCCCGCACCCGTATGGGAAAGACATGTCATCAATTGTGGACACCAAGACCATCGAGCAGTTCAACGTGCTGCCGGTCGTCCGGGCGGAGAAGGCTTCGAGACATCTTGCCGAGGCGCTAGCCGCAGCGAAAGACGATGAGCTGGTGACCGAGCGGCTCCGTGTTGTGAAGATTCTCTACGACTTCGCGGTACCCGGGGCAAAGGCGTTCTGGGCGATGGATCGGCTGCGCAGCGGCGAGTTCACCTCCATGGAGGCCGCCGAGCAGGCGATAGTTGACGCCCGCGAGGCTGTGGACAATGTGCTCGCTCTCGCGGAGTACAAGTTTGAGGTGATGGAGCAGCCGCCAGCTACCGAATACGCCGCGCACACCAGCTCCGCGCAGTTCTACCATGACTTGGAACAGGGGGTGGTGCATCCGCGCATACTGAGCACGACGGCGGCAGCATTCCGTAACGTTTCCGCATATCTGATAGAGACTGTGGGCAGGGAGAAGACCGTGGCGTGGTGGACGGAGCAGGAGAAGACCGAGACGCGACCGGCGTTACGTGACCTGATGGCCGTCGCGCGGTTTCACGCCTCGGGCAAGGAGCTTGCGAACATGGTCGCTGATGCGAGCTTCGAGCAGCGCGGTGCGAAGGAATTCGCCGGTGCCGGCGATGATCTCCCCCCAGGGCATCAACTGCGCGACGGGGTAAACGTCTGGTGCGGAGCCGGTTCCCCGATGAGCTGCTCGCTGACTGATGAGGACGCGCACAGCGGCAAGTACTCCTTCGCATTCTGGGAGACGCAACACGCGGGAGTGTCGGAGGGCATCTCCGTGACGGGCGGCGAAAAGCTGCTGATGTCCGTCTGGGTCAAGCACAATGACAGCGACGCGGTGTACAAGGTGGATGCCCTGCCACGCGGCGATGCGATGCTGCCGCGATACACCGTCGCGGTTCCCGACAAGCCGGGGGAATGGCAGCAGGTCGAGATCCCCTTCAATGTTGCGCCCGGTACGCGCACCATCCGCATTTACGTCTTCGTGGATAGGCAAGCGCCAGACGCCCGCATCCTGGTGGACGACTTCTTCATCGGCAAATACCCGGACTGACCGCCAAGCCGGCACCTCACACACTAAAACGGTCGGGAGCGTTTACAAGCCCCCGGCCGTTTTCTGTTGTGCGGCTGCAGTTCGGCGCCTTGCGACCTCAGTCGTCGCTGATGGTCCAGTCCGACAGCTTGGTGCGCATGCCCCATTTCGCGTGGCCGTCACAGTATGTTGCGTTGTACCCATCGTTATGGACCTTCGATATGGAGCCGTCACCCGTACCCATGAAGTCGAACTGATCGTAGT
>Ga0180431_10003671_pt1 | contig 19615 bp, 11 predicted proteins | sample SS_ome_11_FD_132459 | JGI IMG/M metagenome (GOLD analysis project Ga0180431, IMG submission 132459) | Hypersaline lake sediment archaeal communities from the Salton Sea, California, USA - SS_1_MS_1 metaG | ecosystem: Environmental > Aquatic > Non-marine Saline and Alkaline > Hypersaline >... | reverse complement strand
GCCCAGCGGGCCAGTTGGTCCACTTCCGCCAAAAACTCCCGAAAGTCCGTGTCGGGAACCGGCACAAGGTAGTTGCTTGCGCCGGGCGGCTTGGTAATCTCCTGAGGTGTCGCGCATGCTGGCATATTCAACTTTCTCTGATTATTAAGTCGTTGAAAGCTAGCATGTCGCGGCACGCCTTGAGAAGTCAAACAACGGGTCGGGCAAAATCCGGTCCGCGCTCTGCTCCCCGGCGAGAAATCCCACAGGGGCTTTTCGGATAGGGTCTAGCTCAGCGTCCACATGCCTTACGTTGTGCGGGTCAAGAAGACCGCCAGGATCGGCCGCTTCAGCGCCAGTTCCTCTGCGGCTACGGGCGCTGGAAGAAGCACTCTGCGAATCTTCGATTCGTGTTTGACCAGCAGGTCTATTTCGCCGCGAAGAAGATCGCTAAAGGGCGCGATCCCTACCTGGCCGTGGTCAGCAATCGCTTCCAGGGCCGCGAGGCCCTCGAACTCTACAGCCTGCGCTGGGGCATCGAGACCTTCTTCAGCCACCTCAAGAAACGAGGCTTTTGCTTTGAGCAAACCCATCTGACCAAGAAGCCGCGCATCGAGAAAATGGTCGCGGTCCTCGGCGTGGCCTTCACTCTCGGCCATCGGTGGGGACGCCTCCACGAGGCACGCCGGGGCAAGAACATCAAGAAACACGGCTATCGTGCCAGAAGCGTCTTTCGTCTCGGTCTGGAATCCCTGCACAGAATGGTCAAGCGTCCCGCCAGATACCTCCCCGATATCGCCGAATTCCTACGCCTTGTCGTTCAGCCTCGTCAGTCCAATCGATTTTTTGTCGTGTCGTGTGAGTTGGCGTGAAAGACTCGGCGGCAATTCCTGCTGTTTGCGACGTCATGTATGGGAGGGGTCTCCGGTGGCGCCAATATTGAGCGGGGGTGGATCGTTGTTGTCATACTGCTGTGGAACTTCCAACCGTTTCCGTGATGCTTCGGGTGATTGCCCTGCCGGTCCTCTTCGCGATGCGAGGATTCGCACAGGAGGAGGCGGCGGAAGCGGTTGACTATACGCGCGGGTTCGAGTTGCTGGCGGAGCTGGGGCTCCCGGGGGTGGCCGGGGCGGAATGGGGGAAGCTGGAACTCAATCAGCAGGGGTCGCTGGGAATGGCCTCGACGCGTTCGGCGCAGAGCGCCTTCAGCGCGTTCGAGACATCGCCGACGGGGAATGCCTGGAAGCTGGCGGCGGGCGAGGACTCGGACCGCACCCCGGTGGTGATGGCCGGGGGCACGGTTGCGATGGAGGTGAGCCTCGAGCGGAAGCAGGGATTCCTGAGCCGCTTGTTGCGGGGGCCGCAGCGGGAGCCGCCGGATGGTCCGGCGGGGGGGACGTGGAAAGAGTCCGGGCTGGCGTCGGATGTGGCGACGATCTGCAAGGCCCTCGAAGATTACCGGCCGGACCCGGACGAGGCGCACTATTCCTTCATGGGCCGCTACGGGGTGGAGAACGGGTGGGGTCATCTTCTTGTTTTCGCCTCGCAACTTCATGGGGCGGGGCACGCGGAGGAGGCCAACCGCCTGGCGGCTCTGGTCGTTGCGAAGGCGCCCACCCCGAAGATGGCGGTGGACCAGGCGGTCTCGGTGGTGGCGGAGGGGGAATTCGAGGAGGTGACGGACGACTTTTTCGAGAGCCGCGACTGGACGGCCTATCATGACGGGCTGGCAGGATTGGCGGAGAAGTATCCCCGCGGGTGGGACAAGGCCGGGGCGGTCCGTCTGCTCATCCCGAAGGTGAAGGCGCGCGCGGCGGAGGAACCGGCCCCGGACCCCTCGATCGAGGGCGAAACGCTGACGGCGGAGGCGCTCGCCGCGATCGGGACGATGGGCGAGGTCCCTGAAGCCGAGAGTCCCGGGAAGATGGCCGCCAGGATGGGGGTGGATCTCGCCGGCGTGCCGGCCGAGTTCCGGCATCAAGTCCTGCGCCAGATGATGGAGGGGGGGTACCGCGGTTACCAGTCCGGGGACAGGGGGCTGTGGCCGCTGAAGGGATTGCCGGCGGAAGAGGCGGGGCAGGGCGCGGTGACGGCGCTTTGCGGGATGAAGATGGACGGTGTCCTTGCGCTCGCGGCTCTCGCGACGGACGAGACGTTGCTGCCCCGCCCGGCGGGGAGCAGCCGGCACCGGAGCAGCTACTACTATGGATCTGGTGAGTCGCCGGTCGAGCAGGCGCGGCGGATCTACGGGCAGATGCGCCGGCCGGTCTCGCGGGGAGAGCTGGCGCAGGCGGCGTTGCGGCCGGCTCTCCCGGACGGGGCGGGGGATCTCGACGACATGCCGCCGGACGAACTGCAGGGGTATGTGGTGGAGTGGTGGCGGGAGCACCGGAACGAGGAGCCCCTTGATCTGGCGCGGCACTATTTCGAGGAGGGCAGCGAGATGCAGCGTCGGGAGGTGGCGGTGTGGCTGGCGGAGCGGGGGGACGACCGTTCGGCGGCCCTCTTCGAGACGGTGGTGTTCGAGGGGTATTCGGTGGCGGGACATCTTCCGGCGGTGGAAGCCTATCTGCGGATCCGGAAGGAGAAGGCGAAGGCGTTCTTCGACAAGTTTGCGGCGGCGATCCGCGCCGAGGCCGAGGCGGCGGGGGGGACGGGCGGTTCGTCCGATCCCTATCGTCGCAGGTTCGAATACGCCATGTCGGAGGAGGGGGGAGTGGAAGGATTGCTGAAGAAGCTCGAGATCCATGTGGCGGCCATCGAGCCGGAGGAAATCATCGCGGACGTCCTGGCAGAGGAGATCGAGGCCGGGCAGGGTCTCGAAATCCTCGATGAGATGATGAGCGGGAAGGCCGAGGAGCACGCCATTCTCCTTGTCGGAGGCGCCCGCCGGGCGGAGGAGACCGCGATGCGCGGCGCGTTGCTTGGCGCCGTGATGCGCATCGAGCAGCAGGCGGCCGCGGGGGAGCCGGGGGCAGAGTCCGCTGCGGCGAACGACTGGGAGGAGTTCTTCGAGAGGACGCGGGAGGATCTTGGGGTTCTGCTCGCGGACGAGCGGGAACTGGAGGGTGGCTCCTACGGGGTGAAGCACGTCAACGAACTGGCGGCGCTGGTTTGCGAGGGCGGATGCGGGGCGGACCTGACGGCGATGTGGGAGATCTGGCGAAAGATGGAGGACGCCTTTCCGCCGGTGCTGCTGCGCCAGGCGCGGGCCCGGCTCGCGGGGGACGAGATTCCCCCGCTTCCCGACCCATCGAGGGTCGGGAGGGAGCGGCGCCGGGAACTGGCGGAGAAGGCCGCGGGGCTGGACCCGATGGAGATCCTCGCCATGCTGGAGGCGGCCTCGTGGGACGAGCGGTTGGCGTGGGTGGAGATGGTCGGCGACTGGGAGGGCGAGATGCCGGAGAGCGTTTCGCGGCTTACGAGGATGGTGACCCGCGTCAAGGACGACCTGCCGGCCGGATTTGCGGAGTGGAAGACCGGTCAGGAAGTGAGCGCGGAGAGGATCGAGAAGACCGTGAAGCGTATCGAGGGGGACATCGACGCCAACGCCGGGGCGGTGGTGGTGCTGAAGCCACGGCCCGGAGGGTTGGGATTCGAGCTGACGGAAACCGCGCCGTGGCGGGACTACTTCTCGTCGCAATCGCTGGCGAGGATGCAGGAAAGGGGCCTCGACAAGGTCGTGGGGATCTTCTGGACTTCGGTCGAGGGACGCTGGCAGTCGGGATACCGGCCGAAGGAGGAGACCGGCGACGCTCCGGAGGAGGAGGGAGACAAGGACATCACCGAGAGCATCGCAAAGCGCATCGAGGACGGGGGCTGGTCCAAATTCGTGGCGGTCTTCGTGGTCCACAACAAGGACACGGCAGAGAAGAGCCTCACAGAAGGAATGCCCTGAGGAAAGGGCCGCCGGCCCGTCGGAGAATCAATCAACGCCCACGCATCATGAGCACCACCGCACCCGCCGCGCAATGGAAGGACATGCAGGAAACCGTCGCCCGGATCCGGGAGGAGACGGCTCGCGTCATCGTCGGGCAGGATCAGATCGTCGAGCAAATGCTGGTATCGCTGCTCTGCAAGGGGCACTGCCTTGTGGTCGGCGTTCCGGGTCTCGCCAAGACGCTTCTGGTCTCGACCCTCGGGAAGATCCTGGGGCTGAAGTTTCAGCGTATTCAATTCACGCCGGATTTGATGCCGGCCGACATCGTGGGCTCGGAGATTCTGCAGACCGGGGAGGGAGGCTCGCGGACGTTCGAATACACCGAGGGTCCGATTTTCGCGAACCTGATCCTTGCGGATGAGATCAATCGCACCCCGCCGAAGACGCAGGCCGCGATGCTGGAGGCGATGCAGGAGAAGCAGGTCACGGTGGCGGGCCGCTCGCGGCGGCTCGAGGAGCCCTTCATCGTGTTCGCGACGCAGAATCCGATCGAGCACGAGGGGACCTATCCGTTGCCGGAGGCCCAGTTGGACCGCTTTTTCTTCGACTTGCGGATCGGGTACCCGTCGATGGAGGAGGAGGAGGAGATCGTGAACCGGACTACGGGACGCGACGTAGCGGAGGCAAGGACCATTCTGGACGCGAAGGGGGTGGTTGCGCTGCAGGACGCGGCGGTGGACGTCCCCCTGCCGCGGACGGTGGTGCGGACGATCCTTGAGCTGGTGGCCCGGACGCGGCCGGAGTCGGAGCTGGCGGACGAATACGTGAAGAACTACGTGGCGTTCGGGGCGGGGCCGCGGGCCTCGCAGTGTTTTTCGCGGGCGGCGCGGGCGCTGGCGCTGTTGCGGGGCGAGCCGATGGCCTCGGTGCAGGAGGTGCGCGACCTTGCCCTGCCGATCCTGCGGCACCGGATCATTCCGAACTACAACGCCACCGGGGAAGGGGTGGGGGTCGAGGAGATCATTGCGAAGCTCACGGCGGACCTCGGAGGCTGAGGCCCGCCCCGCGCCTTCCCGGTGCTGCAACCGAACGCTTTCCGGACGATGGCCGCCACTCGCTACAGGTTTCTGAAGCCGGAGGACATCCGGCGGCTGAAGAACTACGAGTTCGGGGCGCGGGCGATGGTCGAGGGGTATCTTTCGGGGCGCCATCGTTCGAAGCAGCGCGGGGCGTCGATCGAGTTTCACGAATACCGGAGTTACTCGCCGGGGGACGATCCGGGTCTGGTGGACTGGCGGGTGTTTGCGCGGACCGACCGGCATTACCTGCGCACCTTCGAGCAGGAGACCAACATGGAATGCCACATCCTGCTGGACAGCTCGGCCTCGATGGCCTTTCCCGGGAACGCGAACGGCGGGCGGCTCAGCAAGCTCGAGTATGCCTCGTTCTTCGCGGCCTGTCTGGGGTGGCTCGTGATTCACAAGACGGACCGGGTGTCGCTGCAGGTATTCGACCGCGGGATCCGGAGCTTCCTGCCGCCCGCCTCGACCCGGCGCCACCTGCATGAATTCCTGACCACCCTCGAGAACAACCGGGCGGGCGGCGAGACGTCGCTGGCGGAGGTGTTGCAGCGGGCGCACCCGCTCATCAAGCGCAAGGGGACGCTGGTGATTCTCTCGGATTTCTTCGACGACCCGGCGCGCATTTTCCATGCCCTGAATCCATTTCTGCACCGCGGGTTCAGGGTGCATCTGTTCCATGTCCTCGACCCGTGGGAGCTGACGCTTCCGGACCGCGGGCTGGCGCGATTCATTGACATGGAGAACGACGAGCGGGTGGTGGTGCACACCGGCTCGGTGCGGGCGGCATGGAAGCGGGAGATGCGCGGGCACATGCGCTCGCTGCGGCGGCTGGCGGCGGCCCGGCGGGTTGACTACGCCATGGCGCGGACCGACCGCTCGTATTTTGAACTGTTTGACCGGCTGGCCTGATGTCCTTGTTTCTCGAGAACGGCGGATGGATGGGCCTGCTGGGGCTGGCCCTCGTTCCGCTCCTTGTGCATTTGCTGGCGCGGACGCGGCCGCCGCGGTTCGCGTTTTCCTCGGTCGAGTTTCTGAGGCGGGTCCTGCGGCGCAGCGCGCGGGTGCGCAAGCCGCAGGACATGCTGGCATGGCTGCTCCGCACGCTGGCGGTGCTGGGGGTGGCGGGGGCGGTGATCGGTCCGATCCTCGCGTCGCGGGACGCCGCCCTTCCGGGGATGGCGCGGAGCGTCGTGGTGGTGGCGGACCGGTCCGGCTCGATGGCTGCCCCGGACGGAGTCGGGACGCGTTTTTCGGCGGCGTGCGAGGCGGCGGCGTCCCACCTGAAGAAGGCGCGGCCCGAAGCGGCCAACGTGGTGTGGCTGGACAGCCGGCCCGAGGCGGTTTTCCCGAGGCCCGGTCCGAACGTTTCCTTCCTTGTGGAGTCAATCAACCGGGCCGAAGTGCGCCTCGAGGCCGGGGCGGTGGACACGGCGATGCGCATCGCGGGCGAGCAGCTCGCGGAAGCGCCGGGGCATCGCGAGCTGGTCCTGATTTCGGACTTTCAGGCGAGCGCATGGGAGGACGCGGCGCTTCCGGTCCCGGATGGGGTGAAGGTGATCAAGCGGCAGGTGGGGACCGAGACCGGCAACAGTTCGATCGAGGCCCTCTTCGTGACTCCGGCCGATCCGGTGGCCGGGCAGGAGGTGGGCGTGGTGGCGCGGGTGCGCAATCACGCGGGGACGCCGCGGCGGGCGACGCTGTATCTCGAAGCGGGCGGGGGGCGGCAATCGCGGGTGATCGAGCTTCCGGCCTGGGGGTCGACGGAAGCGGTTTTCGAGGCGCGTTTCGGGCGGGCGGAAGAGGTCCTGTTGTCGGCGGCGCTGGAGGCCGACGAGTTTCCCGCCGACGATCGGCGCCATGCCGTGGTGGAGGTGCGGGAGGCCCTCGATCTGGTGGTGATCGGAGAGGGAGGGGACGGCGAAGTCTGGAACGCGCTGGGGGACGCCCTGCCGTGGCTGCGGGTGCGGATCGAGGACGCGCCGCCGCGGCCGGGGACGGCGCAGTTTGCTTACGCCGCGGACTGGAACGGCGAGAACGTCGAGCGGTGGCGCGAACTCGCGGCATCCGGGGCCGCCGTCCTCATGCGCCCCGGCCCGCGGACGCCGCTGGCCGCGTTGTTGGATCTTGCGGGTGTCGAGAGCGAGGGAGGCGGTTCGTTCGCGGTCGAAGGCAGCGAGACCGGATGGGAGGCCGAAATCGGCGACGCGGATGCGAAGGTCTTCGCGCTCTTCAGGACGGGCGAGTTCGGCAACCCGCTGGGCGGGGTGTTCCGGTCGCGGTCGAAGCTGCCCGCCGGGGCGGTGGCCGGCGGCGGGCGCCTGCTGGCGCGCTACGCGGATGGTACGCCGGCCATGGTAGTTTGGGACCGCCCCCCGGCGAAGGTTGTCTACTGGGGGCTGGCGCTCGACCGGGAAGTGTCGACGTGGCCGGATCAATCGAGCTTCGTCCCGTTCATCGGCGAGTTCCTGCTGCACGAGCGGGCGGTCGTGCCGCCGGCGTCGACCGAGGTCCGGGCCGGGGGGGAATTGTTCTGGCAACCGGGAGAGGAGGCGGTTCGTTCGCAGGTGAGGCTGGTGACGAGCGGGGGCGAGGAATGCCCGGTGGACGCGGAGGCGGGCGAGGCCGGGACCCTGTTTCGGGGAAGGATGCGGGCTGCGCCCGGCGTCTACGAATGGAAGCTGGGCGGGCAACTGGCGACGAGGCGGGTGGTGAACTTCCCGGAGACGGAGTCCGACCTGCGGGTGATGGACCCCGGCCGGCTGGCGGGCGAGGAGGTGGAAGGAAGCGCATTGCTGCAGCGGGCGGCCCTCGGGCGGGGGGTGCCGCTCTGGCCGCTGCTTGCGGCGGCGGCCCTCGTGTTCCTGCTGGGCGAGGGGGTGGTGACGCTTTGGAAACCCCGGGCGATGGATGAATCGGCATGAAACCCGTCCTTCCACTCATGGCGTTGCTTCCGCTGCTTGTGCTCGCGGCGGGCGCGGCTGCCTTCATGGCGTGGCGCGGGACGGAGGGCAGCGCGCCGCGCATCCGGATCCGGGTCCTTGGCTTGCGGATGGCGGCGATAGCCATGCTGGCGGTGATGTTGCTGAACCCGGGACGGTGGGAATCGCTGCGCGACGTCGACGAGCGGGTGTGGGCGCTCCTCGTCGACCGGTCCGCCTCGATGGCGGTCGAGGAGGAGGAGGGGCGCCGGATCGAAGCCGCGGGAAGCCTGGCGGAAGCGGCGGAAAAGCTGGCGGCGGAGCGGGGAATCACGCTCGAGTCGTTCGGGTTCGACGAGCGGTTGCTGGACCGTGGGGAGGGCCCGTGGGAGGCTGCCGGGAAGGGCACCGGCCTTGTGGCCGCGAGCGAGGAGTTGTTGACGCGCTTTGCGGCCCGCGGCCGGAGACTGGCGGGAGTGGTGGTCGTCTCCGACGGCCGGCAGACGGCGCGGCATCCCGGGAACAATCTGGCGCTGCGGGCGCGGGCGGAAGGAACTACTATTCACGCCGTCGTGGTGGGCGGGGCGTACCGGGCGGCGGACATCGCGCTGCGGGCGGCGCGGCCCGCCATCACCGCCTTCGGGGGCCAGGACCTCAGCGTGGCGGCGGTCCTCGAGAGCGCCGGGATGGGGCCGGTGCGCGCGCCGGTGCGCCTGCTGGACGAGGCCGGGGAGGTGCTCGCCGAAGCGGTGGCGGAAACCGGCGAGGCGGGCCGGGCGGTCGTGGTGCTGGCCGCAAAGGCGCCGGAGGAGTCGGCCGCCTGGAAGCTCGCCACCGGCGTGCAGGACGGGGAATCCCGCTCGAACAACAACGAGGCGGCCGTGTACCTGCGGGTCATCAAGTCGAAGACGCGCGTCTTCATGGCGGAGGGCGCGCCATACTGGGACAGCAAGTTCCTTGCCCAGATGCTGCGCCAACAGGAACACATCGAGATGCACTCGGTGTACCAGTTGAGCCCGGAGCGGTTCTTCCGGATCGACACGGGGGTGGCGGAACCGGTGGAGGCCTCGAAGGCGGTGTTCCCCGACACGGTGGAGGAGCTCTCCACCTACGACCTCGTGGTGTTCGGGAAGAACGTGGACGCCTTTCTCACTCCGGAGCGGCAGGCGGCGCTGGTGGATTACGTCCGGGACGGCGGTGGGGCGGTGCTTTTTTCCCGGGGCCGGGCGTATACGGCGGCGGCGAACACGCTTGAAATCATCGAACCGGTGACCTGGGCGGCGGGGAACACTTCCGAATTCCGGCTCCTGCCGTCGGCGGACGGCGAAGCGGCGGGGTTGTTCGGCCAGGCGCTGCCCGGTCCCGAGGCCGGAGTGTGGCGGACGCTTCCGTTTCTCAAGGACGCGCGCCGGATTGACCGCGTGAAGCCGTTCACGCGGGTCCTGGCGGAGGGGCAGGTGGGTTCCGGTTCCCTGCAGGGCCGGTTTCCCCTGGTGCTGGTCCGGCGTTACGGGCAGGGGGTGAGCGGCTTGGTCAATGCGGACGGCATGTGGAAATGGGACTTCTATCCGGAGGCGAAGGAACTGGGGAACATGTATCTCGAGTTCTGGTCGCAATTGATCCAGTGGATGTCTTCGTATTCGGAGTTTCTGCCGGGGCAGGACTACTCGTTGAAGCTGTCGCGGGTGAAGATCAGGCCCGGGGAGGTGGTGGGAATGAATGTCTCGTATCGCGGCGAGCCCGGAGCGGCGGCCCCGCGGCTCGAGGTCGCTTCGGAGGCGTTGGGGGAGCCGATGGCGTTGGTGCCGGGAGGGCTGCCTCCCGAGAACGGCCGGCCGCGGTGGCGGGCGACGTTTCGGCCGGAGCGGCCGGGGGTCTATTCGGTGGCGCTGGTTGACGAACGTCCGGACGCCCCGCCTGTTCCGGAGGCGGTCCTGACCGTCGAGGCCCCGCCGGCCGAGCGGGACGAGTTGAGCGCCGATCCGGAGTTCCTCGGCGAGTTCGCGGCGCAGACCGGCGGGACGGCGGTGGCTTTGGGGGAGGGCCGGGATCTTCTGGAGGAAGTGCTGGTGGCCCGTCCGCCGGACAGCCGCGAGTCGGACGTCGAATGGCGCTCGTGGTGGAAGCGGCTCGAGTTTCCTTTTCTTCTGGCGGGTGTCCTGGGATTGGAATGGTGGCTGCGGCGGAGGAACGGGATGATCTAGTAGAAGACGGACATGAACAGCTTTCGACGTGAATTGAGAGCCTTCCACCGGGCGCGGTTGGCGGGCCGGGTGGTGGCGGCCGGCGTGGCGGCGCTGGGGGTGGCGGTGCTCGTGGCGCTGGCGGTGGGCGTGGCGGACGCCGCATACGCGTTTTCGGGAGGCGCCCGGGAAGGGTTGCGGGTGGTCCTCGTGGTGGCGGCGGCGGCGGCGGCGGTGGCGGCGGTGGTTTGGGGGTTGTGGCGCTCGATCGGGCAGTCGGCACGGGACGCTTCGCGGCTCCTCGGCGACCGGCGCGAACTGGTGGCGGGGGCGGAGGCGTTGCGCGAACCCGGCGACGGATCGCCGCTGACCGCATACCTGGCGGAGCGCGCGCGGAAGGAAGCCTCCGAATCGTTGCGGCGGATCCCGGCCCGCAAACGGCTGCCCTGGAAAATGATCGGCGGAGGGCTGGCGGTCTTGCTCGCAGGCGCCGCCGCGGGCGGGGGACTGTGGATCTGGAACAAGGAGGCGGTGCGGGTCGTCGGGCAACGCATCTTCTGGCCGGAGCGTGACGTGCCTCCCTATTCGTTATTCCGGTTTGACTTGTCCCCGGACGCGCCGGCGGTGGTTTACGGCGGCGAGGTTCTGCTGACGGCCGAGATCACGGGGGACGAAGTCGACGAGGATGTGATGTGCCTGATCCGGGAGCCCGCGAGCGGCGAGGTGCGAAGCTTGCGGGCCTTCCGGGAATCCCGGACCCGCTATGCCAGGCGCATCGAGAACGTGGTGGCCCCGATCGAGGTGGCTTTCGGGGTCGGCAAGGCTCGGTCGGGATGGCTGCCGGTCGAGGTGCTCTACCAGCCGCGGGTGACGGCAGCCGAGTTGCGCATCGAGCCCCCGGCCCACACCGGCCTCGCGGCGGAGCGCTACCCGGTTGAAGGAAACGAGATCCATGCCATCGAAGGCTCCGAGGTGGAGCTGACCGTCACGAGCAATCGTCCGCTGTCGGGAGGAGTCCTGAAGCTCGTGCCGGGCGACCGCCGCTCGGACTCGGCGCCGCTGGAGGTGCGGGGCGAATCGGGCGGACCGAACGCGGTGCGCTTCCGATGGAGGAGCCGGCAGTCCGGGGAGTTGTCGGTCATGATCCGGGACGTCCGGGGCACCGAGGCCGAAGCCCCTCTCGAACTGGGTTTCCGGGTTGACCCCGATGAAGCGCCGCTGGTGGACCTGGCCTCGCCGGACCGGCTCGCATTCGCGACGCCCACCGCGCGGCTGGACCTGACCGGGTCGGCGGAGGATGATTTCGGATTGGCGAGGGTGCAACTGGTCCGCACGCTGGTCGGCTATCGCGACCGCGCCAAGACGCTGGCGGACGGCTTGACCACGAAGGATTACGATTTCGACGAACCGCTCGATCTCGGCGCGCTCGGGGTGGACCCCGGGCAGACGCTGGAATTCTATCTCGAGGCCGCGGACCGCAATCCGACCTTGCTTGGCGTGGGCTCCTCGCCCGTAACGCGCGTGATGGTGATCTCGGAAGAAGACTACGCGGCACGCATTCGGGCCCGCACCACCCTCAAGGAGTTTTCCGCTCGCTACACGGCGGCGGCAAGGGTCCTCGACGAAGCCGCCCGGGCCCTCGAGGGACTTGCGGAGGCCGCCCGCGAGGGCGACGCGGAAGCCGCCGGCGAGGCGCGCCGCGAGGCCCTCGCGCGGCACGAGGAAGCGGCCCGCCTGTTGGAGGATCTCGCCGAGGATTTTCCCGCGTTCGCGCTCGAAGAACGCCTCGCGCAAGCCGCGAAGAAAGCCGCCCAGGCGTTGGAAAAGAACATCGAGGTTCTCGGGGAACTGAACCCGGAACAGGTGGCCGCCGCCATGGAGGCCGTCCGGCGCATGCAGGAACGAATCGGAAGGGAACGCGACGCGGTGCGGGAGGTGCAGGCCTCCGCCGAACAGGTCGCCCAGGTCGGGCGCGTGATGGAAATGGCCGCCGGGTTCCAGCGCCTCTACAAGACCCAGAGTTCGATCGCAACACGCTTCGGCGTGATCTCGGAGGAAATCATGAAGGGCGTCACCCGCAATCGCGTCCAGCTCGAATCGCTCGCCACCGTGCAGGACCGGAACCGGGAGGGCCTGCGGGAGTTCGCCGAAGAACTCGCGAAGCGGGCCGAAGAACTGCCCGAGGAATTCGCCGAACTGCGCGGGTCGGCGGAGGTGTTTCTCGCCGCGATGAAGCACATCGACATCGAGAGCCCGATGGAAGCCGCGGCGAAGTGCGGCCGCGGGGGCCGGGCGGTGGACGCTTCGAGCAACGCCGAGCTGGCGAAGCTGCAGATGGAGCAGCTCATGAAGCGTTCCGGCGACTGTTTCGGGAAGATGTGCGGGGGATGCATGCCGGAGTTCCAGGTGCTGCTCGAGGTGAACCTGACCATGGCGCAGTTGATGGAGGCGCTCATGATGCAGCTTGGCGGGCAGGGGATCGACGCGATGGGAGGAACCGGGGCGGGATTCGGTGGAACCGGCCGGGAGGGGTTTCCGATGATCGGGCAATCGCTCGACATTCCGATCTACGGGCCGGACCGCCTGCGCTTCCGGTCGATGGCCATGGGCGGGAAAGGCGAAGGGTCTCCCGCCGCGGGCGGCGGGCCGCGGGACGCTTCGGAAACTACCTCGCTCGACGTGAATCCCGAACGCGAGTCCGCGGCCGCCGTGCTGCGCGCCGAGAAGATCCCGGAAGCCTATCGCGCCGCCGTGCAGCGGTATTTCGCCCCCGGCCGCGATGAAGAAGACGAAAACACGAACCACCCCAACCGGAAATGAAGATACCAGCGTTCATCACATGCCTGATGGTGTTGCCGGCGGCCGCCAAGGAGGGGGCCGTGGAGTGCGGCAACCTGATCTATGCCGGCACCAAGACCTCGGAGTGTTTCAGCGACGAGTTCCTGACGACCGTGCAGCAGAAGACATCCATCGCCACCGAGCGGCGCTTCAAGCCGGTGAAGCTGGCCTCCGACGAACTCTTCAGGTTCCCCTTCGTCATCATGACCGGGGAGGGGGAGTTCGTCCTGACCCGGAAGGAGCGCGAGAACCTGAAGAAGTACCTCGAGAACGGCGGCTTCCTCCTCGCCTCGGCCTCCTGTTCGAGCAAGGACTGGGGGAGGGCCTTCGAGCGGGAGATCAAGCGCCTCTTCGGCGCCGGCTGCCTCGAGAGCATATCCTTGGACCACGCCATGTTTCGTACTATCTTTCAAGTAAAGGAGCTGAAGCTGTCGAAATCGTCCGGGCGGTCGGAGATTCGCGGCGTCAGCCGCAACGGGAAGCTGGTGGTGGCGTATTCCCCCGACGGGTTGAACGACACCGCCCACACCGAGGGCTGTTGTTGCTGCGGGGGAAACGAGATCAGGAACTCCCTGCAGATCAACGCCAACATCCTGGCTTACGCCCTGCTGCATTGAGTCATTTGCCGGCGCCGCCATGAGTGATGTTGCTTTCCGGGCCGGGAGCCGCCTCGCGGTTGTTCTGCTGGTGTTCGTCGCGGGGATCGCGACGGGCGGCGGAGAGGAGAAGCTTTCGCCGGGGCAGCTGGTCAGGCATCTGAAGGCCTCCGCGCCTCCCGCCTCGGAGGTCTGGGTGCAGGCGGTGCAGGCGCTGGCCGATCCGGCGGCGAGGGACCGGGTGCGGGGCGCCCTGCTGGGCCGGGCGCCGTTTCCGCGGAAGGAACTCGTCGATTTGCTGGACGACCGGCGGTTGGCGGTCCGTTTGGGGGCCCTTGACATCCTCGAGGAAGTGGGCGGCGGCGTCATGGGGTTCAATCCGTGGGTCGAGCCGGGGACCGATCCGCGCAACGCCGGGGCCCTGCGCCGTTGGGAGGCCTGGGCCGCGGGCGACGAGGAACTCGAAAAGGACGTCGAGGTTCTCACCGGGGAGCAGATTCAATCCTACCTGCGGGACTTGCTGTCGGATGAGCGCGAGCGGGCCGGGAGGGCCCTGCGGATGCTCGAGCCGCGGGGGTTGGCTGGTGTCAAGGCCATCCAGGATTTCCTGCATGTGCATCCCGATCTGCCGGTCGGCGAGCGGGCCCGTCTCAAGGAGGCGCAGTACTACCTCGTCCTGGTGCGGGCGGTGCGGGACAGCGCCGCGGTGTGGTCGCGCGACCTGGTTCTCGGAAACCGGGACCAGCAGTTGGCGGCCCTTGCGGCGCTCAAGACGGCGGGCCTGAGCGCCATTCCGATCGTTCGTGATTATCTCGACTCGCCCGACCCGCTGGTTCGCGAGACCGCCATCGACAGCCTGCTGAGCCTCGGTGGAAAAGGCATCCTCGGGGTGGCCGAACCGATCCTTGCGCGCGAGAAGGACATCAACGTGATCCACAGCGCCATCCGGCGGCTGCGCGACATCAAGAGCCCGAAGTCGATCAGACTGATCGAACCGTTCCTTGATCACGAGGACGAGGATCTCGTGATATCCGCCATTCAAGCCTTGGGGTCGCTGGGGGGCTCGGATTCCAGCATGCGGCGGCGGCGTTCTTCTTCCGGGGAAGAGGCTGGCGTGCCGAGCGGGATCGACGCGAAGATCGCGGCCCTCCTCCGCGACGGGCGGTGGCGTATCAAGGCGGCGGCGCTGGAATATGTCGAGAGACGGCGGCCGGCCGCGGCGGCGGAGGCGGTGGTGGCGCTCCTCGAGGATCCGGACGAGTTCGTGCGGTATCGGGCGGTGAAGGCGGCGGTGGCCATGGGACGGCGCGACGCGATTCGCAAGATGAAGTCCATGTTTCTGGCGGACGACGCCATGATCGGGCCGGTGGCCAGCGCTTACTCGAGCCTTGGCCGAGGGTTTGACGACGAGATGCTGGCGCATCTGGCGGGGCGATCGCCGGACACGATCGTCACGGCGCTCCGGGTTCTCGAAAGCACGAAGCCGCCGGTGCTTCGGGTGTTGGCCTACTTCGCGGGGCACGACGACCTTGATGTGTCCTGTGCCGCGCTTCGGCAGCTTGCGGCGGACGATGACACCCTGGACCACGATGAATTCGCTTCGGTGGTCCTCGGGGGATTGCGGTCCGGCGTGCCCGAAAAGGTCGGTTCGATCCTCGAGTCGTTGCGGTTGCGGCTCAAACCGGGCCGCATCGACCCGGCGGTTTGGGCGCTGGTGACGGGCGGCGGTCAACCCGGCGAGCCGACCTCCCTGGATCCGCTTTACGACGCCTTTCTCATGGCAGGGGGCGGGAAGAAGCCCGCCTTGCCCCCGCCGGGGCGGGGTCGGGCGCCCGCCAGGACGGTTGCCGCGGCCAAGTTGGAGATCGTCGACGAACTCAGGAAGCTCCTCGAAGAAGGGGGCGAGCACAGCTATCGGGTCGCATACCACCTCGTGATGGCCGGAGACAGCGCGGGAGCGAAGTGGTTTCAGGGCCGCCTTCAGAACTTGTCCACCGCGCAACGGGCGGCCTTGGCAGAAGGCCTCTGGTCGCCGGCCAATGCAGACCTTGGTCCGGTCCTCCGGACGCTGATGCGTGATCCGGTCGAGGAGATCCGCCGCGGGGCCGCCAGCTCGGCATTTTACAGCCGCGGGAACCCGGTCCTCGTGAAGATCGGTTTGGAGGAGATTCTCGATCCCGCGCAACCGTTGGGGCCGCATGAAGCATACGGGTACCGGTTGGAGAATTGCGCCATGGAACGCCGGATGCGGGCCGTGATTTCCTCATGGGCCCGGGAAGTCCTCGCCGACGAGGATGCTCCGAACCCGGTGCAGGTTCTGGGCCTGATTCTGCTCCGCCACAACCTGCGTCTCCCCGACCAGGAGACCGTCGAGCGTTTCACGCAGTCTGCCGATCAATGGGAGCGGCGCGCGGCATGGTATGCCCTGGCCGCCGGCCGGCCGGTGAGTTTCCGGCGGAACCTCGACCAGCTCGTTGCAGACCCGTCTCCGATGGTTCGGGCCGTGCTGCCGGAGACCGTCAACCGGGCCCCCTCGGTCTGGAAGCACCAGTTCGACGACCTGCACTCGACCGATGAACACGGGTCGGACTACCGCCGGCGGGAACGCCGGTTGAACAGCGCCACGCGGGAGGCGCTCGAGAAGATGGCGGAGAGCGACTCGTCGGACCGGATCCGATTCGAGGCGCTCTTTGCCCTTCTGACGCACGGCCGCACCATCAATCTCGATCAATTGATGGCGCTGATTCCGGCGCAGCCCGAGGAGGCCCGGGTTCCCTACCGGGTCGCGGACTACCTCGAGAGCAACGCTTCGCGAGTGGGGCCGGGGTTGCGGCCGCTGCTGGCCCATGCGGACCTGAAGTCGATCGACGAGGATGATCTGCAGACCCTCCTCAGCCGTTTGGCGGGGCCGGCGGGCGAGTCCGGGTTTCATTCGTTCGAGGCCTTGGTGGAGACTTCCGCCACGGACGCCCCGCAACATGTCGGAGATCTCGGGGACGAGGTCGAAGCCGCGCCGCGGAACGCCCTCAACGTGGTGTTTTTCTTCACCCCGGGCTGCCAGGAGTGTGCCCGCGTGACGTCATGGCTGTCGGATCTGAAGATCGACTTTCCGCTCCTCACCGTCGTGCGCGAGAACATCACCGAGGCCGACTCGACCCTGTTGAACCAAGCCCTGTGCGAGCGGTTCGGCGCGCCTTCCGGCCGGGCCGGGGTGGTCCCCGCCGTTTTCGCGCAAGGCGGATTCCTCGTGCACCACGACGTCAATCCGAGGGAACTGGGCCGTCTCCTCGCCCGCACCATGGATCTTCCTCTCGACGAGGGCTGGTTCCGGATCGCGGAAGAGGAGCTTGTCTCGGCCCGCGCCGAGGTGGAACGACGCTTCGACGCCCTGACCCTCCCCCTGGTCCTTGGCGCGGGTCTGGTGGACGGCGTGAACCCCTGCGCCTTCGCCACCATCATTTTCTTTCTGTCCTACCTGCAAGTGGCGCGGCGCAGCCCGCGGGAAATCCTGATGGTGGGCGCAACCTTCATCCTTGCGGTTTTCCTGACCTACCTCGCGGCGGGTCTCGTGCTCAATCAGGTCATCGGCCAGGTGCTCGAGCGCACGTCCGAGCAGTATGCGTGGGTTCGCGCCGCTCTCACGTGGGCGTTTGCGGCCTTTGCCGGGGTGGTGGCGGTTCTCAGCTTCCGTGACGGTCTGCGGGCCCGTCGCGGCGACCTTGAAGGCATGACGCTGCAGCTTCCGGGATTCTTGAAGGGGCGCATCCGCACCGTCATTCGCAAGGGGGCCCGGGCCCGCAACTTCCTCTTCGCGGCCTTTGTGGCCGGCATCCTGATTTCCTTTCTCGAGCTGGCGTGCACCGGCCAGGTCTACGTCCCGATCATCTTCAAGGTCCAACAGGGGAACGCCGACGCGGTGGCGTTGCTGGTGCTCTACAACCTCGCCTTCGTGACCCCCCTGATCGTCGTCTTCGCGCTCGCATACGGCGGCATGACCAGCGACGCCCTCATCCGGTTCCAGAAGGAGCACACCGCCGCCGTCAAGTTCAGCCTCGCCGCCCTCTTCCTGCTGCTCTGCCTCCTCCTCCTCCTCGGGCATTACATCCCCACCCCGGAAGCGCCGGCCGCGATCAGGTGACCGTTCGGCTCATCAAATGAAGGTGACGAGCCGGAACGAGAAACACCTTTCGCAGGCGCCGGAAGGGTTCATGCGCATGGTCAACATTTTTGACGCACAGCCGCCGCCTGTCGATTCTCGGTGCGTGCAGGCGAACCCGGCAGAGCGCCGGCACTACTCCTCGACGATGACGGCGCGGGGGGGCGGATTGCCCGCCACGAAGCGGGTGGCCACTTCGGCGTTGTCGTCCGCGCCCGCCCCGGCGTGGGACAGGGATTCGGACGCCGGGCCTCCCACGCGAAGGGCGGAGGGTTCGACCTCGGCCGGAATGGCGCGGGCGGCGTTGGACACATTCGGGGGAGCGGGCCGGGAGTCGGGGATGCGGGGGATGGGCTGCAGGACCGGCTTCTTCCCCCGAGACTCCGGGGTCGCCTCGGCCGATTCCGTGGCAAGGCGCTCGCTGAGATGGAGGAATCCGGTGATCCCTCCCGTGATGAGGGCCGCGGTGATGGCGAAGACGACCAGAGGCTGAAGGGACGCATAGCTGGACGAAGCGGTGGTCTGGGCCGCTTTGGTGCGCCTCTCTTGTTTCTTCTCCGGCACTGGTTCGGGGCCAAGGAATTCTTCCGGTTCCTTCAGATACTCGTATCGGTCGAGGTGTGCCAGCGGATCGTCGGATTCGAAGGCGTCCAGCCAATCGAGAGCGTCGACCCCGAGGTGGTCGGCGTACTGCCCGAGAAAGCTCTTCGCGTAAGCGGCGCTCGGGAATCCCGAGTAGTCGTTTTCCTCGAGAGCGTGCAGGATCTCGATCTGGATCCTGGTTTGATGCGCCACGTCTTCAAGGGACCAGCCGTTAAGATTCCGGGCCTTGCGAAGAACGTCGCCGATGTCGGGACCATTATTCATCCGAATCCAACCTTAGATAGCTCTATACCCGACACTACGCAAGTCGGGAACCCAGCTTGCGGAAAATTGTGCCTGAGAATGATTATGGGAACAACTCAAGCCGGGCCGGCGAACCCCGGAAGGTTCGTTCCGGCCGCACCTTCCGCATTGCGTCAGGGATTGACGAATCGAGTTCGCGGATATGCCGGATATTTTCACGCCGAGCCGCCAACCGATGACGCGCAGCGCGTCGAAGGGCGGCACCAGCAATCCGAAGAAGGTGGCAGTTGGGGCGGTTGGCGATGGCAAAGGGACTAAGGGATAAAATATACACAAATCTTTAATATATGACCCGTGCCTTGGGCCGCCCCACGGGCAAGGCGCGGGAGAATTGCCGGTTTGACGGGAAGAAAGGATGCGTCATAGGGTCGAGGCATGTCAGCGGTGGAACTCCGGGTGTTGTTTGTATGCACGGGGAACACATGTCGGAGCCCGATGGCGGAGGGATTGTTCCGCAGCATGGCGGGGGAGGAGTTGAGCGGGAAGGTCGCGGTGGGATCGGCGGGAATCGCGGCGATGCCGGACGGCAAGCCGAGCCGTGAGACGCTCGAACTGCTGGCGGAACGGGGGGTGGCTCTGGACGGATTCCGGAGCCGGATGGTGGATGAGGAACTGCTCGGGGACGCAACGCATGTGTTCTGCATGTCGCGCGGACACCTCGAAACGCTCGAGACCCTGTATCCGGAATTCGAGGAGAAATACTACCTCGTGTGCGAATTTGCCGAGATCGAGGGGTCGGTGGGACGGGATGTTCCCGACCCGATCGGAGAGGGGAGCGCGGCATACCGGGAGGTGGCGGCTTGTCTCGAGGAGGCCCTCGAGGGGGTGGTGGGCTTCCTCAAGACGGAACTCGCAAAGCAGGAGGAATCGTAGCCCGGAACGATTTTCCCGGTTGCCAAGCGGGCCGCTGGAGGGCACGGAAAGGTCGCAACGATGGAAAAAGCAGATCGAAGCAAGCTGCGCATCGCGCTCGGTGCGGACCACGGCGGAGTGGACCAGAAGCAGGCCGTGCGGGAAGCCCTGAGCGAAATGGGGCACGAGGTGATGGACTTCGGCACCCACACCACGGAGTCGGTG
>Ga0180431_10003670_pt1 | contig 19621 bp, 18 predicted proteins | sample SS_ome_11_FD_132459 | JGI IMG/M metagenome (GOLD analysis project Ga0180431, IMG submission 132459) | Hypersaline lake sediment archaeal communities from the Salton Sea, California, USA - SS_1_MS_1 metaG | ecosystem: Environmental > Aquatic > Non-marine Saline and Alkaline > Hypersaline >... | reverse complement strand
GGAAAGCTGTGTTGATTTTGGCCTCAGCATGGATTATGCTCCTTAATATATTTTGCTGAGTGCATCTTAACTCGAAACTAAATGCATCTCAAGGTAAAATTGCCTACTTTTTCAGCATTCTCACAAAATATAACTCTTTCACCAAATACCAGCTACAAGTTGACCATATATATGTTTAGAGCGTTTGAAGATTTACATCCTCCAATAGGACCTGAAACAGAAATGGCAGATCGTCAGGGTGAAGCGACGGTTGGAGATAATGGCAGACTCAGGCTATGGGTACTTTTTTGCGATAGATCTGAATACTACGACGAAAAATGGCAACCTTCTAGTGTTGAATGCAGCGAAGAATTTACAGTGCGCAGCGATTTTGACACAGTAGTTGTGTCTGTTGAAACCTTATAGATTTATAAATATTAATAAATGTTTTACTGTCTTATTAGTCGCTGCGTTACTACTTCCCCACCTGTTTGACTCAATAGATAGATACCAGAGGAAGTGACGAACATGCATTGAGGATATTCTTCGAACGGAAGGAAAGTCATTTTGCTCACAATACCAAGGGAAATTTTTCAGAACAGTTTCATAGATGGCCCGAGTAGCGGGAGATTTACCTTCAGTTTTGTAATTAAGGAGATATCCTTGAATAAGGGATTTGAGGTCTGTTGTGGTTACTAATTCTTCTGAAGTCAAGCGGTCCACGTCTTGCTTTTGCATGAGTGTTGAAGTAGAATTCAAACACGGAATAGCTGTGGGCGGTTAGCTCAGTGGTTAGAGCGCTTGCTTCACACGCAAGAGGCCACAGGTTCAAGTCCTGTACCGCCCATTTGACCTCCCGCCATTAATCCTCTGCTTTAATCCGGTCAGGTCTCGGACCTGTACTATGGGGTGTGTCCTCCTTTCCAGGTTTCTGTTCTACTACCTCGAAATGATACACCCCTTCTTTTTACACACAATATGTTACGCTATCAGTAAGTTAGAGTCCACCGTTTGCCCATAATGCCGTTCTCGTAAAAGGTATGCTCCACGCATTTCTGTTTCCCCATCCACGGTACTATTTCCTCGCCGATAATAGCCATATGCGCTATTGAGCAGCAGGCTGAGGGATGCTAATGTCATAGAAGGTATTATCATGCCTGCTTAGGGTAGCAATATGCTGCGCTGATCGCTGTCAGAACATAGCGGCAGGGGGGCAGTGCTCATATTGAACTCCAACTGGTAAGGGGTGCGCGACATGACAGGTAAGCACAGGAGAGCATATGTGGCACTATCGCTTTCGGCCACAATCGGTGTCGCCCTTGCGATACTGAGTATGATATCCACAGGCCCAGGTTCTGGTTTGTTCCGCAACGGTGTCCTCGCGGCAGACGACGGACAATACGAGCAGTATCAACTATGCGAGGCCGAAGACCGGTACGGATACCCCGTCATGAGACCTTCACGCGAGACCCGACTGAGATGGATCGAGGCTTACGATAAAGCTCCCCGAGCCGCTTTGAGCGAGGTGAGTGAAATCCAACTCGAACGGCCCCTTAATGGCTCTCGTATCCTATTGGATCACTTGCAGTACACCCCTGTCGAGCGCGACCAGGGGAGCTGTGGCAACTGCTGGGCATGGGCTGGTACGGGGATTATGGGGATTGCTCTGGATGTGCAGAATGGAGTGAAGGATCGGCTCTCCGTACAGTATATAAACTCCTGTGCCTCAGCGGAAATAGGAGTATCCTGCTGTCAAGGGGGCTGGTTGTCCGACCTGGCGGACTTTTATACTGAAACAGAGGAGGCTATCCCCTGGTCCAACACTAGTGCCAACTGGCAGGATGGCGATGCATCATGTGATACGAATTGTGGCTCTATTTGCACCACGCCCGGCTATTCAATCCTGTCTGTTCAGGAAGCAACAATCCCTACTCAGGGAGCAGGGCAGGATACTGCCATCGCCAATATAAAGAGCATCCTTGACCAGGACAAGGCGGTTTTTTTCGGCTACTTTCTGCCTACAGAAAGTGACTGGGACAACTTCGAGAATTTCTGGGACAACGATCCGGAAAGCGCTATCTGGAACCCGGATTTCTCATGCGACCAGGAGTGGGATGAGGGCGGCGGCGGCCATGCCGTCCTATGTGTGGGCTACAATGACGACCCGGGAACGACTAATGACTACTGGATTATGCTTAATAGCTGGGGTACGGCTGGCGGTGGCCGTCCGAACGGACTTTTCCGTTTGGATATGCATATGAACTATGACTGCGGTCATTACGATCCCTATCCTCAGAGTTACTACAGCTTCTACTGGCAAACTCTCAACATTATCTTCGATGAGGCACCGATGCCGACTCCTACTCCAACTCCCACGCCTACGCCTAGTCCTACACCAACGCCGACTCCTACACCAGCGCCGGAGCTGACGGTGGACATTTCCAGCCCTACTTTAGTAAATAAACCGGCAGTAGCATGCTTCACTGCAACACTAACGTTTCGAGACGGGGTAATCCCTCTTTCCAATCTCGACGCGCTTATTACCGGAGCTACCAGCATCACCACCTCCTTCGATAGCGACGGAAGCGTGACAAGCGTAACTGGAGACCTCGATGCCTTTCATGTTGGCGCCTCTACCTCTAAGATAGGGCCATTCGATAACGTGCTCATCTATTCGGTCTGCTTGAACACTATATACCTAACCCCGGGCGACCATCAGGCTCAAGTTAAAGTGGACACCGAAACACAATCCTTCTTCTCCCCGGCCCACGATTTCCACCTCGATGGAAATGACGTGACTTTTACTGCTGTTTGGAACGAGCAAACCTGGGAAAGGCCGGCAAAAACTCTATCTGAGATAGACACCATAATAGGGTTAGCGGCTAGCGAGGCCCTCTCGAAGTGGAACAACACGACTAAAGAATTTGAAAGCTATATCAGTGGATTAGGTGGTGAAAACCCGACCGTTTATCCAGGGGATACTGTCTGGATCGGTGTATCTGCCGATAAGCCATTCGAGATGTAAAGAAGTAAAATTCTTTTATAAAGTAAGCAGTTGCCTCACACCACGACTGCACGAATGTCCAGATTGAGTCACCCGTACGGTAAAAGATGGCTATTATAAGCTAACATTCCAGATTTTATGTTTGGCATCACTATGAAATATTCTTGTCATTCACAAGCCCTGAATAGAGAGCACAGACGGAAAGGCTGAATCGCAAACGTGGTTAGATCAGATAGCTCACGCCAACTGCGAGATATTTCGTCACCAGCTTAAATGACGGCTAGAAGGTAATTTCGTTAAAACCGGAGTCTCTTTTTGGCTGCTTTAAGAAGCTCATCTCTGAACTTGGGATGCGCGATCTCGATAAGGGCCAGGGCGCGCTCCACTTCATCCAGTGGTGTAAGGTCAGCAATTCCCCACTCGGTGATTACATACTGCGCGTAATGCCTGGGCACGGTTACCCGTGCACCCTCCGTCAGGTAGGGCACGATGCGCGATACTGTCCCGCCTTTGGCGGTACTGGGCAGGGTATTGATCGCTCTCCCTCCTTCGGCCCAGTAAGCGCCGATCACAAAGTCGAGCTGACCGCCCGTGCCGGAGCGCATATTATCGCCGTAAGACTCCGAGCAGATGGTCCCCACAAGGTCAACCTCGACAGCGCCGTTTATGGCCACCAGGTCTTTCTCCTTGACCAGCAAGGGAATCGAGTTGCAATATGAAGCGGAATAGAACTCGACCATGGGATTGTTGCCCAGGAAGTCGTAAAGCTCCTGGTCGCCAAAGGCAAATGCCAGGATGATCTTGTTCGGATGCGTCTGTTTATATTTACATGTGACAGTACCCTGCTCCACAAGCTGGCGGGTGCCCATGGGAGCCATCTCAGTATGAATACCCAGGTCTTTGAGATCGCTTTCCGCAATGAGCTTGGATATCTGTCCGGGAACTGCGCCAATCCCTACCTGAAGGCAATCCCTGTCCTTGAGCAGGCTTACCACGTTCTCCGCAATCTTTTTATCTACCTCTGACGGCGCGGGCAGTGGAGGAGCAAACATAGGTTCATCTGTCTCGACGAACTTATCGAACCGGCTGATGTGGTAGTGCGTATTGCCGTAAGTTCTCGGCATGTTTGGGTTGACCTCGCCGATAAGCCAGTCAGCCTGGTCGGCCTGTTCAATTATGTCTGGCGTATAGAACAGATCAAGGCCGAGTGATACATATCCGTGGTCGTCCGGAGGGCTGACCTGGGTAATCATGCCCTGCCTGCGCTTATCGATTTCCTGCCGCTTACTTGCAACATAACCTACGCTGGAGCTTTGTACCGGAACGTATGTTGAACAGCCCTCCGTATGCTGCCCCATGGTAAGCTGGGAATAAAAGCCGCACATAAGCCTGAAGGGCTCTCTGTACTCAGGCGTGAAAATCTTGTACGGATGAAAACTGAGCGCCGATATAAACTGGACGTCCTCGAGTTCATCTTTCCGGTCTGCGACCGCGTCCAGCATAGCCGTAGAGGGCTCACCGAGGCCAAGGGGGGTGAAAAACCGGTCGCCCGATTTAACAAACTTAGCGGCCTCCTCATAACTGCATAATTTCGATCTGTATTCATCTCGCCAAGACATTTTCTAACTCCTTATCTATGAAATAGTATGCTAATGGACGTCAGGCATTCATGCGAATACCCGGGTTAAATATACGGTATAATACTGACCAGACGCCTAATATAAATTCCTCTACGGCGTTTAGAAGGAATCGCATTAACGGTTACTTCCCATTTCAAGGCGTAATGATTTACGATTCATCCCTCGTCGCTATTGTCAGCAATGATATACCCTCAACATGTATTATGGCAAGCCCTCTGCGCAACTCCTGAGCGACATTTATAACATGGCGAACGCGCTGTGGCACCCCAAGCCCTCATCTCGCGACCTCAAGGAAGCCGCTAATCCAAAAGGCGTCTATACCGACCCCTCTTTTTCACCCGGCTGTTTACATGTACCGCATTTGCTTAGCCACACACGAATCGTAATTCTCCTACCTGCTCCAGAAGTGATACTTTCGGCTACACACTACAGGAGCTTTCCTATAAGACCGGGGTCTCAAGTCAGCTAGAGAAATAACCTGTGGCTTAACCTTATGAGCAGCACATTATCAGGAAGGATGGCACAGAGGCAATTACCAGCTTTGAAGGGGCTGCGCTATTACATATGGGACATTGCCCCTGCACCGGCATCCTGGTAATGCAGAGGCAACACCTTGTTATATATTTAAGAAAGCTAGCAAGCGCAGAAGCTATTCTAAATAATTAGTGCCCTGTCCGAACCGGCGCTGTGATGTATTATTGTCCTGGTTTGCCCGGGCCCCTATCAGCCCTTTGAATATTCCGTCGATACTCTTTATCGCCAGCTAATTCCGCTCACGGTTTGCAGTTTTCATACTCCAGCAGACTGTTGTCTCTCTTCGCTCAAGCTGTTCTCCACCGCTTGCACAAGCTGGCCCATATCGAAGGGTTTCTGTATATATGCGTAGGGCTTAAATTCAGCAACCTTTCTTCGATCAGGATCCAACACAGATAATATGATAATGGGCACCTTCTCCAACCCTTCGAGTTTCTCCATGAGTCCGGCGATGAACCAACCATCGCAGTCAGGCAGCCTGATATCCAGCACTATTGTATCCGGCTTCTCTTCGAACAGATACTTAACTGCGTCCACCCCGCTGTAAAACGCTCTAACCTCGTGCCCCCTCTTGCTCAAACACATATCTATAGTCTTCGAAACAAGGGAGTCGTCGTCTACAATTAGAATCTTCTTTCCCATTCAGGTCATTCCCTAGAAAGCGCCCTAATTATTGTAATCCAGTTGAGCTTTCTGCTTCTCGGGTAAGAGTTCGTGAATTATCAGGTAAGATAGCGGGCCTAAGCAAGTCATGAACAGTATCGGCGCCACCCATAGACCCTTTCTGCCGCCCAGCACACGCTGCCGCCCAACTAAAGAACTCAGTGCAAATGGTACTACCGCCCAGTGTATCAAGCCGAGGAGGACCAGCTTCACAATCATCTCCAGTTCCATGGTCTTTCCTCCCTTCGTTATCTAATTACATAATAATTATATGGAGGAAAGCATAAGGAAGGCATAAGAACATCAGGCAAAGGCATAAGGATTTAGTAAAATTTTTAAGTTCTAATGAGACGGGAGGCCGGATAGCTTCGGGGGCTACGCCATGCAGAGATAAAGCGATTGGGCGGGGAATCCGTCATGAGCATTTAAGTGCTCACCACGAAGTATGAAAACCTTTTTGGGTAGGCTGGACGACGTCGGCCAACCTACCCACTACTGAGAAAGGCAGGGTGGGTGAAGTGGTAACGGAACCCACCAGATGCATCTATAACATGTACAATGTAGCGGGCACGGTAACCGTGCCCCTACGATTTTATTTTCACCCTCATCCTTCGGCAGGCTTGTCCTGAGTTTATCGAAGGGCTCAGGACAGGCTCTGGCCTCTCCCATCAAGGGAAAGATATCCAGAATTCACCCTCACCTAGCCTCTCCCGTCGAGGGAGAGGTATCCGAAATCCTTCCTTCGTGGCTGAGTTACATTACAATCCTCCCTCCCCTAGCGGGAGGGAGTTAGAGGGAGGGGGAACGGTTTAGATCCTATTTTCGGAGGAATACTACTACGGCTCGATAAAGCGGTAGCCTACACGCGATTCCGTCACAATGAAGCGAGGATTCGAGGGATCGTCCTCTATCTTGCGCCTGAGTTGCCCTATGAAAACGCGCACATATTCCCTTTCGTCACCGTATTCCTGTCCCCATACATTATTTAGTATCTCTCTGTGGGTCAATACTTTTCCGCAATTGGACACAAGATATACCAGGAGTTCGTATTCCGTTTGTGTCAGTTTCACAATCTGTCCCCGCTGCTTCACCACCCGCTTGGACATGTCAACTTCCAGGTCGCCTGCAGTGAAAACAGGAGCAGAAACGGTCGGCCCGGCGGAACGTCTGAGCGCGACCCTGATTCTTGCTAGCAACTCCTCTATGCCGAAGGGCTTTGTGACGTAGTCGTCAGCGCCCTCATCCAGCGCCCTGACCTTATCCTTCTCATCTCCCCTTACGCTCAGGATTATGATCGGCATATCGGCCCACTCCCTTATCCGGCGACAGGCTTCGATGCCGTCCATCCGTGGCATATTCACATCAAGCACGATTACATCCGGAAGGAAACGTTCTGCCAGCTCTATAGCCTCGATCCCGTCTTTAGCGAGATTTACCTCATAGCCTCTGGCCTCAAGGTTTGCACGAATAAACATGCGTATCTTCGGTTCATCATCAGCGACAAGAATCCTGACCTTTTTAGTCATCGGTCCTAAGCCTCACTTGCTGCCCGGCAGCGCAACAGGCAGCGAAAAATAGAAGGTAGAGCCATGTCCGACCTCACTCTCAGCCCAAATCCGCCCCCCGTGATTATAGACAATGGCCTGACTAACGGCCAGGCCCAGACCGGTACCTCCAGGCCTTTGCCGTTTCTGCGCGCCACGGTAGAATTTATTGAACACGTTATCCATGTCCTCTTCCGGTATTCCCGAACCCTGATCGGACACGCTCACCTCTATCATATCATCACTTGTCCTGGCCTTTACCGTTATCAGCGTCCCTTCCTCAGAGTAGGCTGCCGCGTTCTCCAGCAGGTTAGTCAGCACCTGTCTTATCTGACCATAGTCAACGTACATCTCGGGCAGGTCTGACCCCAGATCAACCTCGAAGATATGGTTCTTGAAAACCCATTTGTGACGCTCTACCGCTTCGTTGACAATGTCCGAGATATGACACAGCTCCTTTTCAGGTTTCCAGACACCAGCCTCGAGCTTACTCATATCAAGCACCTTGGTAACCAGTCCCGCCAGTCTATCCGTTTCCTCGCTCACGCCAACCAGAAGCATCTCTCTGGTCTCATCATCCAGCTCTATATCCTTCTGTAAAAGACTGCTTACTATACCCTTTATGGATGTCAGCGGTGAACGAAGCTCATGCGAGACGTTTGACAGAAGCTCCGACTTCAATCTGTCAAGCTTGATAAGCTCCAGCTCGACCTGCTTGCGTTGCGTTACATTTCTAAGTATAGCAAGCTGGCAAACCTTCCCATCGGAATCAACAAAGGGCGAGGCAATCACGTCATATGTCCTGCCATCTGTGAGGTTATATTCCCACCTCTGCGTCTCCCCTCCAATAACACTCGGCAGTTTACAGATTTGCTCGCACGGGCTGTCAAAGCCATGAATATATTCATAGCAGATGGGGGAAACACCCTCACCGAATTCCCTGACCAGACCTGGATTCATGAAGCGTATTTTATAGTCAGGTCCGGTGATCATGACTCCGTCTTCCATCTTGTTGAATATGGACAGGAGCCTATCTCTTTCACTTGTAATAAGAGATTCCAGGTAAGCCCGGCGTTCGGTTTGATTATGTATAACCCCGGCGGAACAACCGATACAACCCGCAACCACAGTAAAAATCAATGTCCTCAGCATCGGGTCGGGGTAAGGAGTTACTATCAATATCCGGGGCAAAAAGGCAAGAAGGGCAGCAAGTGTTACAATCAGGGCACCTTTGACTCTGAAGGCATGACCAGCGTAGATTATGGGAGCAAGAAAGAAGAGGCGCTGTACATCGTGCACGCCGTAGAAGAAGTCCCCCCGCAAAGATGTCCATCCGGCGTAGTCTATCAGTTCACCGAAATAATACAGCAGCGTGCAAACCACGAACAGGGATAGCACGATATAGAAGTCACGGTTTGCCAACACGGCCATTACCGCTCTGCGGTAGGTAATAACCAAACTCCTTTCAGTACTCCCTGGCTGGTCCCGATATACAACAATGATACTACTATCTTTTCAACATTATGACAAGCAGTACGCATTCCCTCATAGATATCCAGGGACTCTATGAGTTCTGCCTCTAAACCGAACCATGCACCGCATCCATCTGCCCTTCTACGAGACTATTTTACGCGCGGGGATTGACCAGAGGTCAAGCCGTGTTTGAGACAGCCCGGTGGTATCCTTCAACTTTTAATGCTGCCTGATGCCTGGTACTCATGTAGCTGAAAGGTATTACCGAATAATAACTCTCCTACACTTCATCAAAGCAGAAATACTGCCCGAACTAGGCATTTTATCCTCGTTTCCAAAAGTTCAGCGCAGGTATAAATGCCGACACCACGGCCTCATTTATCAGGTATTTCTGGATATTGGAAACAGGTATTACGGCGGAAGTCAGCACCACCGGTATCGTGCTAATCTGATAGTGGACAGGGGGAAACCCCTCCAAGATTAGAAAAAGGAGGTGCGAGATGGAGTGGCTAGCAATTCTGATACTGGTGATAGGGATACCCGTAATCCTCTTCCCGGCCGCGTATGTTTGGTATCTGACAGGCGGTGGCATTTACGCAGCCATCAGGGATAAGAGGAAGGCAGCCCGCGGTGTCGAGGGACATGCCGTTAGCAAGTAGGTGGTGTGGAAGAACTCAGCAATCAAAGAAAGGAGATGCGAAATGGAGTGGCAAATAATTCTAGCGCTGGTGTTGGGAATACCCGTAGTCCTCTTGCCGATAGCGTTCGTGTGGTACCTCAACATTAGTGGCCTGTATCAGGTCATTCGCGACTCACGCCAAAGGCAAAAAAGACGTTCTGCTCTTGAGGAGAAGAGCGGAATAGCAGCCAGGAGCCATGCGACACTGACATAGCCGGTGGCACAAAGAAACAGGATAAAGGAAAAAAGATATTAAGAAAGGAGGTGCGAAATGGAGTGGTTAGCAGTTCTGATACTGGTGATAGGAGTACCCGTAATCCTCTTCCCGGTAGCGTATGTATGGTACCTGAACCTCGGCGGTGTTTACGCAGCCTTCAGGGAGAAGGGGAAAGCTGGCCGCAGGGCAGAGGCACACATCGTTACGAAGTAGGCGGTGTGGAATCAGGCAGCCAAATAAAGGAGGTAGCGAAATAGAAGTCAACATTAACATTCACGGATAGGAAAGCCCTGAACCATTGACTTCCAGGTTGAAGCAGGTCAGGGCTTTCCTTTTACATACATCATACAGGGCTGTACAGCTACAGGCCCACCGATGCCACTTATATTACTCTTACACATAACAGGCTCCTCACAAACAAGCCATGTTACAAAGGCACGCTCGCAAATAGAGGCACAGGTAAAATAGCCAGTGCTCATACACTTAATTCATACAGGTTGACTAGCAATGTCTGCTCGGCCATAATATCGCAAGGCAGTGCTTGAATTAAGTAGTGCGAGATGGTCGCAGCAGCGCAAAACAGAAACCTTTAGCCACGCCGGAAATGAAACCAGCGCCATCAGCCTCCGGGGCCGCATAAAACGGGGGACATATCTTGAGACCGAAATTCAGCAATGATTCAACCGGGCTGGTTATTCCAGCGCAGGTCGTCATTGGTGTGACTGGCCACAGGAACATCACCGAATCGCCTGAGCTTTCGCGTGGAATCAATTCGGCCATCGAAGAAATCAGGCGAACGGCACCTTCCCTGCGCAGCACGCCATTAATCCTCAACGTTCTATCCCCGCTCGCCGAGGGCGCTGACCGCCTTGTTGCCCGTGAAGTCCTCAAAGACCCGGAATCGGTCCTGGAAGTAGTCCTGCCCCTGGCAATAGATGAATATGTAAAGGACTTCGAGACCGGCGAGTCCAGGAAAGAGTTCGAGGAACTGCTCTCTCAAGCGAGGAATGTCAGGATACTTCCATCCCGGGGCAGCCGAAATCAAGCTTACCAACAGTTAGGACTTTACGTCGTCGATCAATGCGATGCGCTCATTGCTCTTTGGGACGGCAAGCCCGCGGCCGGACAGGGCGGTACAGCGGAGATAGTTGAATACGCCCGCAAACATAATTGCCTTCTTATATGGATAAATCCTGAAGCCCCGGAACATATAGCGGTCGAGCCGGGGCAGGGTATAGACCCCAGACCATTCCAGGACCTGGACGGATACAACTCGGAGCCAGTTAACGATACTGAGGTCGAGAGCCAGTTGAAACGGCAGAGCGATTTTTTCACGGTAGAAGCAGAGCGCTCAAGATTGCCCGCTGACATCTTGCGACCGACCTTTGAGTATATCCTGGGGCACTATGTCCGGGCCGATATTCTGGCGCTGCGCTTTCAACACCTGTATTACCGGTGTGAGACCGCTGTCTATATCCTGGCGCTTCTGGCAATAGCGGTAGCAGCTTCTCAATTCTTATTCCTCCCGGACAAACCGATAATCCTGGTATCAGAGGTTATTCTGATGATAGCCGTGCTGGCTATTTTCGGGATGAGCAGGCACCGGCAATGGCATACCAGGTGGATAGATTACCGGTTCCTTGCCGAGCGTATACGCTCGGCGCTGTTTATGGCCGTGGTAAATATAGACGTGGCGACACTGCGGCCACCCCGGCACCTCAGCCTCTCCTATTCCTCCAACGACTGGATGGTTGATGCCTTTTCCTCATTCTGGAATCAACGACCCTCAATGCAAAAAGCAGGCTCTTCCCTGTTCGACGGGCTTAAAGATTTTATATGCGAGGCCTGGATTGAAGACCAGATTCGCTATCACGACAGCACCAGCAAACGCCACTACAGGCGACACCACCGTATGACACGTGTGAGTTACACCCTGCTTGGCCTCACTGTTTGTGCGGCCATTATTCATATAGTGGATATCGGCTCGCAGACGTTGCAGAGCGTACTTGTATTCATGGCAATTATATTGTCCACCGCTGCCCTTTTCATAAGTGCTATCCGAACGCACAGGGACTATCTGAGGAATTCTATGCGCTCGTCTGAAATGGTAAATCACCTGACAGAGCTTAAGGACCGGATGATTATGGCCCAGGACCACGATACCTTCCTGCGCCTGGTCAGGGAAACAGAAGAGACCATGCTTCACGAAAACGAGGACTGGCGCGTCGTGGTCCGGTTCAATATACCCGAGGTGCCGGCGTGATCCGTTACTCCTGCGCTCTCGCACCATAGCGGAGTTAGATAAAGTTTCGCGACAATATGATCGATGCCATCATATGCTACTATTTGATGGTCTTTTAGTACTCGACACATATATTCTGGTCTTTGCTATAAAGCATGAGACAAATAGGATATAAGGTAAAATTGCACCTTGAGGAGCATTTATGAAGGAATGCACGAGGGATAATGCGGTGGCAGATACGAGCGCAGTAAAGAGAAATGACCTCCTGCGGCTGGTGTCGTGGAAGAAGATATATCAATGGCTTGTGGACTACAAGTGGCCGCTTATCGGCTTAATGTGGGTCGTGACGATTGCATTGGGGTGGATAGGGTTCGCAAAGTATTTCTCGGCCACCGATCCGACGAAATCATTCAGTGATGTCTTCTATCACACCTTCCAGCTTTTCGTGCTGGAATACGGCTCCGTTTCAGGGCCAACGGGCTGGGAACTGCAGGCAGCGCGGCTCCTTGCGCCCGCGTTGACCGTCATCACAGCGGCACAGGCTCTGCTGGTAATCCTTCGAGAGCAAGTCCAGCATCTGCGCATAAGGTTCTGGAGGGACCATACAGTCATCTGCGGGCTGGGCCGAAAAGGCCTTATACTTTCAAAAGAGTTCTGCGAGCGCGGGGACCAGGTTGCCGTCATCGAGCGGGACGAAGCCAACAGCATGCTCGAGCGGTGCAGAGAACACGGCGCAATCACGCTCGCAGGTAACGCCACAGACCCCGGCTTGCTCCTCAAGGCGCGGGTACACAAGGCCAAATACGTCATATCGGTCTGCGGTGACGATGGCGCCAATGCGGAGGTCGCCGTCCTCACCCGCGAACTCGTCCGGAACCGCAGGGGCAAAGCGCTGTCATGCCTCGTCCACATCGTCGACCTGCAGCTATGCAACCTGCTCAGGGAGCGGGAATTCGCCATGGGCAGGCTGGATGCGTTCAGGCTGGAGTTCTTCAATGTCTACGAAAGCGGCGCCCGGGTACTGCTCAACGAATACCCGCCTTTCAGCACAACAGATGAGCAGCACGACTCAAGGCCTCACATGGTAGTGGTCGGTGCGGGACGCATGGGCGAAAGCCTGGTTGCGAATGCAGCGAGAAACTGGAGAGAAATATATCGTGCCGGTGGTCAACGCATGCGCGTTACCCTGGTCGACAGAGAGGCGGAGACGAAAAAAGCGTCCCTGTGCCTCCGGCATCCCCAGTTGGAAGCTGTCTGTGAGTTGATAACCGCACAGTTTGATATCCAGTCCCCTGATTTCGAACGGGCGGACTTCCTTTTCGACCGGCAGAATAACTGTGATGTAACGGCTATATATGTCTGTCTGGACGACGATTCGCGCGCCCTGGCTGCGGCCTTGAAGTTATACCGGCGGCTCAGGCCTCTTGAAATCCCGATAGTGGTACGTACGACCCACGACGCCGGACTCGCCACCCTGCTGCAAGGTGAGAAGTACAGGGCTGATAGTTTCACCAATATACACGCATTCGGCCTCCTTGACCGTACCTGCACGGAGGACCTGATACACGGATGCATCTATGAAATCCTGGCGCGTGCTATGCACGAAGACTACGTGCGAAATGAGAAGGAAAACGGCCATACCGCCGAGATGAACCCCTCCATTGTTCCCTGGGAGAAGCTGCCTGAAAGCCTGAAAGAGTCCAACAGGAATCAGGCGGAGCACATCCGGGTCAAGCTGGATGCCATCGGATGCGATATCGCCATAACCACCTCCTGGGATGAGCAGCCCTTCCAGTTCACGCCGGTGGAAGTGGAGCTTCTGTCGAGGATGGAGCATGACCGTTTCGTTGACGAGCGGCTGCGTGCGGGATGGACATACGGCGACACAAAGGACACAGAGAGGAAGACCAACCCTACTCTGGTTCCCTGGGACCAGCTATCTGAGGAGGAGCGGGACAAGGACAGGAATGCAGTCCGAGGCCTCCCCGCATTCCTCGCCAAAGCAGGTTTTCATATCTACCGGCTGCCGAAAAATAGCGATAAAGCGACAGAAACGCAGAACGACGAGTGATGGCCTGGTCACCCCACTGATTAGTAAGAGGGATACGCCTCGGATACTATGACCCAGCGCTGGGCAGGTTCATCAGCCCCGACCCGCTGGTGCAGAGCCCAATGAACCCTCAGTCTTTCTGACCTTCCCCCCAAAAAGCATGTCAATCGACGTCGACCGGTTCCTTGCAGTTACGGCACCGTTTTGCGCCACGGAAGAGTTCACAGCCGCAGTGGGGGCAGTGATATCGCTTCTCCTCCTCTTCAATCCATTTCTCGGTTCCATGCTCTCTCCAGAATGGAATCGCACGCAGTATTACCTTCTTACCAACGGGAATAGGGAAATCCTCGATATATTTACAGGGGAAATCATCGCATTGATGGCATCCCTCGATGCCCTTCTCAATTGTGCACGACCTGATCTGACAGGTCCGGCAGAATATAGATATGACATTGGAAAGGCACCCCTCGCAGCTTATATCGTCTACCGTCAGATTCGCGGCACCCAACCCCTTCTGATAGAAATCTCTCAGCCTTTCTTTAAACTTCGTATTATTCTCTCTGTGTGCTATATAAACACCACAGACACCGCAATACAGACCGCACGGGGCCGCCAGTTCCTTCCTGCTTCCCATTATCATCCCCTCCATCAGTCCAATATCCTTTGAAACGCAGAGAGCTTTTTTAAACGGGCCAGAAGGAAATGTTCTCTATCCCGTGTCTGTCCTTCAGAAGCTGCGTTATATCCTTCTGCCGCGCTTCATCCAGTGGCTGCTCCGAATCCATGTATCCGATTACCTGAAGCACCTGTGACGAATAAGTGTTGCCATCGATATCTATCGAAGCCATTCCACATACGTACAGAACTCTCTCGCCTTCATATTCGAGCTCATGCCATTGATACTGAGCCATAAGGTCTCCATACCAGTCTTCCCACTTACGCTTGAAATCTTCCACAACAAACAACCTCCGCTGAACTTCACAGATTCGGGCGAGTCCCGGGGTTAAACAGCCCGGAGCGACCTCACAATTTCAGGCCATCCAGGAAATCCAGGAGGACCTGCTGATTTTTCTCTATATCGTGCCCAATCATGTAGCGGTAGACCCTTGAGCGACGGAGCACCTTGAGGCTGTTGTTCAAGCGGGAGTAGGCCAGCCTGCTTTTACCGAATGTCTCCCAGATGCTCCTGCCCAGGAGATATTCAAGGCCCTGGTGCAGACCCATCCCCACAACCGAGTTCTTTATGAATTCCTTGCTGCCGCTTATCCTGCCCGTCGGCTCGATTCTTGACCCGCAGCCCAGAGCCCTCTCCCCCAGCAGGATAACTCCGGGCGGACAGGAAGAGCCGACCTTATCGGCATAATAGCCCACATCGACCAGAATCTTGGTTCCAACTCGCATGAAGTTTACAGGGTACATATATTCCGCGGGAATATCCCCCTCCCCCCCGGGTAGAATCCCCAGGCGCAGAGGAAAGGGCAGGACCTCGCCATGCCGTGTAATCAGAGGGGAATCTTCAGACAGCAATTTTACATGCCCTGACTTGAGAAGCCGCAGGGCCAGGGTCGTTTTACCTCCCTTTTCCGGCAGCAAAATCAGGACCGCTTTCCCATTAACGCTGATCCCCAGCGCATGAACCCGATGAATGTGCCTTGAATCGAGGAACTGTCCGGCGGCAGAAAGGATTGTCAGATAGCTCACCTCGTGCCTCAGGTCGTAGTCCTCAGAGAAAATCCGGTAATTCTTCTGTCCAAGGTCGGAGATCCTCAGTCCCTGCCCATGATAGTCCGTGTAGATATGCTCCTTCCCCGAGTAGCAGACATAATTTATGGTATAGATCGAAGCAGGAAGGTCAGGAAGTGAGCTGAAGTCAGGCTTTGAATTGAAAACCTCGATACTAACCTGGGGTTTACCGGGCGCAGCTTCAAAGTACGCGAAATCCCGCCTGATGCTCCTGACTGTCTTTTCATCCGCGCAACGCAGTTCTACTTTCAGGCCATAGAAGTCGAAGCTGACCGAGGCACTGCTGTCGTCCACAGATCACATCCTAAATAGCTCCCTGCTCTTCTCTTTGAGCAGGAATCCGGCGTAATAGAAGAACTCCTGGCTGAAGCAATAAGCCATATCGCAATGAATAGTACAACTGGGGCAAAAATCTCGTTCTATTCGTTTTCTCGTTTCCCTCGCCCCATCAGAGAACCAGAGCCTGTCGGGAGGCGTATCCAGCACAGAACCGTATATCAAAGAGTTATCAATATAACACGAGCACAGTGTACCATCACTATTCAGACGAGCGTAATGATAGCATAAAAAACACGGCATTTTCCTCTTCCCGCCACCAACTATATCAAAATATTCCTGCCAGAAAGGGACATTTTCCGGTGTCAACCTCGAATGTAACTGCCGGTCAAAGATTAATTTTAACTTCTCAATCTGCTCATCAGTGAATCTCAGCGCATCCTGCTCGCGCGGGTCCTTGACAAAGTGATCGCCGGCGTAAACCGGGACGAAGGTAAGCGGCAGCTCAAGCTCTTCAACGAAGTCCGAGAGTCGGACTAAATCGTTAATATTCAGGGGCTGGACAACACAGACCAGCCCGAGATAGAACGGCGTCTCACGCTGTAATTCCTGTAACCTCTTTATGGTCTCACTCACCCTTTCAAAAGCCCGGGGAACTCTCCTTATCTTTTCGTGTACATCGCCACAGCCATCTAATGAAACTGATACTGCGAATTTCTTCAATCCGTAACGGTTATGTAAAGCTAAAAGCTCCCTGGCCCTCTTCATCACAAGATCAGGCTCCAGGCCATTAGTAAGCAGCAGCATCTCATTAATGCTAGGGCAAGAGTCCAGGGCAGTCTCGGCTATTTGGACCAGTTCCTCCCGACACACCGGTTCACCGCCGCTCAGGGCGAACCTCTTCACAGAGTCAAAAAGCGGGTTCCGAAGCGCCTCCCCAATCTGGGCGACAGTCAATTCTCGGCTGCTGTTCTGGCTCTTCCAGTCGGAGCACATTACACACATCGAGTTGCATCTCTGCGTAACCCGCAGGTTAAGGTAGATCGGCTTCGGCGTGTAGATACGCCCGGCGGCGTGGTACCTAACTCCACGGGCGAGATATAAAGGCAAATTCACCAGATTCTTTAATGTCATCGGGGGCGCACCCTTTACCCTCTCCACGACTTCAATTTCACCTTGTACCATACCCGCGGCTCACTTCCGTAACAGGTTCTTCGCCCTTTCCCTGAGCAGAAACCCCGCATAATAGAAGAACTCATGCCTCAGAGAAAAGGCCATGTCAGAAGAATCTACGCACCTGGGACAAAAATGCTTCTTTATCTTTTTTCTTATTTCCATGGCTCTATCGGAATACCAGAGCCTGTCAGGAGTTTCATCTCTCACGTTGCCGTATGTTAGTGACATAGCAGGAACACAGGCATATACTGTGCCATCGCTATCTATGCCAGCGTGCTGATGTCGCAAGGAACAGGGAAGTTTTCTTTTGTCCCCATTGATTATACCGAAATATTCCCGCCAGAAAGGGATATTGGACAGGGGCAGATCTATCTTTGCCTCACGGCCAAAAAGCGAGTCCAACTCCTCAACATGGTTAGCATTCAATCTTAATGAGCCTTCCGTTGCATCATCCACGGCGGAGTTCAAATGCATCCTGCCACCCGAATTCATTGGAACAAAGCTAATCGGGAGTCCCTGCTCGCGACTGAATTCCGACAGCCGGGCTAAATCTCCGATATTAAAGGGCATAACCGTGCAGACAGCACACAGATAAAACGGCCTCTTACGCTTCAAATTTTTCAACCTGTCTATGGTTTCACTCACCCTATCAAAAGCTTGCGTAACCTTCGTTATGCTTTCGAGTGTATCCCCATAGCCATCCAATGATACCGATACTGAAAACCTGTTCAACCTACTATACCCGGGCAACTCAAGAATTTCCCCGACTCGCTCCACCACTAAAGCTGGCTCCATTCCATTCGTACGCAGAAGCATTTCCTTGAGTTGAGGACAGGAATCCAAGACTATTTCGGCGATTTCAAGCAGGTCTCCTCTCAGTGTAGCCTCGCCACCGCCGAGAACGAACTTCTCCACAGACTCGAAAAGAGAACTACCTAGCACCCCCCTGATTTCCGATATCGCCAACTCTCCGCCATTATCTTCATTTCTCCCGTCGGGGTATGTAATACCCTCTGCGTTGCACCGGCGCGTAACACGCAGGCCAACGTATATTGGTTTCGGCGTGTAGATACGCCCGGCAGCATGATACCTCACCCCGCTGGCTACATACGATGGCAACCTTATCAAGTTTGTCGCCGTCAACTGATCCGGTCTCGTATCCCGGCCTTCAATTACCATCCCAGCCACCTTTACTTCCCGCAACCAACCTCAGGAACAGGCCGGCCTGCCGAGATGTCACCCGCTTCCTCTCAAACATGAAGCTGAATATATAACGCCAGTTCAATATTGCGCCCCGCCTTATCCTGTACTTCCACTCCATTATCTCCTCTCTCGATAAGTAGAGAGTGTCGATCACGGGATTATCCGAGTGCACATAGTCGTCGATGCCCAGGTCACGCTTAAGAAGGCCAAGCTCCTTACAGTCCTCGTAGAGAGCAGTCCCACTCCAGGGCCTGACCTGCTTCAGAATGAAGGATGGGACAGCCACCTCCTTCAAGAATGATTCAACTTCCGCCAGCGTCTCGCTGCTGTCCCAGGGGAACCCTATAAAAAACACAGGTATAGGAACAATCCCGGCTCCTTTGATATTCTCGATGCCCGTCTTTAAGTTCCGGTGTGATATGCCTCCCCTGACCTTTCCGCCAACGCCGGAATCAAGAGTCTCAACGACAAGCATTATTGAAGCGCAACCGGCGGCCTTAAGCTTCTTCAGCGTATCGGGACTGCACTGCTGAAGCTTGGCATCCGTCCTCCATGAGACCTTTACATTCCTGGCGATCAATCGGTCACATAGAGCCTCCCTCCACTCCGCTATGGTGGGCATGGAAGGGTCCATTATCATCGCCCTCCCCAGGTCGGACACGGCCTCCATCTCCGCAACCACATCCTCAACCTTCCTCCTCCTCATATCTGTCCTGCTATACATACAGAAGGTATGCGACATGGGACATCCTCTACCGGTCGTAATCGCCGCCGCTCCATACCTGTCCAAGGGGACATCTCTCAAAATACCGGCACAGGAGGGCAAGTACTCCAAATCCGACAGGTAAGGCATAGTCCCTGTATCTACTATCCTGCCGTCCTTTCTGTAAATCACACCGGGGAAATCAGGATATTCGTCCTTCTCCCAACTTGAAAGCAGCTTCCCCAAGGCTATCTCTCTCTCCCACAATCTTATCGAAGCGTCAATGAAGTCGAACCTCTGCATTGCCTCCATTTCAAGACCCTCATGCGCATCGTTGAGGACCATGACCGTTCTTTTACCCTCTTTTTTAGCCCTAGTACCTTGTAACCTTTATAATTTCGGATAGAGATGTTTGAGTTTAATACGTGCATCGTTGGTGAAAAAGTGCCAGTTGATCTTGGATTGCCGGTTATTACGGTCGTTCTCCCACGCAGC
>Ga0180431_10003669_pt1 | contig 19622 bp, 19 predicted proteins | sample SS_ome_11_FD_132459 | JGI IMG/M metagenome (GOLD analysis project Ga0180431, IMG submission 132459) | Hypersaline lake sediment archaeal communities from the Salton Sea, California, USA - SS_1_MS_1 metaG | ecosystem: Environmental > Aquatic > Non-marine Saline and Alkaline > Hypersaline >... | reverse complement strand
GCGACGCGAGAGCCAATAGCCGAGCAACGCGATCGCAACAAAGGACACCGTTGCATTCACGAGAAGGGAAGCAACCGAAAGACCTGGTATCGCGTTTGAAAAGTGTACCCACATGACAACTTCACAGACACAGTAGTATAGGACGGCAAGTATGGCTGCCGGGCCGACGATCCAGCGGTCCTTGGGAAATACGATACCCGCCATGAGCGAGACCACGAGGATCGACAACAGATGCAGCGCATATGTCAGAAACCACCCAGCCAGACTCCCTTCGAAAGGCCTTCCACGCACGAGTATCCAGAACTCGCATATCAGCATGAGGCAGACCGGATACAGGCATATCATGGCCAGAACGACACCCACAAACTTGAGCGACGGCCGGAGAAGGTCTGCCATGATTCTCCTCATCTCAGTCTCCCGTCAAACCTTGCCCATAGAGCGTCATTTGCGGAACGTTATTGTAGAAAGTCGGCGGCAGAAATGCAAAGGGACAGAGCGCCGTTTTCTGTATGGAGCGAGAGCGCTGAAAACCTGAAGCCTGGGGATTCAAGGGACAATGTTCCTCGTAAAGACGTAAAGATCGCCAAGTTCGGGGCGCTTCTTCTGCGGTTCTTCTTTGCTCTCCTGGCGTGCCCGGCGAGAGAACATCATGGCTCCGCAAGCAGGGTTGCCCTGATCGTCACATCCCCCCTCTGCGCCGGCCCGGGAATGACAACGAAGGCGACCTTCCAGGCTGGTCAACCGGCCGGAATGGAGGCACGTGAGGACTTTCACAGACCCCGGCTGGGGGGCGGTGCGGTTTGGCTCTGGCGTGGAGGGGGGATTTGTGGTATGGTAGAGCCAACCGAACGAATGTGGTAGGATTAGGAGAGCAGCTATGTACCGGACATTCTTCTTAGCATTCGCCCTGGTGCCACTCGTTGCCTTGACCGCGTTGGCTGCGAAACCCGCAACCCTGGATACCGACCCCAACCTCGCGGCGCGGTGGACCTTCGACGAAACGTCGGGCCAGACGGCTGCCGATGCCTCCGGGCACGCGCGAAGCGGGACGCTGAAAGGGGGACTCTCGTTTGCCGAAAACTCCGTCGGCGGCAAGGTGGGCCGAGCCCTGGAACTGGACGGCGAAGAAGACCACGTTGAGGTTGCGGGCTATAAAGGCGTCACGGGGACGCATGCGCGAACCGTGGCGTTGTGGCTCAAAGGCGAGCGGTCGCGCGGCCGGCTGGTCTCGTGGGGCGCCGACGACTTCGGGCAGATGTTCAACTTCGGCTACGTCCGCGGACGCGTCGGCGTCACGCCGCATGGAGGGTATCTCTACATCAACGAAGAAACGGACGACAACGAGTGGCACCACGTTGCGGCGGTGGTCCGCCGGGCCGAGTTGCCCAACCTGCACGACGACGTGAAGCTCTACTTAGACGGCGCGCCCGCCGAGATCCACGATATCGGCCTGCTCGATCTCTGGCCCCTCCAGACCGGCGACGAGTTGAATGTACGCATCGGGCAAGGGTTTAACGGTGCTCTGGACGACCTGCGCATCTACGATCGAGCCCTGTCCGAAGCAGAAATGAAGGTCCTGTTCAAACTGCAAACAGATCGGCCACTGTCGGAAATCAAGTAGACATAGATCGGTCCGATGGGCCGGAAGGAGATGACGATGAGCAACGAGCACATGAGCCGTCGGGAATTCGTACGTGATGCGGCCGTCACGGCCGCTGCGGTGACCGCTGGACTGAGCGCCCCAGCAACGAGCGCAAAGGCCCAGTCGGAGAACACCGCGAAGATCCTCAGCTACAACCCCAACATGGAGTATCGCCGACTGGGCAAGACCAATGCCATGGTCTCCGCTGTGAGTCTGGGCGGGCACTCCCGCAGCAACGACAAGGAACGCCGCGAGATCGTCAACCGGTCCCTGGATGCAGGCATCAACTACATCGACGCATGCAGCCGGCACGAGGTGATCCGCGATGCGAAGGCGTTGAAAGGGCGGCGGGACCAAGCGTACCTGGCCCTGTCGTATTGCGGCCGGGAAGTGCGGCAGGAAGAGTACCGCACGGCCAAGAAGCTCATGGAGTCGCTCGATGAGCTGCTCCGACTGGCCAAGGAGGACTATACCGACCTGTGGCGCATCACATGCTACGAGCCGGGCGGCAGGCATTCGTTCAACACCTCATGCGAAATCGTCAAGGCCCTCGAGACCGCCAAGAAACAAGGCAAGGCACGCTTCATCGGCTTCTCCTCCCACGACCGACGATGGATCCAGTTTATGATCGAGTACTTCCCGCAGGTGGAAGTGGTCTGCTTTCCGTTCACGACCATGAGCAAGCGGGCGCCGCAGGACAGCCTCTTCGACGCGCTGAAGCAGCACGACGTCGGCGCGTTCGGCATCAAGCCGTTTGCCGCCGCGTCGCTCTTTACCGACGACCGCCAGGAGAGTAACAGGCGAGGCCGGCTTGCCATTCGCTACATCCTGCACACGAACACCGTCATTCCCATTCCCGGCATGAACCGCATCGAGGAAGTGGACAACGTCGTCAAGGCCATGCAGGAGCGGCGCCAGCTCGACGTCAAGGAAACGGCCGTGCTGGAACAAGCAGGCAAGCAGGCCTGGGCCCGGATGCCGGCGCATTACCAGTGGCTTAAGAACTGGGAATACGTCTAAGCGCAGGCGGCGTTGAGAAATCTCAATTGGCCCTGGCACAAGGAGTGTTACGCAGAATGATTCGGGGACGATTTCACCGGGTATCGAGTCTCTTCGTCTTGGTTTGCGCCGCCTGGCTGGTCGCCATCGGGGGCTGCGAGCGAGCCCACACGACGACGCACGCCGTCAAAGATGCAGCCGTCACGCACGCGGCCTCCGTGCAGACGGAAGCACCCCAGTCCGTCGAGGAAAGCCCGCTGCTGCTCGAGGACGAACCGCTGCTGTTGCTGGACGAAACGCCGGACAGCGCAGCGGCGGGCGGGCCGATCGCCGACAACAGTCGCTGCTTCGTGTGCCACATCAACTACGCCCAGGAGGAAATCGCGGTGACGCACGCACGGGCCAACATCGGCTGCGCCAACTGTCATGGCGCCAGCGACGCACACATCGCCGATGAATCGTGGGCTTCCGGCAGCAACGGGACGGCACCGGAGATCATGTATCCGAAAGACAAGATCAATGCGGCCTGCATGACGTGCCATTCGCGGGATGAACTGGACGAGCCACAGCACGAGCCCGTCTTCGCCGACGCCGCGGAGAGGAAAGTCTGCACGGATTGTCACGGCGACCACCGCCTGCCCCAGCGGCGCTGCAAGTGGAAATAGCCAACCACGCCAATTCGGACGAGTGACAGCGCAAGACAAAGCCCCGGCCGCCCATCAAGCCGGGGCTCAAAAATGTCACGATCAAGCCGATCTCACACGAGGCGTGTCTTGCCCGGGATCGCTACGGGCCGCACCGGCAGGTCGCCCAATTCGAGCTTCTCCGGCGACAGATCGAGCTTGGAGGCCTTCATGGCCCAGTCCCATTTCAGGGCCCGGCCCGTGTAGGCGCTCATACGTCCCATGATCACGGTCATCGTGCTCTCGGCGATGCGGCGGCACTCGTTGATGGGCTTGCCGCTGCGAATGCTGCCAATGAGGTTCCTGAACTGAGTGACCTCGCCGCTGTGAATGGGGTCGTCGTAGCTGAAGACCTTGCGCCCCTGCGTGTCCTCGATATAGCCCATCGAGCGATCCGTCACCGTCGCCCCTTTGGCGCAGAGGACGCGCTCCTGGACCTTGGGCGTGGAGCCCTCGATCTGCGAGGACATGCTCATGACGCGGATCCCGTTGGGGTACTGGTACTCGACGGTGAAATGGTCGTAGATGTTGCCGAAGGCCGGATCCGTGCGGGCCTGGCGTCCGCCCATGCCCATACAGGAGACGGGATGCGAACCGATGGCCCAGTTGATGACGTCCATGTTGTGCAGATGCTGCTCGACGATGTGGTCGCCGGAGAGCCACGTAAAATACGGCCAGCAGCGAATCTGCCATTCCACGTCCGACCAGCCGGGCTTGCGCTGCTGGAAATGCCACTTGGAGGAGCCCCAGTTCCAGTACGCCTGTCCGCCGACGATGTCACCCAGGTCGCCGTTGTGGACGCGCTTCATCAGCTCCTGGTACTGCGGCTGCCAGCGCTGTTGCGTCCCGACGACGATCGAGAGGTTCTTTCGATCCGCCACGTCGGCCGACGCCATCAGCGAGCGGATGCCAACGGGGTCCACGGCGCCGGGCTTTTCCATGAAGATATGCTTGCCGGCTTCGACGGCGGCCCGGACCATCTGCGGCCGAAAGCCGGGCGGCGTCAGCAGCAGAACGATGTCCACCTCGTCCATGGCCATAACCTTGCGGTAGGCGTCGAAGCCCAGGAAGCTGGTCTCCGGCGTCACCTTGACCTGTGCGGGGCACTGCTTCTTGAGCCGGGCCAGCGAGCCGTCGAGCTGGTCCTGGAACATGTCGGCCATGGCCACCAGCTCGGCGGCACGGTCGGACTTGAGGCAATCGATGGCGTCCTTGGTCCCCCGGCTGCCGCAGCCCACCACGGCGACCCCGATCTTGCCCGAGCCGGCGGCCCACACCCGGCTGCTCGGCATCAACACCGCGCCGGCCGACGCGGCCGCACCAGCCCTGAGAAGCTCTCTACGCGATACCTGTTTGTTCTGAGTTTTCATGGGGTGAAACCTCCTTCTGGCCACTACTTTGTCATTGCGATTTCGTACCGCGGTGGGGTCCGTCGCCGCCTGCTCTCGTACGACCTGGCACGACAAACACCATACCATGCGAAAAGCCGATCCTCGTGCCATCAGCACCGGACCCTCAACGTCGGCATGGCTCATAAGATACGAAAGTCGCGAGGCTTAGTCAATTTTCGCAGGCAGAAATTCGACCCGGGTCGAGTGGAGCCCATTCCAGCCGAAGCATCCGTGTACTATCGGACAGCACCTCCGTGCAGATGCGCCTGCCGGACAGGAAAGGCAAACCGCAGAAAAGATTTGGCCCAGACCAGCCACAGAACCCTTGCACTTGAGAGGACGTAACGCTATCATCGACGGTCACTTGCGGGAAATAGCAAGAAATCGTGGCAGCCGGGGATGACCGGTTGATCGTGCGACTGCGAGGCTACGGAGTAGAAAGCACGATGACTCGCAGACCGCGTCACGCCGCCGGCTTCCTGATGTCTCTGTAAGTGACTGTGCGTGAGGGGATTGACATGAGCGGAAAGAAACGCAGCCCTGTGGTACATGACGTCCAGAAGAGTTTGGACGATTTTCGCGAGAGATGCCGTGCGGCGGGCCTGAAAATCACGCCTCAGCGTGTGGCCGTCTACCAGGTCCTGCTGGAGACCGACGAGCACCCGTCAGCCGAAATGGTCTTTCGCCGGGTGCGAAGGATCTTTCCCAGCATCTCACTGGATACCGTCAACAGAAGTCTGCTGACGTTGACCGATATGGGCATGGCCTTTAGCGTCGAGGGTTCGGGAGACGCCCGGAGGTACGACGCCAACCTCGAAGACCACCAGCACTTCAAATGCATCCGTTGCAAGCGAATTGTGGACTTTCATTTTGAACCTTTTGACCGAATCAATGTACCTAAATGCATCAGGGACAAATTCACGGTGCTACGGAAAACCGTTTACTTCGAAGGTCTCTGTGAGCGATGCAACAAGAAGAAGAAGTGAACAACGGCCGTCGGGCCCAGATGGAGGTATGGCATGAGCGTGAGAGGCACGGAAACGGAAAAGAACCTGCTGACGGCGTTTGCGGGCGAATCGCAGGCAAGAAACCGCTATTCGTACTTCGCCAGCCAGGCCAAGAAAGAAGGCTACGTCCAGATGTCGGCCATTTTCGAGGAGACGGCCAACCAGGAAAAGGAGCACGCCAAGCGGCTCTTCAAGTTCCTGGAAGGCGGTGAGACCGAGATCCAGGCCGCCTTTCCCGCCGGGGTCATCGGCAGCACCCTGGAGAACCTCAAGGCCGCCGCCGCCGGGGAGCACTATGAAAACACGGAAATGTACCCCAATTTCGCGCAAGTCGCTGACAAAGAAGGGTTTGCCGAAATCGCCGCCGTTTTTCGAATGATCGCCAACGCAGAGAAACGCCACGAGGACCGGTATCTGGCCCTGGCCCAAAACATCACGGACGGTCGCGTCTTCAAGCGGGACGCGCCCGTCAGATGGGTATGTCGCAATTGTGGATACGTGCACGAAGGCAGGGAGGCCCCGAAGAACTGTCCGGCCTGCGCGCACGGCCAGGCACATTTCGAACTTGAGGCAGCCAATTACTGAAGCCTTCAAAACAGCCCGGCAGGGCTGGCGGCGTGCCTCCGCCCTGGTGTCAGTAGGCACATCAGGGCCGGCAGATATGAGTTCCAGCAGAGGAAGAAGACGGGTGCGACTATGACAACGCTCGTCACGTGCCGCAGGCTGTGGGCATCCCTCGCGGTGGCTATAGCGGTCATCAGTATGACGGGATGTCGCGAGTCTGCGGACAGAAAGGAGCCTGCTATGGCAGAACGAACCGGTCTGGTAACGATGAAAGGAACCCCGCTTACGCTGGTGGGAGATGAGATCGAGGTGGGTCAGGCGGCCCCGGATGTCGAGCTCGTCGCCAACGACCTTTCCACGGTCACGCTGACCTCGTTCAGAGGCGAGGTCTGCATTCTCACGTCGGTACCGTCACTGGACACGCCGGTATGCGACATCGAGACCCGCAGATTCAATGAGGAGGCAGACGCCCTCGGCGACGAGGTTGTCGTCGTCGCGGTGAGCATGGATCTTCCGTTTGCGCAGGCGCGGTGGTGCGGCGCGGCGGGAGCGGACAACGTGCAGACGCTTTCCGATCATCGTGAGGCGGCGTTCGGCACTTCGTATGGGGTGCTCATTAAAGGGCTGCGTCTGCTGGCCCGAGCCGTGTTCGTCCTCGACAGAGACGGTGTGGTCCGCTACCAGGAGTTGGTAGAGGAAGTAACCGAGGAGCCGGATTACGAGGCGGCGTTGCAAACGGCAAAGGACCTGCTGTAATTACGAGGCGCTTCATGCAACCCACAACCGCGAAAACCGAATGGTGGCAGAGAACCAGGCAGATCCGACCCGGCGTCTTTTCCGTCGGCGTCGTCGATTGGGACCGGCGGCTCTTCGACGAGCTGATCCCGCTGCCGGAGGGGACAACCTACAACGCCTACCTGCTCAAGGGCAGTGACAAAACCGCACTGCTGGACACGGTGGACCCTACGAAGACCGAATCACTGCTGGGCCACTTGGCCTCGCTGGGCATCGACAGGATAGATTACGTCGTGGCCCATCACGCCGAGCAGGATCACTCGGGCTCGATCCCGGCCGTGCTGGAACGCCATCCGGGCGCCCGCGTCGTGACCAACGCCAAGTGCAAAGCCATGCTGATCGATCTGCTGCAAATCGAGCCGGATACGGTCATCACCATCGAGGACCAGCAAACACTTTCGCTCGGTGACAAGACGCTGAAGTTTTTCGACCTCCCCTGGGTGCACTGGCCCGAGACGATGGGGACGTACGTGCCGGAAGACAGGATATTCTTCCCGTGTGATTTCCTGGGTTCCCACCTGGCTACCGGCAGCCTGTTCGTGGACGACGAGCCGCTGGTGTACGAATCGGCCAAGCGCTACTATGCCGAAATCATGATGCCGTTCCGTCCCATCATCAAGAAGAACCTCCAGAAGCTCGACTCACTCGACATCAATGTGATCGCTCCCAGCCACGGGCCGGTGTACGACCGACCCGCTTTCATCCTTGACGCCTATCGCGACTGGGTCAGCGACAGCGTCAAGAACGAAGTCGTGCTCGCCTACGTTTCGATGCACGAGAGCACCAGGCGCATGGCCGATCACTTCGCCGAAGCGCTGCTGGCATGCGGCATCAGGGTCAAGCGGTTCAATCTGGCGGCGGTGGACCTGGGCAAGCTGGCCATCGCATTGGTGGATGCAGCCACCGTTGTGCTCGGTTCGCCGACGGTCCTGACGGGCGCCCACCCGAAGGCGGCCTACGCCGCGTTCGTGGCCAACGCGCTGCGGCCCAAAACACGATTTGCCTCGGTCATCGGCTCGTTTGGCTGGGGTGGAAAGATGGTCGAACAGCTCACGGGCCTGCTGAAGAACATGCACGTTGAGCTGATCGAACCGGTTATTGCCAAAGGTCATCCGAAGGACGAGGATTTCCTCGCCCTCGCAAGACTGGCCGATCAGATTGCCGCCAAACATAAGGAAATCGAGATTCTGTAGCCGGAATTGGCGCGCGCTCAGTCGGACAGAACAAGCTGACTCTTACGCACGGAAAGGAAGAACGATGGCAGAGAAACTACAAGTCTATAAGTGTGGGGTATGCGGCAATATCGTCGAGGTGCTGCACGGCGGCGCCGGCGATCTGGTCTGCTGCGGCAGACCCATGACGAACCTGACCGCCAAAACGGCCGACGAAGGCAAGGAGAAGCACGTGCCGGTCATTGAGAAGGCCAACGGCGGCATCAAGGTCAGAATCGGCAGCGTGCCCCACCCGATGGAGCAGGACCATTACATCGAATGGATCGAAATCCTCGCCGACGGCAAGGCCTACCGCCAGTTCCTCAGTCCGGGCCGGCCCGCCGAAGCCGTCTTCAACATCGAGGCCACCACGGTAACGGCCCGAGAACACTGCAACAAACACGGACTGTGGGAGGCAAAGTGATCATGATCGGCAAGAAAATGCAAGACGCGCTGAACGACCAAATCAACGCGGAGCTGTATTCCGCCTATATCTATCTGGCGATGGCAGCGTACTTTGAGTCGGAGAACCTGGCTGGCTGCGCCGCCTGGATGCGCGTGCAGGTACAGGAGGAAACCGCGCACGCGATGAAACTCTTTGACTTTGTGAACGAGCGCGGCGGGCGGGTCGTCCTCAAGGCTATCGACGAGCCGGCCAAAGAATGGAAGACACCCCTGGCGGCCTTCAAAGCGGCCTACGAACACGAGCAGTACATCACCGGACGCATCAATGACCTCGTGGACCTCGCCATCAAAGAAAAAGACCACGCCACCAACGCGTTTCTCCAGTGGTTCGTCAACGAGCAGGTCGAGGAGGAAACCTCGGTTGACAACATCGTCCAGAATTTTAAGATGGCCGAGAAGGCCCCCGGCGCGCTGTTCATGATGGACCGCGAGCTGGGCCAGCGCACGTTTACACCACCGGCACAAGAAGGAGAATAGACATGGGCGTGACTTTCAACGCGGACGAAATTTTTGAGATGGCCGAAGAGATCGAGCGCAACGGCGCCGCGTTCTACCGCGAGGTCGCGGACAAGACCGAGAGCCAGGAGATGAAAAACATGTTCCTGGGCATGGCCGCCATGGAAGACACTCACCTCCAGACGTTCGCGGAGATGAGGAAGGAGCTCAGCGAGCAGGAAAAGGGAGAGACGGTGTTCGATCCCTACAACGAGGCGAACCTGTACCTCCAGACGCTGGCCGACAGCAAGGGATTTGAAGGCATGAAGAACGCCGCGGAAAAGCTGTCGGGCAACGAATCGATTCAGGAACTGCTCGATGCGGCCATCGAGGCGGAGAAGAATTCCGTACTCTTCTACGTGGGCCTGAAGGACATGGTTACCGCCAAGGCCGGCAAGGACAAGGTGGAAACCATCATCAAGGAGGAGGTCAGGCACGTCGCGGATCTACGCAGGCAGTTGAGCGCGCACGGTGCATAGCCCTCGGCGTGACTGTCAGGCGGGCGGACCCGGCCTTCCCGGAGCACAACATGTGCGGCGGTCGGGATCGCAAGAGGCACACTGACTGACAGGTTCCAGCGGCATCGCAAGGAACAGGGCATCTGGGCACGGAAAGGACAACACGATGAAGTATAGATGCATTCTCTGCAGCTACGTATACGACCCCGCCATCGGCGACCCGGAAAACGGTGTCGAGCCCGGCACCGCGTTTGCCGATCTGCCGGACGACTGGGTCTGCCCGGACTGTGGGGCCGGCAAGGATCAGTTCGAGCCGGCCGAAGACGAGGGGTAAGCCGCGCCGGCGAGCCACGATCCGGCGGGCGTCGTCGAACCACGGGATCGGGACGCAGAAGCGCGACCGTTGCGGACCCAACGGTAGGTCCTCGAGGGTCTGGGGGAGTTTGGCCTATGGCAACGAAAGAGATTCACCCGTCGGTCGCCGCCCTGGATATCGTCTGCGCCGAGACCGCCGCCCCGCCGACGGCGATGGTCGTCTTCGGCGCCTCCGGCGACCTCGTCAGGCGCAAGCTCCTGCCCAGTCTCCTGCAAATACAGCAGCGCGACCTGCTCAGCGACCGCTTCTGCCTGCTGGGCTGCGGGCGAACCGAGTACACGGACGAGCAGTTTCGCCAGATGATACGCGCGGCGCTTCAGGAGCATGCGGCGGACGTGTCGCCTGAAACCGTAACAACATTCGTCGAGAAGCTCTACTACCTCAGCGGCGATTATGCGGACGCCCGTACGTACGAGCAGATCAAGGAACGATTGGCCGAGCTACGTCAGAAGCATGACGTGGACGGCTGCAACCTGTTCTATCTCTCCGTTCCTCCCGTGCTGTATGCCACGATCATCGAGCATCTCGGGGCGGCCGGACTGTCTCGCGGCGACGACCCCGAATGTGAGAAACGCGCCCGGCTGGTCGTGGAGAAACCCTTCGGACGCGACCTGGCCAGCGCCGCCGAGCTGAACGAGACGGTCTCCCGATGGTTCGACGAGACGCAGGTCTATCGGATCGATCACTATCTCGGCAAAGAAACCGTCCAGAACATCATGATCTTCCGTTTCGCCAATGCGATCTTCGAGCCCGTCTGGAACCGCAATCACATCGACAACGTGCAGATCACGATCGCCGAGACCCTGGGCGTCGAGCACCGCGCCAGCTATTACGACAAATCCGGGGCGCTGCGCGACATGTTCCAGAACCACGTGCTCCAGATGATGGCGCTGATCGCGATGGAGCCGCCGATCTCGTTTCACGCCGACCACATCCGCGACGAAAAGGTCAAGCTGCTGCGCTCCATCCGCCCCTTCCAGACGGACGTCTGGAACAAGTCGTTCGTGCGGGGCCAGTACGGACCCGGCCGGATAAACGCCCAGCAGGTGACATCGTATCGCTCGGAGAAAGGCGTCGACCCGGACTCCGCAACCGAAACGTTCGTGGCGGCGCGCCTGTTCATCGATAACTGGCGCTGGAAGGACGTCCCCTTCTATCTGCGCACGGTCAAACTGCTGGCTAAAACAGACACCGAGATCGTCGTGACGTTCAAGCAGGTCCCGCATTCGCTGTTCACCTCCGTCGGCCTCGGTGACATGCCGCCGAACATTCTGGTTTTCCGGATTCAGCCCGAGGAGGGCATCTCGCTGCGTTTTCAGGCCAAGCGACCGGGCTCGAAAATGTGCATGGGGACGCTGGACATGAGCTTCAGCTATCAGGGGGTGTTCGGGGTCGAGCTGCCCGAATCCTACCAGCGGCTGCTGCTCGATTGCATGCTCGGGGACCAAACGCTGTTTACCCGGTTTGACGCGGTGGAAGTGAGCTGGCGGCTCTTGACGCCCGTGCTGAACGCCTGGGCGGCGGATGCGACCGGACCGGCGCAATACCCGGCCGGCGCCGAGAGCTTTTCTCAGGCCGACGCCCTGCCGGCATCGGACGGCCGCCGATGGCATACGCTGGGCCGCGCGTAGCGGCGCGGCCCCGCCGCACGTCACGCAGACTGAACGAGCGCTTCGATATTCGCACTGGGCACGCCGGGGGGCATGCCGCCGCCACAGGAGAGAATGATTCGGCTCTTGTCCTCCAACGAGGCAACGGCTGCCTTTACGCTCTCGGCCACGTCTTCGGGGCTGCCCTGCGCCAGGACGTCGCGGGGGGGGATGTTGCCCAGCAGCACAACCTGGCCTCCCGTTAGTTCCTTCATCTCGCCTAATGAATGCTCAAAGCTGAAGTTAAAGAGGTTCACGCCCATCTCGGCCAGATATGGCGCACACACGAGTCCCGGCGCGTCATTGTGAAAGAGCCGCGCCGGCACATCGAGACACCTGAAGATGCGACTGAGATAGGGCAACGCCGTCTGCTTGAAATCCTCTTCGCCCAGGAACCCGACGATATCGTCGAGTATGAAGGTCCCTTCGATCGACGGGAAGCTCTCCTTCTGCAGCGTCAGCCAGTCCACCGTGAAATCTGCAATCAACGTCAACAACTGCTGCATTTCCTCGGGGTCGGTCCGAATCGCCATGAGGAACTCGGTCGTGCCCATGAGAAAGCTGGCGATATTCAGAGGCCCCCGCGAGACGGCGAACTTGATCGAGTGCCCCGCTTCTTCGATTTGACCGCGATGATGCTGGAGCCGCCGAAGCACAAAGGGCAGCAGACCGTCGGTCCTGGGGTTGGGCTTCTCCAGTCCCGACACGTCGGCGGCGCCGGTGATGACCTTGTCGGCATACGGCAGGTCGTTCTCGGCCCAGCGGCATTTGGTGCCGAACGCCGAGGGCTCGGTGCACATGCCGAACTCCGACCAGAAGCCGGGCAGGAACATGACGTCGGGAAACGTGTGCACCGCTTTGAGGTTGGCCTGGAGCCATTTCTCGCCGCTGCTGTAGTAATCCAGCGTGGACACACCCGCCCAGCCGGGAAGCCACGGGCTGTCGATGATGAACCCCACCGGCAACGGCTCGATAACCTCACCGTCGATGACGGCCAGCAACTTCTCCCACTGCTCCTTCGTCATGGTCCGTCCTCAACGGTGCGTCACAACGTTTCGATCTTGACCTCGGCCCCGGCGCGCTCGGCCGAGACGTAGGCACTGTAGATGGTCGAGATGCAATCCGCCGCCAAATGGCTGTCGCTCTCCACCGGCTCGCCGGACGTCACCGTGCGGTAGAACGCCTCGATCTCCTGCGGATACCCCGTGAACCAGTCCTCGTCGGGCGACGGATTCGTCCAGCCCTGTTTGGTGCCGATTTTCTCGACCACGTAAATGTCCTTGAAGTTCGCTTCGGCGGGGTGGTACGTCTGCATCGCCGTGTTCGGGTTGATGTTACACACGGTCCGGTGGTTGTTCGCGGCGACCTCCAGCCAGTTGTGGATGCCGCCGACGATGATGTCCGAGGCAAAGATGGTGGCGATCGTGCCGTCCTCGAATTGCACGTGCATCATCGAGAAATCGTCGATGTCGAAGTAGTCGCTGCGAATATGTCCCTCGTCACGGAAGCCGGGCATCCGCGTCAAGGCGTGCACGCGGGCGGTCACGCTTTGGGGGCGAATCGGCTTGCCGTTGCGCGCGCGGCCCTCGACCCGCTTGAGGTACAGCGCCGCCGAAAGAGGGTGACACCCTTTGCCGATCATGACGCCGCCGCCGGAGAACTTCCAGTACGCGTACGTCCGCGCGTGGGAGCCCGAATGGGCCTCTTCGCCGTGCATCCAGAGGATCTGCGCTCCCGTTTTCTCGATGATCTCCCGCTCTTTCTGGATCGAAGGGGCGTAGACCCAGTTCTCGGCGTAGAGGATTTGGCCCTGGCTTTTGCTCTCGGCCTCCAGCATCCGCCCGACGCTGGCCAGCGCTTCTTGCAGCGCCGTTTCCTTCGGAAACGTCTCTCCGTTGAAATCCTCGGAGCCGTCCCCGAAATAGCCCGTCAGCGGCTTCTCCACGATAACGAACTTGTCCCTTTCCAGCGCCGCTGCTGCAACCGCCTCATGCGACGAGGCGGTCGTACAACAGTGGATGATATCCACGTCGTCGAGGAGCTTCGCCAGGGAATCGTAGACGGTGATCCCCCTTTTCTCGGCGTAGGCCTCGGCGCCCTCCAGCGCGTGGACCCCCTTGACCTCCACATTCGCGCCGTACACCTTCTTGATGGCTTCGAAGTGAAAGGAGGCGGAGAAACCGGCGCCCACGATGCCGGTGCGAACGGTCTTCTTATCCATGCAATCTCTCCTGCTCCAGTATGTTACTGCGTTGCGGCTGCGATGATTTCATTGTCCCTTGACCTTGGCGCTGGGCGTGACGTCGGCCTCGATATCGCCCAGAACGAACTGAATCCCGTCGAGGTAATGTTGCAGAACGACGGGATTCCAGAAAAGCTCGTGTTGGTGGCCCAGGGCACAGTAGAACACGCGGCCTTTGCCATAGCTCTTGACCCACGTCATCGGGAAATCCATATCCTTTCGATGGATCGCCTGGCGCTGCTGGGGAGTAATTCGGGTGCGCTTCGGATCGATGCTCACCAGGACCCGCACCTTGTCCCGGGAGTAGGGATCCGTAACCTGATACAACTCGTCGGTGACGATGAACACCGGCTCCCTGAACGCGGCGGCCAGCGGATGAGTCGGCTCTTCCACCTGCAGAACAACCGTCGAGCCGGCGCCCCAGGGATGGTTGTCGAAGCGCGCGCCGATGATATTGCCAAACTCGGGCCATTTGCGGAAACTCGCCACGCCAGCGTGCGTCACGGCCAGACCACCGCCGTTGCGCAGAAACTCGACGAGACTCTTCTTGAGCATTTCGTCCCGCGCGCGGGCCTTGGCTTGGACCGGGACCGGCAGCTTGTTGAAATCCTGGGGCAGGAAGATCTCGTTATTGGTGTTATTGAAGAGAATCGCATCGAACTGCTTGAGATGCTGCGGCTCGAACAGCGTATCGTCCTCGGCCACTACCGCCTCGAAGGCGCCGGTCTTTTGCCCCATGAGCACCACGGCCCTCTCGCCGTACGGTATGGCGGTGTGCCAGTAGCCCCACGAGCGTGAGAACACCAGCAGCTTGCGCGCTGCGGCCGGTTCAACCCTGGGCTTATCGGGCAGCGCCGCCCGCATTTTGGCCATCTCTTCGGCAGAGGGAACGCCCTCGGCACCGTACGAAGCCGATGCGATCGACAAGGCCATCACCATGAGCGCCCATAGTACCACAGAATTCCTGCCATTGTGCATCATCGTATCTCCCGCGATTGGTTCCGAGTCCTTCGACCAACGCCCGCTCAGAGCTGCCACGGCGCCCGCATCGGCCGCCACAACATTCGGTCGGCCTCTGCGTCATTGACAAACTGCTCCCGGTCCGGGTCCCAACGCAGCTTGCGCCCGAGTTGCATGGCAATATCGCCCAGCAAACACGCGCTGCACGACCGGTGGCCGTTCTCTGCCGGCGCCACCGTCGCGGCCCGCGACTTGACGCAGTCGTAGAAGTTGCCCTTGTGGTTGTTGCTTACGTAGAGCTTGGTCTCGTCGGGGCCGATCGTCTCTTCCAAAAGCGATTTCGGATTCGCGTCGATGTGCCCGCGCCGAACGTAGACCCAACCGTCGGCGCCCTCGAACACCACGCCCTGCTTGTTCTCCTTGTTGTCGGCGCAGGTCACTTTCACGCCGTCGGCATAGGTGTATTCGATGTGGAACGCACCATGGACGTCCCACAGCCCGTCCCTGGGAAACTCCGCCTGCGCTTCGATCTCGACGGGCCCGGTGTGCTCGGTCCCCATCCCCCAGTGCGCGATGTCCATGTGATGGCTGCCCCAACCGGTGATCATTCCCGCACCATAGTCGCGAATGCGCAGCCACCCGGGCCGGCCGTAGCCCTTCTGCGGATGAACGCGTTTCTCCGTGTAGGCGGCCCACGGCGCCTGGCCCAGCCACATATCGTAGTCGAGCCAGTCCGGCACGGGCATGGGCGGCTGCGGGTCCGTCCCCGGATCGGTGCCGAATCCCACCTTGATCGTCTGGAGCTTACCGATGCGGCCGTTGCGAACCAGCTCGCAGGCGAAGCGAAAACGGCTGTCGGAGCGCTGCTGGCTGCCCACCTGGAACACGCGGTTGTACCGGCGGACGGCATCGCTGACGGCCCGGCCCTCGCAAATCGTCAGTCCCAGCGGCTTCTGGAGAAAGATGTCCTTGCCGGCCCTGGCCGCGGCAATCGCCGGCAGCGCGTGCCAGTGGTCCGGCGTGCTGATCTGCACGGCGTCGATGTCGTCGCGCGCCAGCAGGTCCCGGTAATCGCCGAAGGTGGCACAGGAACCGCTCGGCCCGCCGTAGTGCGACTCCACGACCGATTGGGCGCTCTTGACCCGCTTGGCATCCACGTCGCAAACCGCGACGACCTGAACCTGTTTGAATCCCAGTGCCTCGCGCAAATCGCCCATCCCCATACGCCCGACGCCGATGCAACCGACCAGAATCTTCTCACTCGGCGCCTCAGCACCGAATACGGGCGACGGCACGATCGTCGGCAAAGCCAGACCCGCCCCCAGAGCGGCCGATGTCCTCAGGAAGTCGCGGCGAGACCACACCTTCCGTCCCCACGAATCCACCTTTCGATTCGCATTCCGATTGGTTTTTCTCATAACAAACTCCTCGCAAACAATGAGGCCATTACAGCCTGCTTGGACAAAAGACTACCCCCCCGTCGCGGCGGTGTCAATATCGATCATCCCAGCGACCGAAACGACCGACTTGCCAACCGACGATTTCCCGCACGTCCCGCATGAGAGACTCGTCACGATTTCCCCACGAATCATCAACGACGTCCGAGGCGGCAACCGCATCGTCGTGCGACATCTCCTCCAACGACTCCTCCGCCCCCATCAAGTGGAAGCCGCCCCGTCTGCGGGAACAGCCCAGCCCTGCGTCACGGCGAGACACTGGCTGGATAAAAAACGTATACCCATCTTCTCTCAGCACCAGCCCATGTCGTCGCGGGGGGCGAGGCGTCGCATGAACAGACTCTTGTCGGCCTCCTCGTCGTTGGTGATTTTCATGTTCTTGGCGTCCCAGCGCAGCGTCCGGCCCGGGTGCAGCAGCGCGATATCGCCGAGGACGATGATCTCCGACAACGGGCCGGCGTACTCGAAGGGCGACATCGCGGTGTCCTCGCCCTTGCAGGCCAGGGTCCAGTTGTCGAAGTGCGTCCGGCCCTTGCAGCGAAACGCCACTTCGGGCGGTCGGGGCGTCTCCTTCATCGCGCTCTCGGGAATGATCCGCGCGCCCTGGCTGTGACTGCCGGCCATGATGGAGGCATTCTCGCCCACCATGACCGAACCGCTGGTGATCTCGCGGCGTCCCGGCTCGAGGTGTTTGGGACGCGGGAATTCGATGTCCTGGCCCAAGTAGTACTTCAAGGTCACCGCAGGCATGTCACCGCGCGGGCCGAACTCCCAGGTAATGACGCCGGAGCGCGGCAGGGAGCCCGGATAAGCCGGCGTGTTCACGTCCGCGCGCACGCTCAACGGGACACGCAGGTCCAGCGCGTAATAGGCCGGGTCGAAGATATGAGCGGCCATGTCGCCGACGGCGCCGCTGAAGTGGCTGTAGCGAATCCACTCGCGATTCATGTAGCTCGTGCTGAACGGGATCATCTCGGCCCGGTTCAGATACAGGTCCCAGTCGAGGGTCTCGGGCACGACGCTGCCTTGCACGAGCGGCTTATCGATCCAGTAGTTCTTCTTCGAATACGCAATCACCTCTCGAATGGGCCCGACCGACCCCGCCTGGCCCCAGTCCCGCAACATGGCCGAACTGCTCCCGGAATGGCCCTGGTGGCCCATCTGCGTCACCACCTTCGGCTGCTTCTTCGCCTCTGCCGCCAACATACGCACTTCGTTGACCGTATGGCAAAGCGGCTTCTGGCAATAGACGTGCTTGCCGCGTCGAATGGCATACGTGCAAATCGTGTAGTGGTTGTGCTCCGGCGTGGCCACGAGCACGGCGTCGATGTCCTTGCCGATCTTGTCGAACATCACGCGGTAATCGGTCCAGAGCTTGATCCCGTGCAGGGACTTGCGTTTGGCGATGTGCTTCTTGTGCCACGCCTCGTCCACGTCGCACAGGGCGATCACGTTGTTGCTGCGCGTCAAGTACTCGGCGTTGCTGGAACCCTGGCTGCCGACGCCGATGCAGGCGATGTTGAGCTTGCTGTTGGGCGATGACCCGGCCTTGAGGATATTGAAAGGCGCTGCCCCGAGGGCCGACGCGGCCAGGGCGCTCTTCAGGAATTCGCGGCGATTGACTGATTTCATGGTCTGTGCCTCCACCTTGATAGAACTCCAAAACATATCGTTGTTGTCGCGGTTGCACCGCACCGCCAGCAGCGTACCGAAAAACACTCCCAATTGCAACGAGAGTCCATGCCCGAGACACGTCGCGCCACCGATCTTGCGTCCGGCAGACAAGTCTCGTCTACGCGGGTAAAACGCGCGCCGCGTCTACGACGGCTCGCGGGAAATCGTCCAATTGGCCTTGCTGGGATGCGATTACCCTAACCGCGGCCCCTGGTATCCGGTATCGGCCAGTTCCATTTTGTAGAGTTGGGCAAACAACCTGAACTGGCGGGCGAAATCACCACAGAACAACTGATTGTGGTGCCCTTTGACCATGCACGCGTCGGCGCGGTCCGTAATCTCCACCTCGACATTGGTGGTGCACCCGCCGACGGGCGGCATCGGATGCGACTCGACCACGCGCCCGGCGTAGACGTCCAGTTTCGGCTTGTCCCCGGAATAGTATCGCACCATCGTGACCGGTTCGCCCGGCTTCCAGAAGACCTGAATGGCACAGCTTCCCTCGTTGGTGTGGGCGAAGCGGCGCAGGAGATAAGGCAGTCCGGGCTCGTCCGGGCCGCGAAGTCTGGTCGCGCACGTACAGTGCGAGGCGTAGTAATGATTCTTCTCCGTCTCATAGGCGGGATTGTGCTGGAAGCCCGGCCGGCCGATCAGGAGCTGGCCAATCAGTTGCGTGTAAAGGGCGCCGAAATCGTTTTCACAAGCGGCCGGGATCAACATGCCGTTGAGGAGGGAAAAGCTGATGCAAGGTTTGAGCATCCCTCGGCGCAGGCAGTTCATGGTAACACCGTCGGCCTTCTCGTCGCGCAGCATACTCGTCAGAGCTAAGTGCGCCCGCATGGCGTTGCGGAGGCTTTCCCGGGTGATGCCCCGGATTTCCCGCGCCTCACCGGTGAGTTTCTTCATCAGCTTCCGGGTCGCGTCCGTTATCTTGACGTCATGAAACCGCTGGGCATACTGCTTGAAGGGGATCACGCGAACCTTGATACCGAAGAACGCCTCGGTACCTTCGCGTGGCTCCTTCGCCTCGGTAATGCTTAGAAGAAGCGACTGTCCCAATTGCTTCCGCGTGTTGATCATGCGCATGCCGTATTCTATGGCGTCGAGGTTATCCAGTGACTGGATGAAGTAAATGCCCGGCCGGCGGTACGTCGTGATGGAACCGTGCTTGACACCGAGTCCGATGTAGAAAATGACAGGCAGCTCCAGTTTCTCAGCCGCCTCGATGAACAGGTTCGCCTGGGGCAGGCTGTTGTTGTAGAACATGATCAGAAGCAGCCCGTCGGGACGGGAGCCTTCCAACTCCCGGATCACCTTCTGGGCATCCGCATTGTTGGCCACGGAGCGTTTCTCGGCAACGATCTTCATGCCGAGGCGCTTTTCCATGTCTGCCAACGCGGCCATGTACTTCCTCTGACGTCCCTCGGCGTCATACTCGTTGCCGGGCCAGCTCCACCAGCCGTCCGGATTGCCCGAAAACGTCTCCGAAGGCGGATAAAGGAACACGGCACGGACGGTGGCGCCCTGTTTCTTCCGAATCGGCGGCGCGCTCTG
>Ga0180431_10003667_pt1 | contig 19644 bp, 16 predicted proteins | sample SS_ome_11_FD_132459 | JGI IMG/M metagenome (GOLD analysis project Ga0180431, IMG submission 132459) | Hypersaline lake sediment archaeal communities from the Salton Sea, California, USA - SS_1_MS_1 metaG | ecosystem: Environmental > Aquatic > Non-marine Saline and Alkaline > Hypersaline >... | reverse complement strand
CACTGGTTAATTTCTTCGTTGCGGCGGCCATTTCCTCATGGATGGACTGCTGCTCAGCGATGCGGCCAGCGTTGGTTCTGCGGCTCTCGGTGCGTAGCGCCTGAAAGTGCTCTATCTCCGTGATCCGCTCCCACTGTACGTCATTCCCTATGGCGACGAACAAGAAGCCATCGACCGTCGGATACGCATTGACGGGAATGAACTTGCGGTGCTGGTTACCGCAACGACCGACCTCCGACGGATCACAATCGAAATCCAGGAGCGGTAGAGTGGTGATGAGCCATGAAGACGCCGCTTGCAGCATCGAAACGTGGATCTCCCTGCCTTTCCCCGTCTCCGCTAGTTCGGCGAGCGCCAGCATTACGTTCGCATAAACGTCATCACCCGCCTTCAGATCAACCAACGGCACTCCCGACAACATCGGTGGACCGTCGGCTTCACCCGTGACTTCCATGAACCCGACCATCGCCTGAATCGCAGGATCATAGCCTGGTCTGTTGGGATATTCAGGACCCATGGCGGAGATGCCGGCCCAGATAATCTGCGGATTGATAGCCTTGAGAGTCTCGTAGTCTATGCCTAGGTCATTGTACCGCGACGGCAGCGTATTGCAGCAGAAGATGTCGACATGCAGCTCCTTCACGATCCTATGCAAGAGACCTCGACCGCGAGGGTCCTTGAGGTTCAACGCGACACACTCTTTACCAACGTTCGGTGCTATGAAATACGACCGGCGATCGTCATCGACCACGGTCGAGCCGATGTACCGATTTGGATCGCCTGGAAGGCCGCTACCTGTTGGTGCCGATTCCAATCGGATCACACGCCAACCCAGGTGGGCGAACCTCAGCGTTGCATGAGACATCGACAACGCCTGCTCCATACTCAGAACTGTGCGGCGCTTCACCCTACCGCCTCCCCTGCCGCAGTCTTGAGAGCGCGCAGCACTCGCTCGGGCGTAAGTGGCAGTTTACACATCCGAACACCTGTGGCATTGTAGAACGCGTTCGCAATCGCCGCGGCAGTGCAGATTGCCGGTGCTTCACCGATGCCTTTTGCGCCCGCTGGTCCTTCAGGATCCATCGTCTCGATGAAGGCGCAATCGACATCCGGAATCTCGGGTGCCGTAAGGATCTTGTAATCGCGGAACGACGGATTCGTTACGTGCCCATCGTTTACCAGCAGATGCTCTCTCGTCGCATACCCGACACCCATCACCACACCGCCCTCGACCTGCCCCTCAATTCCCAGTGCATTTATGACTCGCCCAACATCGTGCACGGAAGTGACCTTGAGAACTCGAACGACACCTGTCTCGACATCCACTTCCAGTTCGGCCACCTGCGTGCCGAAAGCGTAGGTCGGAGAGACATTGCCCTTGAATCCCTTGTCCTGCATGACACTGGGAGGTTCATAGTACTCCGAGGTCACAACGATCTCATTCTTGTCGCGGAAGTGGAGTGCGCGGAGCAGCTTGCCGAGGTCGAGCAATGGCTCACCCGTATCGGCGCCAACGACTTGACCATCACGGAGATCGAGGTCTTCGGTGGCAAGCTTCAACTTCGCAGATGCCGCGTCGAGCAGCTTCTGCCTGGCCTTACGCGCTGCCCGCTGCGCCGAGTTGCCGGCGATGAAGGTAGTGCGACTGGCATGGCAGCCAACGTCCCACGGCGTAATCTCGGAGTCGTTGTTGACGACGCTGATCTTCGACAACGGCAGACCGAGCTCTTCAGCTACGAGTTGTGCGATGACAGTCTCAGAGCCCTGGCCTATTTCTGTGGCACCGGTCAGCACCGTGACCTTGGCAAAGTCGTCGACTTTGAGGATGGTACCACAACCGTCGGTGTGATAGATCTTCGCGCCGCCGCCGACGTGAAACAGAGACGCCATGCCGATGCCACGCTTCACCGGCCCCGCTTGCCCATTACGATTGGCCGCATGTTTGGCAACGAAACCGCTGCGTTCCGCCGCGGTGTTCAAGCAATCCTTCAGGCCACACGTCTGGAGATGCAGACCTTGCAGCGTGGTTTCACCAGGGTCCTGCGCGTTGTGAAGGCGAAACTCCAATGGGTCCATTCCGACGGCCTCGGCCAATTTGTCCACATGAGACTCGACCGAAAATGTCGCCTGGAGGTTGCCGTAGCCTCGAAACGCGCCGCTGTAGGGATTGTTGGTGTAAACCACCGTAGTCTTGTAGCGACAGTGCGGGACACGATAGAGGGACGAGAACGCCTGCATCATGACGAACGGTGTCGTAGCTCCCCACGACGTGTATCCCCCGTTGTCGTGCAGCGTGCTAACGTCGCGGAAGGTTATCGTGCCATCCTTGCGCGCGCCGCTCCGCAACGTCAGCTCCATTGGCTGGCGCGTGGGAGAAGCGAGAAACTCTTCCTCTCGCGAGAAAACGATCCTCACAGGCCTCCGCGTGGCTTTGGCCAGGAACACACAAATTGGTTCGAACGGATAGATGTCGAGTTTGCTTCCGAAAGCACCGCCAATGGCAGGCTGGATTACATGTATTTTCTCTGCCGGCACACCGATCACAGGTGCAATATCGCGTTTGTACAAAAACGGCATCTGTGTCTGCGAGTACACCGTGAGGTTCCCCTCGACGTCGAAGCTCGCAATGATGCCACCCACCCCCATACAGCAGTGAGTCACGAAGTGGAGGGCAAACGTGTCCTCGACGACGACGTCAGACTCCGCTTCACCCTTCGCTACGTCTCCATGCTCGTAGTCATATGTGAACGGGATGTTGTTGGGATGTTTGTCGTGAATTACCGGGGCACCGTCTTTGAGAGCGTCATGGGGCGTGAAGACTGTCGGAAGGTCTTCGTATTCGACCTTGATGAGCTTTAAGGCTTCCTCTGCGATACTCTCCGTATCGGCCGCTACCGCCGCGATTTCATCGCGCGTGCAACGAACCCGGTCGCCTTTGAGCGGCGGGTTGTCTTGTCCAAACCCGAGTGGAACACCGGACGTGTCCTGGGCAGTGATCACGGCGTGCACGCCCTGCAGGGCTTTCGCCTTGCTGGTATCAATGCTGAGGATGCGAGCGTGGATTCGGTTCGTGCGCAGGATCTTCCCGTGTAGCATCCCTGGCAGTTCGATGTCCTGGAGATAGCGTGCGGCACCGGTCACCTTACCGGGCGCATCCAATTTGGGGATGCGCTTTCCTATGAGCGTCTGCTTTTCAGCCGTATCCTGCGTCATCCCTGCCCCTCCCCTCTAGACTTCGCCATCGCCGATGCCGTTGCGTCGATGACCTTCTTGTAGCCCGTGCAGCGACAGAGATTACCCTCGAGGCCGCGTTTGATCTCCACCTCCGACATGTTCGGGTTTTCTCTCAGCATCGCGGTGCCCTGCATGACCAACCCAGGCGTGCAGAAGCCGCACTGAACGGCGCCCTTCTCGACGAACTCGCGCTGCAGAAGATCTAATCCTCCTTCGGACTGGACGCCTTCGATGGTTTGAATGTGGCGTCCGTCACAATCGACCGCGAACATCAAACAGGAATTGGTGGCAACATCATCGACTAGAATCGTGCAGGCACCACACTCGCCTTCCCCACAGCCGAGTTTTGTACCGGTCAACTGGAGCACATCACGCAGCATGGTGAGCGTATCCATGTCGGCGGGAATGGACACGGTTGTCTGCTTCCCGTTCAGCGTGAAGCTAATCTCCTGAGTGAACGACATGACGCAACAGTCTCCCGGTTAGAGTCTTGATCAATTCACGACGGTACCACGCCGACGCCCGGACATCGTCTATGGGCGAGACCTCATCGGCAGCCTTGACGCACGCCGTAGCGATCGTTGCCTCATCGATTGTCATTCCCTCGATCGCGGCTTCAGTTTCCCGACCGCGCATTGGAATTGGCGCAACGGCACCAAATGCGACTCGGGCATCGGTCAGGGTACCTGCGCTCAATCGTCCGGCGATTCCCACCGATACCACGGAGATATCCAAAGAAGGTCGAGTGCCGAACTTGACGAATCCGGCAACAAACTCGGAGGACGGTATTTTGAACTTCACCCCAGTGAGGATCTCGTTCGCGCGTTTCTTAGTTTGCCCGGGGCCCTTGAAGAAGTTCTGCAGCGGTATCAGGCGCCAGTTGGCTTCGTCGTCTACCCAACTCAACAACTCTACCTCAGCGTCCAACAACAACAGGGGGATTATCATGTCCCCTGCCGGTGAGGCATTGCAGATGTTGCCACCGATGGTGGCGCTGTTTCGGATCTGCCCGCTCGCGAACTTATCCGCCGTATCACAGAGAACAGGGACCGAATCACGCAACAGAGGGTCCCTCAGCACATCAGTTACGGTAGTCAGACCACCTATTCTGACAAAGTCGTGGTCTTCAGTAACGCCACGCATCTCCTCTACCCGACGGAGGTTCATTAGCAACGGCGAAAACGTCTTGGCACCCGACTTCGCCTGCAGCATCAAGTCCGTGCCGCCCGCAAAGACCGTGGCGTTGCCGTCAGCTGCGAGCTTAGCCGCCTCCTCGATGCTGCTCGGAGCGGCGTACGCTTCTATTTGGGCCAAGAAACCCTCCTATCAAAATCTTATCGGCTCGGGGAACCTTCCGAACACATCCACCAGACAATCGGTTATCTCCCCCACCGTGGCGTATGCGGTTACGGCGGACATGATGGCGGGCATCACGTTTTCGCTGTTACCGGCAGCCTCACGTACACCGGTAAGGGCATCAGCGACTCGCACGCCATCCCGTTCGGCGCGAATTGCCTCGAGCCGCTCGATCTTCTTCTCACACTCTTCCTCGTTGGTGGGATGGAACTCGATATCAGGCTGCTCCTCCTCCACCTGATAGCAGTTCACACCGACCTTCCTGATTTCGCCGCTCTCGAGTTTCTGATGGTGTTCGTATGCCTGTCGCGATACGGCATTCTGAACGTGTCCTTCGGCAATCGCACGAACAATTCCGCCCTGTGAATCGACCTCCGCCATCACGGACTCGATCTCCTTCTCCATCTCGTCCGTAAGCGATTCCACGTAGTACGAGCCACCCAGGGGATCGACTGTATCGGCAAGCCCCATCTCTTCGATCAAAATCTGCATCGTACGGAGGGAGATTCGCGCCGCTCGCTCCGAGGGAATCGTATACGCTTCATCGAAGGAACAGAGTGCCATGGTCTGCGTGCCCGAGAGAGCGCTGATGAGAGCGTAGTACGCTCCGCGCACGATGTTGTTCTCAGGCTGTTCGATCGTGAGGCCACCTCCGCCGCCACCTGCAATCATCCTCAGCCACATCGATTTCGGATCCTTGGCGCCGTACGTGTCCCGAACGATCCTCGCCCAGAGTCGCCGCCCAGCCCGGAACTTTGCGATCTGCTCGAAGAAATTTCCGTGGATGTCAAAGTTGAACGACAAACGAGACGCGAACTCGTCTATGTCCAGCCCGCGTTGGAGCACCAGGTCGACGTATGCTTTGGCGATGCAGAAACCGTATGCCATCTCTTGCACCGGGTTGGCTCCCGACTCGCGTATGTGGTACCCGCACACGCTAACCGGGCTATACCGCGGAACGTTCTCGGCGCAGTACACGATCGTGTCGCCAACGAGCCTCATCGACGACTCGACCGGGAAGATCCAGGTTCCGCGACCCACAAACTCCTTGAGGATATCGTTCTGTGCCGTGCCACGAAGCTTCGAAAGGTCGTAGCCACGTTTCTGTGCGAGTGCGAAATACATTGCCATGAGGATCGCCGCCGCACCGTTGATTGTGAGCGAGACCGTAATCTTCTCCAGATCGATTCCTTCGAACGCAATCTCGAAGTCTTCCAGTGTATCCACCGCCATGCCTACGCGGCCGACCTCACCTGCAGCCATCGCCGAATCAGAATCCAAACCGACCTGTGTAGGCAAATCGAATGCGACGTTAAGTCCTGTCTGGCCTTGGCTGATGAGATACTGGAATCGTTCGTTCGTCTGGCTCGGAGTACCGAAGCCGGCGTATTGCCGCATGGTGAACGGTCGCTTGCGATACATGAGCTCATGTATGCCCCGTGTGAACGGAAATTCGCCTGGCATACCGATCCGATCCGGATCGGAAACGTCGTCGGGCCCGTACACGGGCTTGATCTCTATGCCCGACTCGTTGAACACCTGTTTGCTCATTTGGCTTTCTCGTTGATGAAGTCAACGATCGTTCGTAGCGGAGTACCCACCGGGAAGACCGCGTCAACGCCCAGGTTCTCGAGAGCGGCAACATCTTTGTGAGGAATGTTCCCACCCACCAACCAGAGTTTGTCGTCTAGCTGATGCTCTGATCTCAGGGCGCTGAAGCTGCTGCAGATCGGCAGATGCGAACCCGACAATACAGAGAGGCCAATCACGTCCACATCCTCTTCAACCGCAACCGCGGCTATCTCCTCAGGACTCTTCCTGAGGCCGGTGTAGATCACCTCGAACCCGGCGTCCATCAACGCCCGAGCGACGATCTTCGCCCCGACGTCGTGGCCGTCCAGGCCGGGTTTAGCGATCAAGATCCGCATGTTTTCGCTCACTTTGTCATAACCCGTGCTATGATCGTCTTGAGAATGTCGCTCGTGCCCCCACCATAGAGCGTGAATCGAACGTCTCTCACATACCGCTGAACCGGGTACTCCATTGCGTAGCCGTAAGATGCGAACACTCTGCTCGCCTGTTCGCATATATTCGTGGCCTTCTCGGTGGCAAACAGCTTGGCCATTGCGGCGGCACGCTGGTACGGCCGGCCCGTGGCCTTGAGCCAAGCAGCGTAGTACACGAGGTGGGTCGCCGCTTCCAGATCGGTTCCCATGTCGGCGAGCCGCATTTGCACCGCTTGGAATCGGTTGATGGGCCTACCAAACTGTTGCCGTTGTGCGGCGTACTCCACCGCGTCGTCGACTGCAGCGCGCGCAACCCCTATTGCTAGCGCGCCGGTCATGATCCTGATCTCATCGAGGAGCTTTCGCAGCTCTGCTTCCCCCTCACCCTCGGCACCTAGCCTATGGTTTTCGGGCACGAAGCAATTGGAAAACGACACTTCAGAGGTCGGCGCCGCTCGAACACCCATCTTCTCTATCGATCGACCGACTACGAGGCCGGCGTATTCTCTCTCAACCAGAAAGATCGTGAGCTTGTTGGCCTCCCCTGCACGCGCAAACACGGTAAAGAAATCCGCCTCCGGCGCGACGGTTATCCACGTTTTCTGGCCGTTCAGCTCGTAGCCACCAGCAACCTTCTCAGCCGCCGTGGAGATCGAGCCCAGATCGCTGCCGGCGTTTGGCTCGGTAATGCAGATCGTCCCGAGCTTCTCACCGTTGATGGCAGGCTTCAACAGACGCTCGTGAATGTCCTCGTTGCCAAGTTTGTGGACGAAGTGGGTACCCATGAGAGATTGCATTGCCGCACACGCCGCCAGCGACATGGAGCCGCGGGCGATTTCCTCAATCGCAAGGCAGTACGAAACGCAGTCCATACCACTGCCCCCCACGGATTCTGGATATCGCAGGCCGAGGAAGCCCATTGCGGCAAGCTCGGAGATCAACTCGCGCGGGTATTTTTTCGATTCGTCTATCTCCTGCGCAAGCGGTTTCACCCGCTCGTCGGAGAACCGTGCGAACGTCTCCCGCAACAGGCGTTGTTCATCGCTCAGTTCAAAGTCCACTATTCGCCCTCCTCCCAGAATCTGCGCAGGCAGCTGTTTCCGCCCGTAGGTAAGGACTCCACGGTCTCGAACCTCAGATTCGTTCCCAGACTCTTGTTGATTTCATCGACCACCGTCTCGAGCCATCGATCACAACCCACTTGATCTTCTTCCAGCAGCCCTTCGCGCTTGTGCCAGTCATACCACGGGCAGGCTTGGTGGCGTGCCATACTCTCGCCTGGATTCTGCGACGGAACGATTGCGGCATCTTCTCCCATCGCCACACTGCTGGCCACATACAACGCCGCCACCTGGGCAGGGAGATCGTCGTCGGGGTCTATCTTCTTGAGATAAAAGGCCGCAGTATCTTTGCCCGCCTCCTCCCAGAACCGTTTCACTGCCTCCGTGGGGTCCACATCCGGGCACAGCGACTGCACGGCACGGCGCCACTCGAAGTGGGACGCTCGCATGATATTCGCAAGCAGGTCGAAGCGTTTTGACTCACTCACCAATTTGCCCCCTCAGTTCGTCGGTAGCCGTTTCATCGACGGAGAAATCACTCTCGTTCACAACCACGCCGTAGTCGTCCCTTGCCGCCTGTACCGAGACGATGCCGTTCCTGACTTCTTCGGCCACCAAAGCGCGCGGCCTCTTTCTGGGCTCCCCAAGACCACCTCCCCCACCCGCGTGCTGCTGGTATACTGTTCCCTTGGGCACTCCTGGAATCAGATCGAGAGGAAGAGGCGAGCGTGTTTCCCCATCCGGATAAAACAGCACGATAGAGTTCAGAGTGCCTTCTTTGCCACCCTCGATCCCAAACGCGGGTTCGACATCCCCATCGCCAAACACCACCACCTGAGTGTCGTCGGATCCGATCTCGAAAACGGTCTCGACCCCAAGGCCGCCGCGCCACTGTCCCGGGCCACCGGAATCGCAGATGTACTCGTGTTTCTGGAGCCGGTGCGGAGTCTGTTGCTCGAACATCTCGTAGTCCTGATCGAGCACTCCACCCGAAGCATCGATCATCCCGATGTGGTCGTAGCCGTCAACTCCGTTCAACGCACCAGACCCACCCTTGAGCCCCATGAAACAGATGTCGACGTACTTGTCATTGACCCGCGGATCGATGCCTGTCGTAAGCGAACAAAGCAGATGGTTCCAGCCGGCAGTTACCCTGTCGGGAATCGCGGGCATCAGTGCACGAGCAATAGCATCGGCGTTTACCGGACAGAGGTGGTTGCCGTATGTGGTTGCAGCGGGATATGCCGCGTTCAGAATCGTGCCTTCCGGAATCACGATATCGATCGGCCGCACGATGCCTTCGTTGTGCGGGATGTCCGGATTCACCATCTGCAGGAATGTCAGAACGGTGGCGGATGCGCTCGACGTGTATGTCCCATTTACGAAAGCGTTGGACTGAGCGTCTGTATCTGTGTAGTCGAATTTGATGTGGTTGTCTTCCACCGTGATTTCGACGCGCACTACGTATTGCTTGTCTACATTCCTGCCGTCGTAGTAGACGACAGCCTCGCCTTTATAAACACCGTTCGGAATGGTCGCGATCTCGGCCTCCATTCGTTTCCGCGTCGCGTCGAACAGTGCCAGCTTGTGGTCGGTAAAACACTCGAGGCCGTACTTCTCCAGGAACTCCAGGAGACGGCGTTCGCCCACCACGCACGAGCCGACCTCGGCTCGCATGTCTTCCTGTACGATGTCGAGTCGTATGTTGGCGAAGATCAAGTCCCATACGTCTTTTCTGATCTTGCCCCTCTCGTAGACCTTCACCGGTGGGATTCTGAGCGCCTCCTGCCAGACCTCGGTTGCATTGGGATTGTACCCACCTGCTACTGCGCCACCGATGTCCGCCTGGTGTCCCTTACATGCAGACCAGGCCACGAGCTGATTCTGGAAGAAAATTGGCTTGTATACCGCCACGTCGTTGTTCTGGTTGCCCATGCTGAAGACGTCGTTGTGGAAGATCACATCTCCAGGGTAGATCTCATCTCCGAAGTATTCACGGATGTACTTGCAGACAGGAGCAAGCGAGAACGAGAGAATTGGCAGGTTCTCCGTCTGCTCGAGCATGTTGCCTTGGGCATCGTACAACCCGGTAACGAAATCCTTGGCCTCGCACAGAATCGGAGAGCGCGTCGTCTTCTGAAGCGAGATGCTCATCTCGTCCGTGATCGACTTGAACGCCCGCGCGAAAACGGAGAGCAGGATCGGATCGATGTCACTCATGATACGCCCTCCAACATGTCTCCCCTTCCCTTCGCATACACTACGAACGATCCGTGCGAGTCGCACCGGCAGTCGTATGACGGACTGAGAAAGAGTGTCGTGTTCACTTGTTCAACGATCGCCGGACCGGTGATGCGGTTGCCGTGGCGTGTTGCGTGCCCGTCGTATACGGGCACCGAGCATGTCTCGCCAGTCTCCGGTAGATACACCTCGCGATCTCCCTTGTGTGCCGCACCCGGATCCTCGCCCGCAAATGGTTCAGGTTCGGACGACGGCTTCTCTGTGATGCCAAGCGCCCTCACACGTAAGTTGATCAACTCGATCGGAGTACCCTGGTCTTCGAGCGAATAGCCGTACATGCGATTGTGTTCGGCGTGGAACGCGGGTATGAGATTGTCGAGAAGACCGAACTGCAGGTCTTCCTGCGACACCGGCACCGAGACTTCGTGGTACTGTTTCAGGTAACGGCAATCGAAGAGCAATGAGAAACTGCGATTCTGTTCCGGGATGTCCTCCATAGCCAATAAGCCCCTTCCCTCTGACACCATGCCTTCGACAGTCTGCCTCAACTCCTCCAGATCGATGTTGTCGAGTAGCGTAACGAAGGAGCGCACGAAATCATGCTGCAAATCGCTCATGAGCATGCCGGCGGCACAGAATATCGAAGACTCTCGCGGCACGATGAACAACGGGATCTCGAGCTCTTCACAAATCATGCATGCGTGGAGCGGCCCGGCACCGCCCGCAACCACCATCGGGAACTCTCTCGGGTCGTAACCGCGCTTGATCGTGATCTCACGCACTCCCTGCGCCATGTTCGTGTTCACCACTCGGTACATACCAGCCGCGGCTTCGATGGTGGAGAGGCAGAGCGGATTTGCAATTTCCTCTGAGACCGCTCGTTCAGCGGCGGCTTTGTCCAACGTCATCTTGCCGCCGGCGAAGAAGTCGGGATCGAGGTACCCCAACACCAGGTCGGCGTCGGTGCTAGTCGGGCGCGTTCCGCCTTTTCCGTAGCATGCGGGCCCGGGATCGGCACCGGCGCTCTGAGGACCCATGCGGAGTAGGCCGCCCTCATCGATCCAACCAATGCTGCCTCCGCCGGCACCTATGGTCACAATGCCAAGCATCGGGAGCGCGATTCGGTACCGGTCGATCTCCCCCTCGGTTACAACAATCGGCGCGCCGTCTCGCACTAGTGCCGCGTCGAAGCTGGTTCCACCCATATCGACTGTGATACAGCTGTTGTGACCCTGTACCCGTGCGTGTTCGAGTCCCGCTCGCGGTCCGGCAGCCGGCCCCGACAGCAGCGTGAGGGCGGCCTTCTGATGCGCCACCTCGGGAGACATCACGCCGCCATTGGACTGCATTATCAGCAAGACGCCGTTGAATCCGATCTTGCGTAGACGCACCTTCAGATTGTCGATGTAAGAACTCAGCTTCGGGCCGACATAGGAATTGAGCACTGTGGTGCTCACACGATCGTAAAACCGAATAGATGGCAGTAAACCCGCCGATACAGTGAGGTACGCACCAGGCATCTCGCTCCGTACCAGCTCCGCTGCCCGTTGCTCGTGTTCGGGGTTGGCAAATGAATTCATGAAGCAGATCGCCACCGCAGAAACGTCGTTCTTTTTCAAGAAATCGATGGCAGAGCCTACATTTTCTAGAGAGAGCGGCTCGAGTTCGTCCCCTCGATAATTGAGCCTGCCCTCTACCGGCAACCGCAGGTACCGCGGCACGAGCGGCTGCACGTTGGTGTAACGATTGTTGTACTGCTCCTCGCGAATGCCGCGTCGCATCTCGAGTGCGTCTCTGACACCGGCGGTAGTCAGTAGGCCCGTCTTGGCTCCCTGAAGAGTGAGAACCGCATTGGTCGTGACGGTGGTGCCGTGAACGATTGTGTCGATTTCCCCTCCCAGCTCACTCGCAGAAAGACCCATATCAGTCGCGATTTCGGTCATCCCATTGATGAGACCGAGTGAGGGATCCTCCGGCGTCGACAGCACCTTAAAAATCTTCGGGTCGAAACCCTCACGGGTGACCAGGAAATCTGTGAAGGTCCCGCCGACATCGACTCCTATTCTGAGCGTCAAGACGTTCTCTCCTCTTTGCACAGTTTCCTTCCGTGTTCAACGCCACACTGGAATGCTCGCTCGTTGGAATCTGCGAGTTTTGAAGGGACCGTCTTCATCACGGTCTCAAGAAACTCCTCCGGCAATACCGGCAGTATGCCCGAGCCAAATAAGCAGCCGACCATCACGACGTTCAGCGTCTTGACCATCCCGGTACCACGTGCCAGCTCAGTCGCATCGAAGGTGAGCAGCTTCGGAGTCACCGCAAGGATGTATTGCTCGAGACTCTCTTGGCTCGGGTACTGTCCGTTCCCTTTGCCCCGAGCCGCCTGTTGGGAGAGAACGTACGGGACTACGGGAGTGGTGTTCATGAATACCGTCGTGTTCTTCGACATGAATGGCAGCGCACGAACGGTTTCTACCGGTTCAAACCCTACCACGCAATCCGCGGCTCCGGCTGGAATCACCGGTGAGATCCCACAGTCGATCATCACCGACGCCTGAACAGAGCCACCTCGCTGGGCCATGCCGTGCAACTGTCCGCTAACGACCTGGTTACCGCGTTTGGAGAAGAACTCGGTGAGGATCCGAGCGGCCGTCACCACACCCTGACCACCCGTACCCGCAAATATGATGCGCCAACCAGGCTTCTCCGAAGTTGTCATTCCCCACCTCCCGCGATAGCACCTTGGTTGCACACGTATGCGCAGAGCTCACAGCCATCACAAAGGTCCGCCACAATCTCGTAGCGGCCATCGTTCACCTCGATTGCTGGGCACCCCAGAACGAGAACACAGAGCGCGCACTGGTTGCATAGATCCTGATCGATTACGAGCGGTGCGCGTTTCTCGCCGCCTCTCTTGCGCTTGTCGTATACGACACATGGTGCAGAGGAGATGACGACGTTCATTCCCGATGCCGCCTTCGCCTGTTTGAGGGCCGCTAGAGATGCTTCCTCGTCTCTCGGGTCGACCTCGAAGACATGTTGAACGCCAAGCCCCTTCACCGCCTGCAGTATCGACAAACCGTTCTCTTCCGAGTCGTCGGCCGCTGCTGCTACGCTCGGTTGAAACCCCGTCATGGCGGTTACGTGGTTGTTTAGAACCACAACAGTCACGTTCGCGTCATTCACAACCAGGTTTGCGAGCGCCGGTAGGCCGCTGTGGAAGAAGGTCGAGTCACCGAGAAACGCTACTGTGCGTTTACCAGTCGTCTGCGCTATCGCGGCAGCCTCACTTATGCTGGACCCCATGCTGAGCACGGTGTCGCAACACTCGAGCGGTGGTCCGTAACCCAGGGTGTAGCACCCGATGTCGTTGGTGTACACTGTCTTCTTGCCGAAGGCCTTACGAACCAGATAGAAGCTCGATCTATGAGGGCAACCGGGACACAGCACCGGTGGTCTCATTGGCAACGCCGGTTGCGGAATATCGATCTTCGCCCGCGCAGACATGTCCAGATAGGAACGCACGACATCTTCAACCATGTCCGGACCGTACTCGAACTCCACCGGAAAATCGCCACTGTGTTTTCCGGTGAACGGGATGCTGCGCCCGAGTTTGAACGCCGAGACCATAACGCGTTCTTCGAGAAAAGGCGTCAACTCCTCGACTACCATTACTGAATCCACCGAAGTCAGAAAGTCGTTCAAGGTTCCTTCAGGAATAGGATAGGCGCCGATCTGTAGAAGCGAGACACTCTCTTCGAGCCCCAGGTCTTCCACTATCTGCCGTGTGTATGCATACCCAACGCCGCTGGCTACGATTCCGCGACTTCCAGATCCGTATCGATTGAAGAACGGCGAATCGGCTAGCAACTCAGCCGCCTTCTGATACCGTTGTGTGATTTCTTTGCGCATCCTACGCGCGTTTGCCGGCATTGGCGTGTAGCGGGCGGGATCTCTATTGAACGCGATCTCGTTCCGCGAAGTCGCGAGCGGTCCTAATTCGACAACCGAGCTGGTATGACACACGCGAGTCGTTGGCCGCATGATGACGGGCAAGCGAGCCTGCTCCGATAGACCAAACGCGAAGCGCGTCATCGCGAGTGCATCGGGAACAGTGGCCGGATCGAATATCGGATAGAAGAGGAAGTTGCTGAAATGCCGCTGGTCTTGTTCGTTGGGGCTGGTGATGGCCGACGGATCGCCCGCAGAGACGATCACCATTCCACCCTCAACACCCACGTACGGTATCGTGGATGCAGGATCACCAGCGTAGTTCAGCCCCAGGTGCTTCATAGAACACATGCTGCGTGCACCAGACAGACTCGCGCCGAACGCCATCTCCAGCGCAATCTTCTCGTTCACCGAGTACTCGAACTTGATTCCCAGCCCGTCGGAAATGGCAGCGAATGTGTCGCCCACCTCAGACGACGGCGTACCAGGATAACATGCGAAATACTGCACGCCTGCTTCGAGCGCTCCGCGGACGATTGCGACGTTGCCGAGCATTGCTACCTGCGCACCTGGTTCGTCCCTCGCGACCTCCGGCGTGCACCCGCCGCTCATTGTCTGTCTCCCAACATCCACACAGGACAACAGGCTGAGACGGAGTGTGTAGCGTATTTGACTGTTCTGGGTGACGTGAAGCGTTCGATCGGGCGAGACCTGAGGAAGCTGGGGTACTTCTCTGAACCTGAAAGAGCTTGCGCCATCACGTTCTCCTTTTCGGATTCAGGGATATTGCCGAGTAGGTCACATGAAAATCAAGCGCAAACTCAGAGCTTCAGGTTCGTAACTTCCTCAGTCGCTCGAAATTCGTAGTCCGGGTACTCGAAAATCGGCATCCTTGGTTCAGTCTGTCCCAACGAGTACCCGTATACTCCTTCCAGGTCGGTAATGTCTTCGCCCATATCGTTCAGCTGCGCCAAATACTCTCCGATCGACTTCGACTCGATGATCACCACCTTGCCCATCTCGTCGATGATCGGACTGTGCGACCGCGTGCGATCGTGGTCGAATTCGATGATCCGACGACCGTAGCGAGTAACGCCAATCACCCGGAACGTCAGGCTCTTGCCGACCGCTGGGAGATTCAAAACGCTCCTATCTGTGGCAAGGAATGGCAGACCGGCATCCTGCCTAACGTCGTTCACGCGGTCGGTGAGCGACTCGGGGTGTCGCGCGAGGCCTCTGATAGTATCGTTGTGCTCTCGGGAGACCTCACCGATCGCCTTCTCCTCCAACTCCTCCTGCACGACCCGAGCGACCGGAGCGAAGTTGTGGTTGTTCTCCATGTAGCCCTTCACCACGAAGGTGTAGTACGGTAGAACCCCGATATCGTTCAGCACTTGTCGCAGCTTTGCTGTATGACCTCGCCGCGATGCGGCAGCAGTGAACACCAGTTGGTTGGCGACAACCCATCCTGCGGACTGAAGCCTCGCGACTGCATCGCGCGCATCTGGTGTGACTTCCATGGGCGATTCGAAGTGCGTTTGTACCACGAACTGTTCGACGCCGATTTCTGATGCTTTGGCCTTGAACTTCGCCAGAATATCCACGAGAGCCGGTGTGATCCGCTGCGGCAGATACACCGGCAGACGTGTACCTATCCGCACTCGAGTGAGCTCTGCGTACTTCTCACCATCCGGTCTCGAGTCGTTTGCCTCCCTTTTCGCGAGAGCCATGGCATAGATTGCATTCAGGATCTGGTCCAACGAACGATCCGAACTCATCAGACCGTCTCCGCCCGTAATGAGGATGTCCCTGAGCTGTGAATCCTCTTCGAAGTACTTCATGAGTTCGGCGAGCTTGTCCGACCACCGAGGGGCGGGTTCGAGCTTCTCGAGTTCGAAATTGAGTCGTCCTCTCTGGAAATCGTACATTCGTTGGCAGGAGCTGCAGAGTCCGCCGCACGCACGCCCCACGGTGTCTGGAATCAGGATCGCGACGTCGGGATACCGTCGGTGTACGTTGTCGTATGGCGGTAACAACCATCCGGCAGCGTTGGGCTCGCCGGGCTTGACCTGATCTTCTTTCTCCCAGGCGACGATATGACCAAACTCCTCCACCAATTGCGTGGAATAGACCACATAGTGCCTAATAGCGAGGTCGGCACCGATCGCGAAGTACGGCACCCGTACATGGAGCAGAGACAGGTAGTACGGGTTCACGAAGAACGGAATGCCCTTGTCACGAGCAGCGTACAGGATCTTCATGGTGTCCGGGTCGAGAGAGAATCCGAGCATTTCGTTCAACAGTTCGGGCGATCGGATCGCAAACTGCAGGTGGAATTGTTTTTCGTTCCACCATTCCCGGGCCTGCCGGAGCTTGTCATCGCGACTGAGTCCTTGCTCGAGACGATACCTGGAACTCGTTATCTCACCGCCCTCCATCCGATCGATGATGATGCCGAGAATCCGATCTCTGTTTTCTTCGCGCAACGCGACAATTCTGGGGTCCAAGCCTGACGGGTATCGATCCATCCATTCGAGCACCTGGTCCCTCGACGGCCGTCTTGGCCGATCTTTCCCGGCGAGCTGCCTGAACAGTTGGACCATATCCTCAAAAAAGGCCGGTTTGGCACCCCCAGTACCTTGGTTCACTGCAAGCCAGATGAGCTTGATCGGATTGCTAACCGCGATCTCACCCCGAAGGTTCAGATCAATGAATTCCCGTCCGGCATTGTCTATGTAGTCGAGGATTCGGATTGCCGCGTAGTCGCTCCAATCCAGCTTGTCAAACATCTCGCGTGTGGGGTGGTCCACCTCGTGAAACGCCAGCGCGTCCGGCCTGGTGGCGAATTGCTCTAGCACCCAGTTGCGCACGCCGACGAGAGCTTCGGTCTCGTTCTTGGCGTATCGCATGATCTCTTCGAGCTGAGGGTTCTCTTTCAGGAGCGCTTTGAGGCGTTTGTGGGATTTGACGGAAATGGCTATGCGGTCGAGATCTTCGTGCACCGTCATCGACAGGCTCCGTGTCGGATAGTCCGAGTTCGCGGTGGTCCGGGAGACAGCGTGTGAGAAGCCGTTCGTCGTCTCGTATCATAGCGATCTCCTGGCCGCCTCACAACGCGGCAATAGACCGCCTCATTCCGGGTCACTGGCACGCGGATCGAGGAGCGGCGACGTTTGGATTCTGTTCCCATTTTGTGTACTTGGCGCTAATATGCCCCGCTCAACCATATAGCAGGGGTTTTTGACATTTCACCGGGGCGCAGATGAACCAAAACAACGAACAATTCGCTACCCGTTGGGGAATCTTGCTGGCTGCAATCGGGATGGCAGTGGGCACGGGTAATATCTGGAGGTTTCCACGAGTCGCTGCGGCGAACGGCGGTGGGGCTTTTCTCATCACTTGGTTGGTGTTCATGTTCGCGTGGTCGGTGCCACTGGTGCTGGCAGAGTTTGCACTCGGGAAAAAGACGCGGCGCGGTCCAGCAGGGGCGATCGGACATCTCATTGGCGCGAGGTACAACTGGTTGGGCGCGTTCGTTGGTTTGTGCACTTGCTTCATCACATTCTACTACTCGGTGGTCGCAGGTTGGTGTATCAAGTACTTCTTCGTTACAGTGACTACCGGTGTCGCCGCGGGTGAACACGACGCGTACTGGGTCAATCTGACGACGAGTAATTTCCAGCCCATACTGTTTCACCTGTTAGCTCTCGTGGCTGGGTGCTGGATCATCTCTCGCGGCGTCGTGAAGGGGATCGAACGTACGAATCGCTTGTTGATTCCCACGCTATTCATTCTGCTCGTCGTTGCAGCGATTCGAGCGGTGACTCTGCCGGACGCAATCAAGTGCCTCGGGTTCCTATTCACTCCCGAATGGTCGCAGCTGTTATCTCACAAAGTCTGGCTCGAGGGTCTGACTCAGTCCGCGTGGAGCGTCGGGGCCGCTTGGGGCCTGGTAATGACATACGGAGTCTACCTGAAGAAGAAAGACGATTTCGTACTCACGAGCTATGCAACGGCATTCGGCGACTACTCTGCGTCGCTACTTGCCGGTATTGCGATACTCTGCACCGTGTTTGCGGTGTTGCCGGAAGTTGACGCGCGGGCCGCACTTGGCGCCGGCAATGAAGGGCTCACGTTCATCTGGTTGCCACAACTGTTCGAGCAGATTCCATTGGGCCGTTTCTTCCTCGCTCTCTTCTTCCTTGCGCTGAGCTTCGCCGCAATGTCGTCGTTGATCGCAATGATTGAAATGGCGACACGGATCGGCATGGACCTCGGTATGGATCGGAGCAAGGCGATCGGCACCGTAGGGGTCGTAGCATTCTTGTTGGGCCTTCCATCGGCCTGGAAACTCGGGTTCTTCCAGAACCAGGACTGGGTATGGGGACTCGGTCTGATGGTGTCCGGGTTCTTCATCGCGATCACAGTCATAAAGTTCGGCGCTGACAAATTCCGCGACGAGCTGATCAATACGCCGGAGGAACGGCGACCAATGGGCCGCTGGTTTGTCCCGGTCATGAAGTACGTGATCCCACTGGAATTCCTGGCGCTGATGGTCTGGTGGTTCTACAGGATGATCACCGAGCTGGATCCGGAGGGTTGGTGGCACCCGTTCCATGCCTTTAGCATCGGAACTACACTGCTGCAGTGGGGAGTTCTGATTGGTGCCCTGTTAATCCTAAACCGCTGGTGGGCAAACCGCGTAGGCGCATCGGAGGGTCAGTGAGATGGCTATTAGTGGATGGATAATGATGATTTTGGTGCTCGGAGGCGTCTGGGGCGGTTTCGTATACCTTCTGCTCGAGACGATCAAGCAGCAGAAGGACTGAGAGGTCAGCCGCGGAGAGTGAGTTGTGGTCTATGAAACGCATCATATTGTCGAAGGCGTCGCGTGCTGCACTGCACCTTACCATCATGGCGGTTTTGAGCGGATGTGGAGCCGGTGACGAAATTGGCAGAGCCGATGTGTTGATGGGCTTGCTACCATCTCAACTGGCCGGGTGGACTCTGCAAGACTCCACTGTCAGTTACGACCGTGAGACGATCTTCGACTACATCAATGGTGCCGGAGAGGTATATCGCTCATACTCTTTCAGCGATGTCGTCGTGGCGCGTTATTCCCGCGAGGGAGAATCCGATGTTCTCGTCGAGTTGTTCGACATGGGAACTTCGGATGATGCATACGGAGTTTTCAGCTATGCGCGCGAGCAGGAGCTAGAAGGCATCGGCGGCGGATACGAGCACAAGGGTGACGTGCTTTGCTTCTGGCAGAGCCGCTATTACGCGTGTCTCGCATTCGACGATCCTACCCAAGCGTCGGAAGCAAGCCTGGTTGAGATGGCAACGGCTCTGTCTGAGCGACTCCCGCGTGCGTCAGTTCGGCCCAATCTAGTCGCCATGCTGCCGTCCGAAGGTTTGGTACCATTCAGCGAACGGTTCTTCCACCTGCATCAATCGCTGAACTATCACTACTACCTCACTCGCGAAAACTTGCTGGGCCTCGGTGCGGATACAGACGTGGTATTCGCGAGATACGAACCTGGTGCCACATTCTTGTTGATCGCTCGATATGAATCAGAGGCAACTGCGGGCGAAGCGCTGGAGACATTCAAGGCGGGCTACATTCCTGAAGCTGGCAACGCAGCAATACATCAAACTGAAAACGGCAAGTTCGTTGCTGTTGGACGGATCGGCGGTCATGTGGTTGTCGTTCTCGATGCAGAATCGGAGCTGGAAGCCGAGAGCCTGCTTCGGGCGGCAAGGGAGGGTGCGTCCAGGCCAACAACCTGAGGAGT
>Ga0180431_10003666_pt1 | contig 19651 bp, 19 predicted proteins | sample SS_ome_11_FD_132459 | JGI IMG/M metagenome (GOLD analysis project Ga0180431, IMG submission 132459) | Hypersaline lake sediment archaeal communities from the Salton Sea, California, USA - SS_1_MS_1 metaG | ecosystem: Environmental > Aquatic > Non-marine Saline and Alkaline > Hypersaline >... | reverse complement strand
TACGCTTTCTCTTTTGTTTTTTAATAAAATTAGATATACTATCACATTCTTTTTTGCTACCAAGGGAACCATGTATTTTTAAGTTTAGAATTTTTGCTATTTTATAGTCACTTTTTGTAAATACATAACTGTATTTGCCAAATTTTTTTATAAGTTTCAAAGCACAATTGTTTGCTGGATGTACTTTCTTTCCGCAGATGATAAAATCATGCATGTTATACTTGCAATCGAACTTTTTGCAGTAAGCAGGTTTTTCTCCAAACTTCCATGTATCACATAATTTTTTACATCTAGGATTATAGTCATCCGGGTCACTATACCAACCCATGTTATATTCTACTGAACAAGTAGCTATGCAAGATAAGTCATCACCATTTAACTGACAAGCTGCATAATTTAAGTTAAAAGCTATATCAGACCAGTTAGGAAGCAGCCCGTCATAGCTATAATAATTAAAAAGTAAGTTAATAGCTAAAAATAAAATCTTCATAATCTATCCTTTGCCGTTAGAAGCTCATATTTTTGATCTGAGCGGTTTTAAGATACAAGCTAAGGCTTACCCTTAGCCTGTACCTTGAAAACGATCAGAGAGCTTAATAGCCCTTTTTGCGTAGACGTTTAACACGCTTTTGCAGTCTTTCCTTGGCAACTGCCTTAAGAATAACTTTACAGGTAGCGTTATTGCCTTTTTCTGCACTAACTTGAATACCAGCTAACTTAGCAGTCTCATAAGTCTTTTTGGTAAGCCTATAAGACCGCTTGCCTATCAAGTTCTTAGCGCACTCATTGGCTGGATAAGCGTTATCTTCGCAGATAACAAACTTATGAGCTTTACCCTTGCAGGCATTGCCTAAGCTACCAGCAAATAGGTTAGATAGCGTATCAGCTTGTGTAGTATAGGCTAATAGGCTTAAGTAAAAAATTGTAAATAGATAATGTAATTTCATGTAGTTGCCTCCAGTTTATTACGCTTTTTCAGCTAGTTGTTCCTCATTTGCCTCTATGAAAGTTTTAATATCAGCAGCACTGTCTAATAGCTTCTCCCATTGACTCTTGTATAGAGTAACAGGAAATCTACCCATGCCGTAGACTGATACTGCTCCCTTTTGGGATACTTTCATAGTTAACATCGTTGCCTTGGCAGCCTTGAGCTTCTCTATCTCTGCCTGTAGTTCTGCCTTAGTCATTTGGTTAATGTCTTTAGTCATAGTCTTCTCCTATGGTTATTATTGGCATAATTGCCATTTTGTGCGTATAACATACCGGAAAATTTGCTGAAATCAAGTCAAGTGAAAAATTTACACGTGTAAAATTTACACGGTAAAAATTACTCTATATTCAATCTCATATCCATCAGCAATAGCTTTATAAACTTTTCTATCTGTAGTTACTGGGTCTAGGTCTAATTCCCATGCATTATGACCACCATGTAGCTTAAGTAACTTACTAACCCTAGTAAACATACAGTTTTTATGCTCATAAGGCATTTCTATGAGGCTATGAAATAACCTACCTACTCCCGAAGTTTCGAATATTGCTATCTGAAATGTTGCTTTACTCATGGTCACTCCTTGGTTGCTTGCATAATTGCATGTTGTGTTAACTATAGCACAGCGTTAAATGCTAGTAAATGCAGTGTGAAAAATTTACATACTGCTTGATAGTCTAGACCACTGCACCATTGAACCAATGACCCTACAAACTTTACCATTTAGTCATGATTACATGAGTCAATGTTTACCATTTGGTAAACATTGCTTCATAACCCACTGATTTATCAGTACTATTAGGTCAACCTAATACTTGTAAGGGGTGGGTTGGCTCAATGGACCAATGGATATAGACGGGGGTACCCCCAAGCAATGGTCTTAGATTTCCATGTTCAGACCCTTCTCGGATATGCACCACTGTTCCAATGTTTCTATGACACACCACACCACTGTCCCAATGTTTCTATGACCCAATGACGCAATGACCAGCCAATCTTGACACTTCATTCGCATTCCCTTACAATTAAACTACCATAACTATACTCTCCTTTGGTATCTATGCATTTTTTGCTTGCTATGTAGGACCCCGTGAATTCGGGGTCTTTACTTTTCTCTGCAGTATGATATTGTAGGGTTATGAATGAACTTGTGAAGAAAGAAGAAGAAAAAAAGAAAGCTACATACTACAGGAACGGAAAAGAGGGAGAGATTGTTGAGATCGATATGTATACTGGGGAAGTTGTCGGTACCAGCAATTTTGATCTTGTTCAGAGGGCTGTGAAATATACAGTTCCTTTGGGGAATCTCATTTGCAATTGTATCCGGGAAGGGATGACCATGTCGGAGATTTGTAAAAAGAAAGGGATGCCTGAAAAGAATGTGGTATACATGTGGAGATCGCTGTACCCGGATTTTCGGGAAAAGATGGACTTGGCGCGGGAGGATCGTGGTGATGTATACTTTGAGAAGGTGTTGGATACTGTTGAGGAGCTTGAGGTTAATGAAGATAATCAGGTGCGTGTGGCTAAGGAGAAGGTGCAGGCGTACAAGTGGGCGGCGGAGAAGTCGAATGCGAGAAGATATGGTAATAAGACGCAGAGTGAGGTAAAGCATAGCGGTGAGATTGGGTTTAAAGTTTTGAATACTGGGATAACACGGGAGTTGCCACCGGACGCGGAACCTGATATTATAGATGCTGAGTATACTACGAATAATGAATCCTCGGAGGAAGATTATGAAGATGTTTAGTTTTTTATTTGCAGCACTTCTTTGTTTGAATGTGTTTGCTTTTCCAGCTCCCTATGGAACGAAGGAATTGTATCAGATTAAACTTGATCTTGATACAGCGGAAGCAGACATTGATACATTGGAAACTGCACAAGACGACACGAACAATACTGATGGCGAGAGAGTACAAAAGACAATTCAGGTCACTTACGATGCTACAGCTAACGGCGGTACTGCTTCGACTGAATATGATCTTGGTGTTGATCTACCAGCCGGTGCTGTTGTATTGGAAGTTATTGGACAGGTTACTTCTACTGTAGAATCTGTTAACGACAATACTATTAGTTTAGTTGCTACTCCTGGTTTGGTATTAGATACTGCTGCTGATTACACTGATACTGCTGCCGGTACACTTATTACTGGTGATGCTACTAATACTTTAGCTTCTGCTATATATGCTACCTCTGCTAAAGATTTAAAAGCTATTATTGGTGCAGGTGCTTCTGGTGTTACTGGTGGAAAAATTAAGTGGCTCATTAGATATATTATGGGTGCTTCGGGACTGTAATGCCTTTATTTAAAGGTAGGAGCCAGAAAGTTATTTCCCGGAATATTCGGGAATTGATCCGCTCTGGAAAGAGTAGAGAACAGGCTATCGCTATAGCGATGAGTAAGGCTGGCAAAAGGAAGAAGAAATGAGTTTTTCACAAATCATTCCCTATAGTGATGAGAACAATTATTCCAAGTCCAATTCTATATTGTTTGATTGGACCAGTGGAACAGATGTTGTACTGACAGATTCACGACCAACAAATGCTACCTGTAATTTCACTTTTAATACAGATAAAGATTCTTTATGGGGAAATGGGACTCTTACTGGAACATTAGGGGGAGGAGCCACTGTAGCAGCAGGAGTTCTTAATACTTCTGGTGCTGGACAATATTGGGAAGGAACTAATGACGGTAGTCCTGCTAAGGTTGGTGCGTATATTGGTACATGTATTATTAGAATTGTACCAGCGTTTACTGGAAGTCCGGCTGGACAGCATATGTTATTACAAGCATCAAATGGTTCTGGTAATAATACAGCAATGAATTTTTATGTAGATACTGACGGTGAGATTAAAGTTAGATTTTATACAGATGCTGGTGTAGCCTGCGATATCGTAGCCACTAACGGTGCTAGTTTTACTAATGGAACAGTTACAGAGATTGCGTTAGTTTATTCCTTGAGTAAAGTAACAACTGGTTCTGTATACATTTACCAAGATGGGGTTTTGCTTGGATCAAATACCAGCTACCCAACTGCTGGCTCTATAACAAGAGATGTAGCTCCGGTGCAATTGAACTTATCTAATGTTTTTAATTATTCTTTTTCTGCATACGCTACTGTTAATTCTTTTCATGCGTATTCTGTCGCTAAGTACTCAAACACTACCTATACTGTTGAAGGTGAGCAATCTGAAACTATTTATAGTGTAGCTAATCCTTGGATTATGAATTCTTCTGGTATAACTACCAAAGAAATTGTTTCATTTACTCCTTCCGTAACTGTTGCTGGTTCTGATTTAGTGAAGTATATATTTAATGTAGGTGGCATTGATCATTATTGGAGTGGAGCTGCTTGGACTGCTTCCAATGGTACATACTCTCAATCTAACACCGCTGCAGAAATTACCACAAACATTGCTGCTTTTAATACTAATATAATCAATCTAGGTAAAGTTGTTAAAATAAAAGCATTTCTACATAGTGATGATGGTTCAACTACTCCTGAATTAGATTCTATTACCATTATATATAATTATGGTATCATTGGATCATCGGTTCTAACATGTGTAGTATATGGAATAGTAAATAGTGTTGCTGTTAATCCTGATACTGATGCAGACATTACAGTATTTACAGAAGATGCTTTTTATTATGATGAAAGGCTTATAGCTATTAGAGAAACTACAACTACTAATAGTGAAGGAGAATGGCAGTTAACTCTTGCAGAAAATGAAACGTATGGAGGATCATACGGGGTAACTATAGAATACGACGATGACGGAACAGCTAGAACTGAAAGTTATACTATTAGTGTGCCTAACCAAGACACTGCTAAGTTGGCAGATATAATTGTGATGTAATAATGGAAGGACAAGAAATTTCTACTGGGTATACTCCCAGAAAGTGGCAAAAGACCGTCCACTATCTTTCAGAGAAATATAGATTCGTTGTAGCAAACGTACATCGACGTGGTGGTAAAACTGTTTTATCTATTAACGATCAGGCAGATCATCTCTTGCGGTCAGAAAGAAGACAACCTCAAGGTGTTTATATTGCTCCTACGTATGGACAAGCTAAGAGAGTTGCTTGGGATTATTATAAACAATTTACCAATATGATTCCGGGAGTACAATATAAGGAAGGCGATTTACAGATAATTATACCACGACCTCATATGGGCGACTCTATAAAGATATGGTTGCTTGGTGCAGAAAATCCTGATTCTATTAGAGGGATGTATTTGGATCATGCAATCATGGATGAGTTTGCTTCTATGAATCCTGTTATATGGTCGCAGGTAGTTCGTCCGGCTTTGTCCGATAGATTAGGAAAAGCTATGTTTATCGGAACTCCTCAAGGAGAAAACCATTTCTTTGATATATACAACGCTGCTACTTCTAAAGAACTTGCTGATTGGCATGGTTTAACTTTAACAGTTGATGATACTAAGTTAATACCAGATGCAGAATTAGAGTCTTCACGATTAACAATGACTGAGGATGAATTCAACCAGGAGTTCATGTGTTCTTTTACTGCGGCTCTTACTGGTGCGTATTTTTCTAAGTATTTAGAAAAAGCAGAGGAAGAGGGGAGATTGTGTCATGTACCACACAACCCTATGCTACCCGTTGCTACTTTTTGGGATTTGGGTATTAGCGATAATATGGCTATTTGGTTTGCACAGAAAGTTGGGCAGGCGTATCACTTCATCGACTACCTTGAATATGCTGGAAAAGGTATTGAATTCTATATTGATGAACTTAACAAGAAACCGTATAACTATGCTAGACACCACTTTCCTCACGATGTCAAGAAAAGAGAATACGCAACAGGAAAAGAAAGAAGAGTAGTATTTCAGGAATTAGGGCTTAGACCAATTGTCGCAGTGCCTAAAGTAAATAATAAAGCTGAGATAATAAATGCATCAAGACTAGCAATTCCAATGTGTTGCTTCGATAAAGATAAGTGTCAGGACGGTTTGAGGGCTTTAAAAAACTACCAGCGTAAGTACGATCCCAAAACTAAGAAATATGCTGATAAACCCATACATGATTGGACTTGTCATGCAGCCGATGCTTTTGGTACGTTTGCTATGGGTAGAAATGATGGCTCTTTTCTTGCAGGTATCGAAAATGTGACAGAGTTGCCAAAAGAAGCTGATTCGGAGTATAATGAGTTAGAATAGGAGAATACCATGGCAGAACAAGGTGCTAATATTTTAACAGATGTAACAGGCGTTGCAAAGGCTATTCCTAGAAATATATTCAGGGGCAATCCGTTTGCTACAGAAAATATTCTTTTAGGACCGGGGACAAAAGCTACAATAAAAGCATCTGAGGAAGTTTCTAGAAAAAAATCAGAAGCAGCTATTAACGAAGCAGAAAAACGTTCTGCGGAGGAAGTACAAGCTATACAAGAGCAGCAAGCTGCAACTAAAAAGAGAGCTTTACAATTAGCTAGAGAAGAATCCTCAGCCAAAAGAAGAGGTTCTCCGGGTCGTCCTATATTAACTTCCTTATCAAAACAGGAATCTATTCTGGGGTAAGTAATGTCTGAAAAAGGTAAATGGATAATTAAGCAGTTCGATACTTTGAAATCCAATAGGGTTAATTGGGAATCTCATTGGGACGAGATTCAGAAATACTTCATTCCACAAAAGGACGACATCTATGGAATTAGGACTGTCGGTGAAGAAAAGCATAATAGGTTATATGATTCTACAACTATTCACGCTGTTGAATTATTGGCTTCTGCTTTACATTCCATGCTTACCAATCCTTCTCTTAAATTTTTCGGACTCTCTACAGGTGATCCTATACTTGATAGGAATGAATCTGTTAGAGATTTTTTACAGAAGAGTACTGATAAGATACACGAAGTATTAAATAATTCAAACTTCCAAACACAAATCCACGAAGTATATATGGATTTAATTTCATTTGGTACCAGTTTTATTTTAATAGAAGATGATGACGAAAGAGTAGTAAGATTTCATGCTAAACCTATTTATGATATTTGGGTTAGAGAAAATAACTTAGGACAGATTGATTCTTTTTATCACCGATTCAAATGGACAGCTAGAAAGATAGCTAAAGAATTTGGAGAAGAAAATTTATCTAGCAAATTAAAAGCGTGTATAGATAAAGATGGAGAGAAGTTTGAAATAATTCATGCAGTATTTCCTAGGAACGAAAAGTTTACTGATATGAGATTTGGAAAGAAATCTTTGAAGCGTTCAGCATTTGCATCTTTCCATGTTTTAATGGATGACTGCACAGTATTAAGAGAATCAGGTTATCGAGAGTTCCCATCAGCAGTGCCTAGATGGACAAAACTCTCCGATGAAATATATGGACGTTCCCCTGCAATGAAGTCTTTACCGGACGCTAGAATGTTGCAGCAGATGATGAAGACTACTATTAGAGGGGCGCAAAAAATTGTTGATCCACCATTACAAGTTATTGATGATGGGATGTATCGACCAGTGAGAACTAAGCCGGGAGCATTAAACTACGTAAGAAATGAGAAAGCCATTTCCCCTATTATTACTGGTAGTAGAATTGATCTTGGTGAACAGATGATGGAAAGTGTTCGTAATAGAATACGATCCGCATTTTTTATAGACCAGTTACAATTAAATGAAGGACCTCAGATGACTGCCACAGAAGTAAGGCAGAGAACAGAAGAGAAACTCCGTTTATTGGGACCAGTATTAGGAAGACAACATAACGAATTACTACGTCCTTTGATTGATAGAGTATTTGCTATCATGTTACGTAAAGGCGAACTGCCTACACCACCAGATGTATTAAGGCAAACTGATGGACAACTGGATGTAAATTATATATCCGCAATAGCTAGAGTACAAAAGTCTTCTGAATCACAAAACATTATTAGGTCTATAGGAGACATTGCACCATTAATTGAAAGCGATCCTTCTATTTTAGATAATGTAAATGGAGACAAAGCCTTTAGATATGTTGCAGATTTACATGGGGTACCTCAATCTATATTTAGAAAAGAAGACGAAGTAGACGAGATCAGGGAAGCTAGATCACAAGCGCAACAGCAGGAAGCTCAGGCGGAACAACAATTGCAACAAGCGCAGACTATGAAACAACTAGCAGGATAACTTATGACTAAAAAAAGTAAAATAGACAAGGCATCGGACCTAGTACGTTTGTATCACAAAATTTTCAAAAGTGAGGAAGGCGAACAGATACTGTTCGATATTATGAATCATTGTGGTATGTTAGACGCAACATTTACCAGCAACGCTGGAAAGATGGCATATAATCAAGGTAAACGATCAGTGTGTGTCTACATACTATCTAGGCTAGATACTGATCCGAGAGAATTTCGTCGCCAGATGGAAGAAGCTCTCGAACAAGATAACTATCTAAACTTGGAGGACTAATGATTTTTAAACGACCTTACTTATTACTTAACTCTATCTTGGAGGGTGATGATGGAGGTACTACAACAACTAGCACGACCGATACCACCGATGGAGGAGATGGCGATTCAACAGGAGGAGGCGATAGTACTAATAATACTTCTACTGATAATAATAGTATTGAGTTGCCAGAATTCATGAAGGATTGGGGACTAGATGACGATGTTGCTAAAGACCCAATTATTCAAGACTTTAAATCTCCCGCTGATTTGGCTAAGTCTTATGTACATGCTAAAAAGTACATTGGTAAAGATAAAATAGCTCTACCAAACAAACATGCCACTAAAGAAGAATGGGATGAAATTTTTACAAAACTAGGAAGACCGGAGGAAGCTGATAAATATGACATTCAAATTGATAAAGAAAAATCCGCCATTGATGAAAATTTCCTTGGAGAATTCAAAGCAAAAGCGCACAATATCGGATTGTTGCCCCACCAAGCCCAAGAGCTTGTGGATTTCTATAACACCAAAATTGCTTCGGAAGGCGAAGCTCTCCTCAAACAAATTGAAACAGAAGATGAGACAGCAAAGCAGGAACTCAAAGACGAATGGGGAGACTCCTACGACGCACAAGTAGGTTATGCGAAATACGCATTGACTGAATTTGGTTCTGATAAAACCGTTGAAGCATTGAAGACTGCTGGTGTAGCCAGTAATCCTGAACTTGTAAGACTTCTAGCCAAAGTTGGTAAAGAACTATCTGGGGACGCAGCACCAGGCATGAAGGAAAAGACTTCTGGTGGTATGACTCCTCAGCAGGCTATGGATGAATTAGATAATATTAGAGGGAACCCAACACATCCTCTAAATATTGAAGATCATCCGGGACATGAAGCAGCCCTTAGAGAACAGGAAAAATTAGCTAAATTAGCATATTCTGCAAAAATTTCTTGACAGTAGTCCGAATTTAGGATTATCCTAGATTTAAGTAGTCTGGGATAATCCATTCGGACCCCTTCATAGGACTTCTAGGAAGGACCCCATTTCGGGACAATCTATCCGATAGGTACAATTAACATTAACTTTTTGGCTAGGAGGCTGAAATGGCTAACACTTTTAACTCCCTCTTGGAAGAGTGGCGTGTACGGGAATTCGAAAAGAATGTGTACATTAACGCTCAACAAAGAGATTCAAGAATTGCTTCACAGGCGATTTGGGGTATGCAAAAGTCTAAGTTGAAGTCTTATGATATCATCAATACAACTAGTGTTGTTGAAAGACTTGATCGTTACGGCTCTACTCCAAACATTGATGTCGATCATGCAAGACGCTCCGTATTCCTAAAAGAATACGAATGGGGTAAACTAATTGATGACATTGACACTATTAGAACACTGAATGATCCAAAGAATCCCTATACCAAAATCATGACTTATGCTTTCAAAAGAAAGATGGATGAAATCTTTATTGAAAAAGCCCTAGGAAATGCTCTTGAGGATGAGGACGGTGGAACAACTCAAGCCCTTCCTAATACACAGCACATCGCTGCTGTATCAGGTGGTGCTTTGTCTGGTCTTAATATCGATGCTCTAAGACTTGCTAAATACAAGTTTGACAGCCAAGATATTGACCCAGATGCTACTCGTTATTTCGCTATCACTGCAAAACAGTTGCAGGACTTGCTAGAGCAGACTGAGATTACAAGTGCTGACTACAACGTAGTAAAAGCACTAGTAGCTGGACAGGTTGATACTTTCATGGGATTTAAGTTCATTCTTACTAACCTTCTTGACACTGAGCCTGATGTAGTTAACTACAACGTCACAACTGGTGAATACGATGCTGGTGGAACTTCTGGACAAGATAACCGCCGATGTATTGCTTGGGTTGCTGATGGTATGCGTATGACTACTGGCAAAGGCTTCTCTGCAAGAATCAGTGAAAGAGATGACAAACGCTACATTCCTCAAATTTACGGTTGGATGTCAATCGGCGGTGTGAGAATGGAAGATGCGAAAGTTGTCGAAATCAACTGTACTGAATAGGAGGATATCATGGCTGAACTAAAGATGATTAATAGAACTAAGTATGATACCGCCAATGCTATAATCGGAATGGGAGAACAATCAGGCGGAATTAAGATCGCTTATGATAAGTATACTTATACTGCCGCTCCCTCAGACGCTGATACTCTTTTGGGACCAAAACTTCCAAAGGGTGCTAGAGTCCTGGACGTAATCCTAAAAGGAACCACCGGTGGTGGTACTGGTGATTACGACTTTGGATGGGCAGCTACCCTAGATGAAGATGGCGCAACTTTAGCGGCTGATCCTAATGGACTTATCGATAATCTCGATACTTCCGCCGGTGCAGCTATTAAACAAATGGTTGACGATGTTAACTTGGCGGGTCAATTTATTAAGTTTGGACAAGAAACTCAGACTTATTTGACCTTTGTAGCCGGTCCAACAACCGCTACTGGTACTGTTGAAGTCGCTATTGTATACGTAGTTGACTAGACGCTGACTAAAAAATTGCAAAGCCCCTGTCTATAGGATATACTTATAGGCAGGGGTTTCTTTATCTAGGAGCATATATGGCTGTATCCGAAGTTTCCATATGTAACTCAGCATTAACTAAAGTAGGCAACACTCAATATATTTCTTCTTTGGTGGAGAATAATAAGGCTGCCAAAATCTGTAATCAACAATATGAGTTTATTAGGGATATGGTATTGGCTGGCGGTTTATGGACTTTTGCTATAAAAAGAGTTTCTTTAGCCCAAGTGGCTACTTCACCTGCTTTTGAATATACTTATCAATATCAACTACCGAGCGATTTTTTAACAGATGTAGAAGTTAGCCCGGACCAAGTAGACTATGTTATAGAAAGCGATAAGTTATTGACTTATTCAGATACACTTTCTCTTAGGTATGTTTATAGAAACGAAGACCCAACACATTGGTCTCCTGAATTTGTAGAAGCCTTTGCTACAAGATTAGCTGTAGAATTAGCTTATCCTCTAGTACAAAGTGTAACTTTAAAAAAGGAATTAATGGAGGAATATAAATTATTAATTGGTGATGCTAGAACTTTCAACGCTCAGAAAGGTAGACCTAAATCTCTACAGGAAGATACTTTCCTAAATAGTAGATGGCAGGGTGTACCGTACGGAATGGAAAAGAATAATGGCTAAGTATAATTTTTATCAAACATCTTTCTCTTCTGGTGAAATGTCGCCAAAATTAAGAGGCAGGACAGATATTAAAGAACACGCGCGTGGTTGTGAGATATTAGAAAACTTTCTAATTTCTCCAACAGGTGCTGCCATTCGTAGACCCGGAACACAATTTCAATTAGACTTAACAAAGTATTTCACATCCCCTTATATTTTTCCTTTTATATTTGACGGTACTACTGCATACAATATTATTGTAGAAACAGCAGATGCTTCTTCCCCTGTAGTTTTTCCAGAAGCTGGAGATGTTGGTGCTTCTTATGATGGCACTGATACATTTAGTACTGGAACAGGCTATACTGTACAATACAACACAGGCGATCCTATAAGATTCGGAGCATCTAATTTACCGGCAGCTTTGTCTGTTGATAAAATTTATTATGTAATAAAAATAAATTCTACAGATTTTCAAATAGCGTCCTCAGAGGCTAATGCAGACGCTGGCACACAAATAACAGCCGGTGCCGCTGGAGGAACTCCTAGTATTACTAATAATATTAGAGCTGCTTTAGTTATAGACAATACAGGAACTATTGTTCAGGAAGAAGCTAATAACTCAGAATTTTTTACATCAACTCCTGAAATTATTAATTATGTACAATCTGCTGATGTTATTTTTGTAGCTTGGGGTAGTACTCCAAAAACTATTTCTAGATTAAATGATTTATTTATTTTTGAAGATTATTTAACAGATACACTTAATAAAGCTAATCCTTACGACAGAGTATATAAAGACATAAATGTAAATACTAATTTAAAATTAAATCCCAGCGCAGCCACAGGTTCTATCACTCTAGTAGCCGAAGATAGCTCTGCTAACCCTGTTCCTTATTTTACAATATCACAACAGAGTTCATACATTAAATGGACAGACTCTGCAGCATCGGGTGGTCCAAATGTAATAACTGTTAACTCTGTGAAATCCACACCAAGCTCTTTTAGTGCTGCAGATGTTACCACTGGTACTGATAACATTAATATTGGAACACACGGCTTTTATACTGGAGATGAAGTTACATTAACTGTAGGAGCTACTGCACTACCAGCCCCATTACAAGAAGGCATTATTTATTACATAATTAGAATAGATGCTAATAATTTGAAGTTAGCATCTACATTAGCTTTAGCACATGCTGGGACTCCTATAGATATTACAACTACTGGTGGTTCTAGTAATAATATAATTCCAGAAAGATTGGTGCAGGCAACTTGTGCGGTTTCTGGCACACTTCCAGCAACTGCTGCCAGTGAGAATTGGCAGGAAGAAGCGTGGTCTGCTAAGAACGGTTATCCTAATACTGTCGCTCTTGCTGAACAAAGATTAGTATGGGGAGGCACTGATGCACAACCTGATACTTTGTTCTTCTCTAGGACAGGTAATCTATACGCTATTGATAGTATAGAGCTGTTTAAATTAGTTAATAGCCAAGACTTTGTATCCACTGATCCATTTAAAGTGACTATAGCTTCCAATAGAGTTGATCCGATAACTTGGATGAAATCTAAATCTTCTTTGGAAATTGGAACTTTAGGAACTGAATATATTGTATCAGGTGCTGGAAGTGCTATAGCATACGATACTGTAACAGTTAAACCACAGACAGCAACTGGTGGTAGAACTACCAGAGCCGGGATACTGGATAGATTTACATTATACATTTCTAGAAACGGTAAAGAGATAAGAGCCTTTGTTTACAACGATTCTAACGGCTCTAATATTTCTAAAAACTTTTCGGTACTGGCAGATCATTTAGCTGCCTATGGCGGAACATCTACTTCTGCGTCTATTATAAATAAAATTGTAGAGAATGGATCACAAAATATTTGCTGGTTTTTAAATAGTAATGAGAGCTTATTTGGAATAACTATGCACGATTCCAGTGATGTAATAGCTTTCCATAAACACGACTTTAACGGGAATGTAAAAGATATTAGTGTTATACCAAATAGTGCCGGGACGTTTGATGAAGTTTGGTTAATTATAGAAAGAGGTTCTAATTTATATTTAGAAAAAATGGGAGCTACTTTCGACGGCACAACTTTAACTAATGCAGATGGTGCTATCTTTGGTGATAGTAGTATGGTTGCTACATCCTCTAACCCAACTAAGAACTTCTATGGATTCACACATTTAAACGGAGAAACTGTAGGTGTTATAGCAGATGGTGTATATGCAGGAACACAAACAGTAAGAAATGGCAGAATACAATTAACTACTAGAACCAGTGAAGTAATAGTAGGTATTCCTAATACTGCTACAATTTACACACTACCGCTAGAAGGCGGGCAAGAACATGGTGCATCCCATGGAGATATTAAAAGAATAGACCGCGCTGATTTGCAACTATATAAAACAGCCTACGCTAAAGTAGGACCATCTGAAACAGAAGCCGAAGAGGTACAATTAGATGAGACTATCTTTACCGGTGTTAATAGATTATATTTCCCGGCTGATCCAGATATAGATGCTCAGGCGTATATTTATAGTGACAGAACACTTCCAATAACAGTATTGGGATTATCTTTAAGAGGGGTTAATTATGCTCAGTAGGTTTGACATAGAACATCTACAATTTTTCTATACAGATAGAGATAAGGTAGAGCTTAGGAAGCTATTTCAAGCCCATATGGATAACCCTAATATGAAACTATACTCCGCAATTTACAGAGGTACAGTTATTGCTATATTAGGAGTTAGGGAAGTAGATAGAGGAGTAGGTACAGTTTGGTTTACTCCTTGCAAAGATGTTTGGAGGTATCGCATTGGTTTGGTTAAAGCCTGTAAATGGGGTATCGCACATTGTTTAGATTTAGGTTTCAAGAGGCTACAAGCTGTCGTAAGAAAAGACTTCGATAAGGGTAGGAACTTCTTGTCTTATCTTGGCTTCAAAGAAGAAGGATTGCTGGAAGGTTACGGTACTGATGGTACTGCACACTACATATTTGGGAGGTCAGAATGGCAGCACCTATGTTGCTCCTAGTTGCAGCCAAACATGCTGCTGGAATGGTTAAAAATTATCAAGCTGCAGAATCAGCTAAGGAATATCTAATAGATGCCGCAGTAGAAGATGAAGTTAGAGCGGTAGAAACTGCCGAACGTGCTAAGATTAGTGTGATGAATATTAGGCGAAGAGGTCGCGCTATAGCAGCTCAACAACAGACAGTAATGGCAGCTAGGAATGTAGATGTTTCTTCTGGAGCATCTTTAGCAGTAATTGCTGAGACAGCAAACGCTGTAGCTATGGAAGTATCTAATAGACAAAGAGAAGCTAATTTTGCAATAAGACAGATAAGGAAAGCTAAAGAAGCTAAGTATCAGTCCATAAGAGATATAACAAAAGCACAACTAACCGGTATTCTTACTGGGGGATTAGTAGGTGGAGCAGATATTGCTAGTAGATTAGAGCAATCTAAAACCCCACAAACTGCTGGTACAGCTGATATAGGAGCAGTATCCAGTTTTCAGCAGAATGCTCCATCAGGTTTTCAGACACAAAAATTTGAAGATAACTTTAGTTTGATTAATCCTAAGCAAAGACAGTTTGGCGATACTGCAGGTTTTGAGACAGGAACATTTAATGTGGGAGGACTGTAATGCCTAGACTACCTAAATTTGAAACTACAGATATTAGCAGTCGGGTTACTAAATCAGATATAATCCAAAAACAGAATCCTGTTTTCAATGAATTAATGGAGACTGCTGAACAAGGTTTGAATATTGCTGCTAATATAGTAAAGAAACAAAATGAAGCCGAAGCTATAAAATATACCAATGATTCATTTACTAATGTAGTTGGTGGATTTAGGAATGATGTAGAAAAATTAAAAGCAGAATACCCAGACGGAAAAGGTTATGCCGCTGCTGTAGAGCAATCTAGACAAAAATGGATAAGCACTTTACAGGAAGGCGCGCCTTCTGAGTTAGCTTATAAAAAAGCACTAAGTAGAATTGGTGGCTACTTAGAAAGAGGAACTCTTCAAGCCGGTGCTTTTGAATTAGAACAAATACATGCATCCACTGCGCAATCCCACGAAGACAGTGTACAGGCATTTGCTACTCAAGCTATGAAAGCCACTAGTCAACAGGATGTAGAAGAAATTATAAACACCATGCGAACTAAACAGTCGGATGACTATGGTATTCTGGCTGATAAAGCTACGGTAGATAAGATATATGACAAAGATGTAAATCAAATAGCCAGAGCTTATTTTGAAGGCTCTATGCTAAATGCCGAAAAAGCGAAAGACTTCACAGCAGTTAAAGCAGCTTTCTTTGGTGATAATAATGTAACAAGGTCTCTAAATTCGGACCAGTTAGCTAGGTATAGAAAGAGAATTTTTAGAGCAGAGAAAAATATAGCAGAGAAACAATCGTTGATTAATATGTTAGAAGCTGGCGATATGTCTGTAAGATTAGATGGTGCCAGTTCCTCTGCAGTATCTGATCCTAATGTTAAAAAAGAAATATTGAATTTATACAATTCTTTGGAAGACGATAAAAGCAGAACACCTGACTCTATGAAAAGAGCTAGGATAACAGCCGGACAAGAAAAGTTACTAACTAAATACAACGAAGCACATTTGAAATCTCAGGTAGCAACACTTCCAATAAACGAGGTTAACGCTAATAAAGAAGAAATTATAAGTGATGTTGTTGGAAATTTTACAGATGACTACGGTCCTAGTAAATCTAAGTTGATGAGAGAACAACTCTCCAGTAATTTTGATACAGTTATTCAAAAAGAAAGAGCTAGGATGTTATCTGATACTGGTGATTATTTTTACAAAAATGACCCAACTATTAAAGCGTTGGCAGATAAATCAGGAAATAGTTTAGCTGACATGGGGGAATATATAAAGACAATGCAGGCGAAGGCTAAGCAACTAAAAATACCTTCATCTTCCATAACCTATCATACGCCACACGATATGAATGATATGAAAAATGTTACAGTAGCTATGGCTAATGGAGATATGGAAGCTGCCAGAGAACACTATAGTAGATTGGCAACTAGGTACAGCCAGTATCCACACATTCTTTCAGCAGTGGCAGCTAATGGAAAACTACCAAAAGGGCTGGATGTCCTTTCCTTTGCAGTTAGAGATGAGAATTCCTTTGAGGAATTATTCAATGGAATAGCTGCTTATAGGGGAAAACAAGGAGACTTAGTAGCAAAAGCTAAGAGTAATTCTGGTTTACAATCCCCAAGTATAGTTGATTCTAGGTTTGAAAGTGACATAGGTAATGAACCTATTCTGCAATACTTTAAATCTCAGAATGGTGGGGACCCAGATGCACTATCTAATTACCATCAGGTTCGTAACTTTATGATAGAACACGCTAAGTATAGACACTGGATTCTTAAAGAAAGTACAGATGAAGCTATAAAAAATACTAGAAGTATAGTAAGTAAGTCTTTCGGACTATATGAAGATGGTAGAACTTATGCCATACTCCCACCATGGATAAAACGAGATGCATTTGATAAGTTTAATAAGATAACCACTGGTTCAGCAGCCAGGTTAGCTAAAGTCGATTTAGTTGGGAAGTTTGGACTGAACCCAGATGAGTATAATAACGACGATCTTTGGGACAATGCTAGATGGATCGGCAACGGTATGGGTGGAGTTGATCTTTATAAGATGAATGAGAATGGTAAGATCACGCCAGTACGAAGACCAGTTGGAAAAGGTAAGCAGAGAGTTACTATTACATTCGAAGATATGGGAAGTCCAGAATATACAACATTAATTAATGAAGGAATAGATTCTTATCATAAAACTAAAAATAGTAAACTAGAAGGAATATTAAGCCCGTTAAAGGAACAGGCTGTTGTGCCGTAGGAGTTTAAATGAGAGTACTTACGCAAGACAACGATGACAGATTAGAACAATTTAGCCCAAAACCTTTGGGAGAAGTTGCCTCAGCCGCCTTTGAATTAGGTGAACGTCATAATATATTCCATAATCTTTTTACCTTTTCTACTATTAGAGATGACTTAGATGAAAGAAGCACAAAGACTTTAAGCCCACAAGAAGTTAAGACACGCTATGGCTTAGAAACACAAGAACCAATGAGTGAACTATTCGCTCAGTGGACCTATGACATGAAGGAAGATAAGAAACGGTTAGAGTCTATAGTAGAAAGGGCACCAGATACTTTCATTGGTGGAGCTGTTAATTTCATATCTAGAATGGCTGGAACTGCTGCTGATCCTCTACCAGTAGCTGCTGGTGGTTTGATTGGATTAGGGATGTCTGGATTAACTGTAGGAACAACTACAGCATTTCAAGGACTAGTCGGTACAACGGGTATGTCTGCTATGAGAGCTTTAGGAACTGAGGCAGCTATAGATTTTGCAGCTAATATGGGCATGGAGTATATGGTAAAAAATACTCAGGAAGAAATGCTGGAAGAATATGGTTGGGATCAAATGTTATTAGGTGCTGGAATGGCTACTAGTATAGGCGTAGGTGTTATGAAAGGTGTACCTATGTTGGTACAAAGTATTAAAAACAGTAAAATGTTTGGACCAAAACTAAGTCAGTTTACAAAAACTTTATTAGATAATGATCTCGATCCTAGTCAATCATTTCGTTTCATAGATGCTGAATTAGCAGCCAGAGGGGCTGTAGATGATACCTTCTGGAAGGCTTTTGACGAAACATTCGGCGAAGGTAAAAGAGCTATTCTTGGAGAACCTGAGAACCTATTAGATGTTCTAGCTACTATGAAAGGTTTATTTGAAGAGGGAAAAGTAAAATTAGGAGATGTTAATGCCTTAGAAGGAAATCTAAGAAAGAACGGTTTTGATAAGTGGGAATTTTTTGAAAGAGATTTTAACCCCGGACTAACGGAAGCAACAAGAAAAGCTATAGCAGATGACCTCAACGCCCAAACTAAAGTAGTAATTCCAGAAGATGAGGTAGATGTTGCTGCAGTTTCTCTTGGTGGTAAGAAGATAGAAACTGTAGAAGATTTGAATAGATTAGCTACTGATAATACAGAGATAGAAAATAGTATAAGAAAAGCAGCTCAAGAAAATCCTGAGATATATGCTGATGATATTAAAGCATTAGATGAATTTAAATCAACTGAAACTGATTTGAACGCTAAAATAAAACAAGAAGAATTTTTTATAACGTGTGTTGGAGGCTTGAATGCCTAGAGTAAATTGTAAAAGATCAATGATGAAACAGTTTGACATGGATGAAAAATCCGCTGATGATCTCATCAATGATATTAATAGATTGAAAGCTATGGCGGAAGCTGATGGCTTAGATTTCAGGTCATTGTTTAATGATTACGTAAACACACGTAAAGCACGAGTACAATTAAGAAAAAGACAAACCATACAGACAGCAGCCGCTGCTAATAACTTCTTGAATAATGTAGTAGAAAAACTAAGACCACAGTTTACCAAAGATGGGAAATTCGATGTAGTCGGAATGTACAGAGCTATATTCGAATCTACTGGCAAAGCCTCAGAGTTCGGTAAAGAGATACGCCTTCTTGGTGAATGGTACACAAATAAATCATTGAAACCTCTAGCAGCAACCATGAGAAAACATCCGCATGTTTTGAGAGCTTTAGATGCTAATGACTATGATACACAATTAAAGATTGTACGTTATGTCTATGGAGAATTTGATGAAACAACGCAGGTAGAACAGTGGGTAAAAGATTGGGGAGAAGCCTTCAAACAAGCGCAAGATATTGATTTAAAACAAAAAAACAGTGTTGGAATTTTCACTAATAAATTAGAAAAACGTATGGGTAAAACTATACACGATGCTTCCAGAGTTAAGTTAAGCGGGTATCCCAAGTGGAGTCAGGATATAAAACGAATGGTAGATATGGAAGCATTCACTATATATGATCCTGAGTTAAAACAAATTAGGATGATGAACCAAGATGAAGTGGATGGATTCTTACAAAGAACATACGATAAAATTACCGGTAAGATAGAAGCCAAATCTTCTGTAGCAGTTAATCCCACGGACGATTTTAGAGATTTTGTTTTCT
>Ga0180431_10003664_pt1 | contig 19660 bp, 19 predicted proteins | sample SS_ome_11_FD_132459 | JGI IMG/M metagenome (GOLD analysis project Ga0180431, IMG submission 132459) | Hypersaline lake sediment archaeal communities from the Salton Sea, California, USA - SS_1_MS_1 metaG | ecosystem: Environmental > Aquatic > Non-marine Saline and Alkaline > Hypersaline >... | reverse complement strand
GGATTGACTTTTCGTTCCCTGACTGGCCTGAATTCTCTGCTATCTATGGTGTACTTCAAAAATTTATAGGTACACCCAATCCACACCCGTAACGTATTTCGAGCTGCGCGTAATCCGAAACGGAAGGCGGGTTGTGATCCGGTGCGCATCCACGTCATCCTGTACCGCATATTTTAATTCTACAATCAAGTGAGTTCGGTCAATCCAGCGTGAAAGAAATTGATTGTGCAGTTTGCTCAAGCGGTAATAGGTTGGATTGTGATCGACAGTTAACCGGAAGCGTCTGTCCGGTGTCGAAAAATACCAGCGCTTATAGCGGTTCAAGACAGAAAATTCTAAATCCCGCAGATTTCTTCTAACAGATTCAGGGAGCTGGGAGCGTTTGATCCGTTCATGAAAATCCTGTTCACAAAACCCTTCTTGCAGGGTGAAATCAGGAAATGGAAATTGTTTTTTACGACCCACTTCGCCTTCCTTGATTTTATATTCCAAAACAGCATCATTTACCGCACGGAATAATTGATGATACCAACGCACCCGCACCTTTCCTCGCCGGGCATATCCGTTTACATTGCTAAAATAATCTCCCAGAAATGGGGAATCCAAATAGATGTTGTTCACAAACCTGGGCGGATATATCTCGCTGAACATGGCTGGGTGCCGCCGAACGGCCTGCATGATATCCGCAAGCGTACACGCTTCAACCAAAAATTTCTTCTCGTAGCGGTATTCTGCTTCCATCATGGTTCCTTCCGCACAAATAATTGCATTATCCCAGCCCTTTGTTGTCTAAGAATGTGATGCGGATATTTTTTGATAAACCACGCAGATCATTTTTTACGGCAATAAATTTTGCCTGATTCGCAAATTCAACCAGATAGGAAGCTTCAACCGTATCGCCATCCTGGTCCAGACGCATCAAGCGGTACTGGCTGGTATGTTTTCCAACAACAGCGTTAATTTCCTCCAATTCCACCTGACCTGGATTCCCGCTGAAAACAGTAAGATGTAAGTTGAAATCCGCTTTCCTTCCACGGAACAAGCGCATCACCACCATCACCAGGATTACGACCGCCATGGCAATACCCGTGATCAGGCGCTGGTTATCGCCCAATCCGATGCCAATGCCAATCGCGAAAAACAAATACGCCAATTCTTCCGGTTCCTTAATCGCCGCACGGAACCGTACAATCGAGAGGGCGCCGACCAAACCCAAAGAAAGCGCAACGGATGATCGCACTACCAATATAATAAAAGTTGTCGTAACAGTGATCAGGATAAAGTTGGCCGCGAAGCGCCTGCGGTTGGATAGAGAAGACCCCCAATGAATGTACACCCGGCTGAGAATGTAGGATAGCGCTACCGAAAGCAGAAGATTAAGCGCAAAATCCGTGATATTAAGGGTCGCAGACTGGGAAGCAGCCAGGGTACTTACAATACTCTCAAACGAATTAGGCGGGGCTGCCGCCGGTTGGGTTTTCACTGGCTGTTCAATCGTTCCCGCAGCAGCCGGCTGTTCATTCTCTACTGCGTCCACCATCACCATATTATCCAACTGCGCGCTGCCCTGCCCTTCAATAAAAAATCCCAATCCTCCACCAGCGGAATACGCATCGCCGGGCTCTGATTGAATCACATCCGTCCCATCAATAGAGAGGCTGATGCCGCTCGCGCTATTCATCATTTGAACCTTTGTCCATTCCGTGGAAAATCCGTCCCAGGTTGATTCCGCTAAAACAGCCGGTTGGTCGTTCACGACCTGCTCCAGGACGATTGAATCTTCAAAAAATAAAAAAGCGTTATCATTCCCTTCCTGGGTGTTGAAACGCAGGAACAACAACCCCTCCCCGCTGAATTTAACATCAAACGAGAGTGTGTATTCCTGATAATCCCCGATTTTAAAGGCGAAGTTTTCAGGTGATATCACCAGGATCCCATCCTGAACAACCGCACCTTCTGAGCGCTCCCATCCGCTGAGCGCCTGGTCTTCAAAATCTTCACTAAAACCGCCGTCCTGCGCATACGCTCGAGATGCGGGCAACAATAGCACCAACCCAACAATAATAAGAAACCTGACCGCTTTTTTCATCTTCCCTCCCGTTTCATGGTAATTGATGATTTTCATTGTTTTCCAAAATATCAGACACATATGCTGCCCGCTGTTCGGTTAGCTGGATGATGTCCTCCCGGCTTTGGCTGAATTCCGCCAGGCTGCTGGGCGCCTCGCTGCCAAAATACATCTGATCGCCCTGTTCCTTTTCCAAGTATGGCCGGATGATGGTTTGCAGCCGTTCAGCCTCCGCGGAAATATAGGTTGCATTAAACCGGTTGCGGATGAGCAGATCCAGGTAGGCCTCATACGCGCGCTGGTAGGCAGGCACCTCGATTACTTTTTCATATAATGGCGCTGATTCAAGCGGCCCGATGGATGGGCCAGTGCGATAGATCGGATACTGCGCACCACCGCCGAAATTTCCCCAGCTGTTGTTCATATCCCAGGCCACCCACTCAAATTGGTCGGTTCCGGGATGATGGTATATATAATAATTATTGCCGGTATCCGGATATTGGTCAAAATTCAGGGTTAAAAAGATCACGGCCAGATACCGCAGGAATCCATCAACATTGAACACTTCTTCCAAGGCAGATGAAAACTCTTCAGGTGAAGCGTATTGAGTGCCATCAATCACTTTACACAGCTGGATAATGTCCGTGTAATCTTTCTTTTCTTTATACATCAAACGGTACGCCAGTTCGCCTCTCGGCTTGGGGTAAGCGCTGATCGCTTCTCCATAGTACGCCAAATCAGCCGCTCCTTCCTCAAACCAGGCGTCTGCTTTATACAGATTACCATCATCATTCTGATTGCCAAATCGATTGGCTAGATATTTTTTGTCAGGGCGCTCGACCATGGTGTACACCCCGACATAGGTTGGCGGGCTGGTGTCATCAACCACATCCATCCATAATTCCACATACGTAACGTGGCTGGCCGCCACACCGGCAAAGCGCATCAGATCATACGACATCTTCTCCCGCAGCATGGACGGATCGCCAAAATTATTGTGGAACAACAGCATTTTCAAGTTCTTATACTCTTGATCCGGCAGGTAGGCGTTTATGTCCAGCTTCAGCGGCTTTTTATCACCGGGAAACCAGAGCGTCGAATTGCCCTTTGTACTCAGCCCGGCTTCCTGGATGCGCCGCCCAAAGACGACGGCGTCAGCTTTTACCTGGACTTTTTCTGCAGGATCTTCCCACATCGCATTCCAATTGTCCTGCGTCAGCATCAATTCAACCCGGCGGACCTGCGTATCATCAAACACTGTTCCGTAATCCACACTGCTTGAGGCGGGATGGCGCACGTTGACGGTTGTTTCCGCCACCGCTGTGTTTCCCGCCTGGTCCGTCACGCGCAGCGAGATGGTCAGGTCACGCGCTTTGGAATAGGTGTAAGAGGCGTAGCCCTGATGATTGGTAGCATCCGTTTCAAAGGTGCCATTCCCATCCAGGTCCCATTCATAGCGTACGATGGTTGCGCCGGATGCAGTTGTGCCGTATGGACTGAAGTACACCGTCAGCGGCGCCCACCCCGTATTGGGCATGGCAAAGGCATAGGCTGTGATGGACTCAGTTTGGGGAGCGATCTCCTGCGGGATGGAACGATTCATCTGGGATAAAAATAAACCAAAAGCACTGATCAAAAAGATAATCACAACCGCGTATTCAAACCATTTTATCCAATCATTATCATGTGTGGTTTGTCGGTTTTTCATACGCTCGATTCTTTCCACCCGATATTATTGTTTTATTATATAGGAAATATACAACATCTTTCAACTGTACACGGAATGACAGCCAAGTTTTGGTTGAATAAGTGTGATTCCGGTTTTTTCTATGGGAAATTGTTTGGGTTCCGCGATTGCGGTCAACCAATCGCTTTTCAAATCAAGGTGTCAAAAGATTATCCCGCAGGGTTTCGACCGTTTCCGGCCTGATGGCCAGTTTTTCTGTCTGATATCCTGCGAATCCATCGGGATATGCATCCATAGCCTGCAGCGCAGCCTTCAACCATACCGCATGCACCCCCATCAAGGAGCGCACTTTATTGGCTGCTTTTCTCCCTTTCAGCGTCCGTGCCAGCAGGAGCAGTTTGCGATTCAAGCTCACATGTTTGGCGCTAGCCAGATAATCCTGCAAAATAATCGTGTCCGGTACGCCCAGAATACGCAGCAGCAGCGCCGATGCGATGCCAGTACGGTCCTTTCCCGCAGTGCAGTGCCACAAAACCGGCTTCCCGTTTGCCACCGCGATCGTCTCTAAGAATATCCGGTAGGCATGCGCGGAATCCATCATAATATTCCGATAGATTTGTGTCATTTGGATGACAGGATCAAAATCATCATCCGCAATGCGCGCCCGTATTTCTTCCTCCATGGCGGAATTGAACTCTTCCAATATTGGCAGGTGAAGATACTGTATTTGTTTGCTTCCAATCAGGCGATGCGGGTATTTATTTCGTTCATAATGGGAGCGAAAATCGATGACCGTATTAATCCCCAATTGGTTAAATACGCTCTGGTCTTTCCGGGTCATTTTTCCAAGGTGCCCCGAGCGAAACAGGATCCCGCGGCGAATTGTCCTGCCATCGAGGGTTGGATACCCACCCAATTCCCGAAAATTGGATATGCCCTGAAAAGAATATACGATCTGCTGTCTTGTTGATGGTTTCAATTTTTTCCTCGCGCTTTCTGAATGTTTGCTAACCCAGGCTCACATTGCAATGATTAGATTTTTTCAAAGTATAAATCAGGGTCAACCCGGCAACCATTGTCAGCTTCAACCGCTTCACCTTATACATCACTGCGAGGCTCATAAGAATCCACTGGATTCTTATGAGCGCTTTATTTATAATCGCGACGGGACAGTTTCCCTTCTTTTTAAGAACACCCAAATCCACTTCAACACCGGATGATCGAATGGGCTGGCAGCTCGTCATCAAAGATCAAAAACACCGCGACTGTGCTATCACTCAAGCGATAAACATACCGCCATTTACATTAATCGTTGCTCCTGTGATAAAACCCGCCGCATCGGAGGCGAGATACAGCGCCGCCTGGGCGATATCCCCGGGTGTACCGAGCCGGCCTAATGGGATTTTTTTGATAAGCGATTGCTTCACATCCTGCGGCCAATCCGCCACCAGCGGCGTTTCCGTTGTCCCGGGCGCGATCGAATTGGCAGTTGCTCCAAACGGGGCCAGAATTTTGGCTAGCTGCCTGGTAATTGCCATCAATCCCCCCTTAGAGGCGGTGTAGTGCAATCCAACCGAAATGCCGCCGGCCTGGCCAGCCAGTGAGCCCATATTGATCATGCGCCCCTTGTTTCCTGCGTCTTTAATAAACGGCAGGCAGACCTGGATCATAAGGAATGGCCCTGTCAAATTGATTGCCAACACGCGCTCCCAATCCTGCAAGCTGATATCTTCGATCGGGCACAGTGGGCTGATGCCGGCATTATTTACCAGGATATGAAGCCCTCCAAATTGTTCCACAACCGCCTGGACAGTCCGATGCACGGCTGCCTGATCCGTCACATCACAAGCAAACGCCGCAGCAGCTCCGTTTACACTCTGAATTTCTTCTGCCGCTGCCTGGCCTCCTTTTTTATCAATATCAATCAGCGCGACACAAGCACCAGCCTGAGCAAATTCCTGCGCAATCTCCCTGCCAATTCCACTTGCCGCTCCAGTGATTAACGCCACGCGGTCGTTTAATTTTTTCATTTCACCTCTCGAAAATTCTCCACGGAATTAGTCCTGTTCTTCCAAACGCGATGAATTTCGTTCAATCAACCTCGGCTGCAGGATAATCGCAGCCGGCTGGTGATTTTTGGATGGTTTCTTTATGCGCCTCAGCAGCAGTTCCGCAGCCATTTTTCCCATCTCGTACTTGGGAAAGGCAATCGTAGTCAGAGGAAGGATGAAATTATCCGCGAAGGGAATATCATCATGGCCTACCACAATTACATCATCAGGAACCTGGATGCCATCCCGCATGACCGATTGGATGAAACCCATTGCCAACAAGTCATTGGAACAAAAGACTGCGTCCGGACGTTTTTCATCACGCATGTACAACGTCCCAGCTTTTTCTCCTGCGCTAATGCGATTATCTCCAACCCTATAGACCTCGGCCAATCCGATGCCATTGGCATTCAGCGCACGGTTAAGCCCCTGCATGCGTTCCAGCTCGGGCAGATTGGAATCTCTTCCAGAAGAGACAAACGCCACATGCTTGCAATTCCGGCGCGCAAAGAATTCTCCTACCATCGCGCCAGATGCAGTATTATCAATATTTATGGTATCCAATCCTTTCACTGTTCTGCCGGCTGCGATTACCGCAACACCGTCTTTCTCAAGCGCAAACAGATGGTCTGTGTGCAAAGAAGCCGGTGAGACAATCACGCCGGCCGTACGGATACGGCGAAAACGGTCAATCACGCGTTTTTCAATTTCATAATTGTGCCGCGACTCACCAATAAAAACAATATAATCATGTGCATCCGCGAAGTCTTCCACTCCGCGTACCATTGGTATATAAAAAGGATTGGAATGAGCCAGTACCAGGCACCCGATCACATTGGTCGACGCGCCCACCAGATTCTGCGCCCACAAGTTGGGAGCATAGTGCAATTTTTCCGCCATGCGCTGCACTCTTAATTTGGTATCAGCCGCGATTTGCGGATGATCAGACAAAGCTCGTGAAACCGTTGAGGGACTCAACCCCAATGCTTGTGCGATTTCTTTAATCGTGGAAGCCATCAGGCCAACAAACCCATGCTTTCCTGTGCGGCGGTGACTATTTTTTCAACGGAAGGCATTGCGGCCAGTTCCAGGGTGCCGCTGTATGGGATGACTACATCATTCGTTGTGACGCGAATAATCGGCCCATCCAGTTCGTCAAAAAACGACTCATAACTGCGTGCCACCACTTCAGCCGCGTATCCACATGTTCGTACGCCTTCGTTGATCACCACCAGGTGGTGGGTTTTTTGAACAGATTGTGTGATGGTGTCGATGTCCATCGGCTTTAAAGTGCGCAAGTCAATCACTTCCGCATCAATCCCTTCTTGCGTCAATCGTTCTGCCGCTTCCAGGGTGAACAACACCATTCTGGAAGTCGCAACTAGGGTAACATCACTGCCATTGCGTTTGATATCTGCCTTTCCAATTGGAATCGTGTATTCCTCTTCCGGCACATGCCCTTTGGTATTGTAGAGCAGCTTGTTCTCAATAAAAATAACCGGATTATCCGAACGAATGGCAGATTTCAGCAGCCCTTTCGCGTCATAGGGAGTGGCGGGCTGGACTACCACCAGGCCGGGCACATGCGCGTACCAGGCTTCCAAATTTTGGGAATGCTGGGCGGCGTTTCCACGCCCAGCTCCTCCCTGCGTGCGGACCACGATGGGAACCTTTGCCTTACCGCCAAACATGTAGCGCGCTTTGGCTGCCTGGTTCACAATGGGATCTATAGCCAGCGTGCTGAAATCGATATACATAATCTCGATGACCGGGCGCAGGCCAGCCAGCGCCGCGCCAACCGCAATGGACGTGAAACCCAGTTCAGCGATGGGTGTGTCCACGGCACGTTTGGTGCCGAATGCCGCATGCACACCGCTAGAAATCTGGTACACGCCCCCATAGCGCCCAACATCCTCTCCCATGATGAATACATTTTCATCACGTGCCATTTCCTCCATTAACGCTTCCTTCAAAGCCTCTCGATATTGAATGCTCCTGTGCGTCATTTTCCACTCCTTGTCCTCATGCGTATAACCCATCAAAAAGCGCGTCAACCGATGGTTGCCGGCTGTTGCGCGCGAATGCCACCGCTTCCTGGCAGGCTGCTTCCGCATTGGCCTCAATTTCTCGTGCCTGGTCAGCTGAAATGATCTCTTCTTTGATCAAATAATTCTTGAAGCGTAAGATCGGATCTTTTTCCTCAGCCTTCCATTGGTCCACTTCGCCATTCTTTCGATAATGAAGCGGATCGCCAACGGTATGCCCAAAAATTCTATAGGTATTCGCCACGACAAAAAATGGCCCTTCTCCTTTTCTTGCTTTCTTTATCAAGTCATCTGCGAGGGCTTTCACCGCCAGCAGATCATTTCCATCGACTGTGATGCCTTTAAACCCAAATGGCTCGGTGCGTTTAGTGAGATCCTGGTCAGAAAAAAACCATTCGGAGTAGCTGAATTCAGCAAATTCATTGCGCTCACACACATAGATCACCGGTAGATGCCACAAAGCAGCCATATTCACAGCTTCATAAAACACACCCTGGTTGATAGCACCGTCACCAAAAAAGCATACGGCCACCTGATCTGACTCACGGTATTTTGCGGCGAAAGCGGCTCCCGTTGCCAGCCCAATTCCACCGCCGACAATGCCGTTCGCACCCAGGTTGCCAAGATCAAGGTCCGCAATATGCATCGACCCGCCTTTTCCTTTGCAGTATCCTGTCTCACGTCCCAGCAATTCCGCCATCATGCGATTCACGTCCCCACCTTTCGCCAGGCAGTGTCCATGGCCGCGGTGGGTGCTGGTGATCATATCGTCCCGGCGCAGCGCGCTGCACACACCGACCGCGATCGCTTCTTCCCCAATATACATATGCGTTGTCCCGCGAATTTTGTCCCTCATGAACAGATCTCTGGCGGTATATTCAAATTTGCGGATCAACCACATTTTTTGGAACATGGCAATATATTGTTTTTCCCTTTCATCCATAACTGCCTCCATTACCATTTCTTAATTTTTCATGCATGAAGATGCTCCCGCACCATGTGTACAACGGTTTCACTATCCATGCCGTATTTTTGGAATAATTCCTCCGGCGCGCCGGACTCCGCGAAGGTATCACGAACACCAATCCGGAGCAGCGGTTTGGGATGATGCGTGCACAAGCATTCTGCCAGCGCGCCCCCCAGGCCGCCTATGATGGAATGATCTTCCAGAGACACCACCAACCGCTTCCCCTCTGCATGCTGCAGCAGGGTTTCTTCATCGAGCGGTTTGACTGTGTGCATATCCAGCACTGTGCAGGAGATTCCCAGCGACTCCAGCCGATGGGCAGCCTGCTGTGCTGTTGCCAGCATTGTTCCAACAGCCACCATCAGGACATCATTCCCCTCCTGCAGACAGACCGCTGAACCGATCAGAAAAGGCTGCTTATCATCGTAAATAATCGAAACAGGATTACGCCCCATTCGGAAATAAACCGGCCCATCCATTGAGACGGTTTGTTCCAGCAGCGGGGTCACCGCGGTCGCATCCGCAGGCACAATCACGGTCATATTTGGGATACTGCGCATCATGGCGATATCCTCCGTCGCCTGGTGGGTTGGCCCATCCCAACCTACTTCAATACCGCCATGGGTTGCAATCACTTTCACGTTCAATTCAGGGTAGCAGATCATGCTGCGGATCTGTTCGCATGCGCGCATAGTCGCAAAGGTCGCATACGTACATGCCAGCGGGATCAAGCCTGTTGTTGCGAGCCCTGCAGCGGCCATGAGCATATTCTGTTCCGCCACACCAAAATTGATATGGCGCTGCGGGAAAGCGCGCGCGAAAGCGCCTGTTTTCAGCGATGAGGAAATATCCGCATCCAGGACAACCAAACGATCATTGCGGCTTCCCAGCTCCAGCAATGCTTCCCCGAATGCCGTTCGCAGCATTTTTTTGGTTTCCATCACAACGCCTCAGCCAGTTCTTTCAGGGCTTGCTCCGCCTGTTCACAATCCGGCGCTTTGCCATGCCACGCGGATTGATTTTCCATAAAGGAAACGCCCTTTCCCTTGGTCGTACGGGCGATGATCGCACAGGGCTTTTCCTGAGAAGCTTTCGCCCATTGCAGCGCATCCAAAATTTGGACCATATCATGCCCGTCGATCTCGCGTACATCCCATTGGAAAGCAGCCCATTTTTCTTTGATGGGTTTGACATCCAGAATGTCGTGCGTGGGGCCATCCACCTGGGAATCATTGTTATCGAAGATGCAGGTAAGCCGATTGAGTTTCTGAAAACCTGCCAGCATAATCGCTTCCCAGGTACAGCCCTCCTGGAAATCTCCCTCGCCGATCAAGACAAAGGTATAAAAATCTTTTTCCAAGATTCTCCCGCCCAGCGCGATTCCCACGCCTCCCGAGAGCCCATTTCCAAGCGGACCGGCTGTCATTTCCACGCCGGGTGTTTTCCGCATATCCGGATGCCCCTGCAGCCGGCTGTTTATTTTTCTGAATGTCTCCAGCTCTTTTATCTGAAAAAACCCCCGCAGAGCCAGCGCCGCGTACCATCCCGGGCAGGCATGCCCTTTGGACACCAGCAGTCGGTCACGGTTTTCCCAGGTTGGTTTGCGTGGATCAACTCGCATCACAGAAAAATACAATGCCGCCAGAATATCCGCTTCGGAGAGTGATCCGCCGGGGTGTCCGCTGTGGGCCGCGCATACCATGCGGATTGATTCCTGGCGGATTTGATTACTGATCTGGTATAAGGACTGGATAAAACCTGGATCATATGCCATACGAATCGCTTCCTTTTCTTACCGCAAACGTTTGCATTTACTATACAATTATTTTATAATCATGTCAATAGCTGAATGTTGCGGTTGCGGATTTTCCGTCACATGCATCTCCGCAGCCCACAGCAAAATTGACTTTTAAATTTCGCGTATATATAATGACGCCAAACAGGGTGTTTACCTTAGGAGGATCTATGCGATTTGAAGAGAAAGTGGTTATTGTTACAGGAGGAGCAAGAGGAATCGGGAGAGCGATCGCAACCGGATTCGCCCAAGAAGGCGCACGCGTCATGATCGCCGATATCCTCGAGCAGAAATCGCAGGAAACTGTGCGTATCATTCAGGAAAAGGATGGAACAGCCGCCTTTCGTCTGACCGACGTTTCCCAAAAAAATCAAGTTCTTAGCCTGATCAAAGCCACCCAGGACACCTTCGGACCGATTGAAATCCTGGTGAATGTAGCCGGCATCTGCCCATTTAAAGATTTTCTGGAAATTCCGGAGGAAATGTGGGACCATGTCATGGCAGTTAACCTGAAGGGCGTTTTCCTGTGCGCGCAGGCTGCTGCGAAAAACATGATTGAACATAATATCAAAGGAAAGATCGTCAATATCGGCTCCATCTCCTCCATTGTTGGCGGTTCGCAGCAGGCCCATTATTGCGCCACCAAAGCCGGCATCAACCTATTAACCGCTTCCATGGCGATCGCGCTGGGCCCGCACGGGATCAACTGCAACGTCGTCATGCCCGGGCCAGTGGAAACAGATATCAATAAAGAAGACCTGGATGACCAGGAAAAGCGCAGCTATTTCATAAACCGCACACCCTTGCGCAGAATCGGGAACCCGGAGGACATTTTCGGTCCGGTGATGTTTTTCGCTTCTGATGACGCCAACTGGTGCACCGGCGCCACACTGGTGGCTGATGGCGGTATCACGGTGAATTTTCAATAAGCCGAGGAAACGAATTACGGAGGAAAAATGGAATATACGATTGATATTTTAAAAATAGGACAATTCCCTGAAACACCGGGGGCAGAAATTTACTGGATGTCCAATTTTGGCGATGACCGCTGGGAAACACTTAATATTTACGCGCTGCTGGTGCGCGGTGGTGGGCATACCCTGCTGGTCAACAGCGGTGCGCCGCTGGATTACCTGGAGTGGCTCAATAAATTATGGGGAGCGGGCAGCAATTACCGCCACCAGCTGGTGGTGCGTGAAGAAGACCGCATTGAAAACAGGCTGGAAGCACTGCATGTCAAACCTGAAGAAGTGGAACATGTGATTGTCACCCCACTGCAGCCATACGCGGTCGGTGGAATTGATAAATTCCCCAACGCGACCATCCATGTCAATCGCTATGGCTGGGCGGAGCTGTTCGCGCCACGCTACAAACACCATCCGCATGATAATTTCTACGCCTGCGTGCCCAAACACCTGATCAGCTATGTGTTCCTGGAAGCGTGGGAAAAGATGGATTTCATGAAAAACGAAGAGAACATCCTGCCCGGGATCGACGTATTCTGGACTGGTGTGCACCACCGTTCATCCGTGGCCATCAAGATCCAAACCAGGGCCGGAACAGCAATTTTCTCTGATTGTTTTTTCCGATATGAACATATCACCGAACACCGGCTGCTGGGGATCAATGAAAGCATGTATGAAGCGCTGGAAGCCTACGCGCGCATCCGAGAAGAAGCGGATATCCTGATTCCGATGTATGACCCGAATGTTTTGGTGAATCACCCGGACGCGAAAATCGGCTAAACTCCAACCTGTCATAAAAACAGTAACGGCTCATGTCTCCATGAGCCGTTTGCCTGTTATCGCACCATATGAATCAATCAATATGAAAGACTTCTTCCAATACCACCATAGATTCATCCGCACGCTTTCCGCCCAGGGATTCAAAATAGGGCGCCATGGCCGCCTGCCATTTCTCATTAATCGGTTCGGTTTCCATGCCTTTTAAAGCAGTCTGGAAATCCACAGGGGTTTCAAAATACCCAAATAAATAACCGTCTTCTGTTAAAAACAGCGAATAGTTATGCCATCCCTGGCGGGAAAGAGCGGCTTTCATTTCGGGCCAAACTTCCTGGTGCTCTTTCCGATAGTCATCCATTTTTTCTTTTTTTACTTTCAGCATGATCCCAACGCGTTTCATGTGTTCCTCCTAAAAAGCCAAATCGATTGAGTCCAAATTTGCGATAAATTTTTTGTATGCTGCATCCCATTTTTTCGTATCGGCAGGATCAAATGCCAATATCTCAAATGATTTTTTGATTACCGCAACACCGGTTTTCCAATCCGGAATATCTCCCATGGCAATCGCCTGCACCATAATATTGCCAATCGCAGTCGCTTCGATCGGTCCGGTAATGACCTGCCGGCCGAGCGCATCTGCCGTCATTTGGCTCAGCAGCTGGTTCTTGGTTCCGCCGCCGACGATGTGGATTGCTTTCATCTGCTTTCCATAGGTACTTTCCAATGATTCGATCACATACCGGTAGCGCAGCGCCAGGCCCTGCAGTACGGAGCGAATCACCTCACCCGGCGATTGGGGAATTTCCTGTCCTGTTTTTTCACAATAGGTGCGCACTTTTTCGACCATATTCCCCGGCTGCAGAAAATCACTGTAGTCCGGGTCAACAATGGAAACGAGTGGAGCGGCATCCCTGGCCATTTTTGTCAGTTCTCCATACGAATATTCCGTTCCTTCCATAATCCACTGCTGGCGGCACTGCTGCACGACCCACAAGCCCATCACATTCTTTGAGAAGCGATAGGTGCCGCCGTACCCGCCTTCATTGGTGAAGTTGTATTGATAACTTTCCGCATTGATGACCGGTTTTGGCACATTAATGCCCACGATTGACCAGGTTCCGGAGCTGATCCAGGCATAGTCATTGCCCTCAGCGGGAACAGCGGCCACCGCCGAACCGGTATCATGGGAAGCTGGCGCGACAACCGAAAAGGTGATACCCACTTCTTCCGCCACGGATTGACGCAGCGGACCAATCACCGTGCCCGGCTGGATAATTTCAGGGAAGATATGGCCGGGAAAACCCATCGCCTCAATAATCTCCCTGGACCATGTTCCGGTTTTGGGATCAAAGAATTGCGAAGTAGTCGCCTCTGTGAATTCCGCCACAGCCCTTCCGGTCAGCCAGTAGTGAAGCAAATCCGGCACCATCAGGAACATATCCGCGATGTGCAGCGCAGGCGCATCATGCACCACCATCGATAGCAGCTGCGGGAGCGTGTTCAATGACATGAACTGGATGCCGGTGATCTCATAAATGCGTTCTTTCGGCATCCGGCGGCATGCCTCTTCAATCATGCCATTCGTGCGGTTGTCCCGGTAGTGATATGGCCCGGCGATCAGCATACCGTTTTTATCTAGCAGGGCGAAGTCCACACCCCATGTATCCACACCCGCGGACCGGATGACACCTTCTTTCGAAATTTTCTTAATGGCTGTTTTCATCTCCTGCCAAAACCGCGTGAAATCCCACATCAAACTACAGTCGCTGCCGATCAATGCGGGAGCCTTTTGTGGATACCAGGTCGGCACCGATTGGGCACCTGTCAGGAAGCGGTGTTCCTCACGCAGCGTTAGTTTACCATCCGATATTGTACCCAGTATCGCGCGTCCGCTTTCCGCCCCCAAATCAAACGCCAAATATTGATTTCTATCAGCCATTTGGTTCGTTACTCCCTTCCATTTTGATTGTTCAGCCCAAAAACGCCTCGCGCATCAAAGCAGACCCCGCCATCGCGTCACCAGCGGCGATAACTTCCGCCACCCGTTCACGACCGATCTTATCCAGCACGCCATGCAGGCCTTTGATCCATTTGATGCTCTCGTTTGCGGCTCTTACGCCATCTTCCCGGTACGGGAAAATATCCAGGGCATACCAACCAGTATAATCCAGGCGGTCCAGCCAGTAAACCAATTCCAGAGATTCGATGGTGTGCACCGACCCAAATGTCATGTCATCATCCCACATGCGCCAGTTGTCATTGAAGTGCATATAAAACAATTTGTCGCCAAAGTATTTCAGCAGTGTGGCGGATTCCGCCGTGTTCTCATATGCTTCCAGCGCGTGCCCAACATCGATCATCGCGCCTACATTGGGTTTGTCCACCTTTTCCAGCAGCAGTAGTGTTTTTCCGACTGTTGATATAAAACAGTGCGTACGCGGTTCTTTGGGTTTGTATTCAATCACAATATTGACCTCGGGAACATGATCCGCGCATTCCGCTACACCCTCGATCAACAAATCCCAAACGTTAAAATAATCAGCCTGGAAAGGATAATCAAACCCATCCTGGCCAAACCACAGGTCAATCACCTTGCAGTTCAACTGTTTGGCCCACTCCATAGACTTTTTTACGGTATGGAAGGCGTCTTTTCTGACGGCCGCATCATTGGAAGTAAAGCTGCCCCATCCCCATTTTCCTGAAGCCCAGATATCCGGTGTGACGCATGAAATCTCAAAACCCGCATCCGTCACCTGCCTGCGAATTTGCTCTACGTTATCATCATTAACATGCCATTTGCCCACCAGTTCCACACCAGTCAGGTCTTCCACCTGCTGCGCCGCGCGGATCAGCTCATCCGTGTTCCTCCGATCGCCATACCCATCCAGCACATAACGATCCGCACAGGCATTGAATGTATTTATATTTGCGGAAAACTTTAATTGAGAAGTCATTTGTCCTCTATTTCAAAAAAACGAAGATATGGTTAGTAAATTTAATAAACTCCCTCTTCTAACACTGCATGGATAAATGCTTCAACATTTTCCATGGAAGTGTCGGATTGGATAATATGCGCAGCAGAGCACATGTATCCGCCACCCTCACCCAGTATTTTTATCTTCTCCTTCACATCTGCTCGGATCGCATCCGGTGTGCCATTTGGGAGAAGATTTTGCTGATCAATCGCGCCCCAAAAAGACATGCGGCTGCCAAATTTATCTTTCAGCTCACGCGGATCATGTCCGGGAACATTGGGCTGAACGGGGTTAAAGACCTCCAGCCCAACCTCGATCCAATCATCCAAAATCGGGGCGACTGCGCCATCGCAGTGCTGCATAATAATTACTTCCGAATTGATCGATTTCAACTCACGGTAAACTTCCCGATAGCTTTCTTTAAACAATTTGCGCCACATTTTTGGAGAAATCAACATTCCGTTTTGTGCGCCAAAATCATCACCTGCCCAAATTCCGTCTACGCCCATCGAAACAAGTTTTTTCCCTATCGCGAGGGCAAAATTTTTGGTCTTTTGAATCAACGGTTCCACGTACTCAACCCCCAATGCCATGTCCATCAATAATTTTTCAGCCCCAACCAACTGCTGCATCATGTCGTACATAGTTAATTCCATATCACCAACGATAAAATGGGAGTCGCCATACATCTTAATATATTTTTCGGCGTCATCAAAGCGTCCTTCAGCCAGTGGATCAGGAAATGGAAAATCTTCCACGTCCTTAGCGGTTTTCACATGCGCCATAGGATTTTCAATGATTTCCATGTACACAGGGCCTTGCCGCATTTCCATATTGAATTCATTGACGATATTGCCATTATCACTAACCGGATGGCTGTAACCTTTGGGAAGGCTTGCGCCGACAATGACACAATCACTACCCATGGCTACCCGCAATTCATTTGCTGAAATCCGATAAGTTACATCTTCATAATATGAGGTGGTATAGGTGGCAGGAACTTGATATTTTTCGCTAAATTGGTCAATCAATGACCGACACAAATCAAACTGCAAAGGCACCCGATCTGGTAATTTCTCCCGCTTTAGGGCTGTCCGCACCCTTTTTTTCGCGTTCATATTTTTCCTCCGATCGCATCATCACCCCCCTTTACGGTAAATTCTTAATACAGAAGGCTTCCGGTTTTCCAATTTTCATTCACCGGAAGCCTCATGTCAATCTAAAATGATCCATCTACCATTTAGGCACTATTGTACATTTGTCTCGTCATAAACAGAGAATGGGCCCATTAATACACGCAGTCCTGCGTCACGTGTCGGATCTTTTTCGATAGTGTAGGTCCCCATACGCCCAGCTTCAAATGTTGCGCCTTCTACGGGTTCCAATTCGTCAGTTGCGATTAAGTAGGATACGTAGTAGCTCAAATAGCCAAGATCAACAAAGCTCCACAAAGCAAATTCTGGTGCGCAGCCATTCATGGTGAAATCTACCATCTCAGATGGCAAACCCAACCCACTGATCTTAACTGTTTCGCATAATCCTTCATCTTGCATGGCTTTCGCGGCTGAGGCGATACCAATTGTCGTTGGCGCCATGATCAATTCCATGTCCGGATAGGTCTGGACCAAAGCGAGCGCCTGGTTGTAGCTGTCTTCTGAAATATCATTTCCATATACGATATCCAGCAGTTCCAGGGCAGCATATTCAGGTTCTTTGAGCACTTCTTCCAATGCAGCGATCCATGCGTTCTGGTTGGCAGCATCCGGTGAAGCGGACAATACCGCAAATTTTCCACCGTCTTCGCCGAGAATACTCAGCGCCATATCTGCCATGACTTCGCCAGTTTCATCAAAGTCAACCTGGGCGACAAACAACTGTTCACCTTCCGCGCTCGGAATCGGTGAGTCCCAAGTGACAACTGTGATGCCAGCGTCAAGCGCCGCCTGCGCAGCAGGGGCGATTTGATCACCAGCATTATTGGAAATCATGATGGCTCCCACGCCACGCGTGGTCGCGCTGGTCACGATTTCAATCTGGCCGGCTACACTATTTTCAGCTGTTGGGCCAATATATTCCAATTCGCCGGTGTTTCCGAGCTCTGCGTGTGCTTCTTCCGCGCCCTGATTGGCTTCGTCAAACACCAGGTTTCCCATAAATTTGGGCAGCAGAACCATGTCAACGCCTTCATCAACCGCTTCCTCTACGACTTCTTCTACTTCTTCGACTACTTCTTCCGCCTCTTCCATTACTGTTTCAGCCGCCTCTTCCGCAGGCGCGCAGGCTACTAATGCCAGGCTGAGCACAATAATCAGGGCAAGAATTCTTAATATATTCTTTTTCATTTTTACATCTCCTTAAAATTTTTAACAATATTCGATTTGACGATATAGTTCCTTATTTTTTTTCCTTTGATCTCCTCCTTTCAAGAATTTAATTTTATTCACAAGCTTCCTGCGATTCTTGCGCAAATTTTCTTCTATTTCTCCATTCCATCAATCGATTGGTCATGTTGGGCCCCAGCACGGATAAGATCAACAAGAGGCCGATCACGCCCGTCTGGAAATGCCCTGATAAAGACGAAAGCGACATGCCATTGCGTAGATTCAGGATAATGAGAATCGATAGAAAAACACCATAGAGCGAACCAGAACCGCCAAAAATGCTAACACCCCCCAGCAAAGCCATCGTAATTATATCCAGATCATATCCACTGGCCAAATCCCCCCTAACTGCACCCAGGCGTGAGGCCAACAGGATGCCTGCAAACGCGGAAAGAATCCCGGAAGCAATATACAAAACATATTTCACTTCTTTTACTTTGACGCCTGAATAAACCGCCGCTTCTTTATTATTTCCTATGACAAATACTCTGCGGCCAAATCCACTGTACTGAAGAATGATGATCGCAATTACCAAAAGGAGGAAGAAAAGGATCACGGACAAGGGTAATGGCCCCAGAATGTTTTTCTGCCCAATAAAATTGAACCATTCAGGGAATTTCCCGATGGATTTATCCTCTAAAAATACGCGGGCGATACCCCGGTAACTGATCTGCATAGCGAGCGTAACAATCAAAGAATTGATTCCCACAACCGCAATCCAAAAACCGTTAAAGATGCCCGCTGCTATCCCCAATCCGATTCCAATCAATATCGCAAAGCCCATCGGCATACCGCGATCAAAATAAAATGCCATCGCACATGCGCTCATTCCCATGATGGAGGGGACAGAGAGGTCAATTTCTCCATTGATAATCAAGAAAGTCATGGTTAATGCCACAATGATTCTTTCTATGTACAAGACAAAAAGATTGATTTGGTTTTTCACCGTCAGGTAGTTGGGGGCTATTGAGCTATTAATCAGGAAAATGATGATTAAAAGTATCAGCAAAAAACCTTCCCATCCACGCAAACGCTTTGCGATTCTTGAAAATAAATTGTTTTTACTTGCCATGATCGGCTCCTTCAACCTGCGCTTGTGATTCTTCCGTTTCCATCTTGAAACCAACCCGGGCCCAAATTAGCCGCAATCTGCCAATCACCACATGATCAATTGCAACCGCCAGCAAAATCAACATTCCCAAAATTGCATCCCGCCAAAATTCGCTAACCGCGACGGTACGGAAAAGGCTGTTTTCCAAAAGATCAATTAATAACGAACCCAATAAAGCGCCGATGATCGTTCCTGATCCACCACTATTACTGACCCCACCGACAACTGCCGCTGCTATCGCTGAAAACTCAAGTCCGATTCCAGCCAATACCATGATATTTCCGAAACGGGTCAGATACATGAAACCAGCCAGACCCCCCAATCCGCCGCTAATCAAGAAAGCCAAGAACACTATCCGGCGGTCATTAAAACCTGCCATGCGCGCAGCATCTGGGTTTGAACCAATGGCATACAAACGCCGTCCGAAGCGATGATATTTTAGAAGCAGGTGGAAAATAATTCCCACCAAAAGCATCACCCCGAACAAAACGCGGAATTCGAATCCATTTATTGTAAACAGCGATAGTTGATTCAAATTCACAATCCAATCCGGCAAATTATTGGTCGTGATCGGCACAGCGTTGGAATATTCAACCAAAAATGAACGATAGATAGCCAGAGTACCAATCGTTGTAATTAAAGAAGGAACCCGGCCATACGCAATAATCAACCCGTTGATCGCCCCCATGACCATGCCAATTCCTATGGCAAGCATCACGGCGACCAAAGGGGGAATTTCCGGATGCCACCAAAGCTGCTGGCCCAACAGATACGCGGTAACACCAACGATTGAACCCAGAGAAAGGTCGAAATTGCGTGTTAGAAAAACTTGCGTTTG
>Ga0180431_10003663_pt1 | contig 19669 bp, 14 predicted proteins | sample SS_ome_11_FD_132459 | JGI IMG/M metagenome (GOLD analysis project Ga0180431, IMG submission 132459) | Hypersaline lake sediment archaeal communities from the Salton Sea, California, USA - SS_1_MS_1 metaG | ecosystem: Environmental > Aquatic > Non-marine Saline and Alkaline > Hypersaline >... | reverse complement strand
AAGAATGGTTTGCTTAACACCGGTATATCTAAAGTTGCGGCAGACAAGGGATTTAAATCCCTTGTCTCAGGTGAAGCATGCTCGGTTGCCTTGTTTTTGCAAGAAGCTCAATAAATAGCATTATATAATCGAAACCTACGGGGCCCGAACGGGCCCCTATTTGTTAGTATCGCCCAATATTGCAAATAAAGGTTTTGGATGTTAGCATATCAGGAACGTCTTATACAATTTTTTAGTGGCTGGGATGCCACGGACAAACTTGTTCGGACGGACATGGAGGGGTTTGTTTGTGCTTTCCGGCAATGATGGAGGCAATCATCCAGCAATATCAAGGAGGAATTAAACCATGAAAAAACTGAAAGTATTGGCACGGATTATCGTCATTTTCTCGACAGCGGCGGTTTTGATGATCGGGTGCGAAGACGAGAAGAACAAGTCGCCCGTCGATCTCAAGGCGCCGGCGGCGGGAACCGAGTTTAACTTGACCATCCTGCATACGAACGATTTGCATGGTAATGTCCTTCCGTTCGGCAGGCACAACATGGGCGGGCTCGCCAGGATCGGGTGGCTGGTCAATGAGATTAGGTCGATCAACGACTCGAACGGGGTCAATACGCTGGTTTTCGACGCCGGAGATACTCGCGACGGCACTCATTTCAATGACGCGACCGGCACCTCGGGACTATGGCACATATTTAACATGGTCGGTTATGACGCTACTGTCATGGGCAACCACGATCATATATTCGGCATACGAACCATGTACGAGAATCTCACCACGGCGTTTGCGGACGATATAACCACCGACGGCGAGGGGAACCCGGTATACGGCCAGAAAACTAAAGTGGTTTGGGGAAATGTCAATCCTACTCGTATAAATCTATGCCCGGAAAGGTTTGTGACCGTGGAAGAGGTCATCAAGGACTCGCTCGAGAACGCCTTTGAAGCGACACTTCCTGCGACGGACGAGCGATGCCTGGCCGAGAAATATTCCGCCGTTATAGAACGTTCCCTGATGACAGAGCCGGAGGATAACACATCGAAGTTGTTCAACCAGACTGTTTTCTACGACTTCGGCGACTTGCGCGTGGGGTTATTCGGCATAACCACGGACGATCTGATCTATACCTTCATTCCCGGAGAGAAGATGCTGCTGGAAGAAGGAATACCCGAACTTCCCGCCGGCGTAGTAAGCGAGGGATCCATATTTTACAATACCGATCCTCGTAATACCGACTATGTCAACCAGGTTATAGATTATCTCGACGATCCCGATGACGACTCCGGAACGGACGACGGCGCGGATATTATCATATGCCTGTCGCACACGGGCACGGGCGGTGAAATAAACATTGCACGGTACGCCAAAGGCCCCGAGTCCGGCAGATATATTGACGTGATCGTCGGCGGCCATTCCCATACACTCATAAACAAGGCCATAGAAATTGAGCACGAGAACGGCCTCGAGAAAACATTGGTCGTACAAGCCGATTGGGGAGGGATTTTCCTCGGAAGGGTCGACCTCTATATAACCGGCGATAATGTGTACCTCGCTAATTCCGCACTGATACAGGTCGACTCGAACGTGCCCGAAGATAATAACGTAAAGAATTATATCGAGGAAACATACACTAAAACAGGCGGCGTCAATGATTGGTTCTCGGCCATTACCGGCGTCCTGCCGAGCGATGAGATAGGGCAAAGCGAAGTTGACCTCGATCACGACAGATTTGACGGCGAATCGCCTCTCGGCAACTTCGCCGTGAATGCTTTCTATTGGCAAGGCCATGCCAACAGCATCTTCACCTTGCCATGCTATGACGATAACGATGACGATCAGTGCGATAACCCCGACGCCACCGTCGAGGGCTCGCCGGGTCGTACCGACTTTGCGATTATGGTGCCTTTCGTTTTGCACACCGGCATAGATGCGCTTCTCAAAGGGCCGCTCACCGCAGGTCTCATGCTCGATACCCTCCATATACACGATCTAACCCCCGACCCGAGTCAAGGCAACACAATGCACATAGTGGAACTTGCCCCGCTCGATGCACCACTAGTGATTACGCAGCCCGGCTATGAATTTATATTCGGTGGCACTTGTGGTGTCGATTTTGAATGCCCCGAATTCCCAGTCTGCATCAATACGCATGTGGAACAGTTGCTGGAGGTAATATATGGGCTGGGAGATTTGTTTAACGCACTCGATGAGGGAGGAAATTTAGGTGGCTTGATTCAAAGTTACATCGGTGACTTGCAATGGGCGGGGATAACTTTCGTAGTGGACCTCGAGGCACATGCCTTTGACCGGATTGACCCGGCTTCTATCAAGATAAACAACCAGGCGCCCCAATCCGATATGTATTACCACTTCAGCCTCAACAGCACTATAGCCAGGTTCCTTGGCGGGGTTGGTGCTCTGTTAGGGGACACAAGTTTCATACATTGGGATCTTGAGTGGAGCGATACGAGCGTAACCGAGTGGATGGCCTTGTTCAATTATGTACGTAACGGGTTGCCTTCGAACACCATCACCGCCGACTCGGTGGCGATCAAAGGGGGCGGCGTTCGTTCGCTGCAACCGGACCTCACACTGCAAAGGTGGGATATATCCTTCGATTCCGCGAATCCAATGGCGGGAGATACAATCGATATACGTTCCTGGATTATCAATACCGGAATGACTTCGGTGTATGAGGCCAATATCGTATACACTTATGACCCCACTCCATCTAAGTTGGATGACAATCCCGACGGTTATACCGACAGCGATACCGGGTTCTACAGGGGGTATATAGGTACCGACACCGTGTGCGACGTACCAAGATACTCGAACTACCCGGGAGTTAAAGCCACCAACGGCATACAGTGGACGATACCGGCCGATACGCCCCCCGGGGAGTACCTGATATGCGCCGAAATACGTAACGTTTCAAGCTCGCGACCGGAAATATTGACCGGGAATAATGTCGGGAAAGGCCTTTGCAGCACCCTGGAGATACGCTGATCGCAGGTTTTAGCTTATTGTAAGAAACCACTCCAATGAAGATTAACGTAGGGGCAATTCACACGAATTGCCCCTATTTTTTTACATTGGGTTCTTTTTGTTGAGCTTATATCCGGTGTGTTTCAAGCCCGGCGTTGATACTTTTATCTCCAGTACTTTTTTCCGGGATGGTGCGTATAAGTTCGTGGAATTTCCTAACTGAGAGTTGATTCATAGTACGAAGTTATATTTGCGCATTGTCTTTATTAGTGCTTTTCCCGGAACATTTTAAAATCCCCGGCCATTGACAATATGTTGAGGTTATATTACCCTCTAATACGATATATAGTGTTAGAAGGGGGTCCGGTAAGATTGGGGGCTGAAGCTATAGAAGAGCGTGGACCGGCGCGTTTCGCGCGGGAAGCTGCGGGGGTGGTGCTTTTATTTTCAGGCCTGTTTCTGGCCCTGACACTGATACGATACAACCCCGCAGATCCCGGTATCGGAGATGCCAGTATCGGTGTCGTCGAGATACATAATCTCGGCGGTGTGATAGGCGCCAAGGTCAGCAACCTCATGGTGCAATTCATCGGGTGCGCGGCATTTGCGTTTCCGCTGGTGCTGGTGTATTGCGCCCGACTGTTGTTCTTTCGCAGGGAGGTGCGTCATCTCTGGTGGAAACTCGCTGCTTTTCTTCCATGGATGGTGGCGCTGGCGGCTATTATTGATCTTGTTTGGGGCAAAATAGCGGTTTTGGGGACGGAATTGGATTCAGGCGGCTTTTTGGGAGCGGTCATATCGAGCGCTTTGGTAAGCCTGTTTAATCGCCCCGGGGCGGCGATTGTACTGGTGATGATGTGGATTCTGCTCACCATGTTGACCACCGGTGGAAGCCTGGCGGCGGCGGCGCGATGGAGCGCCGCTCGATCAGCCGCTGCGGCGGATTCCTTCAAACGCCTGTGGATGATGTACCGTGAACGAAAAGCCAGGCATGAGGCGCTAAAGGAAAAACTCGAAGAAGCCCGGAACAGGCCCGCGCCAACTATCGTGGATAAACCGCCGCCCGCCCTGGATACAGGCAAAGGACTTAAAATAAAGGAGCGAGAGCAACCAAAACAAGAATCGTTCGAGTTCGTCGAGTTGGGTCGGGCCGGCTTCGAGTTGCCCGCCATTAAGTTACTCGATGATCCTCCGGATCGAGATGAGGAAATCGATCGCGAGTCGATCATGATGAACGCGCGGCTGCTCGAAAAGAAACTCGGCGACTACAGTGTGAAAGGAGAAGTTGTCGAAGTGCACCCGGGACCGGTGATAAACACGTATGAGTTTTTGCCTGCACCGGGAATAAAGGTCCACAAGATTGTCAACCTGTCCGACGATCTTTCCCTGGCGCTGTCGGCGATAAACGTCCGCATCGTGGCTCCCATTCCCGGTAAGGGTGTCGTCGGCATCGAAATACCCAACCGGGTGCGGCATACGGTGTTTTTGAAAGAAGTTTTGGGCTGTGAAGATTTCGCAAAGAAAAAAAGTAAATTGATCCTGGGACTCGGAAAGGACACCGAGGGATTCCCGGTGGTGGTTGACTTGCAGAAAATGCCTCACCTGCTGGTAGCGGGCGCGACGGGTTCCGGCAAAAGCGTCAGCCTCAACTCGATGATCACCTCGATACTGTACAAGGCCACTCCCGAAGAAACTCGCTTTATTATGATCGATCTCAAAAGACTCGAGCTGGGTATTTACGAGGGCATACCGCACCTGCTTCACCCGGTGATAACAAGTCCCAAAGAAGCCGCCGCCGCACTGAAGTGGGCGGTGGGGCAAATGGAGGAGCGGTATCGGCTGATGGCAGAGTTGGGAGTGCGGAGTATAGACAATTACAACCGCGCAGCCAGGAAAAGCCTCGAGGAGACTAAAAAGCAAAAGAGGAAAAAACCGGTCGCGGTGGCGAATGACGGTGAAGATAGCGAACCGACGCTGGATAAGCCGGTCATGCCGCTGCCGTACATAGTGATAATAATAGACGAATTGGCCGATTTGATGATGGTGGCGGCCAGGGAGGTCGAGGAGAGTATCGCCAGGCTGGCCCAGATGGCCCGTGCGGCCGGGATACACCTGATTCTGGCAACACAGCGGCCCAGCGTGGACGTGCTGACAGGGTTGATAAAGGCCAATTTCCCCGCGCGGATCAGTTTCCAGGTAGCCAGCCGGGTTGACAGCCGCACCATTCTCGATACCAATGGAGCGGAAAGACTGCTTGGATACGGCGACATGCTTCTACTGGCGCCCGGAACACACCGATTGCAGCGCGTGCATGGCGCTTATTTATCAGAACCGGAAATCAATAGAATTGTCGAATTCCTTAAAGGCACCGGAACGCCGGAGTACGACGATTCCATTGTGGTGGCCGCGCAGGAAGACCAAAACGCCGAGGATGTCGAGGATTATGACGAGCGTTATGACGAGGCCGTCCATATAGTTACTCAGACGCGGCAGGCTTCCATATCGATGCTGCAAAGAAAGCTCCGGGTCGGTTACAATCGCGCAGCAAGGATGATCGAAAAAATGGAACGTGAGGGCATCGTCGGCCCCAGCGATGGTGTTCGGCCTCGAGATGTGCTCATCGACCCCATTCAAATGGAGAAGTGAAACGATGAAAAAAATGTGTATTACCCGACGGAACGGGCCGGATGCAATGTTAACCGGTAAGTGGGTTGGACGCTTCGTGGCGGTTTTAGCGGCGCTTTTTCTTTCGAGCCACATATCGCACGGAGGGAAGAAATCGGAGCTTGACCGGGTGGTAAAAGGCGTTCAGAAACGATATGAAAAAATCGACACCTACAAAGTAAGCTTCAACCAAACTCTCACAAGCCCGGTCTTCAAGAAGGTCATCCGCGAAGCCTCCGGGGTGATTTATTATGCCAAACCCGGGAAAATTCGTTGGGAGTACAAAAAGCCGGAGGAGAGACTTTACCTTATCGACGGCGAGTTTTTCTGGGATTACGACCCGAAAGCCAAGCAGGTGCTGAAGGTGCCGGTGGGCGATGCGCTCGCGGGCGACATTCCGCACGGGTTCCTTTTCGGCGCCGGCGATCTCCGGAAGGATTTCAAGGTGAAGCTGCTGGGCAGCACCACGCAAGGCCCGGACGTGGGGTATCGTCTGTCACTCGAGCCGCGCGACAAAGACCTCCGCACTGTGATGAGCGACCTTCTGCTGATCGTAGATCCCGATAACTACGGCGTCGTGGCAAGTACGTTTACCGACGCGCAGGGGAATATCAACCATTACTCATTCTCCGATATAGTCGTCAACCCCAAACTCAAGCCGGAACTCTTCAAGTTCAAAATACCCCATGGAGTAAAGGTCATACTGCCGGTGACCGAGTCGGAACTGGCGCCACACCGACAGTAATCGAATAAAATGCAGGAAAAACAAGGTAGAGCAGGTAAAAGCGAGGAAAAATGGACGGATACTTAAACCGGAAGGAACACATCGTACAGATAGACATCGAAGACGAGATGAAGAAAAGCTTCCTCGACTATTCGATGTCGGTAATAATTTCGCGCGCGTTACCGGACGTCAGGGACGGTTTGAAACCCGTTCACCGACGTATTCTGGTAACTCTCGGTGACCTGAATCTGTATCCCGGCAAGGGCAACCGCAAGTGCGCCAAGATTTGCGGCGACGTTAGCGGTAATTACCACCCGCACGGCGAGGCGGTGGTGTACCCGTCGTTGGTGAGGATGGCGCAGGATTTCACCATGCGGTACACGCTGGTGCAAGGGCAGGGCAACTTCGGCAGCGTCGACGGCGACCCGCCCGCCGCCATGCGGTACACCGAGGCGCGAATGACGCGGCTCGGCGAAGAAATGCTGCGCGATATAGACAAGGAAACCGTCGATTTCGTGCCCAATTACGACAATTCCCGCACCGAGCCGTCCGTTTTACCCGCTGCCTTCCCGAACCTGATGGTCAACGGCGCGGCCGGCATAGCGGTGGGCATGGCGACAAACATACCGCCTCATAACCTCTCCGAAACCATCGACGCCCTGCTGGCGATGATAGACAAACCTGAAATCGGCCTTGAGAAACTTATCAAAAAAATCCCCGGGCCGGATTTCCCCACCGGGGGGTACATTTGCGGTACCGAAGGAGTTATGTCCGCATACCTCACCGGCCGCGGCTCGATCACGCTGCGCGCAAAGGCGATGGTCGAAAAAGAGAAACGTACCGAAAAGCAAAGTATCGTCATTACGGAAATACCCTACCAGGTCAACAAGTCTCAATTGATCGAAAAAATCGCGGACCTCGTACGCGCAAAAAAAATCGAAGGCATCTCGGACTTGCGCGACGAATCCGACCGCGAAGGAATGCGCGTCGTCATAGAATTGAAGCGCGATACAATTGCAGAGATCGTTATGAACCTGCTGTACAAACACACCCCGATGCAAATAAATTTCGGGGTTATACTGCTCGCCGTCGTAAACAACCAGCCGAAAATACTCAACCTCAAGCAAATGCTTCGTCATTATCTCGACCACCGCGTCGAGGTGGTTACACGCCGGTGCCTGTTCGAGCTGCGCAAGGCGGAGGAAAGAAAGCATATCCTCGACGGCCTCAAGATAGCCCTCGATCACCTCGATGAAGTGATCAAGCTCATCCGAGCGTCAAAAACTCCCTCAGACGCCAAGACGGGGCTTATGGACAACTTCGACCTGTCCGAAATACAGGCGCAGGCAATACTCGAAATGAGATTACAACGTCTCACGGGCCTCGAGCGTGAAAAGGTGTTGGACGAGCTCAAACAACTCAAAAAACGCATAAAAGAACTCAAGGAAATACTGGCGGATGATGCAAAGATATACGCCATCATACGCGAGGAGCTTGTCGAGATAAAGAAAAAATACGGCGATGAGCGTCGAACGGAAATTATCGGGCGCGTCGACGATCTAAGTATCGAAGACCTTATCGTCGAGGAGGACATGGTGGTAACCGTCAGTCACAGGGGTTATATCAAGCGCAACCCGCTGACGCTCTATCGCGCTCAGCGCCGGGGCGGGAAGGGCCGCATGGGCATGGTCACCCGGGAGGAGGATTTCGTCTCGAACCTGTTTGTCGCAAGCACTCACGACAATATACTCTTCTTCAGCAACAGGGGCAAAGTGTACCGCCTCAAGGTGCATGAACTGCCCCAGGCGGGCCGCGCGGCGAAGGGTAAGGCCATCGTCAACCTCCTGCCCCTTGAACCCGGTGAGCTCATATACGAACTGTTGGCCGTGCGGGACTTCGAGCCGGACAGGTTCGTCATTATGGCCACCCGCAACGGCGTCGTGAAGAAAACGGAACTCATGGCTTTCAGTAATATCCGAGTTAACGGCATTATCGCCATAAACCTCGATAAAGGCGATCAGCTCATTAACGCCAGTATCACCGATGGCAAGGGCATGGTATTTTTATCCAGCGCCAAGGGCAAAAGCATCCGGTTCAAGGAGGAAGAGGTCAGGCCCATGGGAAGGGCCACACGGGGCGTCAAGGGTATGGTGCTCGACACTGACGACCACGTGGTGGGAATGGAAATATTGAGCGCGGGAAGCACTATCCTTACCGCAGCAGAGTTCGGCTACGGCAAGCGTACCCCGGTGGATGATTACAGGCTGCAAGCACGCGGAGGAAAAGGCGTTATCACCATGAGAACTTCCGAGAGGAACGGAAGGGTCGTCGGGGTTATGCAGGTCGATGACGACGACCAGGTGATAATCATCACCGACGGCGGGAAGATAATACGCCTTAAGGTCAAAGGCGTAAGCACCATCGGTCGGGTGACTCAAGGGGTTAAACTCATCGACCTCGCCGAAGGGGAAAAGATCACCGGGCTGGTCAAGCTGGCCGAACGCGAAGAAGTGGACGAAGAACAAAATCAAAAAGACGAAGAATCTTCATAGGATGGTAGGCCCGATACTCCGAGGCTTCAGTTGTTACATACAGTATCCGGTTTTACCATGTCAAAACAGTTATTTAATTGGCAGTAGGTTACCTGCAAATCGGCTCCGAGCCGTCAAAGTCGGACTTGGCTTCTGAAATAATACACATGAGATTGCGAATTTCGGGGTTTTGAGGATCAAGCGCGTAGGCCTTTTTTACGAGATCAAGCGCCTCTTTCATTATATCAATTCTCTCCGCCGATATACCTTGCACCATCAATATTCTCGATAACGGCAAATAAGCCTCCGGCTTCGACGGATCAAGCTCAATCGCGGCTCGTGCATGCGCCTGGACGCGGTCTATCCTGCCCGTGACCATCCACTTCGTGGCGCGGCGCATATGATCTTCGTATGTAAAGTCTTCGGGTTTTATCGGCGGTGGGGACCGATATGCATCTCCGTAGGAATAGATAGCCATCAGGCGCCCCGATTTTCCGTAAGCGGAGAAGAAGTACATACCCGGCAGGTTCCAACCTTGCGGTATATCCTTTGCCGCCAGAAGAGGTTTAAGCTGATCGTAACCATAATCTTTTACCAGTGAACTATTCACCACCAGCAGCACCGGCCGTTTTTCAGCTTCACGCTCGAGGTCATGCAGAGTAATTTTGGTGGGCAGCCCCGCCCACGTCGCATCAAGATAATAGGCCACGTAAGGCTTGCGGTCGTAAACGTAAGTGCCGGGGAGCAAGACATAGTTCGATAAAAAGTCCATTGCGACTTCCGGCGCTCCCTTCACAAACCACCTGGCTTGATACGATGGTTGAATGGCCCGATCCCTTTCCGCTTGAGCCTTGTTTACCAGCGTTATAATAAGCGCCGCGGTCACTGCCACCGATACGACCGTCTTCAGATACGGTTCTCCCCGAAGCTTTTTGCGGACAATCAAACGCCCGGCGAGTTCGCCGGCGACCATCGCTCCACGAACGGCCAACAGCAACATCAGCGGCGTCACAGGGTATATGTATCGGCTCCATAAACCGGACTTCGTCACCCCAAGAGCGCCGAGTGCAAGCACATTCCATACGATAAACGCCAATATGAATATCCTCACGGCCCCGTCACTGCGAGCGTTCTTTGACGGGATCAAAAGACCCGCCAAAACGGCAACGGCCACAGCGATGGTGTAAGTCTCCCCCATGGATCGTACCGCCGCCGGAAATGCGCTGAAAAACGCCGGTACGCCCGACAAGATTTCCGTCCCATGTCCGGCGCGCTCTGCAAAACGGCTGCCCCACCACGTGCCGCGTACGACAAGGCTATACACCCAATACGGTGATATGACCAGGCATGTGACAACGGCGAATAATCCCGCCTGTACGGCCTTCTCTCGAAGCTTCGGTAAATTATCTTTCTTTCTTGCAAATAAAAGTATCGCCGCCGCGCCGAACGGAACGCCCATAAACCCCGGTTCCCTCGTTAACGTTGCAATGCCGAACGCCAACCCGGCAAGTATCGCTTTAGGAGCCGTCGCATCCCTGACAGATTCCCACAGTAACCACGCCGCCGCGATGTACGACATCGCAAAAAGACTTTCGGTCAGCACCATGTTTCCGACCTTCGCCTGCGAACACGCTCCCAGGCAAGCCGCCATCAGTCCCACCCATACGCCCCCGGCTCTGATTCCCCATCCGAAAAGTACTAAAACAAGTAAAAGCGCCGATACTACGCTAACCAATCTCCCGGCTTCCTCAAAGTCGCGCGTAACACCCGAAACAACTTTAACAAAGAGCGGATACAATGGAGCGGTCATATACAGGTCAACACCGGCGCGATGATCAACGTAAAGCTTCCCGGCTGAGATATTCTTCGCAACTTTCATGTAATAAACGGAATCGGGATGGATAACCACGGCGGGTTTGTACCACGAAATTAAAAGCCAACAGGCGATAATCGCGCCCGTCAACGCGACAAATATTAACAAGCGGGTTTTCATTATCCGCTATGATAGGCGGCACATCTTTTCAGGTCAAGCTTTCATGCTGTTGAATAGCGCGCCGGTCGGTGCTAATTTCAAATGAGCTTTCTTGATACCCCGTCCTGCCGGGGACGCGCCAGGAAAATAAGCACATGGAAACGATTCTTCACCATCCACTAATTCGCGAGATTACAAACGCGTTGATCTGGGGGCCGCCTTACTGGCCCGAGGTGGGCATGGCTTTGAGCGCCGTGTTGTTGGCTTTATGGCTTATCTACCGCGCTCAAAAACGCCGCGCCGCCCGGGAAATTCCCCCACCGTCGGCGCCTGAAGCTATAAGAGAAGATGAAGGAGGCCTTTACGAAGAGGCGCGCGCGGAGATGGAAGCGGAAACCGTCCCCGAAGAAGTGGCGCCTGCTCCGCCCGTGGAGGAAGTGGTTCCTGAAGAAGAGATGGCCCCTACGCCGGTCGAAGCTCCGCCGCCTGAAGGAGAAGTCGAGGCGGAAGAGGCCGCTCCAATAGAAGAGGTTGAGTCCGCCGTTGAAGTCGAGGAGCCGCAGCCGGTGGAAGAAGCTCCGCCCGAGGTGGATTTCTTCACAAGACTGCGACACGGCCTGGCGAGAACAAAGAAATCTTTTGTCGGTCGCGTGGACAGTCTGCTGGGCGGCGCTCGGCTGGACGAGGATACTTTCGAGGAGTTGGAGGAAGCTCTGGTGACTGCGGACCTCGGAGTGAAAACGGCTTACAAGTTGCTCGAGAAAATTCAGTCCGAAGCAGGCCGTGGACAACTCAAGGAACCCGGCGCAGCCAGAGGCCTTTTGCAAAACGAAATAAAGCAAATACTCGATGCCGTCGAAGCGCCGCTCGATGTCGAAACTTCAAAGCCTTACGTTATAATGGTGCTCGGCGTCAACGGCGTCGGGAAAACAACCACCATCGGCAAGCTGGCGTGGCGGTATCGCAAACAGGGAAAGAAAGTGCTCGTTGCCGCCGCCGATACGTTTCGCGCCGCCGCTATCGAGCAGTTGGCCGAATGGGCCAAGCGCGCGGGAGCAAACATCGTAAAGCACGAATCCGGTTCCGACCCCGGCGCCGTGGCTTTCGATGCGATCAAGGCGGCAGTAGCGCGCGACGTGGATGTTGTGATAATCGACACGGCGGGCAGACTTCATACCCGCGTCCCGCTGATGGACGAGTTGAAAAAAATAAAACGCGTCGTGGGCCGCGAACTCGAAGGCGCACCGCACGAAACGCTTCTCGTACTCGACGCCGGCACCGGCCAGAACGCTATCAGCCAGGCGGAAACTTTCAACCGGACGCTCGAAGTCACCGGCATAGCGCTCACTAAACTCGACGGCACGGCCAAGGGCGGCGTCATAGTCGGAATAAGCGACCTGTTCGGAATACCGATACGACTCATAGGTATCGGGGAAAGAATGGACGACCTGATGGACTTCGAAGCCGCCCCCTTCGTCGAAGCCCTGTTTTAACCTTCCGCAGGGGCGACCGCGGCCGGCCATACGGTCTATGCAGGTCGTATGACCCGCATGGGTCGTCCCGTACGAAACAACCGCCGGCAATTCATCGCTCCATAACAGGTGATTTGTCAAAGCCGCGGAAATCATGATATTATCTATTCCAGAGGTGAAAATGAAAGAATCTTTCACGGTGGTCATCGAGCGGGACCCGGAAAGTAACTGGTTGGTGGGCGAAGTAGTCGAGCTGCCCGGTTGCTATACCCAGGCTCCCGATATCCAATCACTGGCGGATAATATCCGTGAGGCTATACAGGCCTACCTGGGCGATAAAACAGACGAAGAACTTTACCCGGAATTCGTCGGCACACTTCGGGTAGAGGTCGGCGGATGACTCGCCTTCGATTGGCACCATTCAAGAAACTCTCAAAGCTGGCTCAAGATAAAGGGTTTATGGAAATCAGATCCGTCGGTAGCCACCACGTCTTTCGTAATCAACAAGGAAAAATAATCGTTATCCCCGATCATGGAAATCAGGTTGTCGTCCGGCCTTTGCTCCGAAAAATCTTGCGTGATATGAACGTCACGGTGCAAGAATACAATCAATGGTTGGACAGATAAACAACTCTCCTATCTAGTGTTGATTGCTTCTCATTAACAAAAAACACTGGCAAGCATTACGTGCTTCGCCAGTGCCACCCGCGACCTGTTCGGAATACCGATACGACTCATAGGTGTCGGGGAAAGAATGGACGACCTGATGGACTTCGAAGCCGACCCCTTCGTCAAAGCCCCGTTTTAATTGTTTATGTGCGGTAGTGTGCGTTAATACGGACGTACTCCGCCGTGAGGTCGGAGGTGAGGTGTCGGGCTTCGGCTCGTCCCAAGCCGAGGTTGAGCTCTCTGAGGACGGTGTTTTTTTTCATCGAAATGTTCGACCGGCACGCCTTTGACCACGCAAGTCACCGGGCCGATTTTTATACTTAATTTTTTCTGATCCACCTTTGCGCCCGATCTGCCGACTGCGGCGGCTATTCGGCCCCAGTTCGGGTCGGCGCCGTGCAGCGCCGTTTTCACCAGAAGCGATTCGGCAATTGCTCGGGCTGCTTTATGCGCGTCCGAATCGCTCGAAGCGCCTTTAACCACGACCCTTGCGATGCGCGTTGCGCCCTCGCCGTCACGAACGATCATCTCGGCTAATCGAGCGCAAACGTCCTCGACCGCTTTCGCGAAAACTTTCGCACCCCGGCTCGAATCCGTCAGCGGCCTGTTGCCGAGCGATCCTCCGGCCATTATCAGTACGGTGTCGTTTGTGGAAGTGTCTCCGTCCACGGTTATGCGGTTGAAAGTGCGCCCTGTCGAATTGCGCAGAACCTTTCGTAACAGTTTCGATTCCGCATCGACATCTGTGAACAGGAACGCGAGCATCGTTGCCATATTCGGCGCGATCATTCCGGCGCCTTTCGCCAGCCCCAGCAGTGTCGCTTTGCGTGCGCCCACCTTGAAAGTCGTTCGCACGACTTTCGGCCCGGTGTCCGTCGTGAGTATGGCTTCTGAAACTTCGCCGAATCCGTCCGGTGCAAGCGCTTTCACCAAACGCGGCGCCGCGCGGTTTATTTTTTGTACCGGAAGTTGGACGCCTATAACTCCGGTGCTCGCCGGCAGCACTTCCGTATCGGGGATTTGCAAAACTTTCGCCACTTCCGCCGTTGTATCCGTGGCCGCTTCCATCCCCTTTTCTCCCGTCATCGAGTTCGCGATACCGGCGTTGACCAGCACGGCGCGTGCGGTTCCTTTGCGTAAACGCTTTTCGGCCAATATGCCGGGGGCGGCGCGCACCTTGTTTCGAGTGAACACTCCCGCCGCCTGCGCCATCGAATCGCACATCACCAGGGCCAGGTCCGGCCGGGAATCGCCGGAACTCCTCAATCCCGCCTTGGTCGCCGAAGCGCGAAAACCGGGCACCTTAAGTTTTGAAGCCAATATCTTCAACCTCCTGATATGGCGAACAGCACCGCCACCATGTCACCACCCTCGAGTGGCGCGGACAAACCGCCCAACGGGCGATAGTCTTCTCCGTTGATAAAAATATGCGCATACTGTCGGATAGTACGGTCGTTCTCAAAAACCATTTCCCGAAAACCGGGATACTGTTTCTCGAGTCCGTCGAACAATTCCATAAGATCGGCGCCCTGAGCTTCCACTTCACCCTTTCCACGGGTGACCTCTCTGAACGGAGTGCCAAGCCTGACGGTGATACTCATTTATATTCCCCTGCTGAAATGAGTTTGATTTATTTTAGAGCTTCTTGCAAAAAGAATGGTTTGCTTAAGACCTGTATATCTAAAGTTGCAACAGACAAGGGATTGAAATCCCTGCCTGCCGCAGGCAAGCCTTGTCTCAGGTGAAGCATGCTCGGTTGCTTTGTTTTTGCAAGGAGCTCTTTAAGGTTACCGTTTCGATACGCCGCATGCGGGGCAAGTTTCGTCCTTTGTTATGCGTACCTCTTGCCATTGCATACTCAACGCATCGTACGTCAGCATTCGGCCCACAAGCGTGGAACCGACGCCGGTGAGAAACTTTATCGCCTCGGTAGCCTGGATGGTTCCAACAACGCCCGCCACCGCTCCAAGTATGCCGACCGTCTTGCTGTCGGGGAAGCGACCATCCTCGGGGGGCTTCGGGAAAACGCATCTCAGGCACGGCCCGCGGCCCGGCATAATAAAAAACAACTGGCCTCCCCACGCCAACACTCCCGCATGCACCAGCGGGGAACCGGTCGATACGGCGATGTCGTTTAGCAGATATTTATTGGGAAAGCCGTCGGTGCAATCGAGAACGATATCGGCGTTTTCGAAGAAATCGGAAGCGTTTTGCCCATCGAGATTTACCTGGTGAATTTCGACCTTGCAATCCGGATTGAGCGCTTCCAGTTTTTCTTTCGCGCTTTGCACCTTGGGCCTGTTCAGGTCGGCGGTTGAATGAAGTATCTGTCTATTCAGGTTCGATAGCTCAACGGAATCCGGATCAACCATCACGATGGCGCCCACTCCGGCGGCGGCGAGGTAAAACGAAGCCGGACAGCCAAGACCTCCCGCTCCCACAACAAGCGCCCGCGAGCGAGCGAGTTTGGACTGGGCTTCTTCACTCCAGCTCGGCAATACCCATTGGCGGGCATAACGCTCCCTCTGTTCTTCATTCCACATATGTCGTTATTAATTATAGACTGAAGACGGAAATTATCAAAAAAACAAGGGAAGGTCGCCGGTACCTTCCCCTGTTTATGTTTGCCGGGATTCCTTTTGAAGGGATAAGCTCTTTATCTTTTCTTCTTTTTTGCGGTTTTTTTCTTGGCGGCCGGTTTCTTCTTGGCTACCTTCTTTTTAGCAGCGGGTTTCTTCTTTGCAGTTTTTTTCTTGGCGGCCGGTTTCTTTTTCTTAACAGTCTTTTTCTTGGCGGCCGGTTTCTTCTTGGCTACCTTCTTTTTAGCAGCGGGTTTCTTCTTTGCAGTTTTTTTCTTGGCGGCCGGTTTTTTCTTGGCTACCTTCTTTTTAGCAGCGGGTTTCTTCTTTGTAGTCTTTTTCTTCGCCGCTTTCTTTACTGCCATACTCCTTCCTCCTTTCCCTTTCAATTGTTTGCGGGGCTCTGTGAAACATTTTTTCTCTCGACCGGCGAACTAAATGTCTCTCTCGCCCCAAGCCATCCCTTTCTTATGTAGCAGATTATACACACTATATCTGGTATGTCAATGCCTCAACACACAATATCTTGATTTTTTTTACATGTCCAAAATTTCACCCTTACTCGAAATTATGTGCCGATTAAACTTTTTTCGGAGTTCGAGAATCGGAAGAACCTCTTACAAAAATATGGAACCTGTCTCAGCCCCTTTCGGGACAAGGGCTTTAAGCCCATTGCCCGTTTTGGGTGTGCGGATATGCAAGAGACATCCACGCCATAACAATTCGATTTTTGCAGGAGACTCCGGGCATGTTATAATTTAGCAATTAAAAATTCGGAGGATCGCAAAATGCTGAGCAAGGAAATCGCTGTAGAACAAATAATGAATGCGACAAACGAAGAGCCCGAAGTAATCTCCCCGGGTTCGTTACAGACCCCGGAGGGAAAAGTCGTTCAGGGATTTGCCGCCCTTACTTCGGGACTTCTTTGTTTCGTGTTCGAGGACCCTTCCGGAAAGAGCGATGTCCTTGTGCTCCGTCGAAGCGACGTGAAGTTCATCAAGAGCGGCATAGGCGTTCTTGGCAAAACATATGATTTTATGGCGTCGGGCGGGAAATATCAGTTCGGTGGATTGCTGTCCGAATTCGAGCAGGCTATTGGATCGGCCTTCCGAAAGGAAGCGGCGCCTTCACAACCTTCCGGAAATCTATTTCAACAATCCGGTGGATCGCCCGACATGAGCGGCTTTAAGCCTCCTGAAGGCATGCAGTATACCCCGGGTTCGAGCAGCAGTCGCGGGCCGGTGATTGCGGCGGTGATAGCCATTGTGCTTGTGGCCGTATTGGGAGCGGTGGGGTACTTGTTCTACTCCTCAATAAAAAGTAAGAAAGAAAAAGATGCGGCGTTTGAAACCGTCAAGACCAGAAAAATAGCCGAGACGCAGACGGCCGAAACGTCCGCTATATCCGCAGGCGAAATAATTTCGAAGGACGGTTCCGGGAATGTCCTGTTCAAAATATCGAAAAGGGATCAGGGAAAATACAAGGTCAAGACCGGCGGCGATAAATGGAAAATCAAGGTCGAATCCGATCGCGTGAAAGTAAAAAGCGGTTCCGGCGAAACATTGGTCAAAATCAAAAAAAAGGATTATGGGTTCAAGATTACCGGATCGGACGACGAAACCATCTTCAAAGGTAAGTACCGGGACGCGGGATTCAAAGTTAAAACCGACGACATCGAACTTGGAAAAGTGAAATCTTCCGGCAGCGGTTACCGCGTAACAAACGCTTCAGGATCGCTTATAGGCGCCGTGACCACGGACGGCGCAACAATTAAGGTAAAAGACGGTTCCGGGAACGTCATCTGCAAAATCCGGGGCGGCTCGCCCAAAGCTGCCGCTTTCATCCCCTTCCTGGAGAATCGCCTTGACGCGCAAGTGGGGCTGCTTGTATACTTTATCGAGTTTTAGGAGACCGGACGACGATGAATTCAAATCCCAACAAATGTCAGGAAAAGACCGGATTCGTCATACTTCACAAGTGTAACGCGCCCGCCGACGCCCAGTGCAGTATGTGCGGCAAATACCTGTGTCGCAAGCACACTCACATCAGCGCCGGAGCTCCGATATGCGAATCATGCCTGAAACAGGCGCAGCCCGAAGAGTACAAAAAAGTGGTCGGCGCCCGCAGACGCCATTCTCAGCATTACCACGGTTACCGGCCCTACTATTACCCGCATTATACCTCTTCGCAGCACGACCTTTTCGACAGGGGCCGCTCGGCTGATTTCCACGAGGACGGTGAAGGAAGCTGATATAGTCATATATGCGCTCGGAGGCGGTATGGGGCACATGATCAGGGCCGCCTCCCTGGCACGAGCTATAAAACGGCTTGGGAAAATCGATCCCCTCGTTCTTGTCGCGCCCGGTTTTTCGGACGTTATCGCAAAAGAAATACCCCGCATTGAAATCGTTGAAGCGTCCGAGGATCCGTCTTTGTACCGCGAAAAAATACTCGATAAACTCTGCGAACTTTCACCCGGTCTTTTGGTTGTCGATGTTCTTCCAATGGGCTTGATGGGCGAATTGAGAGAATTCCTTGGGGAGTTCAGCGGCAAAAAAGTATTGGTGGCGCGGCGCCTTCGACAGGATTACCGCCAAACTATGAATATTGACGCTTTCGTCGAATCCAACTACGACCTGGTGATCAAAGCGGAAAAAATGCCCGACAATTCATTGCCGCACAACCGCGCCGTGGAAGTCGCACCCATACTCGTGCGATCCGATTCGGAAATATTCACTCGCGAACAAGCGCGTAAAAAACTCGCCGTGCCGCGACGAAAATTCCTCGTCATGGCCGTTTCCACACACCAGCCTCTGCGCGGGGACGCTTTCTTCCAGATGATCTACCACGTATTGATGAGAGTGGGCGAAGAGCGCACGGTGATAAAGTTCGCTTCGCCATACGGAGAACCCGACCCCTCAAGCGCGCATACGTCCTACTTCCCGATGATGGAGCTTATGCGGGGAGTGGACCTGGTGGTGGGTCACGGCGGTTACCATCTGGTTCAGGAAACAACCGCCGTCGGCGTGCCGTTTCTGGCTTTTCCCGAGGAGAGGTTGTACGACGATCAGGAAGCTCGATTGAACGATCGGGAAAATAACGAACTTCTCATATCATTCAGGTCGCCGGAGGAAGCGGAGGAAAAGCTGAAGAAATTATTAACATCACCTTTGTCAAAAAGACGGCGGGCTAAAAAATTCCCAAACGGCGCCCAAACCGCCGCGCAAAAAATCCTCGAACTTTACAAACCTGCCTGAAAATTCATTGCGGAAAGCGCTTCATCGGTTTTAAAAAAAAGGCCGAAAGCCGCGTGAGTCCATACGGATATTTAGGAAGCGCAACATTCTTCGCTATAGGTTCGGCAAACTGTATCGATCGGCCGAGTTTTCGACAGTCCGACGAAACCGGAACGCTCTTACTTTCTTTTGGAAAAAAGAAAGCCCGGACGGGTCTGTAGGATAAGCAAAGAAAACCTACCTACCGCCCATACGGGTTTTCGCTTCGCTTCAACTCACTTCGTTCGCGGGGTACTCTTTCTCGATAGCCGAATCATCAAAAGGCTTTTTGCGCGTAAGCGCCAAAGAGTTTTCTTTTGGTTACTTTTCTTTTCCAAAAGAAAAGTAACACCTTGCCTGCCCGGGAATTATGGAGAGCGCCCACAAGCGCATGAAACCGCCCACTTCGTACAATGGTGCAGGCATCTCGCCGACCAAGGCTCCCCCTTGAGGACGCACTCCACCCGTGGGTCTCGGGCAAGGTGATTCGGCCCGGTTTACGAGGGCTCGCAGTTTTTACAATAAACCCGATTGCCCCACGCCGTTATGAAGCCTACTAACTTGATGCCGGTGTCATTTAATTGCATTGAACGATAGACAAGGGATTTAAATCCCTTGTCCAAAATCGACCGGCAGAGTAAACTCACCGTCGTCGCATAGCTATCGAGCCGGGCGCCATACCCTCATGCCGTCTTCGGCAGGTGGGCATGAAATCACCGGGCAAAGCTTCATGCCGAACCACTCGCGTCGGAACATTACGCTCCCAAGATATTCAATTGTCAAAGAGCTCTTACTTT
>Ga0180431_10003662_pt1 | contig 19673 bp, 16 predicted proteins | sample SS_ome_11_FD_132459 | JGI IMG/M metagenome (GOLD analysis project Ga0180431, IMG submission 132459) | Hypersaline lake sediment archaeal communities from the Salton Sea, California, USA - SS_1_MS_1 metaG | ecosystem: Environmental > Aquatic > Non-marine Saline and Alkaline > Hypersaline >... | reverse complement strand
GTCTTCCGCTCGAGCACCTCGACGACCTCGCCGGCCAGGCCAGGCCGGCCGACATCGCGGGCCTGGGTCACCTGCACCCGCACCGTGTCACCATCGGCGGCGTCGCCGGTGGCGACCGCCGGAATTCTGATGTCGGCTTCGCGATCCCCCGGACCCGCATCGTCGGGACGGACAAAGCCATACCCCTGCCGGCTGCGGCGGAAGCGGCCGATCACTTCGGGCAGCTCGGTGCGGCGGCGGGATCCCGATCGGCGGGGTGGGCTGGGCGTCACGACTCTCGGGGCTCGCGGCCACGGAAGAACTTGCGGCCCAGGTTGGCGTGGTACTGCGTCCAGCCATCATCGATCGACGCTTCAGCCTGGAACAGCTGCAGCGTGCCGGCCATCCGGGCGTCGAGGGCATCGAGGTAGTGCAGGGCGAGCGCCTCGAGGGTCATCGGCAGCTTCGGCGCGCCGAAGGCGTACTCCCCGTGGTGGCTGGCCACCATGTGCTTGATCCGGTTGGCCAGTTCGTCGTCAAAGGGCTCGCCCGACCGCAGTTCGACGGCATGGATCTTTTCCTCGACGATTTCCAGCCCCAGCAGCACATGCCCGAGCAGCTGGCCGGCTTCGGTGTAGGAAAAGCCCTTTTCGTTTTCCAGCTCCACCGTCTTGCCGATGTCATGCAGTAACACGCCGATGATGAGCAGGTCACGGTCAAGGTCGGGGTAGAGCGGGGCAACCCGGTCGGCCAGCCGGAGCAGCATGACGACATGCTCGAGCAGCCCGCCGGCATAGGCATGGTGCTGCTTGACTCCGGCAGGACAGCGGGCCAGGGCTGCCATCAGCTCGGTGTCGGCGAGCAGTTCTTCCGAAAGTATTTTCAGGCAGGGCCGCTCAACGGAAAGGGCAATCTGTTCGAACTCCCGCTTCAGCCCGCTCACGGCATCATCGGTCAGCACTCGGAAGGCGGCCTCGTCGATGCTGGTAGGATCGGCTCGCTCGACGAGCGTGACGATGATCTGGAGGGCGCCGGAGTAGAGCTGGGTGGTGCCGACCACGCGGACGTAGTCCCCCTCTTCGAACGCCTCGAAGTGTTCATCGGAGGCGTTCCACATCCGCCCGGTAATGGTCCCGCTCCGGTCGGCCAGTTCGATCTGCAGGTAGAGCTGCCCGTGCCGGTTTGGTCGCAACTGCTTGCGGGTGGCCAGAAAGGCCTGGTCGATGTTCGCCTGCGGGGTCAGTTCCGTCACGCACTTGCGGCGGCTCCGCGGCGCGACGACGGCAGGCAGAGAAGGGGAGGGGGGCATGCGATGCTCGCGGGGCTGTCTTCCAACCCTGAGTCTACGGCAGGGCTGCCGCAGCCGCCAACTGACTCGCTACAATCCCGGCTATTGCCCGCTTCCAGCCTTCCGCGAATTTCCGCTCATGCCCAAGCACGCCATCAGCCCGACCCGCGGCGAAGACTATCCCGAGTGGTACCAGCAGGTGGTGCGGGCTGGCGACCTGGCCGAGGCCTCGCCGGTGCGGGGCTGCATGGTGATCAAGCCGCACGGCTTCGCCCTCTGGGAGCGGATGCAGGGCATTCTCGATGGGATGTTCAAGGCAACGGGACACCGCAACGCCTACTTCCCGCTGTTCATTCCGCTGTCGTACCTCGAGCAGGAGGCCAAGCATGTCGAGGGCTTTGCCAAAGAATGTGCGGTGGTCACCCATCACCGGCTTGAACTCGGCCCCGACGGCAGGCTGATCCCGACCGGCAAGCTCGAAGAGCCGTTGGTGGTCCGGCCGACCAGTGAGACGATCATCGGGGCGATGTACGCCAAATGGATCCAGTCCTGGCGGGATCTGCCGGTGCTGATCAACCAGTGGGCCAACGTGGTCCGCTGGGAGATGCGGCCCCGGGTCTTCCTGCGGACCGCGGAGTTTCTCTGGCAGGAGGGTCACACCGCCCATGCCACCGAGGCCGAGGCGGTCGAAGAGACCCTGCGGATGCTCGAGATCTACGCAACCTTCGCCGAGCGGGATCTGGCGATGCCGGTCTGGAAGGGGCCGAAGCCGGCCAGTGAGCGGTTTCCCGGCGCCGTCGAGACCTTCTCGATCGAGGCGATGATGCAGGATGGTAAGGCTCTGCAGGCCGGCACCTCGCACTTTCTCGGCCAGAACTTTGCCCGGGCCCAGCAGATCAAGTTTGCCGATGCAACCGGCAGCGAGTCGTTCTGCTGGACGACCTCCTGGGGGGTCTCCACCCGGCTGATCGGCGGCCTGATCATGACCCACGCCGATGACGACGGTCTCGTCCTCCCTCCGCGGGTCGCCCCGGAGCAGATCGTGCTGCTGCCGATCCACCGCAGTGACGATGATCGGGCCGCCGTGCTGGCCTGCTGTGAGTCGCTCAAGAAGCAACTCGAGGACCGCCGCTGGCGGGACGAACCGCTGCGGGTGAAAATCGACGACCGCGACCTGCGTGGCGGCGACAAAGCCTGGCAGCATGTGAAGCAGGGGGTGCCGCTACGGGTCGAAATCGGCCCCCGCGATCTGGCAGCTGGTGCAGTCAGTCTGGCCTGCCGTGACAAACCGCCCAAGGACCGCCAGACGCTGCCGCTGGAGCAGTTCGTGGCCGAGGTGCCTGACCTGCTTGAGAGCATCCAGCGGGGGCTGTTCGACCGGGCCGTCGCCTTCCGTGAGGCCCACTCGGCCCGGCTCGATGATCAGGCGGCGATCCCCGAGTTTTTTGCCGCCGACGGCGACCAGCCTGCGGGCTTTGCCCATGTGCATGTCGCCGACGACCCGGCCGTTGCCGCCGCCCTCGATCCACTCAAGGTGACGGTTCGCTGCACGCCGCTAAACTGGAGTGATGAGCCGGGCACCTGCCTGTTCACCGGTAAGCCGGTGCAGCGAAGAAGTGTGATCGCTCGTTCATATTAGCGGGAATACCGGTCGGCCAGCAGGGCGGATGGGGAAGGGTTTTGTCGCCAGCGGCATGACCTGCCGCCGGACAGAACCGGAACGGGAGGAATGACTACGGTGAAAATTCGATTGCCAAACGCTTGGCTGGTGGCTGTGGCGGCCGCCCTGCTCGGCGGTCTGACGGGCGTCGCCACCGCGGTTGCGACCGCCACCGCCACCCCCCTGCGAACAGCCGCGACCGCAGCAGCGGGCCTCGCCACCGAGGGGCCACAGCCCCGGCTCGAAACCGATGCAACCGTGCATGATTTCGGCCGGGTGGCGGTGGGGGGCAGTGGCAGCCATGAGTTCACCATTCGCAATACCGGCGACGCCCCGCTGGTGCTCACCAAGGGAGCAACCAGTTGCACCTGTACGGTCAGCGATTTTTCCGGAGCCGGGTCAGGGGACGGCAGCAGTCGAACCGTACCGCCGGGTGGTTCAACGACGGTGCGAATTGAATGGAAGGGGAAAGGGGGCGGCGGCCCGTTCCGGCAGCGGGCGACGATCCTGACCAACGATCCGCTGCGGCCCGAGGTTGCCTTCTCGATTGAGGGACAGGTCGTGCCGATCTGGAAGGCCGAGCCGCCGGTGATCACACTCGCCGGTCTGTCAGCCTCGGCACCGGCCGAAGCGACAGCCGCACTTTTTACCTTTGGCAATGCCGCGGCCGAACTGGTTGACTGCCGGCTGGTGGCCGAACAGTTCGCCGACCTTGTCACGGTTTCAGCCGAACCACTGCCGCCAGCCGCGTTGGCCGCAGCGGAGGGGGCCACCGCCGGCTTCGGGCTGACGCTGCGGTTCGCCGCCGGCCTGCCGCTGGGCAAACTGCGGGGCGATGTCGAAACGACCCTGCGGGTCGATGGCGAGGAACTGACGGCGACGATCCCGCTGGAGGGAACGGTCACCGGCGATCTCACCGTCGTCGGACAGGCCTGGGACAAACGGGCCAAGGCGGTCCGGCTGGGCACCGTCTCCCGCCGCGACGGGCTGGCGACCAAGCTGTTTGTAATGGCCAAGGGGGCGGGCCGTGATCAGGTGCGGCTGGCGGTCAAAGAGGTGATCCCAGCCGGACTTGAGGTGACGGTGAGCCCCCCCCGTCCGGTAGGAGATGGGAATTTGATCCGCATCGGGCTCACGCTGAGCGTCCCTCCGGAGGCCCCGACGGCCAACAATCTCTGCACAGAGGCGGCTTCGGCGGGAAAAATCGTGTTGGAAACCGGTCATCCCGACACCCCGGAATTGACGATTCCTGTCTGTGTTGCCATTGCCGAGTAGGGGCCAGGTCTGCTGGGATAAACACCGGGAGCGAGTGAGCTACCCGTCCCCGGAAATCGGAGCCGCACCATGCATCCTGCCAAAACAACTCATTGCCCGGGCTTGCCGCGGCAGCCGTTGGCCCCACGTCGGGTAGACGCGGTGGCCGCCGGCCGGCTGACCATGCGGCTGGCGGCTCTGCTTGTCTTTACGGCGATATCGGCCTCCGCTGGTTCGGCAGCGACGCCGGACCACGGGGTCGGCGTCAGCGACGAGGTGGTCACAGAATTTCAGCAGCGGAACGGCCGGCTGTTCGAGAACTGGGGAGTGCCGCGTGCGGTTCTGGCAATCACCGGTGAACTCGACGGCTACATTGAACCTTGTGGCTGCACCGGCAAGGAAAACCAGAAGGGTGGGCTCAGCCGGCGGCAGAACTTTCTTGATGCCATGCGGACGGCGGGCTGGCCGGTTGTGGCTGTCGATCTCGGCAGTCAGGTGAAACGGTTTGGCCGGCAGGCCGAGGTGAAATATCAGTCAATCGCCGACGGCCTCCGGCAGATGGGTTACAGCGGGATCGGCTTCGGACCGGCCGACCTGCGACTGCCGGCGGAAGAACTGGTGGCGGCGGTCGCCTCGGTCGGTACCGAGCCGACGCCGTTTTTGAGTGCCAATGTTGGCCTGCTCGGGCTCGACGCCAACATCACGCCCCGGTTTCGCGTGGTGGAAATCGGCGGGCTGCGAGTCGGCATCACCGCCGTCCTGGGTGACGGCAAGGCGGATGGCATCCGCAATGATGCCATCGAGATCGCCCCGGCCGAGTCTGCGCTGGCTAAGGTCGCAGGCTTATTGCAGCAGGGCAATTGTGACCATCAGGTGCTGCTCTCCTGGGCCACCCCGGAAGAGACCCGCTCGTTGGCCGCCGCCTATCCCCAGTTCGACATCGTGGTAACCGCCGGTGGAGCCGATGAGCCACCAGCGCAGCTTCCTGAACTGCCCAGCGGAGGGCGGCTGGTGGAGCTCGGCCACAAAGGCATGTACGCGGTCGCCGTCGGGTTCTTTCCCGGCAGCGACCAGCCAATCCGCAGCCAGCGGGTTCCACTCGACGCCCGCTGGGGTGAGGCCCGCGAGATGATCAAGCTGCTGGCCAGCTACCAGCGGCAGCTCGAGTCACTCGGGCTGGAGGGGCTTGGCCTGTCAGCCATGCGGCATCCAACCGGCCGGCGGTTTGCCGGCAGCGCTGCCTGCAGCGACTGCCATGACTACGCCTATGAGGTCTGGGAGGGCTCCTCGCACGCCTATGCCCTGACAACGCTGGAAGAGCAGGACCCGCGGCGGGATGGTGACCCCGAATGCCTCTCCTGCCATGTGGTTGGCTGGGCCCCCCAGCGGTTTGAACCTTTCGAGGGTGGCTTCCTGAGCATGGCGAAGACCCCACACCTGGCCCACAACGGCTGCGAAAACTGCCACGGCCCCGCTGCCGCCCATGCCGCGGTGGAGCGGGGGGACGTCCGTGCCACCCAGGCGGAACGGGATCGGCTGCGGGAGGAACTCGTACTCACCCTCGACACACCAGAAGGCAAGCAGCGGGCGGTGAACAACTGCCTGGAGTGTCACGATCTCGATAACAGCCCGCAGTTCGACTTTGACGAATACTGGCCGTCGGTCGATCATTCGGAGGATGATGAGGAGTAGTGGTCCGAGGAAAAGCCCGACCCGCAAGCTACGGGAAATCCCGTTTTTGCTCGAGGAACCGCATTCCCTCGGCTCGCGCCTCGGGCTTCTCGGGGTTCCCCCCCGATCAGCGGACCATCAAAACTCACGCCTCCGGCTTTCCCCGACCGGTGAAACCCGGCTTCGACCGTGATCGCCAGATCCGGCGGTCAGCCCAACTGGGCGATTGCCTCGTCGGGAATACTGAAGTTGGCTGAGACGCTCTGCACATCGTCATGGTCATCGAGTCGTTCCATCAGGTCGAGCACCTTGCGGGCGGTCTCGACATCCTCGACGTCGACGGTGCTTGAAGGGATGCGGACGATCTGGCTCGATTCAATGGGCAGGTCGGCTGCTGTCAGGGCCGCCACGACGTCGCTCATCGCCTGCGGGTCGCACCGCACCTCCCAGTGTTCATCAGCCGCTTCGATGTCGTCGGCCCCCGCCTCCAGCACCAGTTCCAGCAGTCGGTCCTCACCGCAGGCCGACTGCGGCACCCGCACCACGCCGGTGCGGGTGAAGAGGTAGGCGACACAGCCCGTGGCACCAAGTTTGCCGTCACAGATCTCGAAGAGCTTGCGAATCTCCGGGGCGGTCCGGTTCCGGTTGTCGGTCAGAATCTCACAGAGCACCGCCACGCCGCCGGCACCGTAGCCCTCATAGACCGACTCTTCCAGGTTGCCGCCTTTGAGCTCACCGCAGCCAGCCTTGATGGCCCGCTGGATGTTGTCCTTGGGCATGCTGACCGCCTTGGCGGCATCGATGGCATAGCGGAGTTTGAGGTTGGCGTCCGGATCGGGACCGCCGTGCTTCGCCGCCACGATGATCGCCTTGGCCAGTTTGCTCCAGAGTTTGCCCCGCTTGGCATCGACCAGCGACTTCTTGCGGGCGATGTTCGCCCAATGCGAATGACCTGCCACGAGTCCTCCTCTCCCGTCCCGTTCCTGACCGCCTCCCCTGCGGAGATCAACGTGGTTTTTTCTTGGCGAGTTTCCGGCTGTGCGTACTCCCGGCGGGTTTCTTCGCCTTGCCGCTCGCCGGCTTGGCTTTGCCGGAACCGGCCGCGGCCTTGCTCGCGGTTGCCTTGGCAGCCTCTTCGGCGGCAGCCTTCTCGGCGGCTTCCCGCTTGGCGGCCAGCTCCGGCTTGATCGTGATCGACCGGGCCATGTTTGGCTTGACAACAAACGGCTTTGGCCCAGACCGGGGCCCGATCGGCTTGCCGTCGGCGTCCCGCTTGGGGCCGGACCCGGGAGGGGGCTGCGGGGTCTTGCCCGCCGGACGGGCGGCAGCCTGAGGACCGGCAGGGCGGTGCGCTTCGGCAACTGCTGTCGGGTCGGCCTCGGTGACCGCCGCTGCTACCGGCGGCGGCAGTGCCTCGCCCCGCTTGGGCATCCGATCCTTCGCCTCACTGGTGATCTCGGCCAGAATTTTCTTGACCTTGCCGCCGTGCAGCGAAGCGATCAGATCGGCCCCGAACTGGTGCAACAGCGAGCCAAACTCTTTTCCGATCTTCTTGGTGACGAACCGGTCGAGTCCCGGCGCCGTCCCCTGCTCGTACTCATCCTGCGAGATGACCCCGGTCAGGTAAAGGGCGGTGAGGCCACCCTGGTCGAGTGGCACCCCGTGCCCACCCAACGCGGTGGAGGTGATGTAGACCTGGACGAACGGCGTGAGTGCCTGCAAGCCCTCGAGGGTTTTTACCCCCTGCGACACCGACTGTTTCTTGGCATGATCGAGCGAAAAGCTGTAGGTCGACTCAAAGACCGACTGCAGCGTCCGGCGGAGGGCAAGCGCCGCCTTGGAGGGGTCGGGCAGGCCAGCCAGCACCTCCGCCAGTTCGGCGACGGTCGTCACCCGGACCTCATTGAGATCAAACGAATTCTCGAGCAACCGGGTGAAGGCTTTTTCCGCGGCGTCGTAGTCGGCATTTTCCAGGCAGCAGGCAAACAGCACCTGTTCGAGCAGCGGCCGTGAGGTGTCGGGGAGCCGCGGTGAATAGTGGCTTTTGAGCACCTTGTGCAGCTTGCCGACCAGCTTCTGCCGCTCTGCAGCCGTCCGCTGCGGCTTCTTGGCGGCCGCCTTGGTCACTGCTGCGGCCGGCTCGGCCGCCTTTTTTCCGGCTGCCGGCTTGGCTTCGGCCGTCTTTTTCTTTGCGGTTGCACCGTCGGCCTTCTTCGCCTTGGCTGCCGGCTTGGCGGGAGATTTCGCCGCTGCAGACGGCTTTGATTTCTTCCCTGCAGCAGATGGCTTTGCCTTCGCAGTTTTTGCCTGCGATGCCGGCTGCTGTGCCTTCGTGGTGGTCTTTTTCTTGGTCATGCGAGTCCTTCGGCGTCATCAGGTGATTGCTGGCCGGCATCCCCAGCAGCGGTGCTGTCGTCCGTCCCGGCGGCCTCCCCACCGGCTTCGTCCTGAGTGCCTGCTGGCAGCACTTCGCCCAGCACCCGGGCAATTTCCAAAGAATGCTTCACCCCCTGATCGAGTTCAAATCGAAGCCGGGGGATATAGCGGGTGTCGATCCGCTCGGCGATCTGTGACTGAAGAAAACCGGCTGAATTGGCCAGTCCTCGCAGGGCCAGCTGCTGCTTGGCCGGGCTTCCCATGACCGACACCGACACCTTGGCCGATCGCATATCAGGGGCCATTTCCACCCGTGTCACCGTCACGTCCCTGACCCGCGGATCACGAACCTGGGTGAGGATGGCCATGCTGACCACCTCCCGCACCGCTTCTGCCGCCTTGAGGAGCCTGCGAGTACTCACGAGAGCGTACGTGCGACTTCCTCGATCTTATAGCACTCGAGAATGTCGCCCTCCTTCAGATCGTTGAAGCCGGCAACCTTGATTCCGCACTCGAGGCCGTCGCGTACTTCTTTCACGTCATCCTTCACCCGGCGGAGTGAATCGACCGGATAATCGCCGATCACCCGGCTGTCACGGATCACCCGCAGGCGGCCGTTCCGTGAAATGATGCCGCCGATCACCCGGCAGCCGGCAATCGTGCCGAGCCGGCTGATGGTGAAGGTCCGCTGGACCACCGCCCGGCCGAGCTCGACCTCCTGCTTTTCGGGCGCCAGCATGCCCTCGAGCGCCTGCCGCAGGTCATCGGTCACCTGATAAATGATGTCATAGCGGCGGACCTGCACACCGCGGTCCTCGGCGAGGGAACGGGCCCGATCATCGGGCACAACATTGAATCCGATAACGACCGCATCGGAGGCGTCGGCCAGCTGAATGTCGGCTTCACTGATGCCCCCCACCGACGCCTGCAGCACCCGCACCCGCACCTCAGGGTGTTCGAGCTTTTCGAGTTCTTTGAGGATCGCCTCGATCGAACCGCGGACATCGGCCCGGATGATCAGGTTGAGTGTCGGCGTCTTCTGGGTGCCGAGCCGGTCGACCAGATTTTCAAAGGTGACATGAACCGGCGTCGACAGCAGATGGCTCTGCCGCCGAATCCCTGCCCGCTTGTTCGCCACCTCACGGGCCAGCGCGATGTCATCGACCACCTGAAACCGTTCACCGGCGCCCGGGGCGGTATCAAAGCCGGTCACCATCACCGCCCGGGACGGTCCGGCCTCTTTGACCCGGCGAAGCTTGAGGGTGTCCTGCATCGACTTCACCGTCCCGGAGCCCTCGCCACAGACCACGGAGTCGCCCACCCGCAACGTTCCCTTCTGCACCAGCAGGCAGGCCACCACCCCCTGGCCCTCGTGAATGGAGGCGTCGAGGCAGACACCCGCCGCCGCCCGATCGGGATTGGCTTGAATGTCGTGCAACTCGGCGATGGTCAGCAGCGTATCGAGCAGACCGTCGATCCCCTCGCCGGTGGTGGCACTGGTCTTCACCACCTCGGTGTCACCACCCCATTCGGTCGGCAGCAGTTCGTTTGCCGCCAGCTGCTGGTACACCCGGTCGGGATCAGCCCCCGGCAGGTCCATCTTGTTGATGCAGACGACGATCGGCACATTTGCGGCGCGGGCATGGCTGATCGCCTCTTCCGTCTGCGGCATGATGCCGTCATCAGCGGCCACCACCAGCACGGCACAGTCGGTGACGTTGGCACCGCGGGCCCGCATCTGCGTGAAGGCCTCGTGGCCGGGGGTATCGACAAATGAAATCGGCTGGCCGTTGTGGTCGATGGTGTAAGCCCGCATGTGCTGGGTGATGCCACCGCTTTCGCGGGCGGCAACGTCGATGCCCAGAATCTTGTCGAGCAGAGAGGTCTTGCCGTGGTCAACATGGCCCAGAAAGGTGACCACCGGGGCCCGCGACTGCCGGAGGGACGGATCTTCATCGACCGCATCGAAGCCCGCCAGCAGTTCTTTTTCGAGGTCCTCTGCCGTCTTGATGTCGAGTTCAACGCCGAACTCGGCAGCCAGCAGTTCGACCGTGTCCTGGTCGAGCATGGTCGTCATGTTGGGCATGGCATCAAGCCCGAAGCCGAGGAGCTTGCGCAGCACTTCGCTGGCCGCCAGCCCGATCGCCTCGGAGAACGCCCGGACCGTGCAGGGCACCTGAATCGAGGCATTCGTCTTCCGGGGTGCAGCCGTCGAGACGGCCGGACCCCGACGCTGTCGGGGGCGTCGCCGCCGCAATCCGCGTTCGTCGTCATCGCCCATCCCCCGGCGGTCAACCCGCTTCCGGTGCAGCTGCCGCATCTCGCGGCCGCCCAGCAGATCATCACTCTTTTGGCCACCCTTGCCAGACTTCCGGCTGCGTCCGGCGGCACCGGTTGGGGGCAGCGGCGGGGCCAGACCGCCCCCCTGCATACCGCCCCGCAGCAGCCCGCCACGGGTGTCGGCCGACTTATCCTGCTGCCGCTGCTCATGCTTCCGCATGTGCTCGGCCAGCGGTTTGGTGCCCCCCGCCTTGGCACTCCGGATCGCATCGAGCGGAAGCTTGACGTCGGGCTTTTGGGCGGCAGGCTCCTGAGGCGGCCTGGCCACCGGAGTGCGGCCGGCAGCCGGCAGCGGGGGCAGCTTAAAAGTCGGCCGGGGAGCTGGCTTTCCGCCCCCGCGCGGCCCTCCACTGGGCCTGACGCGGAGCGGGGGCGAGGTCTCTCCCGCCTGATCTTTCGAACCCGCCCGATCACCAGTTTCGGCAGCGGGCCGAACCGGCCGGCTGAGGGGCGCGGGCTTCGGGGCCGGCTTGCTGGCCGAAAGCTCCTTCGGCCGGCTGCGGCCCACGGCGCCCGTCGGCGCCACATAGTCTTCCCGTTTCAGCACGCCGCCCGCCTTGGCCGCCGGTCGGGCGGCCGGCGCGGCCGGCCGCTCAGCCGGCTTCGACTTGCCGGCTATGAACTCCTTGACCCGGGCCACCTCGTCGTCGCTGAGGCTGGCCAGGGCCGAGCCTTTGTCTTGAATCCCGGCGCGTGCGCAGAGCTCGACCAGCTCCTTGCTGTCGAGCTTCAATTCCTTCGCAAGACTGTAGATGCGAACCGCCACGCGTTACTCTCCGACCCACTTGGGATCTCTGTGGTCGATCGGGCACTGCCGACCGACACTGAAAACTCACCCTGTCTGCAAACCCGTTCGCCCTGTCAACTGCCCTGGCCATCATGACCCAGCCGACGGAGGCGTTGAGGCCTGGGCATCTTCCTCGCCGACCACATCGGTCGCCGGAATCTGCTCAGACACCTGCTGCTCCTGCTCCTGTCCTTCTTCGCCGGCATCGGCCGGCAGTCCCGCCGCAGCCGCCATCGCCGCCTCGGCGGCATCGGCGTCAGCGGTCGCCTGGGCAATCCGCTCCAGTTCCCGCTGCTTTCGCCGCTCGTCGGCCGCCGCCTCTTCGGCCAGCGTCGCCCGCCGTTCGGCTTCCGTAACGATTGCATCGACCGCCTCGGCCGACAACTCACCCATCTCCATCAGGTCTTCCGGCTCGATCACCGAAAGATCGTCGTAGGAGAGAAAGCCTTCGCCGACCAGCCGCTCGGCGACCGATTCATCAAGACCTTCGATTGACGAAAATCCGACCACGGCCCGCTCGATCTGCTGGTCCAGTTCCTCGCGGGTCATGATCTCGATGTCCCAGCCGCAGAGTTTGCTCGCCAGCCGGACGTTCTGGCCGCGGCGGCCGATCGCCAGCGAAAGCTGGTCTTCGCGGACCAGCACAATACCCCGGCCGAGCATCTGGCAGAGGATCACCTCATCGACCTCAGCCGGCTGCAAGGCGTTGGGCACCAGCACCTGCAGGTCGTCATTCCACCGCACGATGTCAATCCGCTCGCCGCCGAGTTCCTCGACGATGTTCTTGATCCGATTGCCGCGAACACCGACACAGGCACCGACACAGTCAACCCTGCCGTCGGAACTGATGACGGCCACCTTGCTCCGGTAGCCGGGCTCGCGGGAAATCGCCCGGATTTCGATCACGCCATCGATGATTTCGGGGATTTCCTGTTCGAACAACCGCTGCACCAGTTGCGGCCGAATTCGAGAAAGGATGATCTTCACCCGGCTGCCGACCTTGCGGACCTCGAAAATGGTCGCCCTGATCCGCTCGTTGGCGTGAAAACTCTCACCCGGAATCTGCTCGCTCCGCGGGAGGATCGCCTCAGTTGCGCCCAGCGTCACCGTGGCGACACCGCCGTCAAACCGGGTCACCACGCCCGAGATCATCTGGCCGACCTGTTCCTCGAACTCATCGTGAATCGAGTCGCGTTCGGCCTCACGGATTTTTTGAATGATCACCTGCTTGGCGGTCTGGGCACCAATGCGGCCGGTGAGTTCATCGGGGTCAATCGGCGTTCCGTCATGGCTGCCGGCAATCGTTCCGCTGGCGCGGTCGATCTGGACAACCACGTCCGCTTCCTCACCGTAGTGACGGTGCAGGGCGGTTACCAGCGCCGATTCGATCGCTTGGAAGACGATCTCCTTGTCGATGTTCTTGTCTCGATGAATCGCATCGACGATACGGAGAATTTCTTCAGGCTTCATATTGACTCGGAAATCGCTTACCGACCGGTCTTGATCGTCTTGACCGCAGGTTACCTCGCGGGCCGCACGGGGTGCGGCGGTCGGAACCCGCCACCTGCAAGCCATGTCGGAACGGACGACAGGACACCCTGCGGTGGCCCGTCGGAACACACTCGCTCCAGGCGATCCAAGCGTTTCCTCGAAGCAGCACGCCACGTGCGTTGCCGGCCGCCGCAAGGCAGCCCTGCAATCCGCAAAAGGTACGGCAGCCACCCAATCCTGTCAAGCAGCCATGGCTTCAGGCCGCGTCGGGGCAGCGGCCCAGCAGCAGGGCACCGGCCTGGCCCTGCGGCGTCACCGCGAGACTGAGGAACCGGTCGCCGGCCGCGTCACCGGCAACGGCGGCACGCACCGGGCAGGCTTCATCCGGGGTTTGATAGTTCTTGAGCGGGAACAGTTCACCCCGGCTGATCGCCTGCAGGCTCGCGACGCACTCGACCAGGCCACTGCCGGCCCCCAGGTTCCCGAAGCTACCCTTGGCGGCCACCAGAGGAAGTTCGCCAAGCTGAGGGCCCAGCACATCGCCGAGGCCGGCAGCCTCCTCCTGGTCAGCCACCCGGGTACTGAGCCCCTGGGCATGGATGTGGCCGATGGCCCCCGGTTCACAGCCGGCCGCCGCCAGCGTTTTCTTCACCGCCGTGGCCACTGCTCCGCGACGACGGCCGACTGCGGCCGCTTCGCTGCTGGCGGCCGCCCCATGGCCGAGCACTTCGCCATAAATGGTCGCAGCCCGCTGCCGGGCATGCTCCAGTTCCTCGAGAATCAGCACCGCGGCCGCCTCGCCCAGCACCATGCCGCGGCGGTCGCGATCGAACGGCCTGCTCCAGCCGGCCGGATCATCGTCCCCCATCGCCACCTGCTCGTTGAGCAGAGCATGGACCATCTTCATCGGGTGGATGCGGGTCCCGGTCGCGCCGACGAGCATCACGTCCGCCGCCCCACGGCCGATGCTGATGGTCGCCTCTCCAACTGCGAGGTGGCCACTGGCCTCACGGACCGTGAGTGAATTACTCGGCCCCCGCAGGTCGTTGAAGATCGCGATGTGGCTCGCCGGCATGTTGGGCAGATACTTCAGCAGCCAGAGCGGTTCCATCGCCGGCAGCCCGGCGGTCGCCCAGCGGTCGAAGTCAAACATGCCGCGGTCATCCCGGCAGGCTGCCACTGCTGCCGTGAAATCATCGGGCAGCGTCAGCATGTAGTCAGAGCCAAAGACGCAGCCGATTCGCTCCGGTGGCAGCGAGAGTTCCGTACCGGTGGTCGTGAGGCCACTGGCAGCCAGGGCCCGCTGGGCCGCCGCGACTGCCATCTGGGTTTCCCGGCACATCAGCTTGAGCCCCTTTCGGATCGCCTTCTTGCGGTCCCCATCGAGGTCGCCGAACTCGCTGATGTGGCCCGTGAAGCTTCGGGCTTCGGCGGCATGGGCCAGCGGTAGTCCGGTGGTCGGAAAGCACGTCAGCGGCCCCACGGCCGACACTCCCGCCGCGAGCCCATCCCAGAGCTCCTCAGGAGTGAGCCCGAAGGGCGAGATCGCCGCCATGCCCGTGATCACCACGCGGCGTCGGTCAGATGCTGTCATGGCCGTTGTCACTTTCAAGGACGCGACTGCCGCCGGCTTACGCCAGCCGGCCGAGCACGAGACTGGCGTTGTGCCCGCCAAAGCCGAAGCTGTTGCTCATCACGACATCGACCCGCCGTTCACAGGGCTGGTTCGGCGTGTAGTCGAGATCGCAGTCTGGGTCGGGGGTTTCCAGGTTGATGGTGGGCGGAATCACGTTCCGCTCGAGGGTCAGGGCACAGGCAACCAGTTCAATACCACCGCTGGCACCGAGGGAATGGCCGAGATGGCTCTTGATGCTCGAAACCGACAGCTGCCGGGCATGCTCACCGAACACTTTTTTGATGGCGAGGGTCTCGGCCTTGTCCCCCAGCGGCGTACTGGTGCCATGGGCATTGATGTAGCCGATGGCAGTCGCCGCACAGCCGGCATCCTCGAGGGCCAGCGTCATCGCCCGGGCCGCTCCCCGGCCCTCCTCATCGGGCTGCGTGATGTGCCCGGCGTCACCGGTCGAACCGTAGCCGAGCAATTCACCGTAGATTTTCGCCCCGCGACTGCGGGCGTGCTCCAGTTCTTCCAGCACGACAATTCCGGCCCCTTCGGCCAGCACGAAGCCATCGCGGTCGGCATCGAAGGGCCGGCTGGCCTGCTGCGGGGCATCGCCCCGGAACGACAACGCCCGCATGTTCTGGAAGCCGGCCAGTCCCATCGGCGTCAGGGCCGCCTCGCTGCCACCGGTCACCATCACGTCGGCAGCGGCCGAGCGAATAGCCCGGACCGCCTCACCGATCGAGTTGGCAGCGCTGGCGCAGGCCGTGGCGACAGCGAAGTTGGGCCCCTTGATGCCGTGAATCGACGACACATGGCCACTGGCGGCGTTGACGATGAGTTTGGGAATGGTGAACGGCGAGACCTTCTCAATGCCCTTCGTGAGCAGCCGCTCATGCTGGGCCTCGAACTCAGCCAGTCCACCAATGCCCGACCCGACGACGACACCGCAGCGATAGGGATCTTCCCGAGCGAAGTCGATGCCCGAATCACGAACGGCATCGCCCGCCGCCGCAATGGCGAACTGGGCGAAACGGTCAAGCCGCCGCAGCTCCTTGGGGCTGGCGACACCCTCGGCCGCACCATCCCAGGGCACCTCCCCGGCAAACTGCACCCGATAACCGGAGACGTCAAAAAGGTTGACGGGCCCGACGCCACTGTCACCTGCCAGCAGCCGCTCCCACAGTTGTTCAACCGGTCGCCCCAGAGAGGTCACCACCCCGAGGCCCGTCAGCACCACCCGTCGCTTCATGTCGTCCCTGATCAACCCCGGTGTTCTGCCTGGGCCCCGCCACCGCCACGCCCGCTCTCACTCCACCACCTGATACTGCCGCGGTGGCTTGCCGGCCGACGGGCCGGTCAGGCCTGATGCTTCTCGATGAACTCAACCGCCTGGCCGACGGTCTGAATCTTCTCGGCCGCATCGTCAGGGATGTTGATTTCGAACTCTTCCTCGAGTTCCATCACCAGTTCCACGGTATCGAGCGAGTCGGCACCGAGGTCATTGATGAACGACGTCTCGGGGGTGATCTGATCCTTGCTCACTCCAAGCTGGGACGCAACGATATCGATCACTCGATCCTGGACTGATGCCACGGTAGAACCTCCACTGAAAATTTGTCGAACTCCGGCCACAGTCGGAAACTGTCTGCGGACGCCGCCCGCAACGCTGTGCTGCCATGCCCCACTCAGGCTCATCTGCCGCCCGGGGACGTCGCAAGATATACCGAGTCGCCGCCCATCCTGTCCAGCTAGCCGCGGAAATTAGCGGCCCATGGCGGCCTCAGCCGATCAGCCCGCCGTCCACCACCAAGGTCTGGGCGGTGATGTAACCCGATGAGGGCGACGCCAGGAACAGCACCGCTTCGGCAATTTCAGCCGCCTGACCGAGCCGCTTGGCTGGCACCCGTTTCTTCACCTCATCGAGCAGGGCCGGCCCCAGGGCGTCGGTCATGTCGCTGGCGATGAAGCCCGGGGCGACGGCATTGACGGTCACTTTCCGGCCGGCCAGCTCCTTGGCGACGGTCTTGGTGAGCCCCACCAGCCCCGCCTTTGAGGCCGAGTAATTTGCCTGCCCGGGGTTGCCGATCAGCCCCGAGACGCTTGCCACGTTGATGATCCGGCCGTACCGCTGCTGCATCATCGGGCGGCTGGCGGCCCGCATGAACAGAAATGGCGCCCGCAGATTGGTGGTGAGCACCTCGTCCCATTCGGTGTCGCTCATCCGCGGCAACAGCGTGTCGCGGGTGACCCCGGCGTTGTTGACCAGAATGTCGAGCCGTTCGTACTTTGCCGTGACATCGGCAATCACCTGCTCGATCGCCTCGGGCTGCGAAACGTCACAGGGCAGCACCTCGGCCTGCCCGCCGGCGGCAGTGATCGCCTCAGCGACTGTTTTGAGCTTATCTGCGGACCGAGCTACCAGGCCGACGGTCGCTCCGTTTGCGGCAAGGGTTTCGGCAATGGCCCGGCCGATTCCCTGGCTCGCCCCCGTCACCAGGGCCACCTGCCCCGACAGATCGACCTTGATTGGCGTCGCTTCGACCTTCAGTGCCATTGCTGCTTTTCTCCCGCGGCCTCAGTCTCAAAGGTTGTGATCAGACGATCCACCGCCGGTTTGAGGCCTTGCCGGGCGAGAATCATCTGCTGGACGCCTCGCCGCCGCCTTCAGCCGTCGAGGACTCCATGACAGGGTCGCTTTCGGTCGATCCGCTTGAGCAGCCCACGAAGGACCCGTCCTGGGCCAACTTCCCACAGGTGGGCAACCCCCGTCGAGAGCAGATGTTCCATCGACGCCTGCCACTCGACTACGCCGCAGACCTGCCGGGCGAGCAGGCCACGAATTTCTTGGGGGTCGGTATGCGGCCGGGCGTCGACATTACTGACGACCGGCAGCTGCGGTGGCCGCAGTTCCACTTCCGCCAGCACGGCGGCGAGCTGCTCGCGGGCCGGCTCCATCAGCGACGTGTGAAAGGCCCCCGCCACATCGAGCGGCACACATTTCATCGCGCCGGCGGCGGCCGCGGCAGCAGGCACCCGCTCGCAGGCCTCGCGGCTGCCGGAGACAACGATGTTGCCCGGGCAGAGGACGTTGGCCACCTCGAGCACACCACTGCCGCGGGCTTCGTCGCAGACGGCCGCAACCTGATTTCGTTCGAGCCCAAGCACCGCCACCATGCCCCCGGGGTTGGCGTCGGCACAGTCCTGCATCGCCCGGCCGCGGACATCGACCACGCGAACCGCTGATTCCAGGTCGAGCCCACCGGCGTGAACCAAGGCGGTGTATTCGCCCAGCGACAGGCCGGCGGTGGCCGGCTGGCCGCCCCGTTTCAGGGGGCTGTCGGGACGGGACCGTAACAGTTCGAGCATCGCCAGACTCGTGACGAGAATCGCCGGCTGGCTGACCGCGGTGGAACTCAGCCGCTCCACCGGACCGTGGCGGCAGATCTCCAGCAGGTCATAGCCGAGCACCGCCGCCGCCCGCTCGAAGATCGCCAGGGCAGCTGGGTGTTCTTCACACCAATCGTCAGCCATGCCGACGAACTGGGCGCCCTGGCCCGGAAAAAGCACCGCGAACGACTCGTCCGCCAAGAGACTATTCCTCGGTCTTGACTACCGGGCGGCCCATGTAGTGGCCGCAGTTCTCGCAGACCCGATGGGTCGGCACCGACTTGCCGCAGGTCGAACAGAAGGTCAACTGCCGCGGCGTCAGGAAGTCATGCGCCCGGCGGGAGCCGGTCTTCCGGTTGGATTGTCGTCGCTTTGGGACGGCCATGGGTCACTATCTCTGCGGGTCCACCAAAACCCAGAAACTACGTGACCGCCTTCGCCTCGTCAAGCACCGCCGCCTAAAACAGCGTGCCCTGAGGCTGCGGAGGGGCCACGCCGCCGAGATGCTCTTCGCCCCGGTCGGTCAACCGCCGCCCTCGCGGGGTGCGGATGATCAGCTCATACCGCAGCAGAAACGGCTCCACGTCGTCCTCGAGCGTGTCAACAGCCGTGCTCATGGTGTGGGCGATCGCTTCGATCCCGGCTGGACCGCCACCGAAGACCCGCTTGAGCGTTTCCAGATACCGCCGGTCGAAACCGTCGAGCCCCAACTCGTCGATGCCCTGCATCTCGAGAGCGGTGCGGGCGATCGCCAGATCGACCCGACCTGCTGCCCTGCTGGTCGAGTAGTCCCGCACCCAACGGAGGCGGTTATTGGCCAGCCGGGGGGTGCCCCGGCTGCGGCCGGCGATCTCCCGGGCGGTGGTCTCATCCATCGGCATGTCGAGCTTGCCGGCCGATCGGGTAACGATGCTGGCCAGTTCCGGCACGGTGTAATAGTCGAGATGCTCGCGGATCACAAAGCGATCGCGCAGCGGCGCCGAAATCAGCCCAGCCCGCGTCGTCGCCCCCACGAGCGTGAAGGGCTGCAGCGGCATGTTGATCGTCCGGGCGCTCATCCCTTCGCCCAGCGTGATGTCGATACGGAAGTCCTCCATCGCCGGATAGAGAAACTCTTCAACAGCAATCGGCAACCGATGGATCTCATCGACGAACAGCACCGACCCGGCCGCTGCATTGGTCAGATAGGGCAGCAGATCCTTCGGCGCGGCCAGGGCCGCACCACTGGCGATCTGCAGGCTGGTGCCGAGTTCGTGGGGAATACAGGTGGCAAAGGTCGTCTTGCCGAGCCCGGGAGGACCATCGAGCAGAATGTGACCGAGCGGCTCTGACCGCTTCCGGGCGGCATCGATGGCAATCGAGAGCCGTTCGTGGACATCCCGCTGACCGATCATCTCGCCCAGCCGCTGCGGTCGCAGCACACGATCCTCCGGCTGCTGATCCTCCAGCGGCTCGATCGACGGCTCACGAAATTCACTCACAGCGACTCGCCTCCAGGAACCCCATCACTGTAGCAACTGCCACGGACAGGCAGGCGATTTAAACACTGGGGGAGCATTCTCAAACGTACCGCGGGTCCGGTCGCTTCCGCTCCCGGCTTCCTCTGCCGCTACTGCGTTGACGAGCGAGGGGGCGGCTGCTTCACGGAAAGCACCGACGTCCTGTCGGCCTTTCCTTGGCGGGCCGCCGCCCGCTGGTGCTCATTGGCGGCTTCCTGCCGCCGGGTGGCAGTAAGGTAGGGCCAATGGACGAGCGAGGGGGTGCCCCTGCCCGCGAGCGGGCTACGAAAGCAAGCGAAGCCCGGAGGGCGAAGCGC
>Ga0180431_10003661_pt1 | contig 19678 bp, 15 predicted proteins | sample SS_ome_11_FD_132459 | JGI IMG/M metagenome (GOLD analysis project Ga0180431, IMG submission 132459) | Hypersaline lake sediment archaeal communities from the Salton Sea, California, USA - SS_1_MS_1 metaG | ecosystem: Environmental > Aquatic > Non-marine Saline and Alkaline > Hypersaline >... | reverse complement strand
GACCGTATATTAGAGGAAGATAAGAAAGAGCTGGATATCTACGAGGGTCTCGAAGATGTAGACCGTATATTAGAGGAAGATAAGAAAGAGTTGGATATATACGAGGGTCTTGAAGATGTCGACCGTGTTTTTGAGGAAGAGAAGAAAGGGGAAGAGGAGTTGGATATCTACGAGGGGCTCGAGGATATAGTCTTCGAGGAGGATGAAGAAAAGCCCTCCGCCCTTGCGGAGGGGCTTGATGAGAGGGAATCGACCCGAACGGACTTCTTCGATGACGAGATAGAGGTGGTGTTGGAAGAGCACCTTTCGGAGCTGGATAAATCGGTAAAAAGGCTCGAGGAGACAAAAACCCTCGATGAACTGGAGAACTTCCTTAAGCTGGTCAACAGCTTCAGTACGTCCATAGAATACTTCGGATTTGACGAGCTGAACACGATACTGTCGGGAATAATCAGGACTGTTCAGCTCATGTTGGACGAGGGGGAGAGGGTAAGCGATACCGAGGTCCTCTATTTTTACAATGCGATGGATCAGATAAGGGGATTTGTCAAGGGGGAGGGCTTTTCCGAGATTGTTGGGCCGAGGGAGTCGAGGGTGCCGGAAACCTCTATTAGAGAGCTTACCATCGATGAAGCGGTAAGGGAGTTCACAATCGTCCCGGGGGTTGGAGGATCGAAGGCGAAGGAGATCTACAGGGCCGGCATAAAGAGCGTAAAGGCGTTGTCTCAGGCCCGGGTGGAGGAGCTGGAGGCGATCAAGGGGATCAACCTCAACCTCGCCAGAGAAATAAGGGCCTATTTCCGGGATAAGGGGGATGTTGCAGCGGAAGAGCCGAAACCGGTGAAGGAAGAGTCAAAACCGATGAAGGCCGAGCCGAAACCGGTGAAGGAAGAGCCGAAACCGATGAAGGCCGAGCCGAAACCGATGAAGGAAGAGCCAAAACCGATGAAGGCCGAGCCGAAACCGGTTAAGGCCGAGCCTCCCAAGCCGGAGGTGTCGAAAGACGTATCGCTAGAGCTAAGGAAAGAGCTGAAAGAGGACGTTACGGAAGGTTATGACGTCGAGTTGGTGGATATCTTTCTGACGGCAACGGTTGACCTCTTCTCTCTTTTGGAGATAGACCTCGGAAGTATCAGGAAGATGGAGGCGGATGAGAAAACTTTGAGAGAGATAGTAGACGTCACGTCGAGACTCAAGAGGTCCGCCAAGTATATGGAATATGAAAACATAACTACGAGGCTGGACGAGGTCAACAGTCTTACGACTAAGTATCTGGAAAACAGAGAGGAGTTTACCGTTGACGATGTCAGCGTCCTCGTCAAGGGGCTCTTGGAGTTGAGGGAGGGGTTGAGAAAATCAAAGGTAATATCGGAAGGCAAAGAGGCCGAAGGTGTCGATTATGAGGAGTTGTCCGAGGAGGATAAGGAACTTGTCCAGATATTCCTCTCCGCCGCGGACCAGTATATCGATACACTGTCGACGTGCCTTACCAACTTCAAAGAAGGGAAGAGCATTGAGGAGACTATCGAGATTTATCAGAAGGCCCTGGAGAGTCTGAAGTCCTCCGCAAAGTTCATGGGATACGACGCCATTATCGACAATCTGGACAACCAGTTGGGTCTTATCGATAAAGATGTCGGCGGGGATAAAGACGGGCCGGCGCTCTACGGGAACCTCGTGGTAAGCTTCAACAAGCTTAAGGAGGAGGTGGAGGAAGTGGGCAATCTCATAAAGGTGGCCCCAGTGGAGAGGGTGGAGATAGAGACGTTGGATCTGGAGGCGAAGCCGGTCGAGGGGCCGAAGGTAAAAAGGGAAGATATAGTAAAGGAGCGCCCCCCGGAGCCGGAGAGGCCTAAGGTCACCGCTAGGGAAGAGGAGAGGGCCCCTTCGGGAGCTACGCCGACCGGCCCGCCGGGAGCTGCGCCGACCGGCCCACCGCCTGAAAGGCCCGGCGGTGTATTGCCTCCCGGTGACGACGGCGAGCCCCCCGGAACCGACTTCGCATATTCAAGGCAGACCCTCAGGGTGGAGACCGAGCGGGTCGACAATATAATGAACCTCGTCGGGGAGCTGGTGGTAAACAGGGCGAGCTTCTCTCAGCTCCTTATGACCTTCAAAGAGACCTACAGAGATATTCTGGATTTGAAGAAGCTGGAAAAATCGGAGCTGGCCCTCTTGAAACAGCTTTCACTGAACATGGAATCCTCGACCATGGAGCTGGGGCGCGTGGCGAACGAGCTTCAGGAAGGAGTCATGCGGGTGAGGATGGTGGGAATAAACCAGCTATTCAGCAGGTTCCCGAGGCTCGTCAGGGACCTCGCCGACAAGATGGATAAGAGGGTTCGGCTGTCAATATCCGGCAGGGAAACGGAGCTCGACAAGTCGGTTATCGAGGAGATAGGAGACCCCCTCGTTCATATTATTAGAAACGCCATAGACCACGGAATAGAATCCATAGCCGAGAGGCAGAAGAAGGGTAAGCCGGAGGTGGGAATCCTCAGCATCTCCGCTTACCACCAGGGAAACCAGGTGATCATCGAGGTGACCGATGACGGAAGCGGCATCGATCATGAGGCGATCAAGGATCGTATGGTGGCAAACGGGGAGATAGCGGAGGCGGAGAGGTTAAGGGTCTCGGAGCGGGAGGCCATAAACTACCTGTTTAAGCCCGGAATATCCATGGCGAGTAGGATAAGCAACGTATCGGGACGCGGAGTTGGGCTCGATATCGTCAAGAAAAACATCGACAAGCTGAACGGTACTGTGGACGTCATGACCGGAAAGGACGCCGGCACCAAGTTTCTGATAAAGCTCCCACTGACCCTTGCGATTATTCAGGCCCTTATCGTGGATATATCGGGGAAAAACTATTCGATTCCCCTTTCGGCGGTAACGGAGACCGTCAGGGTGAATAAAGGCGAGATAGACACCATCGAGGGTCATCAGGTGTTAAGGATAAGGGACAAGGTCCTCCCCCTCTTGAGCCTGAAGGATGTCTTCAAGATGAACTACGGCTTTCAAGACGATGTCTCTGCTGACGGGGAGGTCTTTGTGGTGGTCCTTTCGGCGGAGGGCCGAGAGGTGGGACTTATCGTCGACAGGCTCGTGGGAGAGGAGGATATCGTTATCAAGTCGCTCGAAGAGTACCTATACGACACAAAAGGTGTCTCCGGCGCTTCGATTATGGGGGACGGCAGAATCTCCCTTATCCTTGATGTAATAGAGCTTGTAAATCTCGCCATAGAAAAGGAGAAGAATATCAGGAGAAAGCAGCTAGAAGAGCGTATGAAGAGGAGAAACAGCAACCGAAGGAACGATGATACGACTCCTCCGGCTTAATGAGATGGTTGATTCGAGCTATGTCAGAGAAGATTAGAGTTTTGGTTGTAGACGATTCCGCCGTGATCAGGCGCGCCGTAATTCAGGCGATTAAGGAAGTTGACGATATGGAGGTCGTGGCCGTTGCGGCGAATGGTCAAGAGGCGATCACAAGGTATATCGAATATAGACCGGACGTCGTTACCATGGACGTGATTATGCCGAAGATGGACGGTCTCTCCGCCCTCAGGTTTCTTGTAAAGGAGTACAGGGCGCCGGTTATCATGCTCAGTGGATTGACAAAGGAGGGTGCGAACATAACGCTTCGATCTCTCGATGCCGGCGCGGTCGACTTTATTACAAAGCCCCAGAAAGGCTCGATGCTTTTGAACTTTCAGTTCTTGAAGGAGGAGTTGACCTCGAAGATTCGGACCGCGGCAAAGGTGAATTTCGATTCCAACATTATTCTGTCCAGTGAAACAAGTGGTGTCGAGGCAGATGCGGATGTAGATAAGGATGTCAAGAGGAAATCGATTTACGGGTATACGAAAGAGGAGCTTAACAGGCTCTCCGAGAATAAGGTCGTGGTGATCGGGGCCTCCACGGGGGGGCCCAAGGCTATCGAGTACATACTGTCTAAGATGCAGGGGAAGTTCCCGGCGGGAATAGTGGTAGCCCAGCACATGCCGCAGTTTTTTACGCGATTTTTCGCCGAGAGGCTGAACAGGACAACGTCACTCAACGTTAACGAGGCGAGAAACGGCGATATTATCGAGGGAGGGAGGGTCCTTGTAATCCCCGGGGAACACGATGTGAAGATATCAAAAGTGTTTCTGGCCCCGCAGATAGAGCTGGAAGCAAAGGAGGTGGAGAACAACTCCGCGACTCCTTCGATAGACACCCTGTTCTATTCCGCCGCGGCCACCTTCGGTAGGAAGACCCTCGGGATTATCCTTACGGGAATGGGAAAGGACGGGTACAAGGGCCTTAAGGCGATAAAGATAATGGGCGGAAAGACCATTGCTCAGGACGAGAGGTCATCTTTGGTCTTCGGGATGCCCAGATCTGCAATAAACGCCGGCGTGGTGGACAGCGTCATGTCCCTGTATCAGATACCCGGCATGATCGAGAACGTTATAAACAACGATTCCAATTGACGTTTGACCCTTTAAGATACCAACTTATTTCGAAGAGGCCATGAGCAAGGTAATAACCATAGCGAGTCAGAAGGGGGGGGTCGGCAAGACGACGACCGCCGTAAACCTTGGTGCGTCTTTGGGGGTGTTCGAGAGGAAAACCCTCGTTATCGGGATCGATCCGCAGTGCGGGCTCTGGTTGAGCTTCGGGCGAAACAGGGAGAACCTGAGGGGTGGAACCTACGACGCAATAGTCAACTCGACGGAGCCCTCAAAGATAATACACGGCACCGAGATAGAGTTTCTGAACTTCATCCCGTCCAACATATGGTCAAACGATGAGGAGACGAGATACTTGACCACGATAACCAAAGATATCATGTCGATAAAGAGAATCATCGATAAAATCAGAGGCGACTACGAATTTGTTCTGGTGGATTGCCCGCCGTCCCTCGGCGCGGTGACGGTGGCGGGAATGGCCGCGGCGGACTACCTTCTGGTTCCGGTCCAGAGCGAATACTTCGCCCTGAAGACCATCGGGAGGCTTATCAGGGCGGCGAGGATCGTGGGGCGTAAGTACAATCCCAACTTGAAGCTTCTCGGGTTCTTGCTGACAATGGTCGATTCGAGAACCGCGGCGTCGGTCGAGGTGGTCAAGAGCCTCGAGGAAGACCTGAAGGGGAAGGTCTTGAACACGAAGATACCGAGAAACGTCCGTCTCTCCGAGGTGCCGAAGAAGGGCAGGCCGGTGGTCCTCTTCGACATAGTGTGCCCAGGGGCGAAGGCCCACCTCGACCTCACCAGGGAGGTCGTAGAAAAGACGAGGGGGTAGTTAAGCGGCCGATAGGCGAGGGGGATCGGATCTGATCTGTGGGGGGAGGCGAAAGCCTATCGGGGGTTCGGCTATTGATGATAGAGTACAATGATAGAAATAAGGGCGGGCAACGATTTGAATAAGATAGCCCTTCCACGAAACACCGAAGCGGGCCGATCCATTCAAACAGCCACTCCACGAAACATCGAAGCGGGCCGATCCATTCAAACAGCCATTCCACGAAACATCGAAGTGGGCAGATTCCTTCAAATAGACTCTCCTTTAACATCGAAGTAATCGTAATAAGCGGGCAATGGCGCCCATTTTATCTTTTCATAATTTGTCTTATCACAAATAGTTCTTGACAAGGGGCTCGTCGACCGTATAATTAGTGAGCCCCGTTCATTTAAAGTACGACACGGGGAAGGGCAAATAAATTGTATCGGATGGTCGGCCGAATCGGCGGCTTCTTTATTGGTTTGGTAAAAAGCTTTTTGATCAAGCCTTCGACTTTCAATATCAGTATGGATTGATGTTTGTGGAGTAAAAAATGAAAGAGAGACTCTCCCTTGGGGCTAAGCTCGGATACGGAATCGGGGACTATTCCTTCAACCTCGCATATCAGACGGCGGCCCTTTTTTTCCTTTTCTATTTGACGGATGCCTACGGCATAGGCGCAGGCATTGCGGGAACAGTGATAATGGTATCGAAGGTCTGGGACGCGGTGAGCGACCCGATGATGGGCTACATCACCGACCACACGAAGACCCGCTGGGGAAGCAAGAGACCTTACCTCCTTTTAGGGGCCGCCCCTCTCGGTGTCATGTTTTTCCTGATTTTCTACTCCCCCGATTTTGCAGGGCTTCTCGGCATTGATGATCCGGCAAAGGTAGCAAATTACAAAGTCATCTACATTACGGCCGCCTTTATCCTTTTCTGCACCGCCGTTACGATTGTCAACGTCCCCAACGGCGCCCTGACGGCCGACCTCACCCAGGACTCCCACGAGCGGTCGGTGCTGACCGGCTACCGCATGGTGTTCGGCATAATCGGGGCGCTCTTTGCGGCGGCCGCGACCAAGATACTGGTAGACATCTTCGGCGCCACGGGGATCGTGCAGGACGGGAAGGAGGTCGTCGACTCGATATTCGGCTTTCGCATGATGGGACTTGTCTACGCGGCATTGATCGTTTTCGTCGTCCTCGTCACGTTCTTTTCGGTAAGGGAGCGTGGAGAGGCCGCAAAAAAGGGGGAGGCCGAAAAGGAGTCGATCTTGGACAACCTCAAGGTCATCTTCACGAACAATCCCTTCTTGATCCTGATATCGGGGACCATCCTCAACCTCATTGCGGTCCTGATCATGGCGGCGGTGGTCAACTACTTCTTCAAGTACAACCTCGGCAGGGAGGACATGATCCCCTACGCGTTTTTGTGCCTCTTCGTCACGGCGATTATCTTCATGCCGTTTTTCGTCTGGCTCTCGAAGAAGACCAGCAAGAAATTTGCGTACAATGTGGGGATGGGGAGCCTGGCCGGAGTGCTGGTACTGATCTTCTTCTTCGGGGACAAAAACATCGTTCTTACCATCGTCTTCTTTATCATGGCCGGCGTCGGCATGGCCACCAACTGGCTCTCCGGCTGGTCTATGGTTCCCGATACGATCGAGTATTCCGAGTGGAAGACCGGTATCAGGAGGTAGGGGGTCATATACGGGGCGTTCATGTTCGGTCAGAAGCTGCCGGTGGCAATTGCCGCGTTCATATCGGGCCAAGTGCTCGATTTTCTCAAGTTCGCCCCCAACGTCGATCAGACGCCGGAGGCCCTTTTTGGGATAAAGGTTCTCCTTACGCTGGTCCCCATCGGTTTTCTCATCCTCGGAATTATAGTAATCTCGAGGTTTCCGATCAGCGCCGAGGTCCACGGGAAGATTCTAAAGGAGCTCGAGGCGAAAAAATAGGGGTTCTTTTTGGTGTCGATCCGTCTTGATTTGGATAATGTTGACGCTGATCTGTTTTTCGAGGAGATAACGGGATGGAGCAGGGGGCTAAGAGAGACGTCGTACCGGTTTCGGTGAAGTTGGGCTACGGCGCCGGCGATTTCGCCATGAGCATGGCGTTTAACCTTCCGGCGTTCTACCTGATGTACTACTTCACCGACGTATTCGGGATAGCCGCCGCTGCCGCCGGCATGATAATGTTCTCATCCAAGATCTGGGACTCCCTCGTCTCCCCGGCGATGGGCTACATCTCGGATCACACGAAGAGCCGGTGGGGGAGCAAGAGACCCTATATCCTCTTCGGGGCCTTCCCCGCCGGGGCCTCGATAGCCCTCCTCTTCGCGACGCCGAATATCGCATCGGAAAGCCTTCGGATAGCCTACGGGCTCGCCATGTTCTTCCTCTTCTGCACGGCCATGACGATGATGGTCGTACCCTACGGGGCGCTCACCGCAAACATGACCTCAGACTCGAAGGAGCGGACGGTTATCTCCGCCTACAGGATGGCCTTTGCGGTGGTCGGGACGCTGGTGGGGGCCGGGGCCACGATTCCGCTGGTCAAGGGATTCGGCGGGACGCTGTTTACGAGATTTTACGGGTTTTCCGATATCGCCGCCGAAAAGGTCGATGTCATGATAAACGTCCTCGGCTTCAGATCGGTGGGGCTCCTCTACGGCGTAATCCTGGCGTCGATCGTCCTGATAAGCTTCTTCTCGGTTAGGGAGCGCCCCAACTCGGAGGCGCCTTCCGGAGGCACCCCTTCCTTTTTGGATAACGCCAGGCTCATCCTAAAAAACAAACCTTTTCTGATTTTGACCGGCGGCGTCCTCATGCACCAGACCTCCATAAACATAATGTCGGGGGTAATGGTCTACTTCTTCAAGTACAACCTCGGAAACGAGCTGATGGTCCCGGTCGCCTTCATGATAATCCTGGGGGTTGGCGTTCTGATGCTCCCCTTGTATATCTACATCTCCCACAAGAAGGGAAAGAAGTTCGCCTATAACCTGGGTACGGGCATCATGGTATCGATGTCGATTCCCATATTTCTCTTCGGGGATATAAGCGTCGGACTGACGATGTTTCTCCTTGTGGTGATCGGCTTCGGTATCTCCACCGCCTTTCTCTCCCCTTGGTCGATAATTCCGGACACGGTGGAGTACTCGGAGTGGAAGACCGGGCTTCGCCGGGAGGGGATACACTACGGCTTTTTCCAGTTCGCCTTCAAGCTCTCCGGCGCCCTGAGCGGCCTGATTATAGGAATCGTCTTGAGATTCTCCGGCTATATAGCGAACCAGCCGCAGACGACGGGCGCGCTTATCGGGATAAAGGCGCTCCTCACCCTTATCCCGATGGTTTTCGGGATTATCGGAATATTGTTGATATCACGGTTCCCGATAGACTCCGAGATGCACGGGCGGATGGTGGCGGATATCAAAAAGAAGGAGCAAAAATAGTTTGTAAAAAAGAGGGGGGGAGGGAAATAGTAGTTGACTAAAGCCGCCGTTTTGATATAAAGCTTCGTATACCTCTTCGGTTTTCGGCGGGGCGCAAAACGCCGTTTCCCATTTCGGCGGAAGTTAGAGGTCTTTTTAACAAAAATATTTTAAGGGGAATTTATGAAATCCGATTCAATGGATTCAATGGGCAATAACGGAGGGGTGGTTAAGGGGGCGCTTCCCTTCAAGATGAAGCTGGGCTACGGCCTGGGCGATATAGGGAGCAACATCTTTATTGTCACAACAACGATGTTTCTCCTCTATTTTATGACTGATGTCTTGAAAATCAATCCCGCCCTTGCAGGAACAGCGCTTATCTTTCCGAAGTTTTGGGACGTAATATCAGATCCCATCATGGGCAAGATTTCAGATTCTACAAAATCAAAACACGGCAGGAGGAGGCCCTACTTACTTTACGGTGCCGTGCCATTTGCCCTTACTTTCATAGCCATCTTTATAACTCCCCCTTACGCATCCGATATGGCAAAAACGATCCACGTGGCGCTGCTCTTCGCCCTGGGGTGTACCGCTTTTACCGTCATCAACGTCCCCTATTCGAGCATGGTAGCGGAGATGTCGGACAACTACAACGAGAGGATGTCGATAACGGCCTTTCGGATGTCCTTTTCCGCCGTGGGGGCGCTGATTGCCGCTGGGGCAGGATTGCCGCTAGTAAATTTGGTCGGCGGAGGGGAGGCCGGTTATCTTTTTATGGCCGAAGTGTTTTCTCTTCTTATAATTTTCTCGTGCCTCGTTTGTTTCTATTCTACAAAGAGGGCCCCGGCGCTCCCGCCGAAGGAGGATACACCGCCCATCTTCCAACAGATAAAGGTCGCCTTAAAGAACTTCCCATTTTTTATGCTTATGTTGACCTACTTCCTCCAATCGTTAGCTATAGGCGTCTTGATGGCGGGTTTTGTCTACTATATAATTTATGTTATGGGGCAGTCGGAGAAATCGGCGGCCCTTGTGTTACTAATCTTCCTCGTGACAGGAATCGCTTTTATCCCGGTTTGGAATTTTATAGGTAAAAGGCTCGGGAAGATAAGGGCCTACAATATTGGCCTTATCATCTTTACGATCATGCAATTGTCCCTCTTCTTTGCAGGTCCGGATTACCTGATCCTATTCTATGTTCAGATATTTCTCCTCGGCATTGGTTTTTCCAGCTTCCAGCTTTTCCCCTTCTCGATGCTCCCCGACACGATAGAATACGACCAGATGCGCTCCGGGATGAGGAGGGAGGGGGTCTTTTCCGGCTTGTGGGCATCGGGGCAGAAGACAGCCTATTCCTTCGGCCCTGCCATTGTGGGTATAGTCCTGGGAATTTTCCACTATAATGTAGCGTTGGGTGTCAATCAGCCGGACAGCGTGGCCCTGGGCGTCAGGCTGGTATTCTGCGTCTTTCCCGCCGTCATGATATTTTTGAGCTTCATCCCGTTCAGCAGGTATGGCCTTACGGAGAAGAGGTTCGAGGAGATAAAGAAGGTGATAGCCGAGAGGGGCGAATAGAAAAAACCGACGAAAGGAAATTAAAGGAATTTCTTAAAAAATGATGACAGATTGAATTAGTAATCAGAGTTTATGAAGGAGGAAATGAGATGTTTAACATTCCCGATCTTATTACGGTATTGAACCAGCCGGAGCTGACACAGCAGACCTGGGACACGCTTTTGAGAAAGCCGGAGCAGTTTCACTGGTACATAGCGCCGATTCTGGTTTTTGTATTCTACATCTATTTCAACGAGATATCAAAGAAGAACTGGAAGGGTGTTGCGGCGGGGCTGTCGTTTTACATGATCCACTGGTTCTTCGAGATAATGAACTCGCTGATCCAGCACTTTTTCGGCCACGCCCTCTGGCTCGTGCCTACGGGGACTTCGTTTCTGCTGCTGATGGGCGTATGTATCGAGATAAGCCTCGCCTTTTCGGTTACCGGGCTCGTCTTCTCGAAGATATTGCCGGAAGACCCGAAGGTGAAGATCCTGGGCATCCCGAACAGGCTCTTCTTCGCTGCTATCAACGCGGCGCTCATCTCGGTGATCGAGATATTTCTGGCATGGACGCCGGCGTTCCACTGGGTATACCCCTGGTGGGGGGCGCTCCCTGTCTTTATCACCGTCTACATCCCGTTCTTCTACGGGTCGTTTCTCTGCCACGACTGGAGTCCCAAGGCCCAGAAGATATTTATCGGTGGGCTCTTTTGCCTCAACGCGGTGATGCTCGCGGTCTTCGCCGGCGTGCTGGGATGGATATAGTCGAATCCCGCTGATATTGATCGTTCTGTCCCCCTCCCCCCCTGCGGGGAGGGGGACAGTATTTTTCCCGATTGCCGCTTTGAAGCCTTGAAAAACCGCCGAGGTTTCCACTTAAATTAGTTAAATCAAACAGCTTTAAATTCAATATACCGCTTTTACTTGGGCGGAGGCCGAGAGGAGCCCTCCGTTATTTCCAATCGGTGCGAAAAACCGCTTGATTTTTATCGATGCAATCGCGTGTTTATATAACACGCACTCCCCGGAGCGGCTGAATTATAGACAACTCTTCTTTATAAAAACCTTGAAAAATCCAGAATATTGCATTATAATAGGAATAGCTTTCACTTTTTATCGAATTTAATGGACACAAAGATACTCATAATAGACGATAATGAAGACCTGAACTCTATGCTCCGGAGGATTCTATCCGATGCAGGATACAAGGTCTTCTCGGCTCTAAACGGTCAGGAGGGGATGGAAAAGCTGAGAGATTTCAGGCCGGATTTTCTGGTTCTCGACCTGCAGCTGCCGGACACTTCGGGACTTGAAATTTTAAGGGAGATAAGCGAGGGATTAGATGACATTCAGGTGGTCGTTCTTACCGGCTACGGCAGCATCGAGTCCGCGATCGCGGCGATGAAGCTCGGGGCCTCCGATTACCTGACGAAGCCGATATCGAGTGACGAGCTTCTCATATCCGTGGAGAAGAACCTGAAGCACCTGAAGCTGTTGAGAAAGATAGAGAGCATCAGAGAGGGTGACAGGAAGAAGTACAATTTTGACTTTATCGCCAGCAATTCAGACATGATGAAGGAGATATACAGCCTTGCGCTCTCCGCCGCCGAATCTGACCACTCCACCGTCTTGATCGAGGGGGACTCCGGGACCGGCAAGGAGTACCTGGCCCGCTTCATCCATTATCGCTCCAATAGGAGGGACGCCCCCTTTGTGGAGATCAACTGTGCGGCCATCCCGGAAAACCTCATGGAGTCGGAGCTCTTCGGGTACGAGCCGGGCGCCTTTACGGACGCCAAGACGACGAAGAAGGGGCAAATCGAGCTTTCGAGAGGGGGGACCATCTTCCTGGACGAGGTCGGCGAGATGTCAACGATGCTGCAGGCCAAATTGCTGAGATTTCTCGATACCATGACCTTCAAGAAGGTGGGGGGCGTAACCGATATCTCGATGGACGTCAGGGTAATCGCCGCGACAAACAAGAATCTCAGCGAAGCGATGGAGAGGGGGGAGTTTAGGGACGACCTCTATTTCAGGCTGAAGGTCCTCCATATCAAGCTGCCCCCGCTGAGGGAGAGGAAGGAGGAGATAGAGGTCTTCGCCACGGCGCTGCTCGATCAATACTCCAATAGCCTGAAGAAAAAGATCAAGGGTTTTTCGGAATCCGCCCTGGAAAAGCTGATAGAGTATCCCTGGCCCGGCAACATCAGGGAACTGAAAAACGTCATCGAGCGGGCCGTGATCGTCTCGGACGGGGACAAGATATACCCGAGACATCTGGCCCTGTCCACGTTCAGTCGAGATAGAAATCACCTCCGCCTTCCTGACGTTTACCCAAACAACGGTATCCAGTATCAGGATGTCCTGGACGGGGTGGCGAGGGATATGTTGGTCAACGCCCTGAAACAGGCTAAGGGAAACAAGTCCAGGGCGGCCCGCTTTCTGAATATTCCGAGGCACGTCCTCCTCTATCAGATAGAGAAGTTGAAGATACCTGAATAAGGGAGACGATCGCTTCCTTACTTCCCTATGATGCTGTTTCTGATTTGTCGCGCAGTTTGGCGTGAAATCCCGATAGGTTTAAGAGGATTTCGGGCGCCTCCCCGTTCATTTCCCTCTGATGTTACCTCTGTTTCGCCCCGAAGTTTCGCTTGGACAGCTTGATAGATTAAAAACAGGTTTCTGGTATCTGCCCGTCCATTTCCTTCTGATACCGACCTCGTTTTGACGTTTGATTTGGTATTGCGGCCGTATCGTTTAAAAAGACTTCGGCTGCCTCCCCGTCCATCCTCCCCTGACGCCGTCGCTGTTTCGATGCACAGTTTCACACGACAGCTCGATCGACTAAAACAGGTTTCGTACGCCTTGCCGTTTATCTCTACACGGTGCCGGCTCGATCTCGACACACAATCCCGCGTGACGGCCCGGGCAATAAAAGACTGATATCAGTTGGTGCCGCCGAAAAATCGGAAATCCCAAGTAAAGGAATTATTTAAGCGAGACCGAGGAGCGTCTTCGGGTTTGTCTCCGTCATGGCTGTGAAGGTCTCGTCCTTCAGATCGAGCTCCCTTACCTCCTTCAATATCCTCCCGCGGCTCAAGAGGGGATAGTCGCTTCCGAAGAGGACCTTCCCTCTCAGGTAGGAGTCCGCCGCCTGAAATACCCCCTTGGGGATATGTTTCGGTCCCCACCCGGCGATGTTGAAGTAGACGAAGGGATTTCTCCTCACCACCGCAAGGGCCTCCTCCCACCAGGGGTAGCCGAAGTGGGCGATAACGAGCTTCAGGCTCGGAAAATCGACGGCAACCTCATCCACGAAGAGGGGCCGGCAATACTTGATCTTCGTCCCCGCGTGAAACTGCGTCCCGGTGTGAAACAGGACCGGAACGCCCATCTCCTGGGCGGCCTCGTACAGGGGGTAGATCTTTCTGTCGTTGATGTCGAGCTCGTTGAGATGGGGCAGGAGCTTCAGGCCCTTTAGCCCCAGCTCCTTGATCCCCTCTTCAAATTCCACCACCGCCTTCTTTCCCTTGTTCGGGTCGGCGGAGGCGAAGCCGATCAGCCTTTCCGGATACTGGGATACGGTCTTCGCCACAAGCTCGTTGGATACCTTGTATTTGTGGGTCGTCTCGGCGTCTATGGCCACTATGACGGCCTTGTCCACCTTCGCGTCGTCCATGTCTTTTAAGGTCTCCTCGATGCTCGGCATCCCGATATCTTTAAACATCTCCTTGTAGCCCTCCGCCATTGCCTTCGGAAAGCTCTCGATAGCCTCTTTGGTCCACAACTGGGAATGGGTGTCAATAATCATCATTTTCCTCTTCTATTTGGTTTTTATCTGCTGCAACGGGTAAGTGGTCAGGCCGCTGCGATTAGACTATATTGAGCGTTGGTCCGGCCGTGGTCTTGACCGTCGTCTGCTTCCATTTCTGTATATTCAATCCCGCCCGTCAATCCCGGCCGGGGTCAATCCCAACCGGGGCCGCTTCACTCTTAAGGATTTTTAAGAAAGCGCCTCTCTATCAGGTCAGCCATCCCACCGGCGTCGTCGAGGGGCAGGACCGGAACGGTCGTTTCGATCTTAGTATCCGCCGCGACGGCAAAGAGGGTGTCGTCTCCCTTGCAGAGGAGCTCGTCCCTCAGCCCTTTCCTGAATACCTCTATCTTCGGGTGGATGTCCGACTTGTATCCCTCGGTGACGATGATGTCTATTCCTGCCGTGAATCGATCGCGAATCTCAGACAAGTTCAGCTCCCTTTCGACATCCGAGATAACCGCGACCTTTAAGGGCGAGGAGATCAGCGCCGTGTGGGCGCCCGCCGCCTTGAGCCTGTAGCTGTCCTTTCCGGGGATATCGATATCGAAGTTGTGAACATCGTGCTTTACGGCGCACACCCTGTATCCCCTTGCAGAAAGCTCCGGGATCAGCTTTTCGAGATAAGTGGTCTTTCCGCTGTTAGAATATCCGACCACGCTGACTATCGGTGTTTTAACGCTCATCTCTCTTCGTCATTAAGATTTTCTCCGCCTCTATGAGGTCTTTCGGGCTGTTGATGTTAATAAAGGAGTGGAGATCTCTATCAAACACCCTCAACTCCCACTCGTTTATCTTTCTCAACTTAACAGAATCGTAAAAGGAGAGTATCTGCCTCTCCCCTTTTTCTATATCCCTCTCGATACTATCGATACACCTTTTTGAATACGCCGCAAGGAGGGGTTCAAAAAAGCCTTGTACGACGGGCACGGCCGCGTCGCTTTTGTCCAATACCTTTACGATGAATCTCACGAGTTCCGGGTTTATAAAGGGCATGTCACAGGCGCAGATGAAAACCTGGTCCTCGGCGGCGTGGTAAAGCCCGGAGTGAAGCCCGCCCAAGGCGCCTATGCCCCGGTGAATATCTTTTACGATGCCGATGGGGAGGTCTCGGATGTATCGGGCCTTAACGTGGACAAAGTCCTCGGGGGCGTTTGTAACTATTATGATTTCCGATACGATCTGTCCGATGGTGTCTATGACCCTTTCGATTATCGTTGAGCCGCCGAGCTCGATAAAGGCCTTCTCGACCCCCATCCGCTTGCTCTTTCCCCCCGCAAGAATCGCGCCGGAAACGCGGGTCCGATCCGTTTCGTCAGACCTGTTGGATTTTCTTGTCCCGTCTGGAGCCTTTTCCCGCCGTTTTAGAATTTTACCTATTCCATCTATTTCGTATCCAAAAAACGGATATTCTAACATAAGGTTTTGGTGGAGATAAAGATTGATGGTTAAATTTAGCCCAAGTCTCTGATTTTGTCAAGGGCTGCTTGAACTTCCGATCGCGCTTCAATCGGATGAGGAAAGAATTTAATATATCATATATCGTTAAGGTGTTTAAGCGTGTTCAGCCGCGATTGAAAGGCCCAAGTCACGCGCCCTAAAAAAACAGTGATCCCTGTTCCTCTAAAACAACACCTAACCGTCACCGATTAATATTACTCTACATATCCCAATCTCTCAATTTCTCGGGCACCCTTTATTCAGTTAATTCGAGAAATATCCCCTGCGAGCTTTCGTCCTTTTACGGTGGTGTTATTCCCCGATGACTGCGGGGTGGTGCTCCTTGAGCCAATAGTAGTACTCGTTTTCGACCTTGCTTACATTCGGATCCCTCTTGACCAAAAGCCCCGCGGGGAGGATCTCACCGCCGTAGCTCTTCTTTCCCGAGGAGCCGAACGTTACCGTCACCCTCCCGATCCTCTTTCCCTGTTTGTCGCCGGCGACCATCGTGGTATCACCCACCGTAATCGGCCTCGGTATCGGGTGGGGACGGCTCAGCGTGATTACGAGGTCGATTCCGGGGACGTTTTTGGCCAGGAGGTTTGCGTCGACCCTCTCCATCGCCAACAGCGCCACGACGAGGTCGCAGTCGCTGCGAAGCTCCTCGACCGCCTTTTTGGCCGCCCTCTCCGGGTCGGTGATGATAAAGGTATCCACGTCGTGGGCCCCGGAGGCGGTTCCTCCCATGACGCCGAAAAAGCCGATCCGCCTTCCTCCCATCTCCTTTACCGCAGTGGCCTCGAAGACAGGCTCCATCGTCTCCAACGACAGGAGGTTTGCGCTTATCAGCGTGAAGCCCGCCGAGTCGGTCAGCTCCTTCAGGTAATCGAGGCCGCCGGCGAGGTCGTTTTGCCCCACGTTTACGATGTCATATCCGATCTCGCTCATTCCTAAGGCGGAGTACTTCGCCGAGGTCATGTCCAGGTCCTCGGTGATGGTGGAGACCCTGATCCGCTCGAAGAGGGAGTTTCCCGCATCGACCACGATGACGTTGGAGTAACCGCTCCTGACGCCGTTTATCAGCGTTGCCCGCCGGGCGTACCCGCCCAGCCGCTTGTTCTCTCAGACGCAGGGGAGGACCTCCCCATAGGTGTCGCAGGAGAATACGATCGTGACGCTGTTGGTTACGGCGTTTACCGTGAGTATTGCGATTAAGATCAGCGTCAAGGCCGTTAAAGCCGTAAATATTCCCTTTTTCATCTTCACCTTACCTTTATTGGATTTTCTTTTGTATTTCCTCTTGTGTTTACTTTTTGATTTAATATTTCCGTTCTCATCTTTGATTTTTCAGCCGATACAGAGATGGGGATTTCAGCAATCTATTATACCTCACCTGCCGGACATCCGAACCACCTTCTTTACGTCGTTTAACGGCGCGTCGATCCTGAAGGGTACGAAGGCGATGCTTATCTCTTTCGGCCGGCATAGGTAGGAGGCTACCTCGACAAGCTCCCCGTCGGCGATAGGTAGTCCAGTCTTCCAGTCGGCCACCTGAAGCTTTATAACAAGCTTCTCCGGCCTTCCCACGACGAATATCGCGTTGTTGCAGACGCTGCTTATCAATGGGGCCACCTGACTGATATCCCTGTACGATTTTTCCCTCATCATCTGGCGGTGGTACGCCATGATAAAGAAGTAGTCGGCGCCCGCGCCGTTTTTGTCCGTCTTGAACTCCCCGATGTCCTGGGAGAACCACGCCAGGGCCAAATCGGGTCTCGAGACGGATTCGTACGAGAGGTTTACGGCGAACCTGAGGCACGGATTTACACCCCTCGCCCCAGCCATTATCCTCTTTGCCACGAGACCGAGGCGCCTCGACTTGAAGGATGACCAGCTCCAGAACTCGTCCGTGTACTCCCTGACGTAATATTTCGTGCCGGCGGGATTGAGATACGGCGATATGTAGAACGACTCCGGCCTGATCTTCTTCCCGTAGAGCCTGGATGCGCTGTCGCCCATCCCCTCGGCATGTCTGAGGACGAGGTCGTCCTGAAAGAGTATCCCGTCGATATCGTTACTGGCAAGGTCTTCGTATATTTTAACGAGCCTTTTGACCTCCCTGTCGTCGAAGATGTCCACGCCGAAGGAGGGGACTATCTTTTTGCTTCTGAAATCGTAGGAGTAAAGGTCGTTCTCGCTCCCCCCGTAGACCGCGTATTTCGTGGTCATCCATGCGTAGATCGAAAGGTTGTTTGCCCTCGCCGCCTCGATCATCGGCGTCAGGGCGTCGGCCACCACAGGCAGCCGCCTCGTCTTGAAGTAAACGCCGGAGTCCGCCTTAGGCTCGATAAAGGGGTAGAAGCGGTCGCCCCTGTTGTGGAAGACCCTGACGATCACCGTGTCGGCGCCGGTCCCCCTTATCCTTGACATCTCCTCCGTCAGCCCTTCCTTGGTCTTTGAGGAGAAGAGGAGAACCTGAAAGCCGACGATCTTCTTGATATCTCCGCCCTTTTTGTCTCCCTTAACATCTCTCTTAGGCCCTTTCCCTTTCGGAATGTGGACCTCTGTGGGCGCCGTTTCGGCGGGCGTCGTCTTCGATATGATCGCCCGGCCGCCCCCCTCCACAACCTCCTTGGAGTCGTTCGTGGCGCAGCTCGATCCCAAAAAGACGAGGCCCACAAAGAGAAGGGGCAATAATCTCCGAAGTCTTATCTTATCAAGCTTTCCTGTTTTGGAAAAATCCATATTGCATATTGATATTGATATTTAAGCACCGCCGTCTGTGTGAGCGGAATCGATGGAATCATAAGAAATGGAATCTAAGATCGGAGAAGCTGTCGATGAAGATCTCCGCCCCCGCGTCTTTGAGGTCTTCCCTCTGGCCGAAGCCGTAGGATACCCCGCAGGAAATTACGCCCGCCGCCTTCGCGGAGAGGATGTCGTCCACGGTGTCGCCGACCATCACGGTTCTTTCGGGGGAGACCTCAAGCCTCTCAAGGGCGAGGTGAATGGGGGCGGGATCCGGCTTCATCCTGGGGGTCGAATCCGACCCGACTATCAGGTCTATATGATCGGCCATCCCCAGGGCGGTTACCACCCTCTCGGCCATCCTGACAAGCTTGTTTGTTACCACCGCCTTCCTCTTTGCGATGGACGACAGCGTCTCGATGACGCCGGGGAAGGGAGCGGTCGTGTCCAGAAGGTGACTCTCGAGATACTCGATATATGTCCTTATCGTCTCGTATTTCTCCTCCTCGCTTTTGCCGGTCATGTTTTTGAAGAGCCTCGTTATCCCGTTTCCCACAACCTCCCTTATCTCCGCATCGGTAAGCGTCTTCATGCCGAACGACTTCAGGGCGTGGTTGATGGCCGCCTTGATGTCGTCCTTCGAGTCGGCAAGGGTGCCGTCGAGGTCGAAAATGAAGAGGTCTACTTCCCTGACAATCTTTTCCATTCTTATATCTTCTTCAAGCGTCTTCAAGTAAAAAGCTCATTTTGACTGCAGTGTGTAATAATATAGGAAAGCTTTGAAAAAGACAAATCAAAAATCGACCTTTCTTTTTTCGCTCGACTCGTTTATGTTTTCGTGCTCTTTTCAGGATTCGCCTTTTTTAACCGGAGGCTTTGTGATGGAATTTCCAAAGATCTCAGAAGGGTGACAATAAAATGAAGAACAAAGCCGACGTCGAGGGGACGCTTTCCTTTTCCAAAGACGATATCCCTGAGAATGTGCACGATAAACCCCAAGGACGACCTTTAACGAAATCGAGGAGACGATAGCAAGGCTCGAGGGTTTCGGGGTTGAGAATTGAGGGGGAATTTCAGTTAGAATATATTGAAAAGTAAATACTTTGCTCGTCGGTAAATTATTATTTCTGTTATAGTACCGCTTTCCGGCAAAAGTGACGTTCCCATCTTAGAAATCCCATCAGAAAACAGGGGACTTTTACTCTTTTTGGACCTAATCTATTTTTAATATAGACGAATTGGTGTCATAAGACTTTACAATAAGTATGAGATGCCGTGATCTTTAAGAAACGCTATTTGCGTATCGTTTTCATAAACGAGTCTTTTTTCAAGTTTTGTAATTAAGCATTTCAGACTAATTGACATGTATTTGGCTGGAAATATAAATTTTGAGCATATATTCATACTAAAACGGTAATAT
>Ga0180431_10003658_pt1 | contig 19682 bp, 16 predicted proteins | sample SS_ome_11_FD_132459 | JGI IMG/M metagenome (GOLD analysis project Ga0180431, IMG submission 132459) | Hypersaline lake sediment archaeal communities from the Salton Sea, California, USA - SS_1_MS_1 metaG | ecosystem: Environmental > Aquatic > Non-marine Saline and Alkaline > Hypersaline >... | reverse complement strand
TTCAGACCCATCAGACCCAGTTTCTCCATCATTGCTGGATTCAGACCCATCAGACCCAGTTTCTCCATCATTGCTGGATTCAGACCCATCAGACCCAGTTTCTCCATCATTGCTGGATTCAGATGATGAACCACCATCGCAACATTTTTCTCTCTTGTTACAGAACTGGACAGCCCCCAGGTAAACATCACCTTCATACTCCTCATTAGCTGCTGTGGTAGAAACACGTTCAAATACCATCATGACAAAGTCATTCGGAGACATGAGGGGAACATCTTCTTGAGAAATAGTTATCGAGACCCGGTAATGGAACACTGACTTGGGTGTGCCTGGTTCCATTATACTCACATCTCCAGAAGTCGCAGTGATTGGGAATGTCTTTTCTGAAACAACTTCTTCTCCATGAGACAAACTGTCTATGAACACTTTCTGATTGATCTTGGTACCACTCTTTCCCAATTTGCGAGTGAATATGTGTAGTTCCACAGTTGTATCCTGAGTATTGTCAAAGTTAGGGGGTAGCTTGAACCATAATTGAGGAGCGCCGTTGCTGGTATTTTCACCTGAGGCACTCATCGACCAAACACGTATCTTGGTCGTACTACCATCCACATCTTTCCACGCTTTGTCTAATTGTGTATCTGGGCTGGCAGTGCCTGGTTTATCCATCTGCATAGAGTTAAAGTACAGACAGATGTCATCACATCCACCACTTGGGCCCTTGGGACCCGTCATACCCTTATCACCATCAGGTCCAGTTACACCCATGTTACCATCAGGTCCGGTTACACCAGGCTTACCATCAGGTCCGGTATTGCCATCAGGTCCGGTATTGCCATCAGGTCCGGTATTGCCATCAGGTCCAGTTACACCCATGTTACCATCAGGTCCGGTCACACCATCAGGTCCAGTTACACCCATGTTACCATCAGGTCCAGTCTCACCATCAGGTCCAGTCACGCCATCAGGTCCAGTCACACCATCTGGGCCAGTTATGCCATCCGGTCCAGTTACACCAGTCTCACCATCAGGCCCAGTTACACCATCAGGCCCGGTTACACCATCAGGCCCGGTCTTGCCGTCGGATCCAGTCATACCCTTCTCACCATCAGGGCCAGTTATGCCATCAGGTCCAGTTATGCCATCAGGTCCAGTCTCACCATCAGGTCCGGTTTCACCCTTGTTACCATCAGGTCCAGTTATGCCATCAGGTCCAGTTATGCCATCAGGTCCAGTCTCACCATCTGGGCCAGTCACGCCATCAGGTCCAGTTACACCATCTGGGCCAGTTACGCCAGTCATACCCTTGTCGCCATCCGGTCCAGTTACACCAGGCTCACCATCTAGGCCAGTTATGCCATCTGGGCCAGTTACGCCATCTGGGCCAGTTACACCATCTGGGCCAGTTACACCATCGGGACCAGTTACACCATCAGGTCCAGTTGTGCCATCTGGGCCGGTACAACCAGTCGATCCTCCAGGTACACCTTGTTGTCCTGGCGGACCAGTCACTCCCGGTGGTCCAGTTTCCCCCTGAGGACCAGTTGGCCCTCCCGGATCACCATCGGGTCCCTTTGATCCAGTTGGCCCAGTGTTACCATCGTGCCCTGGACAGCCACGAGGACCGCGTGGCCCTCTTTGCCCTCTTGGACCTTTCGGTCCCTGTGCCCGGCATTCACATTTGCTCTTGCCAGTGCACTTGGTACATTTACCACACTTGCTTTTCTTATTTGGTTCTTCTGGCGCACATTTTTGCTTATGTGGCGTGACTTTCCTGGAATCAGGTGACACTGATTGGACTTTCTCCTTTTTGTCATTAACTTTTCGAGTCATCTTGTCACTTGAATAGTCACTGTAATTTAGGCCAAGAAAAAGAGACTGAGTCGCTTCAGTACTGTTCCATATTGAATGGAGTAATGTAAAACAGGTAGATCTTTTTGTTCTTAAAGTCGACCATACGGAAATATTCAACAGCACCATTGATTAGATAAGGTAGCATGTCGGTATCAGACTGCTTGTTTAGATGGTCGACACGCATATGTGATGATATCTGTGTGACCTTGTTCCTGATGAGGTTTACAGCCTCCTTTTCCATGTTATTACCACGCCAGAGTGGGTCAGACTCATGACGCATGTTCAACTCCAATTGAGCGATGTTCTGAGCAAGAGCACGTGCTGAGAATTCCATTCTGCCCAGGATTGCCTCATTGGCATAATTACTACCATAAGCTTCAGAAATGCTCGCCATCTTCTATTTATAAGTAACTCACATAATTTTCAGGTTCTGAGAACACAGCTCACAGCTCATTTGTCAAACAATACGAAAAGTTTTATAAGCGGTACATCCGCTGTCATCCTGTGCTTCCACCATGTATCGTGCAGGGGTTAGGTTGGAAATGCAAGGTCCTGTTCCCAATACTTTGTTGCACATATTTTTCCAGGTATATCTGACATCACCCTTCGCATTTTTGGCCTCGGCAACGACCTTACCACGGTGTTTGTAAGAAAAACGTGGATACTTTTCAATGTGCAAGCTCATTTCAGGTGGTTCCTCGATCGTGAATGGGATTGTTTTAGTTACACCATCAATCAGAATATCCACGGAGTAGTCATCCCCTGGTACAAGATTCTCAATCTCATCAACGTCATGATTGCTCCTGATAAAAGTTCTCGCTTCACGAATTACCGTGGTTCCTTTTCTCCAGCTCACGTGAACAGTGTCATCCACTGGGAGCACATTGGTTGTGAATGCACAAATGAAAGCATACCCATTGCGTGCCCCATGACAACTCACATCCCTTTTCTGAAATCCAAACGTACTTGCGCCAGCTCCCATAAATCTATTATATAAAATACAATTATATTAAATTGCTATTTTATAATTTATATCCGATGCATAGTGTCTTCTCAATAGGTTTCCTTGCTCAGAACAAAGTGTTGTTTAGAAAGGAGACAGGTAGCACGTGGTATATGAAACTGGAAATGTTTTCCAGAAACATGGGCAGACGCAACACATCATGCCGTATGTTGGACTGTTGTAACAATGTATCAACGTATGATACACCCTTACCCATGGAACACGATGCATGTGATGGGTAATTCCCAGACATATATCATTTTTCTTTCGAACACACAAAGTATCCAATGGTCTGACAATTACAGTGATCAAATCGACCAGGTTCTGGATGGGCATGCCAGGAGAGGGTTGAGGTACCTTTCTCTGTTGTCCATGTACCAGATAGGCATGTCACGTCCGCCTGACTCAAGGTGAGTTGACAGATTGGGGAATGCTTCAACCATGCCAAATCGCTCGTGAGTGCAGCGGTAGTCCATTTTATCCTTGAGAATGAGGATCTTTGGAATAGTGGAAAGCTCATTGGATATGCGGGTTGTGCCTGGATATTCAGAGAAAGCATAAATGGTGTAGCTGTCATCAATGTCGATATCTACGCTGCCAGATCTGTAGACCTTAAGATAGGGCTTGAATGGCATTGGATATGATCCCAGCGCATCGGCATCAATGTCATCGTGGAACTGGATGGTAATCTTGGCGCTCGATGCAGGGGTTCTGACACCATCTTCATCCCAATCTGGGTGTGTGTTGGCATAGTGTGAGTGGTTGCCAGATGCTGGTAACCATGTCTTTGTGCTACGAAATACAGGGACATGGTCCAGATGAGTAGTCAAAGTTTCGATAGTGCTCGTAGTAGCATCTCCAAGAAATAGCTCACGCTGGATAGTTGCATTCAGACTGCTCAGATTGGGAATTACAAGCCCAAAAGTATGGTCAAAGAATGAGCTGCGGTGTTTCAGGTGAAATGTCATTTCTAGTGTTGTCAGCTTTTTGTCAACAAAGGTCTTGTTCATATCATACTCGACAATACAGTCGGAGAAATCATTGTTGGTATACTCAGCTTGCAAGATCATGTCATCGCACAGAATGGTTCCCTTCGCTTCTGTTTTCAAAACATTGTTAATGTTGCTGGTGTCAACATTGGCCATCGAGCTGGGTGTGATGATTAGAACCGCATCATTAAAGTCATCATCACTGTTACCATCGCGGTTCAGATCCTCCCATCCACAGATGATTCGGTTGCTGTCATAGTCAGACTGGATTAGCACTGTGTGGTATTTGTGGAGCTCGCTCTTCTTCTCTGGATTAAAATCGTGATTGGCATAATACTTGCTGCCCCGGTGGTTCATGCTCTGTTTGTAAGTACGAAATGCATTCACAAAGAGGACCCAACCAATGCTCTGTCCGGATTGGAAAGTGTAACTTGTAGGAGTACCAACATGCATCCCACTCTGAAGCGACTGGGACACTTCGGAGGTCAAGCGGACTGTATCACCTGGATTAAGACCGCCACCTGAACCAGTCTTAGAACAATTCGGAAAGATAACATACAAGACCTTCACCTGATCGAGAGTCCGTGGAGGGTTCGCAGTCTCATAGATGTAGTAACCAATACTGTTTCGATAGCCTGCACCTTCATGGACAAAGGTAACATCGACCGTCGTTGAATCAGCAGTAATGTGCAGGTCACTATCCTGCAACCAGTCAGGGTTCTTGTTGGGTAGTGGATCGCGTTCAGGCAATTTTTCATTGACATCTGCCAATAGCTCAGCGGAGAGTGGTGTGAACAGATCAGTGTTGTTCTCCGCGCCATTGGGATCAACATTAATGTTGCCTGGAACGCCATTGGAATCGTGTGGAGAGATCAGGTACACTAGCTTGACCATGTTTTGAATAATGTATAATGTATTTTTATACATTATACACAGAGATTTTTGTATTTTGTATTGTATTTTGTATTGTTCATTTCGCCTATCTACGGTTGTTCCTTTTGCGCCTGATTCTGGGAATCTGTTTAACCTGGACCCTTACTGGGGTCGGGTCCTTGGAGTGACCAGCACTCCCATTCTTCTTGCGCTTTCTTGCACCCACAATGGTGAATGGGCCACCACCATCGTCACATTCAATAATCACTGGATCAGATGCAGTGTTGGTAGTGTCAATAGTGTCAATAGCATCTGTAGCATCTGTAGCATCAGCAGCATCGATCGTAATCGATCTTTCCTTGGGCTGTTCCTTGGTCGCGGTTTCGCTCTCTCTGATCTCTTTGAGGGATGTAGCTCCCTGACCGGTCGTAGTTCTTCCAGCAATAAGGTTCCTCATGAATCCCAGTTTATCATTGAGATCAGGAGCATGGTTATCAGCTAGATACTCAACGACCGAACCGGTTATCTCGGTTTCCAGAAAGGTTTTGAAATGCTTCCAGTCAATCTCACTGGTGAACTGTTCAATCAGAGGAGTGATTCTCAATTCATTCTGCTCCAGTTCGATCAGATTGTGCAGGTCCTTTCCATGGTTCAGATATATTCCCAACTTGGGCTGATCTGGATCGAAACGATTTCCTACTCCAAGGACTAGGGTAAATAAGTCATTGTATGGAATGTTTGGCAGTTCGGGTACGTGCGATTGTTCTTGGGCACCCTCCCTACTCAGTTCAGATATTGTATCCGCATCAGAGGTTGTGCCATGGGAGTCATCAGAGAAATGGAAATCCTCGTCGTGCTTCAGACGAAGCAGGTTCTGGCAAAAAGTCAGATCGACACCATGTGTCTTGAGGACATATTTGGGATAGCGTTTATCAATGACGAGTGTCTTAACTAGGTCTTGAATACCAGACTGTTCCATCAGGTCCCAGTTACCCTCATCATTGATGTACTTTGTGTGTTTTGGATCACTGGAATCAGTGAGCTTGCCAGAGCATGTATCACAGTGGATAATTTTGTGGAATTTACGCTGTTTGTAGAACATCTTGCATGAATCACACAGATCCTCCTGGATACGCGAAATATTCTCCTCCATAAAGTGATCATACAGATTGTGGTTACTCCGCGTGCTCTTTTCACCACTTTCCCCAGAGCTGCTCTCACTAGCTTTAGCTGCCTTGTCTGTCTCCGATTTGGGGATTTTCATGGCTTTCAGCCAGTTGGCCTGACGTGAAATGCATACCATTGGAATGTTAGCTCTCTTTGCCATAATTGCAAGCCAGACATCGACCATACCTGCATATTTCAGGCTTGGGTCGTATTTCTGATTAAAAAGATCGGTGTGCAGTGCGACTGTTGCTGTGCCCAACATATTGACAAACTTATCCGTCTCCAGCGCATTCTTGTAGCTATAGATTGTCCTGTTAATGAAGAAATGTTTGAGATCAGCGTGAAAGGTGGTTCCGTGGAGACCAACAATGGCTTTGCGCTGATATTGCTCGATTTTCAAAATCATCGTTTGCACGTAGTTAGGAGGGTATTCGATGTCATCATCTATGGTCAGGTGATAGCCTTGTGGGATGTTGAAGAAGAATTTACCATTATCATTCAAGTCGCCAAAATAATCACTGCGAATCACATTGATCTTGTCTCGAATTAGATACTGTGGGACAGTGTCATAGTTGTTGAGATAGACATAGATCTGGTCCACCTGATCGATGATACTATCAATCGTTTTGCCAAAGATAGCAGCCCGGTTGGGTATACTGACTACACTAGCAGAAACGAATTCTGTCTTAAATGGTTTGCGCGATGGAATAATGTTATCCGGTGCTGCAAAAAGCCTTCTTGTCTGTGGGAACTTCATATAAGGAGTGCGAGTCCCCTTGGTGATGCCCTGATGGTGCTGCTTATAGGCATCTGCATAGAGTTTGCGATTGTTTGAGAGGAAGTTTTTCGAATCCGCGGAGACATCAAGGTTGATGGCTTCCTCCTGATTGGTCAGACTGGTCTTGATAAACAGAGCCTTATACAGCACCTTGTTGACGACCAACAGCTTTCGGCGCCCATATACGGTCTTTAGTCTTTCCAGATACTCATCATCTGCACTTGTACGGACACTATCAAAATAGCCGATCTTTTCAAGGACTGCTCTACGAATCATCAGCGTGATCAGTCCCAGACGGCTCTTGACACCACGATTGGGAATAAGATTGTCATGCTCATCTACGCGGATGTAGTGACAGACAGATGCCATACCCTCTGATCCTTGTAGAGCGGAGTATTGTTGTGTTAGACGACTTGGGTAGCTCCAGTCATCAGAATCCTGGAAAGTGATAAAATCACCCTTTGCGTGCACCATTCCATAATTCTTACTGGCATATGTGCCCACATTCTTCAGGTTAAAAAGAAGTTTGACACGACTATCTTCACGTTGACACTTTGTTAGGATACTGTGAGATTCATCTGTACTGCAATCATCGACAATGATCAGCTCTATGTTCTTATAATCCTGTTGTAGAATGCCATCAATCGCTTTCTGGAGATAGCAAGAGTTGTTATAGTTGGTCATGATAACACTGATCAATGGTCGATCAAGTTGAAATTCATCATCAGCAGCATCATCATTGGAAGTATTCCTCAACATCTGTTGAAAAACAGGTGAGTTTTGCAGCTTTGTTCCAAGCATACCTGCAATGCGATCGCACAATTGGTCGTAATCCTCAAAGTCAGAAAACTTTGTTGGACCACGAATTATTGTGGGACCAGTTGCAGGAACAGGAGCAGGTGCAGGAACTGGAGCAGCAGGAACTGGTGCAGGAACCGGTGCAGGTACAGCTGCAACTGGTGGTGGGGGCAATGGCATTACAGACCGTGACACTGGTGCCTGCCCAGTGCGGATGGATAAATCCTCAATGCCAAGACTTTCAAGGTAAAAGCAGTCATTCTTGCGGAATGATTGACTGAACAGGATACCAGCTGAAACAGATGTGGGTTCATTGCCCGTGATCTGAAAATCGGCTGTCTGAGTGGATAGCTGAGATGTCAAGTAGGTTTTCCTCGGAAGGATACGTGACGAGGTCTGTTCGTTCATGACCCATAGAATGCAATTCGGATTAGCTGATTTTCCGGTTACCCTAAGACGATAACGCCCTGGATTTAGAATAATGCCCTTGAGTTTAATACCTGGGGTGCTGTAATTTTGTTTGGTTTCTACAGAGACCATATGGATTCCTTGTATATTCTTGCATGTGAGCACCGTATTCTGGTTTTTTACAAAACTACCTAAATTTTCGAATTGATGTGTAAATACCCACATTCGGCATCCCTATATATTTTATACTAGAAAATATAGCTTGAATCGGAGACAGACACTCATGGTGGCAAGTTCAATAGGGTCATCGAAATCATCAAATGGCAAATACATATGTTACAGTGTGTATGGGAACAACAGTTTATATACGCTTGGTGCAATAGAGAATGCGCACATTATTAATGAAATTTTCCCTGATTGGAAAGCGAGATTTTATTGCTATAAGAATGTTGACCAAACTGTCATAGACACACTCAAGCGACTTGGAGCTGAGGTTGTAATAATATATGAGAAATACAGAAATATTGCCGAGACGATTGCAAAATGTACATTCTGGAGATATTATGCCCTTGCTGATCCTGCAGTCAAGATATGTATGTTCCGAGATGCGGACTCTAGAATTGGATACAAGGAGAAATATGCAGTTGATCAATGGCTGAAGTGCGGCCAAGATTTTCACTTGCTGTATGACCATCCACAACACACCATAGAGATTCTCGGTGGCATGTGGGGTGTCAAAGCAGACATATTGCGCAATATCAAAACACTGATAAGACAGTATTTCAATAACAATGATGTGCACTACCGCTATGATCGTACATATGATCAGAGATTCCTGAAGCACAAGATCTTTCCTCTCTATCTAGGGTGTCGAGCGGTACCACAACATACCTACCTTGCACATGGAAATCTGGGTGAATGTGAATATCACAGAAATGCAGGGATAAAGATCACCCCATATCCAAGACTCCCTGACTCCGTTCCTCCCTTCCCAAACCCTGTGTGTGGATTGAACATGCCAACATTCATTGGTGAGACTGTGTTAACTCCATACTGGCAGTTGAAAGTGCCACGGTTCACCAATCATCAAATCAATCAAAATAGCGATGAAAAATGAATACCATCCACCCCTGTCCCAACCCTGTTCCAAGATATATGGCATCACCATCAATTCCGGATGAGCCAAAACTGACACCAGGACAAGAAGAGGCTCTGAGGCTTGTTACTGAAGGGGTTTCCATCTGTCTCACAGGTGCAGGTGGGTCCGGCAAGAGTTATATTATTAAACACATTCTCCAGACATTAGGTTTGGACAAGACGATCGCGGTAACTGCGCTCACTGGTATTGCCGGGACTCACATCGATGGCTTGACACTACACAGTTGGTCAGGCATTCCTACACGCCAGACCAACAAAGAGAGGATTCTTAAGGTTCTGCAAGATGATGTTGAGACTGTCGATAGGTGGAAAACAACAGATTTACTCGTGATTGATGAAATTTCGATGATGAGTGCGGAGCTTTTTAACAAGCTTGATTATATTGGCAGGCATATTCGTGATGTTTTAGATAAACCTTTTGGCGGATTGCAGTTGATTTTGAGTGGCGATTTTTGTCAGCTCCCCCCGATAGGCCACAATGATCGTTACTGTTTTGAGAGCACAAACTGGTCTCAAGCAATCTATCGTACTATTCATTTGCACCAGATCATGCGCCAATCCGATCCAGATTTACAAAGAGTGCTCAACGAGGTGCGACTCGGACAGATTACATCAGTAGGCAAAGAGCTTCTCAATTCCAGATTGCTCAAGAATATCAGCTCCTCCTGTTCTTCTGGCGATTCTGTCGATTCTGTTGGTCAAAATGGAGGAGTGCGACCGACCTTGGTCTATCCCCACAAGGCCAAAGTAGCCGAGATCAACAAGAGGGAACTGGATCGTGTTCTTGCTCTGGGAGAAACTGAGGTCTCATACTCATTCAAGGACACGATGGCGGTCAAGCCGCAGTTTAAATCACGTCTTTCTCTGTGCTCTCGTGACAAGAAAGGATTGGAAGACTATTTGGACAAGCACTGCACTGCTGAAAAAGAACTGCTATTGACTATCGGGTGTCAGGTTATGCTCTTGGTAAATCTAGACCTCAAAAAAGGTTTGGTCAATGGTGCGACCGGCATCGTGGTAGATTTTGAGGTGGATCCAGAAACTCCCGGTTCCGCTCCATTCCCTGTTGTCAAGTTTCACAATGGATTACAGCAAACTATACGCAAATTCACATGGAAGCCTGAGCACCCCAAGTATGCACTTAAACGAACTCAGGTCCCCCTAATGCTGAGTTGGGCTATCACAGTTCACAGAGCTCAGGGCGCAACATTGCCATGTGTCATTGCAGATCTCCGTGAGGCGTTCAGTCCTGGTATGGCTTATGTGATTCTATCTCGTATACAGTCCCTCGAAGGACTTTATCTTGAAGGGATACGCTACTCAAAGATAAAGTGTGACCCAAGGGTCAAAAAGTTCTATGCGGATGTGTGTAAAAATATAGGCCCATGATAAGTGAATGATGAATCGAGCAGCTGCATACCTGATAAAAATCCTGCATATTGCATTGGTCCTGTTCGTATTGTTCGGACACCTGACACAGGATCCACTCGTTCTTCTGGTATATCTGGGTACACTACTGAGCCTGCGTCTCCATTGGTGGTTGAGCAACGATGTGTGTTTTCTCACTCTCGTGGAAAAGTCGCTTCTCGGTGTTGATAACAAGAGCAGTTTCATGCACAATCTGGTTAGCCCAGTATATAAGATCGAAGACAAAGACTTGTCCACAGTGTCAAAGTGGGTGGTTGATCTACTGATAATTTTTACATTGTGGAAGTTCTGGTCACTCAAAATCACTCCACGTTACATCTATAGTTACATACGTGACCAGCTGCAGCAGAACCAATGAGGATGTCTGAAGCTGCAAGCTCCAGGCATCCTCTTGTCATGACCAGCAATGATTACATTGCATTGACAATGATTACATTGCATTGACAATGATTACATTGCATTGACAATGATTACATTGCCAATGATCCCATTGGGTCCCAGGGAGGAAGCTCAGTGACACCCACCATCAACTCTGGACCTTTTTCTATGAGCCTACTGATACCCTTTGGGAGATGCTCCTTGCGGACGACGACCTCATATACCCATTTCGAGAACCAGGTATCACTCATGCAGTAGTAGCCACCAGTCTCCTTCTTGTTACCTTCTGCACCCCATGAGTTTTCAACCTCATAGAATCTGGGCTCAGAGAGTTGATCGTCGCAACCCGTAATGACCATGGCATGAGTCATCAGAGACTCACCAGACAGTAGTCTTTCCTCCTTAGTCATTGTCATATCAACATTCAGAAGGGCATCGGTGTCATCAAGCTGATCATCCAACATGACACCATTCTTTTCTTTTGCAACATCACAACCAAACCAGACAGCTTGGTTGTTGTTCAGACTAGTTTGAACCGCCATTTTCATCTCCTCGATCTCGGTGTTCAGGTAATTGACTGGAGCCCCTCCTTCAACATTGCCCAAGTACTTGACGGTATAGTACCAATTGTAGGAGTTGCGGGGGTCATTGATCAGACAAACATAGTCACGGTGATCAAATGGCACAACCTTGTTGTAAAACTCCAGAGGAGTCATCTCCACATCAACTGGTGCATATGCTGGAGGAATCATCTTACCGGCCTTGTCGCAGTCTTTCCAGACGAATGAATTTGGTGGAGTACCAAGAGTCTTACAGAGAATGCAGTACACATCTTTTCGGAATGTGTCCAACAGAGAGTGGCATGTATCCATATCATCATCATCGGCTCGCGCGTAGCACACTGTGCGAATTCTCATTGCTGTCTTACGGAAGAGTCGTTTCAACACGGTGTTCAGAGCGCGTGTCTTGGATGAATGGACCGATTCAGGATAGACTGCTTTTGGAACCATGCCATGCTTTGCAACAATGTTGCAGAACATGTCCCACTGACCACCATCACACGTGGGATCAGACAGTAGATGCTGGACGATTCGACTGTCACAAGGCTCGAGTACAGTGTCAATGATGCGCAACATGTTGTAATTCATTCGCTCGAACTTGTCCCAGAAAAAGAAGAATGATTGGGAAAACTCCCAATCGAGGGGTAGGTTGAATTTTTCAATCATCGCACGACGAATGACATTATGAGCTGCAAATTCCCAGCATCGACCGGATGATTTCTGATCAGAGACCTTGGTTCGCGGTGTGACCTGTACCAGGAATTGATGAGGATTCGCATATACTTGTGTCCGATCTCGGCTAACACGGAGAGCGAGTAGTTCATTCTTCGTGAGAATGTTCTGCATCAGCTTTTGTTGAGGATCAGATTCAAATTCGGCACACAAACTGTCAATCAGTTCCTTGCTGATCTCCTTGGACCCGGTGGACATTTTTGATGCGTGTAAAGTGATGATACGTGTTGTTGGTAACAAGATCGCAACTGTTGGAAAGGTGAATCAATTTTGGTCCCGTGGATAGAAGTACTTATATGACAAAGCAATTATAAAAGAAAAACCATGGATCTCCAGGGTATGGGTCGAGTGGAACCAATATCATGTCATTGGATTGGAACCATCAATCGATCTTGATGCGTATCAGGGCGTTGCTCTCCGACAATACAAAATCAACCTCTTTCTCAACCTCTTCGATCGTGGTCTCAAGCTGTTCGATCTCTGCATCGAGGTTGAGAGGGTCAACCAGAGTGGCCAGATTCGACTCGCGGTAGCTCTTACTGATGCCACACAGATTTTCCTTGTTGGCCTTGGAATCCTTGCTACCGAACTGACTTTCAAGCAGCTTGTCCAGCTTGTTCTTGAAACAGTGAGTGTGTGAAATCCGATTTCACTTACGCGAAAGATATTTGTTTTTGTCAACCTTTTTCAACTTATGGAAGGATTCTAGATCGCCATCGATCACCTCACTGAGGTAAACCAGGTAACCAGGATGCTTTTCCAGAATCTTTTTGCGCAACTTGCTGGGTAGAAATAGGGGAGTATCCTCGTATTTTGATTTGTCGCCTGGATCGGGATATGTTTTGCATGTGAATTTTGGGAATGCAAGTCCACGCCCCTGGACAACACCTTTGCGACAGATCGCAATGGCGATACCCTCTGTCATCTTGCCATCTTTTGCGCCATCCATGACTTTTTTGATACAGCGACAGAACTTGCCAGCCAGTGCATTCAGCAACTCACGTGACTTGAGCATCCTGATTGCATGTGGATCACGTAGGTTCTGCTCTTCTATTTTCCCAGCAACAACATCGGCCAACTTGTCCTTGTTCTCATGTAGTAACAGAGTACCAATGAAGTAATCCATCTCCTCCTCGGTCAGAGAGTGTAGATCGGTAACATCATCCAGTCCAAGTGCATCCACAAGGTCATCCAGAGTCTTTGCAGTTGCAACAGTGACTGTATCTCCCTCCTCGATCTTATCCGCTATGTCGACGACTGCGCGCTTGATCAGTGGAGGAGGGATCTGACCAATGGCGATGGGAAGTGGAACCCGTGGGATTTGAAGAATCTCAGTCACCTCTTTGTCACATTTCTTCTTATGACGCCAACAAAAACGATCACCTTGTCTGGGTGGAGTCTTGCATGGAGCCCCTTTCTTGGTCAGACATTGACATGGCATTTACAGTAGGATTAGAAAAAATCCCCCACCCATTTCCCATATATATTATCCCCTCGAGGATATATTATGAATAAAAAATGATGGAGTTCTGAGGGTACTCTCTGTGTATCCCGACTTACTATTTCCATTTTACCTACAATGTCTTTCACCAACACTACTACCACTACTACCACTACTACTCGCCGCGGAAAGCAGTTCGAAGCGCTTGTCCCGGTGGCCCAGATCTCCCGTGGCCAGATTGGCCGCCTCATTACTGGCTTTAAGGCCATTCGTGAGGGCGCGGGCGCACGCATGTTCATTCGTTTTGACGAAGAGAAGCGTGTTGTCACGATCGCATCCACGAACAAGTCGGCCGTTGCCGATGCTGTCACCAAGGTCGAGAAGAAGGTCGCTGAGCTCACTAGCCTGCGGCCCCGAGCCTCTCGCCAGAAGCGCCAGCAGTCGCAGGATGCTCCTCGCTCCGGCCTGGCCGTTCTCCGCAAGACTGCCCTCGAGGCCGCTCTCGACGCGGCTCTGGCGGCTACCCCCAACGCCAAGTTCGCTCCCAGCAAGACGCCGAAGACGCCCAAGAAGGCGCCTTCGGAGTCGGAGTGGACGACGGTTGGCAAGGCCCCAGCTGCACCGAAAAAGAAGAAGCAGCCGCGGTTCAAGGCGGCAGGTGCCTGGGGAAACGCGCCGAGCACTATCCGGTCGGCTGCTCCTGCCCCTGTGGAGCGAGACCCCAATGAGAAGCCCGAGGTCACCGCTGCTGAGCGCGCTCAGGCCATCATCCCCATCATCGCCGGCCGCGCGACCCTGGCTGCCATGCCCGAGCCGCTCCATGAGGACCCCGAAGACCTTTTCGAGGAGCCCTATGAAGAGCCTGCGCTCGACGCATGGGACGAGGAGTTCTAACCTTGAATCCAAGGCTCCAAACCCAACAAGGTCCGAAGTACCTTTAAACTTCACTTTGTCTGGCGTTTAAATTTTCTTATGTATGTTATATCATATAGATAGAATGCCCGGACTCAGACCTCCCACCTGTGTAGATCCACAAACGATTCAACCGATCCGAACAAATCAATGCTTGCGCAACAAGCAATCTGATGCTTGGCTCAGCCCGGACTGGGAGCAGAGCTGCCAGAACTGTAACCCATTCGGCATACACAACAATGATAGGCTACAGGATGGATGCTACAAGTTGGCATTCAAGATCCCATGCAATGAGGAGAATAGTGCCTTTGTTAAGAATCAATGGGTGCCTCATGGCTCCACACACAACCTTGTTAAGGGCAAAGAGGCTGGCAAGCCCTGTGACACTACTACGATCACATGCTGTAGTATCAAAACTGGGTGCTGCTCCCAGAATCAACAGGGATTCAATGGTTACACCGTACAAGGTAGTACCTGGTAATGACCTTACCCGCTCATGCCATCCTGTTGTAGGGACTGTAACATCCTGCCACGACAAGGTTTGAAACTACGTCTATGCCATTTGGTAATGCCATAGTCGCGAATACCATCCATATGAGTCTTGGCACCATACCCCTTGTTTCCAGCGATTCCATATCTTTCATCCAACTCTGGATGTTTTGTAGCAAGATCTACGATCCAACGATCACGGGTCACCTTGGCGATGATACTTGCTGCAGCGATACTGTAGTACCGATTATCGCCCTTAGGTATGCAGGTGTGACTGACCTGCATGCTGCTGCGATCGAGATAGAATCGGAATTGAGTACCATCAACAAGAATGTGGTCTGGGTCTATACATGTATCGCGCACTGCTTGATGCATCGCTTTGATGGATGCTTTGAGAATATTCATTCCCTCTGCATCTATGACCTCATTCCCAAGGCTAGCAACTCCCCAACTTATCGCATTCTCGATGATGAACTGGAATGCCTCCTCTCTCTGTGCTTCGCTCAGCATTTTAGAATCCTTGATCATGCGACGTGTCCATTCAGTGTCCAGATTCGGAGGCCAAACGACAGCTGCTGCAGTGACCGGACCAAACAAACATCCTCTCCCAACCTCATCTGTACCAACCTCTATTCCCTTGAGCTTCCTGAATGGAGCTGGGTAGAGAGGTGTGAGAGGGGCAAGTGTGGTAGCATCTACCAGCAACTGTCCTCTACAGTGACATCCCTCCTTGTAAAAATCTATCAGGATTTGCCCTTGTAGTCGGTTGTCTGGTTCTGGATCTAGGGATGAATCTGAAGCGGGGGTGTACTGATATTGCAGGATATGATTCTTGAGTATACCATGTTGACACCAGTATCTATCCAGATGTCCTGTAATAATAGAGAATCGATCATCTAATCTCTGTTTGACATGCGGTGGCAATTCGATTGGAGACGATGGTGTCGGAGTTGCGGGCGATGATGAGCAAAAGTTTCCAGGTCCATCCATCTGTGTCTCTATGTCTTGTAATGGTATATCCGGGATAGTTTCTCATCATTTTTGACAAAAATATCATCCAAAAGTAAAGCCGATGGATGATGACACTATCACACATATAGTTGCTGAGGTCGCTCTTGAAGGGCAGTATATCGAAGAATGCTCTTTTACACCAGTATTTCTGACCCACTTACGGCATGCATTGGTACAAGCAAAAGGACCCATTTCACTGAAAAAACACATAAATTCAAATGGTTACTGTCTAAGAACATCACAACTATCCAGAATCATGGCCATTGTAGATCATGTGCGAACGGAAAGGATCGAGAACATGAAGATGAAGATGAAATATTCTCTGTGCAATGGATAGATGATATATATTACTTCTCCACTGGGATTGGAGAAAGCAATTGTGGGTGTGATGGCTGTTCTGTTCCTTGTGTTGGGCGTCCTGAATCCCGGTTTGAGATGGCTGGGATGGAACCAAGACTATGTGGGAATGACTGAACAAGCTGCGAAACGGCTAGCAAAGAGCAGAAAACATATTGTTCGTGTTGTTGAGCGAGATGGACAAGGGTTCCCTATGACGATGGACTATAGGGAGAACCGAGTAAATTTTGTGATCGAGGATGGTGTCGTTGTAAGCTATCGCATGGGTTGATATATGTTTCTACTGTAAGGCGTATACACGAACAAGAAAATAGGGCTTCTGTGCAGGCACGTAACCCATTCTGTCCAAAACCTCCTGACAACTCAGATATGGTTGGTTATCATGGTCATCATGGTCATCATCCTTCCTTGTAGGATCGAATACTATGCCATAATGGTCAAACTTGTGTGGGCTCACACCTGCAATGAAGCGTGTCTTGATTACCTCGTACTTGTCTGGGGCAGCTAAATATGTGGCGAACGGGTTCTCATGCAGGTAATCAGCTATTTCGTGATAGCGTCGCTCACACAACATCTTTGGATATTTTCGAGCAAATACTGCCTTGCAGAGCCTGATCGCCTCCTTGATAAGAGCATAATCCTCGGATTCTGGATCTAATGATTCCACATCGTACGTCATGATCTCGCCCATTAGAGTATTCTCATTCAGATATGTGAACTTTTCCAAATCCCAGACGCGAGAGCTAAGTTTCAGTACCTTATCTGCTGCGCTCAGCATCTTTTCAACCAGGATATGTGTGGCTGAGCTGGTCTTATGCAAGTAGACATTGGCATACATCCACTGACGACCACTCAATGCTTGTATCATGTCTCCCATCACCTTCTCTCTGTATGAGAGTTTCAGTCTGGAATCGTCTCCCACAACAACGCCCACATGGTACAGAATACGGTCGCGGGCAATCGTGCCGGCGTGCTGTGTACCAGTGAAATAGCTGTCTCGCATGGTAAAATCGATGCGATCCGCTCCAAGAGGCCCGCCAACCACGGCTTTGATGATCAGATACCAGTCCTGTTGAACAGGAGATGAGGACACGAACTCAGGATGTTCTTTGTCCCAGACAGCCAGGAGCTCCACCGCGCGTACTCCACCTAGCTTGAGTGCACTCTCCATAGATTCATGTTGCAGAATCTTGGAGCGGTGTAGATCATGTCCTCCATCTTCTGCATCATATATTTGACTGTAAATGGCTCTATCAAATGCATGTGAGAAAGGGCCATGGCCGATATCATGGAGGAGCCCACAGAATCGTGCAATCTTTGTCAGGTGTTTCTGATGATTCTTATTCGGTAGTATCTCAAGAGCTTTCAGATCTCCACTTGCAGCTTTTTCGCTGAGTTTCCTAAAAATATTTTTCATATAATCACCAGCAACCTTCATTGCACCCAGACTGTGACTGAAACGCGTGTGTGTACCACCAGGATACAATGATTTAACCAATGTTAATTGGCTAACCCAGTTCAGCCGCTGAAAGAGAGGTGTGTCTATGACCGCTTGTTCACTCTGACTGCAATATATCCAGTTATGAATGGGATCTCGTATAGCAGGCATTGCAATTGCCGATGTCAGTATGTTAATATGGCAAACACATCAGCAATAGGTTTCATTTTTGTTGGACTGAGTGAATGAAGGGAGGAATCCTTCAGGCATGGTGCACATGCTCTTGCACATTACAGCCGCAGCAAGACATATAGAGCATATGTCTTCCAAGCTGTTCGAGACAAATGCTTGCTCTTGTCATCGTCTCCCGAAATTGGTCCCAACAACCTCCTGTACGAGCAGTAAAAACGCGCTCAGGGTTCCTCCGATGAGATCGGAGTTGATGGCTCGAAGAGCTGGAGTTCGCAAGACCTGCCTCCAATCGAGCAGGTGATATCTCCTCAATCTCAATCTCATCATTGGTTTCTTGGACCGCACTTTCTGGATAGAAAATACATGTGTCGGGTCCATCAGGTCTGTCAGGTCTGTCGGGTCTGTCATGCGTTGTTGAGGTATCAACAATGCGATTGTTGGATACTTTAACAGGTAACTCGCGAATGGAGCTTTCACAATCCTCATCGTGTGCACAAATATCGCTATCATTGCTTGAATCATAGGTAATCAGTCCTGGCATGCTGTCATGTGTACTGCTAGTGTCACTGTCCATGCCCTCATTCTTGGCTGCCGACATACTTGGGACCGCGAAGTCCGACCCACCCAGATGACTCTCTTCTGCTCTGTTGAACAACTGAATTGTTTCGATAATCCGACTCTTAAAATTATGGGTGGTTTCGCATTCATCTGTTGAACTGTCATAGTTGATCGGATCTGGGGATCTCTGGTAATCTGTACTGAGATGGGTGAATATGCCATCTGAGCCACTGCTGCTACCGCTATCCATATAGTTGAGAACTCTATAATATGAATAGGTGTTTTTACAACAAAATGTAACATATTTTTGTGATCAATATTCTGAGATGGGTTACTGGCAATGGCATCCAGTGTATTTACCACAGTGGTATGCAAGATAGACAATGATACTCCATTTGATTACAAACTGCGAGTAAATCCACAGCAATGTTGGTCCGCGTTGGGTCTCCGAATTGTGTTTGGTCTCCGATGGAGTCAATGGCTCTTCGAGCCGTTGTTCATTCAACAATCTGGCTTTACTGGATACCAAATGAGCGATACGTCTATGTATGTAATACATCTGTACCACGTTGTCATCTGAATCCACTCTATACTCTGCACATAAATAGCAGCTAAAGGAGCAAATCCTACAAGAATCACATATTGCTCGATCACAGATACGACATTTGGTGTGTGCCTCCAACAGACAGTAAAAACATTTCATATGTGCGATATGATGGATGCTGCTTTGTCCTGATCATTTTACGGTCATTACCCGGCGTGCTGGACCAAGCTAATAGTTGTATAAGAGGTAGATTAATAGTACTTGCCTTTTACCCAATTTCGCGCCCCCGGAGGGCAAGGGAGCGAACATGGCTTCGCCATGGTGACCGCTGAGGCTCAGCGCGTAGCGCCAGCCGAGGGTAGGCCGGAGGCCGGAGGCCGACACTGATCCATATTCGGGTCCATATGCGGCACCTTAGTAATAGTTTCTGACCCAGAATGCCATGGTGCATTAGACTTAGCTAATAGTAATAGTATTACAGCAACTGAGATGCGAAAATTCACAAACATTTTGGAGGATTAAAAATAATTTTCCAAACCGAAAAATCTCAGAAAAAAGTGCACGCTCCAGGAAAGGTGCCTGTATAAGAGCTGGATTAATAGTCCCTGACCCAG
>Ga0180431_10003657_pt1 | contig 19690 bp, 17 predicted proteins | sample SS_ome_11_FD_132459 | JGI IMG/M metagenome (GOLD analysis project Ga0180431, IMG submission 132459) | Hypersaline lake sediment archaeal communities from the Salton Sea, California, USA - SS_1_MS_1 metaG | ecosystem: Environmental > Aquatic > Non-marine Saline and Alkaline > Hypersaline >... | reverse complement strand
GATGAACAACGGAACCTTAATAGAAAGGTATTTTGCGATACGCGGCAGTTCATCTTTTCCCACATATATGATCCCCGGATCCCCGGTACAGCATACCCCGCATCGCTGGCATTCAAAATGAATCCCCTGATCAAAAAAATAGGATCTATGGTATAATTTTTTCATTAGAATTCCACAAACCAGGTTTTGTTAATTAATCCATTAAACCTTCCTGCTTTGGCGGGATGGTCCCAGCTTTGCTATGCAGGTATGTGCGTATGTATTCACCACCCGCTTCGCTTGAGCTTGCTATATTACAGTAAGCCTTGAGTTAAAATTAAAAAGGCTATACTCATTTCGATTCCGGTTACAGTAAGTTGGTTGGTAATCCAGAATCAGAAAAGGAGCATAGCCATGAAATCTATTAAAGCTGAAAAAATTAAAACTATCAACGAAAAAATGCTTGTTGTTGCTTTGGATATCGGCAAAAAAGTTCATTATGGTTATTTCAGAACCCCTAAAAATCAAGATGTTAAACCGTTTCAGTTCTATAACAGCGGTCAAAGCTTTAATAAATTTTGGGAAAAGCTTTGCAGGTTTAAAGAAAAACACATGCTTGATGAGGTTGTCATCGGGTTTGAATCCACAGGACCATATGCGGAACCGATAGCGAATTATTTGAGAAAGAAACCGGTTAAACTGGTTCAGGTGAACCCAATGCATACTAAAAGAATCAAAGAATTGACCGGTAATTCTCCTAACAAAACCGACAAAAAAGACCCTCGTGTGATCGCAGATGTTATTTCGCTTGGTCATTCTTTGACAGTTGTTGTTCCTGAAGGTGCTGGCGCTCAGTTGCGCAGGATTACCCATGCAAGGGAACGGGCGATGGAACGCCGAACAGCCATGAATAATCAGCTTCAAGATCTTGTTTTTGTAATATTTCCAGAATTTGGCGATATTATTAAACCATCCACGAAAACTGGAATGTATCTGATTAAAAATTATCCTGACCCTAAACGTATTGTATCCATTGGCATTGGAACGCTTTGTGATATTGTTAGAAAAATCAGCCGTGGAAGGTTTGGTATAGATCAAGCTGAAGAACTTTATAATGCCGCAAAAGAATCTGTAGGGATTACAGAAGGCAAAGAGAGTATTCTTCTGGAGACAAGTCATCTGGTTTCTAATATAGAGGCTGAAAATAGATACATTGAAAGCCTGGAAGGACAGATGATTGTGTACCTGGACCAGATTCCTTACAGTCACAGTATATTGTCTGTTAAAGGTATTGGGAATATAACGGTTGCCGGCCTGATAGGAGAAGTTGGTGATTTCAGGAAGTTTAAGACAATATCTGAGGTAATGAAACTTGCCGGGCTTGATCTGTTTGAAGTCAGCTCCGGAGAGCATAAAGGAAAGCATCGTATTTCTAAACGAGGCCGGGGCTTGATAAGAAAACTTTTGTTTTTTGCTGCTATTAATACGGTGAAGTCCCATGGAATTATGCACGCGAAGTATCAGAAGATGTTGAACAATGGTATGCCCAAAATAAAGGCATTGATTGCAATATCGCGCAATCTCTTTCGGATAATATTTGCACTTGCTCGTGATAATGTTAAGTATGTTGAAAACTATAAGAGCCATGAATTCAAATTAGCTGCATAATGTATGGCGGGAAGATCTTCATCTGTGCCATTAAGGCGGCATAGCCGACCTTCAGTTTGAGCATTTAGGACTTCCCGCCGTCACCCATGCCCAATGAAGCAAGATTAGAGCTCTGTTGAGACTCTCGAATACCAGGATCGGCAGGTGACAATTTTTATAAGCTCTTTGTAAAAATAACTTGACTACTATAAACCAGGCACAGAGTTCACAGAGATATAAATATTTCCCATCGCCACTGAGAGGGCGGCGATGGGAAAACCCTCAGCAGCTTACGCTGCGGAAACGATAAAGGCATCAATTCTTTGGTTGCAAGGAGCCAATACGGGCATTTAATTACCCGAAGGGTTGAGTCGTTTTGCTTTTCGGCGTCTCAGCGAAAAGCAAAAAAGAAAAACCAAAAACTCTGCGATCTTTGCGGCTCTGCGGTGAATAAGATTTTATTAAAGGTGGGCTATGCATTTTTACTCAAAAGGGTGGGGTTTTTCTCGAACAATTCTTTTGCTTCCCCCACCACGTAAAGAGAACCCGCGATACAGATTGCATCTTTGGGTGATGCGGTTTCAATGGCATGAATCACAGCGTTATCCACATCAGGGATGATCTGTATGTCGGAAATCATTTCTTTTGCAATGGGGTAAAGCTTATCCGGCGGCAGGGCCCGATCAATTTTCGGGCGTGTTAATAAGATTTTACTACAGAGAGGGACCAGGCTTTTAAGCATGGAAGCACAGGGCTTGTCATCCAGGATGCCGACAATCAGGGTTATGTTTCGATCAGAAAGCGTCTCGGACAGATATGCTGCAAGATTGCGGGCGGCGATGAAATTATGGGCGCCGTCAAGAAGAATGAGTGGAGATTCGGAGACGATCTCCAGTCTTCCCGGCCATCTGTTTTGTACCAGACCGTCCTTGATGTTTTGCAGGGTCAGATCGAGATGGTTTTGATTCAGTATTTCACATGCGGCCAGAACCAGGGCTGCGTTATCGATCTGATGGGCGCCGTTTAAACCGGTATTTATGTTTCGCCAGACATTTTCTAATCCATAATAGTTAAATGATCCGTTTCCTCTTCGTACCCGGAATGCGTCTCCAAACCGATGTAACTTGGCGGATTTGGAATCGGCCATGGTTTTTAACACTGAAATCGCATTTTTTTGTTTCACGCCGGTTACCACAGGAACGTTATTTTTTATAATGCCCCCTTTTTCCCGGGTAATTTCTGCGATGGTATTTCCCAGATAGGTTTTATGTTCAAGGGATATATTGGTGATGATAGAAAGGGCCGGTGTTATGATATTGGTGGCGTCAAGCCGACCCCCCATGCCGGTCTCGATCACGGCCCAATCCACATTCTGTTTGCCGAATTCATAAAAGGCCATCGCCGTGGCAAACTCAAAAAAGGTCGGTTCTCTGGAGCCGTTATGTACGCTTTTCACGGCCTCATAAGATGCAACCACATCTTCATCGGAAACCTGCCGGTTGTTTATACGGATTCTTTCATTGAACCTGACCAGATGCGGGGATGTATAAAGCCCCACATTGTATCCGGAGATATGGAGAATCGTGGCAAGAGCGGAAGCAATGGATCCCTTTCCGTTGGTCCCGGCCACATGAATGGACTTAAATGTATCCTGGGGATTCCCCAAGCCTTGAAGAATCTTTCCGATCGTATCTAAACCCAGTATAATGCCATATCTTCTCAGATGATATATGGTATTCAGACAATTATTGTAGGAATCCTTTGTTGTCATTTTCATAGAAAAAACCCGGCAAAATTAATATATTTGCCGGGTTTAAAAACGAATTAAGGGTTTATTTATCTTCTGCGGTATCTGTTTCTGGAAGCCGCAATCCTTTGCCGCCGTAAAGCTTCGCGCTGTTTGCGGCGACGGTGTTCGCTCGGCTTTTCATAAGCTTTCTTCATTTTTAATCGTTTAAAAAGCCCGTCATTTTGAACCTTTTTTTTCAAAATGCGCATTGCTTTTTCAAGGTCATTATCAAAAACCTTGACCTCAATATCCTTCAAATTATTCGCCTCCTTTTTTCCATCAGCGGCAAATCGAGATCTTTTAAAAACGCTCCCTTTTACCTAATCCCGACCTTAGTCTCAAATTTTATTCTCCTTTGCCGTAATACCCTTCAGCTTGTCGCAGCAGAGCGGAGATCCCGCTCAGCGGGTCTGCAGGGATGAAATGCAAGGTGAACCGCGCCGAAGCTCATCAGAGCGAAGGCGGGTTAATTCCGCTATATCATTTCACCTTGGAATAGCTACGGCGCAATTTCGCTTTGACACCCTGCAGCTTGCTAAGGGGGGCTTCATTATTTCCGATGGTTATTTTTCTTAATTTTAAACTCATACATATATATCTAAATCTATTATTTGGCAAGGGAAAATATTTATTATGTGGTAAAAAATATAATCTTCAAAAATTTTGTAAAAAAAAATGTGTCCGGACTGAAAAATCAGATCACGGACACATAAAAAATTTAAAAGCCCTATTAAATTTTACAGTTTTGAAACCAGCTCTGCCGTAACTTCTTTTACGCTCGGTGAACCGTCCAGTGTAATGTATTTCATTGAACCTTCTTTGGCGGCAAGGTCTTTGAAATAGTAAGCGGACGCAAGGGTTCCGGTATCGGTGTCATAGTATATACCGTGCCTTTTGTTAATGGCATCTTCATCCTGGTCATCGTCTCGGGTCTTTAAATCACCACCGCAAATACGGCATTTGTCCCCGTCGGGTTTAATGGCATCAATATAGATGTTATTGGGATGGTTATTATCATTGACACAGAGTCTGCGTCCCATGATCCTGTTTTTTGCAATTTCGCGGTCCAGAAGTATTTCCACGACAATATCGAGGCCCATGCCGGCCTCTTTGAGTGATTCATCCAGTTTGATGGCCTGGTTTTTGTTTCTCGGAAACCCGTCCAGAAGCCAGCCGTCCTTACAATCATCCTGTTTGAGGCGGTCGAGTATCATTGGGATTGTAATTTCATCCGGCACCAGATCGCCCTTGTCGATATATTCTTTGGCTTTTGTGCCGAGCTCGGTTCCTTTTGAGATGTTATCACGAAAAATAGCTCCGGACTCAATGTGAGGAGTATTATATTTATCCTTTAAAATGGCTCCCTGGGTTCCTTTGCCGCTGCCGTTTGGCCCAAAAAACAAAATGTTCATGCTTGACTCTCCTTTCATTATAAGTTTTATGGTATATCATCTATAAAATTTTTGATGGATCATTATTCTCGGCTTTACTATATAAACGGTGCGACATTGTCAAGGGTTATCCGCTCATAACACATCGTTCAATTTGGGTTTAAAACATTGCGGAACCTATCGTGATACTATTACAGCTACAAGCAATAAGTAAGAAATTCAACGATTTTAACGCCCTGAATACGATTGACTTTTCTATCAACCAGGGAGAGATCGTCGGACTGGTGGGACCCAACGGCGCAGGAAAGACAACTTTGTTCAATATTATCAGCGGCCGTTTAAAACCCACCAGCGGCAACATTCTGTTTGAGGGGAAGAAGATTAACGGTCTCAAACCTCACCGGATCTGCCGCTTGGGAATCAGCAGAACTTTTCAGTCGTCACGACCGTTTATTAAGATGACCGCTTTGAATAACATACTGGCCGGACACCTCTTTGGCAAAGGCTTTCATCTTCGCACCCGCCCTGAGGATGTGCAAATGGCGCGGGAGCTTCTGGATGTTGTGGGTATCCCTCATAAAGCCGAAACGCTTGCCGAGGATCTTACGCTCAGTGAAAAACGCCGGCTCGATCTGGCCCGTGCCCTTGCCACCCGGCCGAAGCTCCTGCTTTTGGACGAAGTAGCGGCGGGATTCAGCCCTGTTTTGGTCAAACAGGCGGTCCAATTGATTAACCGGGTTCGCGAGCGGGGGGTAACCCTTTTGATTATTGATCACTTTTTAACCTTAAGTTTAAAAGTTTCAGACCGTCTGCTGGTCCTTGATCACGGAGAGAAGATTGCAGAAGGTCCACCCAGTACGGTCATGAAAGACCGCGAGGTGGGCCGTGCATATCTGGGCCTGCAATACCAAAAAACTTGAAGGGATTCAGAGAACAGAAGTTATACGGTCAGATTTCTCAATGTTTTCAATCCCCGAATTTGAGCCCATAGAAAGGTTGAATATGAAAAATCTCAAACCACTCCTGAAAGTCTGCAATCTGAATGTGTATTATAAGGACATTCGGGTGTTAAAACAGGTGAATCTGACGGTGTGTGCCGGACAGATCGTCTCCATTGTGGGGCCAAACGGTTCCGGCAAGACCACAGTCATGAAAGCGATTGCCGGGATACTGCGCCCGATCCAGGGATTTATAACCTATCAACATGAATCCATTCAGACCCTTCCGGCATATGAGGTGGTTCGCCGGGGGCTGGTTTATGTGCCCGAAGGCATGAATGTATTTCCTTTTATGAGTGTGCTGGAAAATCTGGAAGTGGGTGCCTATGCGGCCAGAAAAAAAAAGAAAAGCCTGCTATCTTTTGTATTCGAAATCTTTCCTGTACTGGCGGATAAACGCCGGGATATGGCGGGAACCCTGAGCGGGGGGCAAAAAAGAATGTTGACGATTGCCCGCGGTCTGATGAGTGATCCCCACCTTCTCCTGCTGGACGACCCGTTCCTGGGTCTGGCCCCAAAAGATGTGAACCGTCTCTGCAATACCCTGAAGCTGATCCGTGGCCACGGAATTACTCTGTTTCTGGCCGGCCAGCATGTCCGTCGAATATTACGGGTGGCGACCAAAGCGTTTCTTATTGAAGAAGGAAAAATCACCCTGGTCGGAACCGGCGAGCAGCTCCTGGGTCACCCCCACTTCCGGGAAATTCTTCTCGGGGTTAAAGCTGAATCAGAACTTGAAGTGGTATGATCCTTCCCCACCGGAATCCAATCCAAAGCTAATGCATTTAATTTCGGTACAGCGCAGCGACGGCGTGTTTCTCTTGGAAACCGACTGACTGTTTGAAGGGCTTTAGCACGCGTTGGCCTGAGCCGAATAAAATGATGACTCAAGAAATCAATAGCATGATTTAGCGACGAATTGTTCTGAATACCTGCGGCACGGCTCGGGCTTACGGGTGCTTAAGCACAAGTTTCAGTCGGTTGGAAAGAGATGCACACCGTTGCAGAGCGTTCTTGATATATTGGAAATCAAACGCGTTGCCACGGAATCTGGTAAAATGTCTATTGACTTTATGGCATAAAATTGAAATAGTATTCATTTTATGATTTTTATTCGTTTTTGTGGTATACTATAAATTTGAATCGCCTCAGGGTTTTTTCCCATTGGCCTTTGGATGTGAAGGGCTGCAAGCCGGAAGGAATAAGAGGTGCGGTGAGATAGAAGAAAGTTCATCCTTATGATGTGACGGTAAAAAAACATGCAAATTCAATAAAATATGAATATTCCGATACGTTTAAAGATTGATGGAGGAAAACCATGAGTGAAGAATTAAAGGTCGGAATGACTCACCAAATAGAAAGGGAAACCACCGAGGAAATGTCAGCGCAAAAAGTGTATCCCCATGTGCCTGATGTTTATGCCACCCGAGCCATGGTGGGGCATATTGAGGAAGTGTGTGCGGATATGGTTCTTCCTCACCTGGGTGAAGGCGAACAAACCGTTGGAATCGGAATGAAATTCAAACACATGGCAGCGACGCCCTTGGGTATGAAGGTTCGATTCAATGCCAGCTTGACAGAGGTGGATGGTGCCAAACTTACCTTTGAGGTGGAAGGGTTTGATGAAAAGGACAAGATCGGTGAGGCAACCCACCAGCGTTTTATCATCAATGCAGAAAAATTCAACAGTCGGGTGGCAAAAAAGGCAGGGACTTAGGAGGTAAGTCATGGGGGTACCAGACCCCGTAAGCCGGTTAAATTCCATTTTAAGACCCAAAAGCATAGCAGTGATCGGGGCGTCCAGCAGCCCGGACAAATTGGGCCATGAAATTATGAAAAACATACTGGACAGCGGCTTTCCGGGAGCTGTTTACCCCATCAACCCCAAGGCTGACGCCATATTAGACATTCCCTGCCATGTGAACGTTAAAGATATTGCAGAAGCGCCGGACATGGCCGTCATCATCATCCCGGCCCGATTCGTTCCCCAGGCGCTGGAGGAGTGCGGTCAAAAGGGGGTCAAGGGTGCCGTAATCATTACCGGCGGCTTCAGCGAGGCGGGACCCGAAGGAGAGGTTCTTCAGCAACACGTCGTTGACATTGCTCAAAGATACGCCATTCGTATTGTCGGACCCAACTGCCAGGGCGTAAACAATCCCCATTACCCTCTATGCGCTTCCTGGCCGTTGCTTACCCGAAAGGGCAAGATCGCAGTTATTGCACAAAGCGGTACGGTAGGCGCTGCAATGATGGACTGGTTATCCGAAGAAAAGCTGGGTACGGCCGGTTTCGTGAGTATGGGAAACCGGGCCGACGTAGACGAAACCGATTTGATCGATTATTTTAACCAGGATCAAAGCACCGAAGTTATTGCTGCATATATCGAAGGGATAAAACGCCCTGACCCGTTCATCAAGGCGGTAGAACAGCTTCAAAAACCGCTCGTTGTCCTTAAGTCGGGCCGCACGCCCAAAGGCAAGGTCGCCGCCGAGTCGCATACCAAGGCATTGGCAGGTGCTGATGCCATCTATGATGCACTTTTTGGCGGATATAACATCTGCCGGGCCTATACGTTAGAGGAATTTTATGATTTTGCCAAGGCTCTGGCTTATCTGAAACCGCCAAAAGGCAACCGGATTCTCTTTATTACAACGTCCGGCGGCGCGGCTATTCTTGGTACCGACCAGGCGGAACAGGAAGGTCTTGATGTTTCTCCTCTCTCTGAAAAGGTTGTGGAAGCCGTTACTCCGCTTATTCCAGATTACGCCATTAAGGCGAATCCTATTGATCTTACCGGTGATGCCACCGCCCGGATGTTTGGTGACGTGATGGACGTTACGCGGAATCATTACGATACTCTGGGAGTGATTTTCGGCGATCCCGTGGAAGATGCTTCCAAAGTGGTAACCCCCGGAGCCAATGAACTGGTTATTTTTCTTGGCGGAGCGGATGTGGAACGTCAGGAGCGTGAACTCATGCACCTTAAAGGGATTCCCGTATTCCCCACACCGGAACGCGGGGTAAAAGCACTTGCCCGGGTTATAGATCGCAAAGACCTGTCGCCGCCACAAAAACCCACACTCACGGTTCCCCCGGCCGGCCGTCAATTGTCTCCATACCAGGCACTATTGCGCGTTTCCCAACAAGGGCTGGCCTGCATTGGCTTTGGCCGGGCAGACGGTCCCGACACTGCCGTGGAGGTCGCCATAGATCTGGGATTTCCGGTGGCGCTTAAAATCAGCTCCACGGATATTCTCCATAAAAGCGATATCGGAGGCGTACGTCTTAATCTTGATTCTCCTGAGGCTGTGAAAAATGCCTATAATGAAATAATAGCAGCAACCCGCGACATACAGCCGCAAGTCACTGCAAAAAATGTGCTGGTAAACAAAATGGCGCCTCCCGGGCTGGAGGTCATTGTGGGAATGAATCGCGACCCGCAGTTCGGCCCGGTCATCCTTTTTGGGCTTGGGGGCATTATGGTGGAAATTTTTCAGGATGTCACCCTCGGTCTACTGCCGATAACCCGTGACCGTGCCATGGCTATGATCCGGGAAGTCAAAGGTCATAAACTCCTTTCGGGGTATAGAGGCCAGCCCCCGGTAGATGAACAAGCCCTGGCAGATTGCATTCTGTCGGTGGCCAAAATCGCCGAAGGCCATCCGGAAATTGTCGAAATCGATCTGAATCCGGTCTTGGCCTATCCGGATGGAATTTTGGTTGTTGATGCGAGAATTATTGAAAAAGAGGAGAGTTAATATCCCATGTGAAATTCTCAATATACAATTCTCAAGTATTATTGAGTTGGATTTTTTTTAGTGATATGCAATCGAATATTGGCCGATCAAACTTGTTTTATTAATTAATTTAAATTGGAAATACAATTATGTCTCTATCTCAAAACTTTATCCTACGACTCATGAACCAGTTTCCTATGTTGCAATACTTTACCGATCGTCCCTTTGGTATAGAGATCGAATTTTACGGACTGGACTATGTTATTACTCCGATTGACAACAATATCATCAAACCTTACTGTATTTCATCTCGGGCCAAAGACGGCCGGAATATCCAGCAGCTTTATAAGGATTTCAAGATTCCCATCGGAGCTGACAGAGAATCCTGGCACTTTGAGAAAGACGGGTCTGTCAGAGGCAAAGGACATACTCAATTTGGCGCCGAGCTGACCAGTCCGATTTTAAGCGGCATCACAGGCCTGGTCCAGGCGTACAATGCATTCCGGTTCCTCTGTAATATCCAAGGCATTGATATAGACGACAGCTGCGGTTTCCATGTCCATCACGGTGTGGATCCAAAGGTGTTCACCTGCAAACAGTTACAGGCACTCGTTCGCTTGGTTTACCCAATAGAAGAGTATTTTTACCTGCTTATTCCGGGAGATCGAGAACATTCAGAAACCTGTAAACCCATGGAAATCGATGTCAAGGCCTTCCTGGACGTTTGCGATAGTGAATCCGAGACAGGGAGTAACAAAATCAAACAACTCTGGTATTCGTCAGAAAACCATTACGATCCAAAGTCAGCCAGTTATCCGCGCTACGACAAAACCCGTTATCACGGCCTGAATCTCCACTCATACTGGTATCGCTCCACAATTGAATTTCGCTACCACTCGGCGGTGCTGCACAATATTGATGAAGCCATGGAATGGATCATTTTTACCCAATTTCTCATAGAGTTGAGCCAAGGACATGTCCCTGATATCTGTTTTTACCCCGAAGCCAACAAATGGCTAAATGCAATTTATATGATCTACGAGAATTTTGGATATGAAGATTGTATAAAGCGACTGGCAAACTAGCCCGAACAATTTATAATAGAGTGTCGGGGTATTAGAACCATCAATAAATAAATGTCTCGATAATTTTACAATTTGACGAAAATATAAGAAATTTTAATACTCTTTATAAAAAGAAAGGCGATTATGTGTGACATTTTCGCCATATCCGCAGGCTATAAACATACGCCCAAAAAATATTTGCCCATCTTTGCGGAAAAGGGCAAACAAAATATGAATGGCTGGGGTATCGGTTTTTTTCGTGATGATCAGGCTTTTATGGAAAAATCGGAGGAACAGGTGTTCAGCCAGGAGCAGGTTCATGAAAGTTTCCAGAGGCTGGCAAGGGTCATCGATAGCAGAATCATTATTTCCCATATAAATTGCCCCAAAAGTGGCGGTCGCCACACTGACCATCGCCATCCGTTCAAACTCTCCTTTCTGGATCATAGCTGGCTATTTGCCCAGATAGGCGTCGTTAAACACATTGAAGAATATCGAACCACTGAAAAACCTCGCCTGACAGCCGATGTCTACACCGCCAGAATTTTTGAATTTTTAAGAGATCGAATGGTTTTACTACATAATCAAAACCCTTATATCAGCCTTTATATGGCTCTGCGCATCAGTATTGAAAAACTTGTGTCCGACTATCCGGGTGAGTATTCCTTTTTTCTGGCCAATGAATCCGTCCTTTTTGCTTTTTGTAATTACAGACAGTTAATGCTTTTTAAAGAGTCTCAAAGTATGGGAGATATCCTGTTGATCACCTCAATCAAAGAAGGTCTTAGCCAAAGCAAATGGCAACAGATTGTGCCGGATCCGGAATCTCTTGGAGAGCTTTTGGTCATTGCCGGCCCGGATGTATTATATGCCGGAGATGTTTAAAATCAAATTAAACCTGTTATCCTGAAAATAAAATGTGTGACCTTTTTGCACTTTCTGCTAAGAAAGATTTCTCAGCTCCAAAATCCCTGCCTATTTTTGCTGCCAAAGCAAAAAAAAACATGGATGGCTGGGGCATCGGCTATTACAGAAAGCATCATGGCTTCATAGAGAAATCAGCTAAGCGTGCTTTTGTTTCCGGGTACGTTCACGACAGTTTCCGAAAATTAGCCCGGGTGGTAAAAAGCAGAATTATTATCTGCCATGTCCGTTTTCGCACCAGCGGCCCCATAGACGATTGCCACGCCCATCCCTTTGTCCTTAGATTCGCCGGTCACGACTGGATATTCGCCCATAACGGAAAAGCACCGGCCATTGAATCTTACAGAAGCAACAACACCTCCCTTGAGGAAGCCGTGAGCGACTCGGCCAGAGCCTTTGAGTATCTCCGAGACCACCTGTTGCGTCATTACCGGAACGCAACCCAACTTCCGACGCTCTTCCAGGCTTTATTCCGAAGTACGGAACGAATGCTTCAAGAGTATCCCGGTGAATACAACTACCTGCTGACCAACGGCCGGAGCCTTTTTGTTTTCACCAACCATCGCCAGTTTATGTTCCTCAAAGGAAGTCAAAAGCTGGAAGGTGCCCTGCTTCTTACGACACTGGCGCGAGGTCTCAGCAATGAAAAATGGATTCGGATAGCCAGGCCAACAAATCGCAAGGGTACGCTTCTGGCGGTTTCGGGGACAGATATAATTTTCAAACAGTCTTTGTAGAATCGTGAAGTGGTCTAAGACAACTAAAGTCCCTCTATTTTCTCGGCTATAAATTTCGGCAGGGGTATGGCCTTCCAGGTATGATCGATGGCCACAAAGGTGACACTCCCCTCGGCAGCCAGCCGAGTCTCCGGAGGTCGGTAAAATTGAAACTGAAAAACAATGGCCTTTTCCTTGACTTCCTTGATCGAGGTGTGCATTTCGAGCAAATCACCATAATAGGCCGGTATAAAAAAGCGGCAATCCGCCGCGACTTTGGGCATGCCGAATTTTTCTTCCTGATTACGGAAAAATGTTTTCGGTGATATCCCGATGTGGCGCAGGAATTCTTCGATGCCTTGATGAAAATAACGAAAATAGGCCACAAAATAAACAACGCCATACGGGTCGGTATCACCGAAGAGAACCTGTACTTGGGTTTTATAAGTTAGCATATTTACACCTCCTGTAAGTTAGTTTCCATCCAGAAATGGCCCTTTTCCGCAATCTCTGCGTCAATCTGCGGATTCACTTGTGCGGCGTACTACGTGTACGCCTCCGCGTAATTCCTTGATTTCCTTGATCTTGCAAAAAATTGCCAATTTCTGCATTGGAAACTTAATTTGTGCCCAATATATGGAGAACGCCCCACGACGCTATGCTAAACCGAAATCAAATGCGTTCACCCTGAGTCAACTATCTCCTTGCATTGATATCCAACATAGTATAGTTTTCAACGAATACAAAAAATGACAAATATACAGTAATTGAACGTCTCGTAATTTCTACAATATCTTAAACTTAAAAATTTGTTTAAATTGGGGTAAAGCCCCTAAGTCCTATTGTAAAGAGGTAATGATGCGATTTTTCAAATATTTTGTTTTGGCCTTTCTGCTTGTCCTTATATCCATGAACCCGACGGCATGGGGCGGCGGAAATGTCGGGATCGAAATGGTTCGACTACAAACCGCCGACGGGATCACGCTTACCGGTATGTTACGCCGGCCCCATGCGGCTCGGAATAACGCCGGTGTGGTAATGATCCACGGTTACAGCGGTAACTTCTACTCGGGTATCATGGGCTTCCTCCCGGAAGCTCTATCGGATCGCGGTGTTGCCACTCTGGCGCTAAACATGCGCGATCATGATCGGGGCCCTAAAAAAAACCGGTTTGAAGATAACCGTTATGACATTGCTGTAGCGGTAGATGAAATGGCCCGGCTCGGCTATAATCCCATATTCCTTTTCGGCCACAGCATGGGCACCAACCGTGTACTCTATTACTTTGCGGCAACCGGAGATTCCAGGATTAAAGGCGTCATTCTGACCGGGCCTCCCGGCAATTTGTTCGAATGGAATATAAGCATATTCGGTATAAAGGCTGCAAGCCGGGTTCTCGACCAGGCCCAGGATCTCGTCGCCAAGGGTAAAGGAAACCAATGGATGCTGATCAATTTGGGACCACTGGGCAAAGCACTTTACACCGCTAACCATGTGGTAAGCCTCAGGGGCCCGAAAACCGTTTCCGACCCATACAAAAACATCGGTCGAGTTTCTAAGCCGATTCTCATCGTCCATGGCCTGGCCGACCGTTTGGCAAACCCTGACGTGACTGACAGACTCCTCAAAAACGCAGCGCCGGGAATCCAAGTTACGGTAGTGAAAATTCCCGGTGCGAATCACGGCTTTAGCGCTCATCAGCAGGATCTTGTAAACGCCGTAAACCAGTGGCTCATTGACCGGACGAATCGTTAACTTGTGTCCACCCATAAATGGTCTTTTCACATGCCTTGATCTTGAACAAAAATCCTCAGTTCTGGATGGACACTAACTCGATTGCTCAAGATCGCGAATCAGCTTTTTAATATCTGGTTTTGATAATTTAATGTTAACTTTTCCACCTCCGGGATGCATGAAACTTAATGTACAGCCGTTGTTGTTTTTATCTACCTTCCACTTCTGTCCTTTTGGGAACACCACGGATTTATTCAGCCAATCGTCCGGATTAAACTCTGCAATTTGGATCAGAACACCGAATGCATCTTTGGGATGAACAAAGATCTCCTTCCAGAAATCACCGTGTTCATTATATCCAAAATACGGGATATCATTCTCTTCCAGTGTCTGTGTGGCTTTTTGCATATCCGGCGTCTGTAAGGAAATATGATGAAGGCCGCCGGATTTATTTTTTTTAAAAAAATTGTCCAGGAAGCTTCCTTGCCCGGTGGGATAAATAAGTTCGAGACGAGAAAGATCACCCAACGAAAAAATTTGCCAAAAGTATTTCATGTCATGATCTTCAGCGCCTGCTCCGGAGATTGCACCGAGGATGTCTTGGAAGAAATGAAGTGCCTTTTTGTAATCTTTTACCGCGATTGAAATATGATCTATCCTTGAAATCATTTAGTTGCCTGACCCGAATAATATAGGATAGTTCTTAAGAAATTTCATGTAAACTGTTACGAACTTGTGAATAGATATCGGGAGCCATGACAAGAAGGTGGTCATTGATTTTTTGACCATCCAGGTATTCGTTAAGAAAAAAATCGCCTCCATCTATCTTGCAGATTTTTCCTCCTGCCGCCTGGAGAATGATACCGGCTGCGGCAAGATCCTGAAACGACTCGTTCGCGATGATGGCAGCTTCCGCGCGACCCATGGCAACATAGCATATGTGAGCACCGGTGCATCCCAGGTCGCGGATTTTACCCGGGAATGTGGATCGATAACGACGGTGAAACCGAGAGTAAGTGAAAAGAAGGCTCTCATCGTTAATCGTTTTTTTTTCAGATACGTGGATTTCTCTTTTTCCCAAAAAAGCTTTTTGTTCAGCCTGTGCATAAAAAAGATCGCCCGTTGCCGGCATATAAAATACACCGAAAACAGGCCAAAAATTTTCGATAAGTGCAAGAGAAATGCCCCAGATGGGGATTCCCGCCTGAAAATTCGCAACACCATCTAATGGATCAAAGATCCATAAATAACGCGTTTCATCATGAGTGTAGTCTTTGTTGGCCTGATTGTTTCTGAACACCTGGTGTTCGGGGAAATGACTGTTGAGTTGATCCTGGAAAAATTTCATTAGATGAAAATCCGCTTCTGTAACCAGATCTTCATCGAATTTGATATTGGGGTTTCCTTTACCATAATAGGAAAGGGCTTCTTTGCCTGACCGGCGGATAACTTCCATTGCAAATTGAGTTAAATCTTTAATCCCATGACGTTTTATACCCATCTTCACTCCCTGTTTTTAGTTAGTGTCCATCCATAAACGGCATCTTTTGGCCCTCAGCGGCGTTCTCGCTCGTTTTCAATCCTCGACATAGCGCGCTATGCCTGTCGGAGATCCCGTGATGTTTTCGGGGCGGTTGAAAACTCGCTCGGGCCTTGCCGAAAACTAAAACCTACCGTTTCTGGATGGACACTATTTAGTATGATAAGAAAACACAATAAAACGCTAGAAATCTCCGAGTGGTCTTTGAAATGTAAAATTGAAAGGATCCTGGACCAATTTCCGGCAAGCGGTCTTTGTGTTTCCACCCAGAGCTGAAAACGGGAGAGATACAATAAAAACGGCGGTGCCCAATACACTGGTAACGATTCCCAAAGGCCTGATAATAAAAAAGTCGGCGGCCATGGCTTCGCCGCTGACATCATTATCTAAAACCTTGCCTTTGGCAAGAGCGCAAGTTCCGAATGGAATAAATATCATGGCTGCAATTATCAAAAAGACCACGGATTGTTTCCCTAATTTATGCATATTTTCCTCCTTATGAAAGTACCTTTCGAATATTTTGATGAGACCTTTGCAAAACGTTCAATTTTGCCTGCCCAGTTAAATCCGTTTGTTATATTTAACCGGGGTTCAAAGCCAAGAAAGGCGAAAATTTTAACCAAAAGAATACATTGAGTATTTTGAGGATTAAAATTTGAGCCTGTTGACAAATCCCGCTCGGCGGGGACGCCGGAATTGGGCAAAAGGGGGCGTTTTGCAAAGGTCTCTCTGATACGGTTGAAAAATATCTATAATAGCGCTATATTTTGTCTGCATGGTAATCCAATCGATGCGTTTGATAAAATATCTAATTTTCACGGGCAGTTTGCACAATACAGTTTAAAGAAAAGCGGATTCAGTGTCAAGGGAAAAGGGGAGCATTAGCAGTGGTTTTGTTCTACATGAACCTGACATGAACCATTCGAAACCAAAAATATTTGTTACAAAGCACTAAGACACATAGGATCTATTTATTATTCTTTCTTCGCCTGCCCTGTTAAATATTAAAAACTATCATCGAATATTTATTATAATAAGCGAAATTAAAAACTATTTAACAGGGTAAACCTTCGTGGCGAAAAAAAGTTTTGCCGCAAAAAGCACAGAATTTACAACCAGGGGCCGAAACAGGACAAACTGAAAAAAATGGCATCATCTTTGACCTACATAGAGGTCGCAATAGCGCTTCCGGTATACAACACCTATACTTACAGCGTTCCGGACGCTCTTGATGAACTTGTATCCACAGGAAAAAGGGTGCTGGTTCCATTCGGTCGGCGAAGGGTGACCGGATACATTTTGGGCCCGGGAAAGAATATCGATCGGGAGGGAATAAAAACGACCCTGGATATTCTTGATGAAAAGCCGCTTTTCCCTTCATCCATGATTCCATTCTTCAGATGGACCGCTGATTACTATCTGCATCCCATAGGAGATGTTATCAAATGTGCCCTACCCGGAGGCTTAAATCTTTACGACTTTTTCACCATTACCATTACGAAAAAAGGGGAAGATGCCCTTTTAAACAATTCTGCCACATCTTTGGAAAACCAGATCTTAGATCGGCTGAAAACCGGTCCCTTCCGCTTCAAAGATCTTAACAAAAATTTCAACAAAAACATCCCCAATGCGTTAATTCATTCCATGGAAAGCCGGGGGGTTATTGTCTGCAATCGCAAGCTCAAAGGTGGGGTTACCAGACCCAAGATGGAGCGATATGTATCATTGCTCGGCCCGGATATTCCCATGCAGAGGCTTTCCGATTCAAGAAAGAAAATCATTGAAGCAATCAATACTTATGGTGAAATCTCCGTTAAGAAATTAAAAGAACGGTTCCCTTCCGCTTCAAGATTAATAAAATCTCTTGAGAGGGACGGGTATGTTTCGATTTTTAAAAAAAAAGTGTATCGGGATCCGTTCGGTAAACCCATAGCACCCGACACCGCTCCAACGCTTACAAAAGAACAGAAAAGCGTAATCCATGTCGTAAGGGAATCCCTTGGCCGGAAATTTACAACCTGCCTTCTGGCAGGAGTTACGGGAAGCGGCAAGACAGAAGTGTATATGCAGCTTGCTGAAAAAGCCATTCACCTGGGCTATTCCGTGCTGGTTCTTGTTCCTGAGATTGCCCTTATATCCCAGATGGAACGTCGCTTCCGAGCCCGTTTTGGAGAGTGTGTTGCTATACTTCACAGCGGTCTTTCGGCCGGAGAGCGTTATGATCAGTGGATTCGCATCGCTCGCCGGGAGACGGCTATCGTTATCGGTGCAAGATCCGCCGTGTTTGCACCTCTTGCGAAGATTGGCATTATCATCGTTGATGAGGAACATGACACTTCCTACAAACAGGAGGGGGGGCTGCGTTATAATGCCAGGGATCTTGCCGTTGTAAGGGCAAAGTTTAATGATTGCGTTGCTTTGCTGGGATCTGCGACGCCTTCGATACAGTCCTATTATAATACAACGACAAAAAAATTTAAGGCGCTTGCATTAAAAAACAGGATTGAAAAACGACCCCTCCCGGAGATCACCGTAGTCGATTTATGCAAAAGCAGGGATGTTCGGGGAATTGGGCGCTTCATCACACCGGAACTTCACCGGGAAATGAAATCAACTCTTGATCGAGGGGAGCAGGTTCTTCTTTTTCTAAACCGGCGTGGCTTTGCCAGTTATCCGGTTTGCTCGGCCTGTGGTGAAGCCATAAGATGCAAAAATTGTGATATTTCACTTACGCTGCATCAGAAGGTCAATGCATACAAATGTCATTACTGTGGTTATTCGCGGGCATCCACATCACACTGCACGTCCTGCGGATCCACCAAAATCCTGCCCTTGGGTATGGGAACTGAAAAGGTCGAAACCGCCGTAACATCTCTTTTTCCCGATGCCAGAACCGCCAGAATGGATCGAGATACCACGCGGCGAAAAGGTTCGATTCTAAAAATCCTAAAAGGTCTCAGAAACCAGACCATAGATATTCTTGTGGGAACTCAAATGGTCGCAAAAGGCCATGACTTTCCCAACATTACCCTGGTGGGTATTATTTGCGCGGATCTCTCGCTCAACTTTCCGGATTTTAGGGCCGGGGAACGAACCTTTCAGCTGTTAGCCCAGGTTGCCGGAAGAGCCGGACGGGGAGCTGTGCCCGGCCGTGTGATCCTTCAGACTTATAACCCAAATCATTTCGCCATATTATCTGCAACACAGCAGGATTTTCAAACCTTTTACAACCAGGAGATCAGTTTCCGAAAGAGCCTGAGTTATCCCCCATTTTCGAGGATGGTACAGCTCAGAATATCCGGGAAAGACAGGGAAAAAACCCGGCAGCATGCCCAGGCGATCGGGGATTTTTGTAATGCGTTGAAAAAAAACAATCGTTCTTTTTTAAAGTCCGTGGAAATATTGGGACCCATTGAAGCCTCACTTCCTAAAATCGCAAAACAATACCGGTGGCAGATCCTTTTAAAATGTCCGAGCATAAAACAGCTTCACCGGTTTCTTCACCAGATATGGTTTGAGAAAAAAGCAAATATCAGTACCCGGGATGTCAATGTGGTGTTAGACGTGGATCCGTTTTTTATGATGTAAAAATATTAGTTAGTGTCCATCCATAAACGGCATCTTCCGGCCCCCGGCGGCGTTCTCGCTCGTTTTCAATCCTCGAAATAGCGCGCTATGCCTGCGGTTGAAAACTCGCTCGGGCCTTGCCGGAAACCAAAATCTACCATTTCTGGATGGACACTAGTTAAAAACGTAATTATTGTTTCTAATTTAACCTCATCACATTTAACAAAAAAAAATCAAATATAAAAAATTTTTGTCTGAGTGGTGTCCTTAAAAAGCGCTTCGATTCGTTTATTCCGAAAAAAAGTTTGCCGAATCCCCTAAGCTTGACAGATTGCCGCCGTCACAAGCATCGGCTGACCCGGAAAAGAATGCCCCTGCTAATGGACAATTTGCAGGGATGAAAAACATACACATAATGATTTTATAACCTAAAAATTATGTAATATTTTTCACAATCGGAAAAGTTAAATCCATTCGCTTATGTATGATGAGATCATGTGTTTATAAGCAATTAATATTAAATATCAATTAGTTTTAAAGTCTTTATAGCTCTTTAAAATAGATGGAATAGATTTTGCATATTCTTTGAAATTTAAGAACTTTG
>Ga0180431_10003655_pt1 | contig 19696 bp, 14 predicted proteins | sample SS_ome_11_FD_132459 | JGI IMG/M metagenome (GOLD analysis project Ga0180431, IMG submission 132459) | Hypersaline lake sediment archaeal communities from the Salton Sea, California, USA - SS_1_MS_1 metaG | ecosystem: Environmental > Aquatic > Non-marine Saline and Alkaline > Hypersaline >... | reverse complement strand
TATGCGTTCTTTTGCGCGCGGGTTACTTCGGCTGCTCGCGCCGGGTCTCAGGCGCCTCTGCCCGGCATAAACAGGCCGGCAAAGAAGGGATTTTTCAACAGGCCCTTGCGCCCGTGGCTACTCTCAATCGCCGCGAAGCGGCTCGTTGCGGAAGACTACGCGTGCATGGGCTGTGAGAAATGCGGGCTAGCGGTTCGGCGCCCCTGTCGGCACAGCGCGGCGCAGGTCGTCCACGACGGCGGCGGGGTCGCACGGGGGGGCAAGGCAGCACGTCGGCACCGACTCGAGCGCCGGGTGCTTCTCCAGAAAATCGTTCTTAATGCGGCGCGCGCTCTCTTGGTCGCGCGCCCAGACCACGACCGAATCGGTCGGGAAGGGTTGATCGGGCCGCACCAGCCGCACCTCGAAACCCGACTCTTCAAGGTAGATCTTCAAGGGCACAAACGGCTCCTCGTCGGCCGCCACAAGGGCGATGCACCCGCCGGTGTCCGTAGCAACCGGCACGGAGCGCGTCGCCGGCGGCTTGGGGTCCCGTCGGTCGTTCTCGAAATCGAAGAGGCCGAGCACCTGCGTGATCTCCTCGCGCGAGACCTCGACGATCCCGCGCAGCCCCGCCTCGTCCACGGGGATCTGGTCCCACACCGTCGGGCTGATCGCGTGGAGCAGCGGGTCGCCGCTCGCGCCGATCTTCCACGCCTTGGCCATGACGTCGCCGAGCTGCACCGCCGCAGGCAGAAGGCTCCCGTCCGGGGGCGCATGGTGCAGCTTGATCGTCTCGACGAGCTGCGGCGGGAAGCGCCACTTCTTGCCCACCTCGGCCCCGGCCGCGCCGTGGTCGAAACCGAGCACTCGCGCCTCGCACGCCGCCAAGGGGAGCGCCTCGTCGCGGCACAGCTCGAGCGCGCGAGCGAACTCCGCCGCAAAATACTCATCGAGGATCATCTTGCCGAGGTCGTGGAGCAGCCCGGCCACGAACGCCTCGTCTGGCCTCGGGTATTTCGCGGCCGCCGCGAGCCTTTTGGCAAAGATGCCGACCGCCGCCGCGTGTTCCCACAAGGCCCGCTTGTCGAACGCCGCGTTGCGCCCGCAGCCGGAGAGGTACTCGTACGTATGGACCGTCAGCGCGAGGTTGCGCAGGGCGTCGAGCCCAAGGATCACGGCCGCGTGGTGCAGGGTCGAAACCCGGCTCCGCAACGCGAAAAAGGCCGAGTTGACGAGCTTGAGCACCTTGGCCGTGAGCGACTGGTCCGCCCGGATGACCTCTTCGATCGAGGCGATCGTCGCGTCCGGGTCCTCGGTCGCCTCGATGAGGTGGTGCACCACCGCCGGCAGTGACGGCAGTTGGTTGATGCGGTTGACGAGGACCTCAAGCGAGGTTTTTGGCACCGACACAGTTCCCTCCCCTGTGAGCCAACCCGGGCTCGGGCGTACATCTCCCACGGCCTTTCCCACTTCTTTATCGGTCGCACGGCCCCTTGCCTTAAGCCAAAAGGGGGCCACGTGCCCGTCGCCAGGGGCAAAAAAAATCCTCTCAACCCGGCCTCGTGCCCGGCCGATACCGTAACGAGAGGGCGGCAGTTTATCGCCACAAGAAGCGCCGGGCGGCGCACGGAGGCAAGCGATGCGAGAGCGGGTCCTGCTGGTTGACGATGATTTGCTACTGTTGCAGATGTACGAGCAGCGCCTTGTCCACGGCGAGTTCGAGGTCATGACCGCGACCAGCGGCGAGGCGTGCCTGCGCCTCCTCGATGAGTGGCAGCCCGAGACGATCGTGCTCGACCTCGCCATGCCCGGTCTCGACGGCTTCGACGTGCTCCGGCGCCTCAAGGGGCACACGAGCTGGCGCGAGATCCCGGTGCTCGTCTTCAGCGCTCGCGGGGCGCCCGAGGACATTGACACGGCGCTCGAGCTCGGCGCCACCGACTACCTCGTCAAGACCCAGAGCACGCCTAGCGACCTCGTCAAAAAGATCGAGACGATCCTCGGCCGGCAGACGCCGCCCGAAGACGGCCGGCACCTTCGCATCGAGGCGCAACGTCTGGGGGCCGCCGTGCCCGAGGCGCTCCAGCTCGAGAACGGCTTCCTCTGCCCGAAATGCGGCGCGCCGATGCTGCTTGACATTGTCATGGCAGGCGCCGGGGCGAAGGATTTTACGGGCTCGCTCGTCTGTCCCAACGGCTGCTCGTGAGCCGCACCCGCCCGACGAAGCTCAGTGCTGCTTTGACGTAAACGCGATGAGCGCGTCCACGTACGCGCGGGCGAACCGCTCCCGGAAGGTCGGATTCCCCAGGTTGTACCGGTCCCTCGAGTTCTCCAGGTTCCCGCACTCAACGAGCACCTTCGTCGGCACCGCGTTGTAGCGCAGCACCGCCGGCACGTACTCGGTCCGCCGCACGATGTGGTCGCGGATCGGCTTGTTCGGCAGGAGCCGAATGCCCGCCCCGCGCAACGCCCCGGCGAGCGTTTCGGCAAACTCGAGAGAGAGCGCCTCGGAGCGTTTGCGCTCACGCGCGGTGAACGCTACCCGGGGCCGCTCGCGCACCTCGGCGAAGTTCGAGTACGGCTTCCCGCTCTTGCCGTAAACGCCCTTGCAGAACCGTGCGCCCGGGATATAGATCGTGGCGCCACGCAGTCTCGGATCAAGGTCGTCGGCGTGAAAGCTCGTAAAAATCACGCGGTCCGAAGCGATCCCGCGCCGGAGCATCGCCCGGTACTTCGAGTTCGCAAGGTACCACCGCAAGTGCAGGCCGACCGTCGTGTCGAGGTTCTGGTAGGCGGGCGTGGTCTGAATGTATTCGTCGCGGTCCTGAGGGAAGTTATCCCGCGTCGCCGTAACGGCAAAACCGCGAGTTTTGTCGCGAATGGTCACGTACACCGTCGCGCCCGTCTTGCGCTCGAGGAGGCGCTTGGCGCGGCACATGATGTCATAGACGATCTCGTCCTCGTACATGCCGTTTCGGCCGCGAGCGCCGGTGTCAATGCCGCCGTGGCCGGCATCGAGGATCACCACCACCCCGGCAAGCGGCCTCACCGAGCGCTCTTCACGCCCGCCCCGGTATTTCGCGTCCAGGAGCTCGATCGGGATCTTGATCTCCGCGTTCGGCGGGATGCGCCTCGCGTCCTCGATGCCGCTTCGCTCGAGCACGCGCTCGACCGATTCGGCGTCGCTCACCTTGTCCGTTCTCGACGTGAACCGGCGCACGACGTGCGTCCACACCGTCTCGCCCTGCCCGAGGCGGTAGCTCGCATAGGGGCCGCGGGAATCTTCGCAGAAGGTGAGCTCGTCGGCGCCGCGAGCGGCGCCGGCGCTGAGCACAACACAGAAAGCTACGAGGCCACACAGAAGTGCTCGGCCGCAGCCCATAGATGCTCCCGTCACTGGGGTGTCGCGCAAAGTCAGGCAAACAGTGTAGCCAAGCGCCCGGCCGCACACAAGGCAATCGTCGCCGGCCATCGGGCGGGCTATCCCAGACCCAGCAGTCGCCCGCCCTGGTAGACGACGAGCGAGACGACGTAGGCGAGCGCCGTCGTATAGCCCGCGGCAAACACCGCCCACTTCCACGAGCCCGACTCGCGCCCGATCACCACGACCGTGATCATGCACGGCACGTAGAGCAGCACAAAAACCATGAGCGTGTACGCCTTGAGCTTCGAGTAGAAGGGATCGTTCCGAACCTCCTGGCGCAGCGTCGCCGACCCCGTCTCAGCCTCCCCGACGGCATAGGCTTGGCCCAGCGTCGAGATGACTGCCTCCTTGGCCACGAAGCCGGACACGAGCGCCATCCCGATCTTCCAATCGCCGAGGCCGATCGGCTCGAGCACCGGCGCGATCCCCGTCCCGATGCGCCCGGCAAAGCTCCGCTTGGCCAACTCGGTCGCCTTCTCGTCCCGGAGCGCCTCGATCGCCTCGTCCGGAGCGCCGGACGCCTCGGCCGCGGCAATGGCGGCGTCATGCGCCTTCGAGAGCGACGGCTCGCGTGGAAACGTCTGCAGGAACCACATCACAACCGAGAAAAGCAGGATGACCGTGCCGGCGCGCTTGAGAAACATCCACGCGCGCTGCCACATGTGGGTCACGACGCCCCGGAGCGTCGGCATCCGGTACGGCGGCAGCTCCATCACGAACGGCACCGACGGCCCGCGAAAGAGCGTCGTCCGAAACAGCTTCGCCAGCAGCGCCGCGAGCACCACCCCGAGCATGTAGAGCGAAAGGACCACCCAGGTCTGCGTCGCCGCGCCCGTGAAAAACGCGCCGGCGAGCAACGCATAGATCGGCAGCCGCGCGCCGCAGCTCATCAGCGGCACCACAAGCATCGTGGTCAGTCGGTCGCGCCGGCCCGAGAGCGTGCGCGTCGCCATCACCGCCGGCACCGAGCAGCCAAACCCAAGCAGCATCGGGATGAACGACCGGCCGTGCAGCCCGACGAGATGCATGACCCGATCAATAACGAAGGCCGCACGCGCCAGATAGCCCGTATCCTCGAGAAACGCGATGGCTAAAAACAGCAGCACCACGAGCGGCAGAAAGACGATCACATTGCCGACGCCGGCGACGATCCCGTCCACCACGAGCGACCGGACCAAGCCCTCCGGCAGCGCCGCCCCGAGCCACCCGCCAAGCCACCTGACACCCTGCTCGACGCCGACCATGCCGAGCCTGCCGAGCGCAAAGACCAGCGCGAACATCGCCAGCATGACCAGCGCAAAGATCGGCAGCCCAAGCCAGCGATTGGTCACCACCGTGTCAATCTGATCCGACACGTTGTGCCGCCGCTCGGCCGACTTCGCGACCGCCTCCTGGCACGCCCCGCTGATGAAACCGTAGCGCCGGTCGGCCACGAGCCCCTCCGGCTCCTCGCCATAGAGGGCGTGGAGGTGCCGCGCGCTCGCGGCCACCAGCTCGTCGAGACGCTTGTCCGGGCCGTGGCGCGCCCGCATCATCCGCCGCACTTCGGCGTCGCCCTCGAGCAGCTTGAGCGCCAGCCACCGCGTCGGGTACGCCTCGCCCAGGGCGACATGCTCCCCGAGGTACCGCTCGATCTTGTCGAGCTCGGCGTCAATGTCGCGGCCATAACCGACGAGCCGCGGCCGGCTCTCGATCTCGCCCTCGGCCACCTTGATGATCGTCTCGAGGAGCTCGCGCGTCCCCTGGTTCTTGTTGCCCACCATCGGCACGATCGGCACCCCGAGCAGCTTCGAGAGCCGCTCGTAATCAATCGCTGCGCCGCCCGCCCTCGCCAGATCGCTCATGTTGAACGCGAGCACGAGCGGCACACCGATCTCCATGAGCTGCGTCGCCAAGTAGAGGTTGCGCTCGAGGTTCGAGGCGTCCACCACGTCCACCACGACGTCCGCCTCGCCCTCGAGAAGGAGCCGAAGCGCGACACGCTCGTCGGGAGAATAGGGCGTAAGGCTGTAGTTGCCGGGCAGGTCGGTCACCTCGAGCGTCCGGCCGGCGAAGGTGGCCGTCCCCACCTTTTCCTCGACGGTGACGCCGGGGTAGTTGGCGACCCTCTGGCGCGTGCCGGTCAGGTTGTTGAAAACCGTCGTCTTGCCCGAGTTCGGGTTGCCCGCGAGCGCCACGCGAATGGGCCGGACGCCGTTCTTGCACTCGGCGACCTTGACCCGGCGCGCCGTCCCCGAGCCAAGGGCGACCCGAGACTCGCCGACCTGGAGCGTCACCGGCCCGACCTCACCGGCCTTCTCCACCAGCGTGACCCGCGCGCCTTCGTGGACGCCGATGTCGGCGAGGCGCTCGCGCATGCCCCGGCCGCCGTCCATGTCCACCACCTCGTAGTCGTGGCCGACCTCGGCGCTCGCCAGCGGCACCCGACCGTTCGATGAGACCGCGCCGGTCTCGACGAGCACATGCGCCGCCTCGGCCCGGCGCAGCGAGAGGTGATAGCCCATAAGTTCGACGTCAATCGGGTCGCCGAGCGGCGCCACCCGAACCACCTTGACGGGTTTGCCGGCGACGATGCCCATCTCGCGCAGCCGGCGGCGGATGACCGCCTCGCCGCCGACGCGCTCGACGCGACCGCCCTCGCCCGGTCTGAGCTTGCCGAGGGTCACCTTCGGCATGCCGCGTACTCCTTATCGAGTTTCGCTCAGTCGTTAATGCGACTAAATCTCAATAAGAAGTACCACACCACGGCGGCACGGTCAAGGTGAAAATTGAACCGTACTGCCGCGCCCCGCGTTGGTGCCCGCAGGTCAGAACTCTATCGCCAGGCGACCCAGGAAGCTCTCCTCGTCGCCGCCCCCGGCGTACTCATTGTGCAGGTATTCGAAGGCCAGGATCGCCCCCTCGAAAACCGCGTAATTCACAACGACGCCGTACTGGTCCTCCGGTAAATCCGCAAGATCATCCGCCATGCCGTAACGCGCGCCAAGCTGCAGGTTGGACAGCACCTGATAGCCGACCTCGAGGTTCAGCGCCCATGGCTCGTCTCCCGAGCCGTCCTCGTCCGTGTCGAGATCGGCCGGCGAGAACGCCTCGACGGCCGTCAGGTACTCGACCGAGCCGTACAACGCCCCGGCCTCATAGATCACGTACCCGGTCAGGCCGCCGACGTGTTCCGTCACGCCCTCCTCGGGCATGAGCGCCGTCAGCGTGTCGCTGTCAGCGAGGTTCGACGTGTAGGTGACCCCGACGGTCACGGCCTCGGCTGGTTTCCCCTCCACGACGGCGTAGTAGAGGTTGATCGTGTCGTCGTCGCCGGCCTCATCCACGTCACCGTTGGCGATGCCGGCCGCCACGCTGACGCGACCGAAATCATACGAGGCCTGCAGCACATCTTCCTGGGCCTCGCCAAGCGACTGCGTCAGCGGGTCCGAACACATCACCCCCGAGCAGAACGTGGAACAGTAGGCCCCGATCGGCAGGTACACCCGACCGACGGTAAAGACCACCGGCACCCGCTCGGACCCGCCGATGTCGGCGTAGGCCTCATCCACCGCGACCCCGTCCTCGCCGTCCTCGTACAGGAACAAGGCGGCCGCCGAAAGCCACTCGACCGGCGCGTATTGCACTCCCACCGCCAACTCGGACAGAGCGATATCGCTCGCATCGCCTTCCTCGCCGTCAACATACGAGAGCTCGACTTCGAGGTAGCCCTCAAACGTCACCCCCGCTTCCTCGAGCGCCTCGGTGGAGAAGCCCAAGCACAAAGCCGGGGCCAGCACCGTCAGTAGGCTCACGATCCCGACGCACATCATGCCACGTGTCATTGCTCCCTCCATTTTTTGTGGTTCATCGAACGATTTGCCGCGGTTGTGCTACGATATTCCAAGGCGTGCTACCACCGAACGCCTCCCTTGTCAAGCTGTTCTGACCACGCATCTTTCACAGCCCATGCACGCGTAGTCGTTCCCAATGAGCCGCTTCGCGGCGACTGAGAGTAGCCACGGGCGCACGCCCTGCGTAGCTTCAGCGAAGCAGTGCAAGACCGTGGGAAGCGAAGCCGAAGAACGCCCCGAGCCCCGCCAGGGGCGATTGAGAACGCATACGGTCCAAGCTCAATCGCCCCTGACGGGGCCTGGACTCATGCACCCTGAGCGCCGTCGCGCGAGAAATCCGGGCTAAGGAAACAAGGCGCGAAGGAAAGGGGAAGCTTCTTGGGCGAGGCTCAGCGAGGCGTCTCGGCCTTCTCGAAGGCCCGGAGCGCCCCGATGAGCTCTTCGATCTGGAACGGCTTGTTGAGCACCGGTCGCCCGGTGTGCTCGATCCACCAGCGGGTCCGTTCGCTCACCGTGTCGCCGGTGGCGAAAAGGACCTTTCTCATCTCCTCCGGGCAGTTCGCCTCGAGGTGCGTGCAGAAGTCGGCGCCGTCCGTGCCCGGCATCTTCATGTCGAGCAGGATGATGTCGTACGGCCCGTGCGCCAGCGCCTCGATAGCCTCCGCCCCGTTGGCGGCAAGCACAAGCTCATAGCCTTCGCGCCGGAGCACCACCTCGTACATGGCGCGCAAGTCCTCTTCGTCCTCGACCACCAAAACGCGCCAGTGCGGGCGCCCATGCGCCGGCTGGCCCGGCACGTACTCGGTCGCCACCTCTTCCGGCTCGCCGACGGGCAGCTCGATCGTGAACGTGGTCCCCGCGCCGGCCTCGCTTTCGACGCTCACCGTGCCGCCGAACTTCTGCACCACGGCGTAGCAGGTGCTCAGGCCAAGCCCGACACCCTGGCCGATCTCGTGGGTGGTGAAAAACGGATCGAAGACTTTTGTCAGGTTCGCCTCCGGGATTCCCACGCCGGTATCGGCGAGGCTCAGGAAGACCTTCTCGTCCTCGGACCACGTGCGGGCGGTCAACGTTCGCTCGGGCCGGTCCTCCATCGCCTCGACGGCGTTGTTGACCATCCCGAGGAGAACCTGCTTCATGCGATCCGCATCAACCGAGACCAGCGGCAGCTCCTGCTCGTAGTCGGTCACCACCTCGATCCCCTTGTCCGAGAGCGCCCGGCCGGAGAACTCGAGCACGTCGGCCGCGAGTTCGTTCAGATCGGCCGGGCGGCGGCGCGACTCCTGCTCGCCGCTGAAGCTCAAGAGGTGCTGGATGATCCGCCGGCAGCGGTTCGCCGCGCCGTGAACTTTGCTCAGCGTCGCCTTGACCTCCGGCGGGCACTCGGCCATCAGCAGGAACTCGGAAAAGCCCATCACGGCCGTCAGCGGGTTATTCAACTCGTGGGCCACGCCTGCGACGAGCTGGCCGACGGCGGCGAGCTTCTCGGCCTGGATGACCTGCCGCTGCTTGAACTCGAGCTGCTCGTAGGCCCGGTTCAATTCCTTGACCTTCTCCTCGAGCTCGTTGACCAGCTTCGCGTTCTCGATCGCCTGGGCGATGTGCGAGACAAAGATCGTCGCCTTCTCGAGGTCGCCATTCGTGAACGCCTCCTGCATGGCGATCCGATTCACGTTCAGGATGCCGAGCGCCTTGTTCTTCGCGATGATCGGGTGGACGATCGAAGAAGTGATAACGCTCCGACGGTCCCCGTCGGGATACTGGGCACTCATTTCCTCGCCGAGGATGACCGGCTTGCCCTCGGCGGCGACCCGACCGGCGACCGACTCGCAGAGCTCCACGCGCGTCGTGCGCATGATCGTGTCGTCGAGCCCCTTGCTCGCGGCGATGTAGAGCCGCTTCTGCTTGTCGAAGAGCATGATCGAGGCCTCGTCGGCATGGAGCACCTGGACCGTGAGCGCGATGATCTGTCGGAGCAGGTCCTCGAAGTGCATCGCCGAAAACACCGACTGGCTCAGCTTGTAGAGGGCCACGAGCGCCTGGAGCTCGCCCCGCTCGAGCGCGCGCTTGACCAGGATCTCGATCTCCTCGAGGTGGAACGGCTTGCCCAGGTAGTCGAACGCGCCAAGCTTCATGCACTCGACGGCCGACTCCACCGAACCGTAGCCCGTGAGCACCACGACCTGCGTCGTCGGCTCGATCGCCTTGACGCGCTCGAGCACTTGGACGCCGGTGATCCCGGGCATCTTGACGTCGGTGAAGACCATGTCGTAGCGGTGCTCGGTGGCCATCCGGACTCCTTCCTCGCCGTTGGCCGCCTCGTGGACCGTGTAGCCAAGGCTGGTCAGGAACCCCACAAGGAGCTCGCGCACGACGGCCTCGTCGTCAATGACCAGGATGGTCGCCCGGCCCGGTGCGCTCGTCCCTGTCTCTTTCCCGCTCATGGCGTGCCTTCCGCTCCTTTGCTCGGAGCACCACTCCCGCGCGACGGCCCCTCGATCGGCAGACGGATGGTGAAGCACGCCCCCTGACCCGGGGACGACGCCACGCTGATGTCGCCGCCGTGCGCGGTCACAAGCCCCTGACACAAGCTCAGCCCGAGCCCCGTGCCCTTGCCCTTCGACTTCGTCGTGAAAAACGGATCAAAAATCTTGCCGACGATCTCCTCGGGGATCCCCGGACCGCTGTCCGCGACGCTCAGGCGCACGCTGTCGCCTTCGCGCGCCGTGCCGACCGTAAGCCGGCGCGGCCCGTCCGTGTCCTCCATCGCGTGGATCGCGTTCGTCATCAGGTTCGTGACCACGCGCGTCATCTGGAGCGCGTCGAGCTTGACCCTCGGCAGCGCCTCGGCGAACTCGCAGACGATCTCGACCCCGGCCTCCTCGGCGGGCGTGCGCACCACCTCGATCGCCTCGCCGACGAACGCGCTCACGTCGGTCGGTGCGGGTTTGACCTCGTCCTCGCGGGCAAAACCCAAAAGGTCGCGCACCATCCGCGTGCACATCGTCGTCGCCTCGTTGAGCCGCTGGATGTACATGTCCTGCTTCTCGCTCGAGGTCGGCATCTTGAGCAACTGCGCGTAGCCGGTCACCGAGGTGAGGATGTTTTTCAGGTCATGCGCAATGCCCGCCACAAGACGACCCAGCGACGAGAGCTTCTCGGCCTGGATCAGCTTCTGCTGCGTCTCCTCGAGCTCGCGGTACGAGGCCTCGAGCTTCGCGTGCGCCTCGATCACCTTGCGGTTCGTCGCCTGAACCTCGGAGAAAAGGCGCGCGTTCTCGATGCTGATGCTCGCCGAGTTGCAGAGCACCGTGAGGAACTCGAGGTCCTCGGTGGCAAAGGCAGCCATACGCGAGAGCTTGTCCACGTAGGCGGCGCCGACCACCTTCTCGTTCGCCAGCAGCGGCACGCACATCGCCGAGCGGATGCCCATGAGCGCAATGCTCTCGCCGCCCGCGAAGCGCTCGTCGCTCCCGGCGTCTTCGGTGAGGATGGACTGGCGCGACTCGACCGCCTGCCGGACGATCGTCTCGCTGAGCTGCACGGGCTGGTCCGGGCCCGCCGCGTCGCGGCATTTCGTCAGGGCCGGCCTGAGTTCTCCCGTCGCCTCGTCCGCCAGCAGCAGCACCGCGCGATCGGCGTCCATCTCGTTGAGGATGGTGCTCACCACGAGCGCCAGCACCGCGTCGAGCTCCGAGAGCACGTTAATCCGGCGGCCGATCTCGTAGAGCGACCAGAGCTTTTTGTGCGCCGTCGCAAGCCGCTCGTCGTCGCCGACCACGCCCACCCGCACCGACTGCGTCGCCAGCGAGACCTGCACCTTGGGCGTCCGCAGCGCGGAGGTGTCGCTGTCCTCCTTGAGCTCGACCGAGCCGCCGGCGGTGAGCATCGCCTCCACCTCATCGAGCCGCTCGAGGCTGGTGAAGATGAGCTCGCTGTGCCCCATGCGGATGCGATCGTTGTCGGCCAGCCGCGCCTCGGTCACCAACTCACCGTTGACAAAGGTGCCGTTCGTGCTCATGCAGTCGCGCAGGACGTACGCGCCGTCGGAACACATGACGTCGGCATGGTGACCCGAGAGCTTCGGATCTTTGATGCTGACCGCCATGCCATCGCGACGGCCCAAGGTCACCGCCTCCCGTCCCAGGAGCACTTTTCTCCCCTTGGCGGGACCGCTGACGACATAGAGCATCGGCTGGCTCGGTGAGTGCATCTCGCTTGTCATGAGCTTCCTCCGCTCCTTGAGCGTGCCAGGTCAGCCACGAGCCCCACCACACCCGCCGGATGGGGGGGGGTGTTCGGACAACCGCCCCGCACACGGACACATGGATCGCCCACGCACCCCGGCCGGCCGTCGGAGTCTCGTTGCGCCCGCAGCGCTCCCGGCTGCGGTGTCTCTCGGCGTCGGTTCCCCGATTAGTAGCCGCTGTACGGGTCGCCGTTCGCGTCGTTGCCCGCGAGGTTCACCGACACGTCGCCGCTGCTGTAGACCCAGCCACCGCCCCCGTCGTTGGCGGCCGAGACGTCCGTGCTCGGCGTGATCGCCTCTTCAGGCATGGCCCGAATGTAGTCGGGCACAAGGTCACTGAGTGCCGTCGGCGCGTCGCCGTCGTTATCGCTCTGCCACATGCGGACGGCCGAACGCAGCGAGCTGAGGTTCGCCTTAGTCGTGGCGATCTTCGCCTTGTCGCTTTGGCCGGCGAACTTCGGCACGATGATGGCCGCGAGGATCCCGATGATGATGATCACCAAGATGATCTCGACCAGGGTGAATCCGCGCTTGTTCCTGATGTGCTGCATCGTTGTTCTCCTTCCGTGCGTTGCACGACTCTTTCAGCGTTACAAAGCCTACCGATTGATGTTGGTAATGAGGTCCGTGATCGGGTCGAGAATCGAGACGGCGATGAACCCCACGATGCCCGCCATAAAGACAAGCAGCACCGGCTCGACCACCTTCGTCAGGTTGTTGATCGCGGTGTTGACCTCCCGATCGTAGTAGCTCGACACCTTTTCGAGCATCGCGCCCAGCGAGCCCGTCTCCTCCCCGACAGAGACCATGTTCGTTACCATATCGGGTATATAGCGGTGCCTCTTGAGCTCATCTTGAACCTGCCCCCCCTCGCTCACGGTCTCGATGATCCGGTCCACCGTGCGCTCGACGACCGCGTTGCCCACAATCTCGCGCACCACCCGCAGCGCGCTCAGCAGCGGCACCCCGCCGTTGACCATGATCGCCAGCGAGTGCGAGAAGCGCGAGAGCACCACCCGGCTCATGAGCGAGCCGATGATCGGCAACTCGATGAGGACCCGGTCGCGCAGGTAGCGTCCCGCGGGCCGGCGCGTGTAGAACTTCCACCCGACCACCAGGCCCACGAGCATCAGGATCACCAGCACCGAATACGATCGGAGGAACTGGGCAATGCTGATAAGAATGAGCGTCGCGGCCGGCATCTGCGCCCCCATGTTCTCGAACAGCCCGAAGAGACGCGGGATCAGAAACAGGACCATGAAGAACAAAATCCCCACGCACCCGATAAGGAGCACCAGCGGATACGAGATCGCCGACATGATCCGCGACCGGCGTTCCACCTGGGTCTCGTAGTACTGCGCCACCTTGGAGAGCATCTCGTCGAGCACGCCGCCGACCTCGCCCACCTCGACCATGTGCACGAAAAACGACGGGAACACACGCGGCTGGCGCCGCAGCGCCTCGGAAAACGAGAGTCCGCTGTTGATCTCATCGATCACCCGGCGCGTGGCCGCCTGGAGCTTGGCGTTTTTTGTCTGGGCGGCCACGCTCTCGAGCGCGCGCGTGAGCGGAATGCCCGCCTCGATCATCGTGAAGAGCTGCCAGGAAAAGACGGCCCGGTCCTTGTTGCGCACTGGGACAAACTGCGCGAGCCCCCCGCTCGCCGCGCCCTTTTGGCCGCCGCCGATCTGCTCGGCATCGAGGAGCAGGTAGTCCTGCCCCAGCAGCTTTTCGCGCACCTCGTGAACGCTCGGCACCGTCATGGTGCCACGAACCTCTTGGCCGCTGCGGTTCCTTGCCCTGTACTGATATTGCGGCATTACTCTTCCTCGAAGTGCTCGGTGCGTTTCTGCACCTCTTCAAGCGTCGTCTCGCCGGCGAGCGCCTTCTGCAGCCCATGCTCATAGAGCGAGCGCATCCCGGCATGGGACGCCGCCTGCTTGATCGCATTCGAGGCGCTCGTCGTGATGATGAGCTGCTTGATCTCCTCGTTCACTTCCATAAGCTCGAGGATCACCGTCCGGCCCCGATACCCCGAGCCCTCGCACGCCTTGCACCCGGCGCCCCGGTAGAGCACCGTGCCGGGCTCAAGGGTGGTCCCTTGCTTGGCGAGCTCGTCATAGTCGGGCGTGTACGGCTCCTTGCAGCGCTCACAGATGCGGCGCGTCAACCGCTGGGCGCCCACGCCGATGAGCGAGGAGGCCACCAGATAGGGCTGGATCCCCATGTCGAGCAGCCTCGTGATCGCGCCCGGCGCGTCGTTCGTGTGCAGCGTCGAGAACACCAGGTGCCCTGTGAGCGCCGCCTTGACCGAGACCTGTGCGGTCTCCGCGTCGCGCATCTCGCCGACCATGATGATGTCCGGGTCCTGGCGGAAGATGCTCCGAAGCCCCGTGGCGAAGGTCACGCCCGCCTTCGGGTTGACCTGCACCTGAGTGATTCCCTCGAGCCGGTACTCGACGGGATCCTCGACCGTGATGATGTTCGTATCAATCGTGTTAATGCCGTTGAGGGTGGCGTAGAGCGTGGTCGTCTTGCCGCTGCCGGTGGGGCCGGTGACCAAAATGATCCCATAGGGCCGGGTCGCCATGCGCTGCCACCGCTGGAGCAGCGGCGGGTCGAACCCGAGCTGGTCCAGCCCGAGCAACATGGCCGCCTCATCGAGGATGCGGATGACCACCTTCTCGCCGTAGATGCCCGGCAGCGTCGAGACACGCAGGTCCACGTTCTTGTTGTTCGTGCGCAGCTTGATGCGCCCGTCCTGCGGCACGCGCCGCTCGGCGATGTCCATGTCGCCCATGATCTTGATGCGCGAGACAATGGCGGTCTGGAAGTTCTTCGGCGGCGTGATGAACTCGCGCAAAAAGCCGTCCACCCGGAACCGCACCCGGAGCCGGTTCTCGTCGGGCTCGATGTGGATATCGCTCGCCCCTTGCTTGACCGCCTGCTGGACCAGGTAGTTGACCAGCTTGATCACGGGCGCTTCGGTCGCCACCTCCTCGGTCATGTCGAAGGCAATCGCTTCGGCCTCCTCGTCCACCACCTCGATTTGCTGCTCCTCGTCAACGCCGAGCTCCTGCAGGATCTGCTCGTACCGCCCTTCCTGCTCGTAGAAGCGCTCGACGAGCGCCTTGAGCGCCTCGCGAGCGACCGCGACGGGCTCGACCTCCTCCTGCGTGAGCGCCTCGATGAGATCAATCGCCGAGACGTCGAACGGATCCGCCATGCCGAGCCGCAACACCCCGCCGCGCAGGCTCAGCGGCACCACCTCGAACTTGCGCACGATCTTCTCAGGGACCGCCTTGAGCGCCTCGGGCGGGATGGAGACTGCCGAGGGGTCCGGCAGGACCTCGACGCCGGCCCAGTCGGCGACGACCTGGTGCGCGTTCTCCTTCATGAGGGCACCGCCTGAGACAAGCGCCTCGACGAGCGGCACACCTCGCTCGCCCATCGCCGAGAGCGCCGAGCTCACCTGGGCCGGGCTCGCCAGCCCGCTCGAGACAAATGCGCCCGCGAGCGGCTGCCGGCCCTCTTTCTGGCCGGCCGGTGCAGCCAGGGCCCCTCCCGTCACTTCCGTTCTTGCCCCTGGGAGGTGCGCGCCGGCCCCGGCGTCGGCCGCCGTCGTCCGGCACGCCGCGATCGCATCGAGCATCTCGCGCGCGTTCTGGTAGCGCTCCTCCACCCGCTTGGCGAGCGCCCGCATCACGAGCGATTCGACCTCGCTCGGCACCTTGCGCTGGAGGTCGCGGATCGGCCGCGGCTGCTCGTAGCGGTGCATCATCGTGATGGTCTGCGGGTTATCGGCCGTAAAGGGAAGCTCGCCGGTGAGCATCTCGTAGAGCATGATCCCGAGCGAGTAGATATCCGTGCGCAGGTCCACCTCTTCGCCGCTGATCTGCTCGGGGCTCATGTACTCGGGCGTGCCCATGACCGCGCCGGTCTTGGTCACCACGGTCATGCCGGTCACCTGCACCAGGCCGAAGTCCATGAGCTTGACGAGGCCCGCCTCGGTCATCATCACGTTGCTCGACTTGATGTCGCGGTGGATGAAGCCCATCGCGTGCGCGTACTCGAGCGCCTCGCTCACCTGGGTGGTGATCTCGAGCGCCCGCTCGACCGGCAAACGCCCCGAGCGGCGGACCAGGCTCCGCAGCGTCCGCCCCTCGACGTACTCCATGGCGATGTAGTGCACCCCCTCGGCCGAGCCGCACTCGTACACCTCGACGATGTGCGGGTGCCTGAGCTTCATTTGCGCCTGCCCCTCGCGGTGAAACCGCGCCACCGTCTGGCGGTCCACCATCGTCGGCGGCAACACCTTGAGCGCCGCCCGGCGGCCGGCTTCCGTGTCCTCGGCGAGGTAAACGAGCGCCATGCCGCCGTGACCAAGCTCGCGTATGACCCGGTACTTGCCGAGCCGAGTTTTCCCTTCGATCGTCGCGCTAGCCATGCATCGGCTCCTTTACGTTCACAAGCCCGCGTTCCATGTCACTCGGAACCCGGCGCAGTCCGCGTACAGCTCAACGAAGTCGAGCCCGCCGACGCGCACCGAGGCGAAGCGGAGCTCCAGATCGGTGTCGTGGGCAAAGTGCTCCCAGCGCCAGCCACCGGGCGGCGGATCATCCGTGACGTCGAGATACATGCGACCCGGATGGGCCTGGTCGTGGAGCGCGAGATCCGCGCACGGCCACGCGTGCCACTGGCCGGTCGTCCCGCTCCCATTGAGTCGCCAGCACACCTCGAGGTAGTCGTCCACCACCTCGCGCCGCACGTAGCCCGAGATGACGATCTCGACCTTACTCAGCGACACCGAGCGCAGGTCGCTGCCGAATCCGGTCAAGGACATCTGGTTCCCCCACCCACTCAGCCAGTGGTTGGCATAGGTGCCCGTTTCGCCCTCGGCACTGTCAATAAGATTCCTCTTGTTAAGCCATTCATTCGCGCCCGTGCCGTAGCAGCCCGCCCAAATGTGCATGTTGCCGGTGCCGTCGGGCGTATAGACCGTCGCCACCCGGCGGCGCGTGATCGGCCCGAAGGCGGCCTCGGCCAAAAGCACCACCCGGCCGGGCGACCGCGACAAAACGCGGGCCGAGTACGTTCCCTCGGCAAAGGGTTCGTTCGTAAACGAGCCGTGCCACGTCATGTCCTGGCTCAGCTCGCGGACCGCCCGCTGCACCCCGGCATCGGCGATCATCGCCGCCTGGAGCCCGGCCTTCTCGTTGTCCGAGACCGTATGGCGCGACTGCACCACGGCGAGATAGCGCATACCGACCGCCAGCACGACGAGCATCACCGCAAGCGCGAACACGAGGGCGTACCCGGCCTCGCCGCGACGCTCGAACTCGCTGCACGGCCGCCTCATCGCACCAGCACCCCGCTTTCCATCGTGAACGGCTCGCCCGCGTTATCCTCCGCCAGCATCAGCCGCACCCACATGAGTCCGAGATCGTCCTGGCGGTACCGATCCGTAAAATCGGTCTTGCAGTGGTCATAGATGCGCAGATTCTCGAACGAGGCTTCGGCTTCCCGCCCGCTCGCCTTGCCGAGCGAGATGTACGGGCCAAACTCGCGTGGGGTCCACGTGTTCGTCTCGGTCGCCTCCTCCCGGAGCACGCCGTCAATGTAGAGCGCCATCGTGCGATTCCCCCCGAGGGCGCGGCCCGTGCAGTCCCACACGAGCCCGACGTGCACCACCTCGCCAGGCGCCCAGGTCGGCCGCCACCAGACGTCGGTCACGCTTGTTCCGTTCATCCGGAAGACGAGCTTCCGTTCCGAGTAATCAAAAATGAGTTCGATCTTGCCTCCGCTCCCCTCGGTATCCACGAGGTACTTGTCTCGGTACGCGCCCCGCCATTCCGCCGAGAACTCGGGCCGCATCCAAAACTCGATCGTGCCGCGCGCGTTGTCGAGCACGCCGGCCGTCGGGAAAAAGACGCACCGGCCCGATCCCTCCGGCGCCCAGAACCCGTCGCCGAAATGGACCGGCCGCCACGCCGGGGCGCTCACGAAGTAGCCGGCCGCGCCGACCTCCGGGAAAACCACGTCGCCCGGGCCGCCAAGCTTGCTCCAGAGCGTGAGCCCGCCCGTCTCGAAACTCTCGATCTGCTCAGCAAGCACCTGCTTTTCCTCCCCAATGACACGCCGCCAGAGGGCGCCATCCTCGACCGAGAACTCCACCGAGCGGGCAAAACCCCCGGCGTCAGTCTGGCCGCTGGAAAACACGCGGAGCGTGTTTTCCGCGCGTTCCTCGATCGTCTGCGTCGTGCGCACCTCGGCCAGGAGCCGGTTCATCGCCACACGGCCCGCCTGCACCAGCTCGGCCCTGCCGCGACCCTCCTCGACGAGGTCCGAGGCCGCCACGAAGGCCGTCGCGATCGAGGCCGCCACGATCCCGAACACGAGCAGCGTCAGGCACATCTCGACCAGCGTCATCCCGCGCGTCCGCGGCCGAGCGCTTCTTCCTGTGATGGCGCTTCTCATGGCTCAGGGCATCTCCGAGGTCGAGAACGGCAGCACCGTCTCGGCCATGATGAACTCGACGGATTCCGACACCGCCTTCCCCGTGGGCGAGTCCCAGTGCACGGTCACCGTCACCCGTTTCAGGCCGGTGCCCGCGCCGGCCACCGTCACCGACCGGGAATAGCCGGGCGTGTCCTCGACCGGCGCGGCCGGCTCGTCTGCAAGCCGATCGTAATCACGTACCCGCACGAGCTCGGCCTCCCGGCACAGGAGGCTCAGAGCGACCACACGTTTCGCGTCCACGTCGGCGCTCAGGCGGCCAAGCGACAGCATGCGCACGAGCGCCACGAGCGCGGTACCCAGCACGAGCACCGCCATCATCACCTCGAGCAGTGTGAAGCCGGCGCAACGCGCACGAGCGCGAGGCTTTCTTCCGGGACAGCCCCTGGACACAGTCTTATCGCTCCAGAGTTCCTCCACATCAGAGATCATCGGTGGGAAGGCGACGCCGATTGAGCCGTTTTTTCCGCGTCGAAACGGCCGTGGAATTGCCGCTCAGAGCGGGTCGCCGTTGCACGCCACGGTCACGAGGCCCGTGCCCGGCTTGACCGTAACGGTAACCGCCGTGCCATCGGTGCCGCGCAGCGTCACCGTGCCGCCGGCGCTCGGCTCGCCGAGGACGTTGAACTCGACGTAGCCGCCCGCAAACGTGCCCATCACGAGATCCACACCGTTCTCGATCTCGCGCTCGGAGACCGTGACGAGATTCGCCCCGTCCACCCGCGAGATACGAATGTGTTCCGTAACGGTGTCGAAGCTCACACGGTGCTTCTGGCTGTTCGTGATGGCCAACTGCTGCGCGTACGTGAGGTCGGCACGCAGCCGGAGTCCCTCGCTCTTGGCGGCCACCCGGGGGTAGGCATTCATAATCTTCGGCGCCACGAGCAGGGCCAGCAGCACGATGATGGAAATCGTCAAAATGAGCTCGATCAGCGTGAAGCCGCGCCGCGAACCCCGAAGCCACGCTTGCCTCATCGGTGGTCCCTCCGCCGCGGGCTAGGACGCGGCGCGGACGCCACTCTGCGAAGCACGCGGCGCCGCACCAGCCCCACCCGGTCTCGTCAGCACAAGGGGCGCCGCTATCTGGGCCGCCAGCACGGTGTAGAGGCTCACCCGCTCCGTGGCGAAAAGTTGGCCCGGATCAGGATCGAACACGAGGAGCGCGCCGACGACCTCCCCAGCTGCCACGCACGGCACGACGAGGCACGCCATACCTTCCGGCATCCATGGCTCGCGCCCCTCGGCCCCCGGCTGACGGAGATCGAGCTGCGCCGCACGGCGCTGGGCGAGCGCCGTGCCGACCGGGCCGGAACCGGCCTCCACGCTCACCGTCCCGTCCTGGGCGAACGCCAGACCCGAGCTGCGCACAAGCTCGAAACGCCCCTCGGGCGCCGCGAGCAGCAAGGCGTACGCCTGGGTCTCGAACCCGAGGATGAACGCCTGGTCGGCGATCGCGCCGATGCTCTCGACGTCGCGCGCGTTGCAGAGCATCGAGGCCATCTGGTGCTGCGTGTTGAGAAACGCCAGGGTCCGGCGATACTCGAGGTTCGCGCGCTTGAGGTGCTCGTTCGCCTCGTTGAGGTCCGCCGTGAGGCGCTTGTTCTCGCGGCGGTAGCCGTACTTCTGCGCGATCCGCTCGACGACCTTGAGCACGTCGCGCTCGAAGTCCTCGAACGGCTTGAGCAGGTAGGC
>Ga0180431_10003652_pt1 | contig 19698 bp, 9 predicted proteins | sample SS_ome_11_FD_132459 | JGI IMG/M metagenome (GOLD analysis project Ga0180431, IMG submission 132459) | Hypersaline lake sediment archaeal communities from the Salton Sea, California, USA - SS_1_MS_1 metaG | ecosystem: Environmental > Aquatic > Non-marine Saline and Alkaline > Hypersaline >... | reverse complement strand
GGTGGCCCGGTCCGTGTCATAGCGCTCGCGGGCAGAGACCAGGATCTCCCGGAACAGGACTGGTTTCACCTGGGCGATGGTCCGCAGTGCCTCCAGGTAGCTGGTGCCGGCGGTCTTGAGGTGTACCAGCCCCTCGGTCAACCTGGCGATGATGGGATAGATGCTGAACTTGTCCGAGCCGGAGTGAATGCTGAGCTTGTACGGCCCCAGGGCGCGGGCGATCGCTGCGTGTTTTGCGAGTTCCGTCTCGAACTCGGCCAGGTCGCCGATGTAATCGACACCCTTTTCGAAGCGGCCGACGTAGCGGGGCGCCAGGCTCACCCAGCGCACCCCCAGCCGGCGCAGCTCGCTGGCGATAAACAGGTGCTCCTGGGGCGAGGTCGGCGTCGCCGTCTCGTCGACCGAGACCTCCAGCTCAAAGTCGTGCTCGCCCATCTGGTCGACCATATACCGATACATGTGCACCGTGTGGGCGATTGCGCGCCCATATTTGGCCGCCGCCCGCCACAGCGCCTCCTGGTCAAACGCAAGCGCGGTGTCGCCAACGTCGAACGAATGCCCCACGTACCGGCGTTCCATGTCCTGCGCCGTGTCCTGCAGCTCGTCCCAGGGAAGGGCCTGGGCCTTGGCCTCGACTTTTACGGGAGAGGCAGTGTGGGCCGCGTTGTCCACGTGGTCGCCGGGATCGATCGTGAACAGCGTGTACCCGGCGGCGACGAAATCGTCCACGACGGCCGGCGTCTTGAGGTGGTCGGCGTCAGCGCCCCACGGCTCACGCCATCCCGCCTCAAAGACGCCCCACATCGCGTCGTCGAGCACTTGCTGCGGCGTGCGCCCCGTGCGCGCGTTCTCCCGCACCGACTGCTGGGCAAAGATCGGCGCGATGGTGCTGAACTGACGGGCTGCTTGCACGTGCCCGGGCGTCCCCAGGCCCAGCCGGTCGCCATAGCCCGCCGAGGTCTGCAGGCCCAGCACCACGGGGCGCAGCCAGGGCAAGCGACCGCGCAGCGCGGCGGCGTTGGCCAGCGTGAGCGGGCACAGCAGCACACCGCCTTGATCGTCTTGACCAAGGGGCGTGCCCTCAAAGCCCGTCACATTGCCCTGGACGCCGAGGGTTCGCCGATTTGCCCATTTGCCGATTTCCCGACTTCCCTCGTCGCCCCGAGCCAGGAAATACGTGGTACCCTCCACCTCGACCATCGAGGCTGGATAGATTTTCAGGCCAGTCAGTTGTTCCAGTTTCTGTTTGATTTCCATGTCATGTTCCCCTTTCATTGTGATCGGCCGCGGTTCTGATCATTTGTCATTTGTCATTTGTCATTGGTCATTGGTCATTGGTCATTCAAACCTGTATGCTTGCTTGACCAACCGGTACGCCGTATCCAGGATCATCTCCTGCGCGTCATCCATGTCCACAATGGACCGCACGACCAGTCCCGCGATCCAGTTGGCGCTGGCGCGGCGCCACAGGTCGTGGCGGGTCGGGATCGAGGGGAAGGCGCGCGTGTCGTCGTTAAAGCCCACGGTGTTTTGGAGCCCTGCCGTCTCCATCACGCTCTCAAAGTAGCGCCGTATGCCGTTCAGGCTGTCGTGAAACCACCACGGCGGCCCCAGCCGCATCGCCGGATAGTGCCCGGCCAGTGGGGCCAGCTCGCGCGAAAAGACGGATTCGTCCAGCGTAAAGACGATGAACGTCAGCCGGGGATCGTTGCCGTACTTACACAGGAGCGGGCGCAGGTTGTGTGTGAACTCGCTTCGCCCCGGAACGTCGCATCCCCTGTCGCGGCCAAAGCGCTCAAAAACAGGCTGATTGTGGTTGCGCACCGACCCCACGTGGATCTGCATTACCAGCCCGTCCTCGATGGCCATGCGTGCGCTCTCCATGATCATGTGGGCGGTGAAACGGTGGGCATCTTTAGGCGTGACCTGCCCGTGCATCGCCCGCTGAAAGATAGCGTCGGCCTCCGCCAGGCTCAACTCTGCCGTGTACGCCGATTGCGCGTCGTGATCGGTGGCCCTGGCCCCCAACGATTTGAAGAACGCCCTCCGTTCCCTGAGTGCCTGGATAAAGGTCGCGTAGGAGTGAACGTCGATGCCGCTGACGTCGCTCAGCGCATCGACGTTTTCGCGCCAGCCCTCCGTGAGCAAGTTGACCACGGCATCGGGCCGGAAGGTGGGCCGGACGTCTCCCTTCCATCCGGAATCCCGGATGGCCTGGTGGTGAGCCAGGGAATCGGTCGCGGCGTCGGTCGTGCACAGCACCTCGATGTTGAACCGCTCGAACAGGGCGCGGGGACGGAATTCAGGCGTGTCTAGTCTGTCCGCGATCTGATCGTAGATGGCCTGGGCCGTCTCCCCCGTCAGCTTTTCCTCAATGCCAAAGACGCCGTGCAGTTCGTTGGCCAGCCAGATGCCGCTGGGCGTGCCGCGGAACAGATTAAAGTTCTCGGCAAAGATCTGCCAGATGCGGCGGTGATCCTGCTCTACCGGGCCTCCATCGACGCATGGGATACCCAGCTTCTCCAACGGGATACCCTGGGAATAGAGCATACGGAAGACATAGTGGTCTGGGATGATCAGTAGCTCGGTCGGCGTGCCGAACGTGGCGTTCTCGTCGACAAAGAGGCTGGGATCCACGTGGCCGTGTGGGCACACCAAGGGCAGATCGGCCACCGCCTCGTATAACTCCTGCGCGATGCGGCGCTGCGCCGGGTCCGGGTCAAAGTATCGATCTGGGGGCAAATGCCATTTGGCGTATTTCATCGTAACGACCTCCGTGGGGCGGGTTTCCGAACCTGCTCCCGCCACGAGTACGCAGGGCAGGTTTCTGAACCTGCCGCCGCCTCTACAAGCATACCTCGCAAAATCGCGCAAACAGCGCATCCAACGCATCCGGCGTGAGCGCCGTGTTGACCCAGATAGCCAGACCCTCCGGCTGGAGCGCCTGGCACAGTGCGAGTACCTCCTCGGCCGGGCAGATGACCAGCACCGACCGGCCGCGACGCTGGATCTTTTGAAACATGTCAACCCACGCCAGCGCCGAGGGCGTGCCCGCGCCTGGGGTGAACTGGATGGCCTGAATCTCGGGCACACCGAGCAGCGCATCGACGTGCCGTGCGGCGTCGGGGCCATCCAGATGAAAGACCGCCCGGCCCACGGTTGCGGCGTGGCGAGCAATGTCGGGCAGGAAGAGGTCTTTGAACTGGCTCGGCCCGATCAGCGCGTTAAAGTCGCATTCGGGGATCACCCACGGTCGGTTCGACCATAGCCTGTGCCAGTGTACCAGCCCTGCACCCTGTCCGAGAGCGATTCGATACATCTCGGTGAACGCGCCATGCCAGCACTTGTATATCCTGTCGAGCGCCTCACGGATGCGCTGAGGCTGATCCACTACGTCCGTGCAGAGCTGCCCAGAGCCGCGCAGGTTGAGCAACACGTCCCCTGCCCCGCCCAGATTGGGCGTGCAGACCAGGTAACGTCCCACCGCGTCCTCGGCGACGAGTTGCATCAGCGTTCGCAACAGCACCCACCAGCGGTTGCCGTCGCGTATGGCCCAGTCTGGCGCGTTCGACCAGTCGTCGTCGATGAAGGCGTGGGTCCAGGTGGTATCGGCGCCGAATTTGATCTCGGCGCCGAACAGGCCGCCCAGAATTACCGGCCCAAAGTCCACGCGGATGTTCGGCAGCGCGTCGCCTACCCGATGGGTCCGAAGCATGTCCGTGAACTTGGCCTCGAACCAGGCGTCAGGTTGGTCGAGCAGCTCTAGCCTGCGCGTGATCGGGCGATTGGGGTCCGCGTTTGCCGTCGCCATGAATACGGGACGGTCGAGCAGGTCGTGTGCCCACCAGGCCTCGAATCGTTGGGCGATGGTGGGCAGGTCCTGGCAGAACTCGATCGGTTCGGCAGCGATCCGCTGCAGCGTCTGCGCCCACGCCGAGAGGTCGGGTATCGGTTTGACCGGACCGTAGCTGATCGCCCCCATGATCTTCCCGCCCCAACCTACGGCGCACTGGTCCGGACGACGAGTTCTGGTCGCAGCACAATCTCATCGCACGGACGTACTTTATCGGAACTGCCGGCGATCTGGTTCAGCAACAGCCGCATGGCCTGCTCCCCCAGTTCGTACCGGGGCACGCGGCAGGTAGTCAGCGGTGGCGTCACCAGCGCCGCCAGCAGGATGTCGTCGAATCCGGCGACCGCCAGGTCGTCCGGGACGCAGCGCCCCAGATCGGCGCAGGCGTGCAGCGCGCCAACCGCGACCAGGTCGTTGTAACAGAACAACGCGGTCAGTTCCGGGTAGTCGGTCAGCAGGTCCCTGGCAGCCTGGTGACCGCCATCCACGTCGGCAGAACAGAACACCACCCACTCTGGATTGTACGTCAGCCCGGCATCGGCCAGCGCCGCCCGGTAACCTCCGGCGCGCGAACGGCCGCTGCGGGATGCCGGCGGCCCCGCCAGGAAACCCACCGCGCGATGGCCGCTATCCAGCAGGTGCTGCGTGACCATGTGCCCGCCGATCACGTCGTCGAGCACCACGGCCCCCGCGCCGTTCTCCCCGTCCATCGGTTCAAGCCGCCGGTTGATCAGCACGACGGCGGAGTGATGGGCTAGCACTTTGTGCAACGCATCGCTATCGAGCCGCGAGCTACACAAGACGACGCCGTCCACCCGTTTCTCCTCCAGCGACTGCAGCACGGCCAGTTCGCGCTGGGGATCCTCGTCGGTGTTGCACAGGAAGACGTTATATCCTGCTTTGTAGGCTACGTGTTCGGCGCCGCGCGCCACGTCTGAGAAAAAGGGATTGGCGACGTCGGGAACCACCAGCCCCAGCGTGCGGGTGCGGCGGGTGGCCAACCCGCGCGCGATACTGCTGGGGCGATAGCCCATCTCCTCGGCGATCCGTAGCACGCGAGCGCGGGTCTGTGGGCTGATCTCGCCCATGTAGTTGATTGCCCGGGGAACAGTCTGGCGCGAGACACCGGCGGCTCGCGCCACATCCTCAATCGTCACTCGTTTACGTGTCATTTCTTCCCCGCTAGCCGTGAGCGCTCACGAGCCATCATAACACGCCTGGTGGGGTTTGTCAAGAGGTGGAGTGGCAGCCATCGTGCTGCGGACTGTTTCTCGCGTCCGTGCACGTTGGGTGCGCAACGATGTTGGCCACACGTTGATCTTTGATGAGGATGGCCTATTTGTTGGAGCTGTTATTCGTCTTTCTGGCCTGGTGGGCGTTCAGTTGGCTCTGCATCTGTTCAGATTTGAGCCTTTATGAAGCATCTGCCCTTGAATTGCGCAACAGTTGCGCCAGAGGCGTTGATCTCAGCAAGCGTGAACAACTGATGGTGACGCGTTGGAACCTCCAACGCGAACTACCAATGTCGTCTTGCCAGAGCCCGCTGGGGCGGAGACGGGCATCAGGCGATGCCCGCCCGCACTCCCGCATCCAGCGGCCGGATCAGGCGGGGGCGGGGCGGCGAGACGCCAAGTTCATGGTCAGGAGTGGTGTGCTCATCGCAGCGAGGGAATGGCTATAGCTCGATCTCCTCGAGAGAAATCAGGCCCTGTTTGAGCGCATGGACCACGGCCTGGGTGCGGTGGGCGAGGTGCAGCTTGGCCAGAATGTTGCCGACGTGTGTCTTGACCGTCTCCACACCGACCACCAGTTCCTCTGCAATCTCGGGGTTGGTGCGCCCGTGCGCCAGCAGACGGAGCACCTCCATCTCCCGGTCCGTGAGATCATCCCGGATCTTGGCGCTGGCGACGAGGTCCTGCAGCACCGAACCGGCGATCGATGGGTCGAGCGTCGATTGTCCGCGCGCCGCCGCCCGGACCGCCGACAGCAAGATCTCTGGGTCGGCTTCCTTGCGCACGTAGCCGATAGCTCCCGCCCGCAGGGATGCCACGACCCGCGCGTCGTCGGCGTAGGCGGTCAGTACCACGACCTGCGTGTGAGGGGTGATGGACCGCACGCGCCGGGTGGCCTCGATGCCGTCGATGCCGCCGGGCATCAGGAGGTCCATGATCACCACGTCGGGGAGCCACGCCTCGATCCTTTCGAGCGCCTCCTCGCCAGAAGAGGCCTCGCCGACGACGACAATATCGGGAGAGGCCTCGAGAAAACTGCGCAGCCCCCGGCGCACCACGCGGTGATCGTCGACCAGCACTACCCTGATAATGTCCACCTCGACCGTCTCCTTACAGGACCTGTCAGGTCCGCTCGTCTTTACGCTGCCACTTTGCTCTGATCTGAAAGCTGCTGAGGAACGGCCACGATGCCACTGGCGAGCAGTGTTAACAGCCCGACGAGCACGGCGGCTGCCACGAACGTGATCAGGAAGGCGCGCGCCTGCGCCAGATAGACATCGCGGACGAGCTCGATCAGGGTAAACTCCTGGGCCGCGAACGCATGGCCCACCAGGACCTCGACGAGCTTGTTGGTGACCAGCCCCATGCCGACGACGGTGCTGATGATCGTCATCGGCGGGATGACTATGGCAATGATCGATCCCAGGCCTGCGCTCATGGATTGTGAGATTGCCAACCGCAGTTGGGCCTGCGTGATTGTATCTGACGATGGCTGTTTCGACAAGCGGAACAGGCTCGAGATCAGGACGACGTCGGCGACGATCATCGTCAGTCCGACCAGCACCCCCCAGAACGGCGGGAGGCGCACGGCCCACCCGATGATGGCCGGGCTGGATAGAATGCTGATGGCAGCCACGGCGTGGGCTGGCGCAGACGGGGATCGTTTCGGCTGGCGGAACAGGTTGACGATGAGCAGGATACTGATGGCGACGATGGCCACCCCGGCCAGCAAGCTCAAGCGCGGAGGTAGGCCCAAGGCCCAGTCGATGACACCCAGGCTCAGCAGCGCGCTGATGAGGGCCAGAGTGAGGATAGGACGGGCGGAGGAAAGATCCAGTGCCCGCTGGCGACGGTAGGCCACGTTCATCGCGGCCATGTACAGGCCGCCCATCACCAGGCTGATGGTCAACCCAGGGATCAACAGCGGCGCGCCGATGGCGGCTCCCGTGGACGTCGAACTGGGATGAGGGAGAGCGGTGACATCCAGCCAACCGCGAGGCTGCACGGTCACACCGTTCGGGAGAACCGGCGAGCCGATGGCCCCCAGGCATACGGGAACGCCCAGCGATACGAAAGCAAAGATGGCGGCCGTGGTCCGCGCGGCGCTCAGCCTGGCGGGCGCCTGCACCTGCTTGATCTCGGTCCGCAGCGGAAAGTACGTTGCGACCAGCCCGATCACGGTAAGGAGGAATGGGGTGCCGATGAGCCAGTCCGACATGCGTTCCAACGGGAGAGATGTCCCCGGCGACACGCCATTCACGGCCAGCCCATCGCGGATTGTGGGTTCGAGCAGCGCGAATCTGGTGACGGCGGCGAGGAGAGTGAGTGCGCTGACGATCGTGGCTGCGGTGAGGATCATCCTCCCGGCCAGACGCAGATCTGTGCCACGAGCGGGCTGGCTGGTGGGAGGCGCGAGCAGACCACCGATCGCGCCGAGCCCTGTCCCGGCCAGGATCGCCGCCCAGAACGTCCCGTGCGACCACCACACGATTCCGACCACCGACCCGGCCAGCAGACGTATCACGTCAGCTCTTCCGGCAGCGGGGACCAGCCCGCGCTCGAGGAGGACCGCGCCGCCAGCTACCGTGGCCGCCGGCGCCCCGATGCCGAAAAAGAGCACGGCGCCGGCCACGCCCCCGGCCAGCGCGCCCAGCAGCGTGCCCGCCTGCCTCGTTCCCACCCGGGCCCAGCGCGCGCCCAGGTAACCGGTGGCGACAGCCAGCAGCGCGGCCACGACCTCGAGCGCGAGGCCGACGATGCCCCAACCGCTTGGCCAGCCGTGGACGTAGCGGCCTGGCACCAGGACGTACAGCGGGTAGAACAACGTGGCGATCAACACCAGCCCTCCACCCAGCCCGACGAGAAAAACCCTGTTCAGCGTGTGATTTCGCCCTTCCACTGCCTCCTCCTTCGAGTCCACCGGTTCGGCCAGCGGGATCGTGACCCGGAGCGCCGTACCTTTGCCAGGACCACTCTCGATCGCCATATCTCCAGCCAGAGCCAACACCCGGTGGCGGATGTTTTCCAGGCCCATGCCCGCCTCGGCCTGACTTTCCGCGAACCCTTGCCCATCATCCTGAATCTCCAGCACCAGCGGGCCATCGGCTTCACGCTGCCCCACGTACAGGCGTACGTGCTCGGCCCGGGCGTGGCGGGCGATGTTGCTGAAAGCCTCCTGCGCGATGCGAAAGACGCTTTCCTGCGCGCCGGCTGGCAGGTGATCATCGGCGGGCAAATCGCCGAACTCGATCGCCACGTCCGCGTCTGTGCGGTAGCTGAGCGCCTCGCATTGATCGCGCAGCGCCTGCAACAGCCCGACCTTTTCCAGCGGGGCAGGGGAAAGCTGCTGGAGGAGCGCGTTCATCTCGACCATGGCCTCCTGCGAGCTGCGCCGCACGTCGCCGAGGGCCTCCCGCGCGCCCTCTGGGTCGGCATCCCAGCGAGCGTGCACGGCCGCCGCGGCGATGCTGATGCCAAAGATCTGCTGCTTGATCGAGTCGTGCAGCTCGCGGGCCAGCCGGTTGCGCTCCTGTTGGGCAGCCCCGTCGCGGACCTGGGCCAGCAAACCCTCGCGCAGGTCGTACACCTCCCGCTCGCGGGCGATCAGCGCGTTGATCCGCGCGACCAACCCGGACAGCGGGCCGTGCCAGCGCGAGGGGAGCTCCGCCGGTGGTCGGGGGCTCTTGAGGCGCAGCAGCGCCCTGTTGACCAGCCAGAGAGTGCGCTGCACCGTGAAGGTGAGCGCCATCCCGGCCCCGGCCGCCGCCACCAGCGCGAGGGCAGCCTCCCCCGACCGGGCGATCGCGATCGCGGCCGCAGCCGCGACGAGGTGGCTGATGAGGAGCTGCGCGCCCAGTCCAATGGGCGTGTGCCAGATCGATTGAGGTGACGTGTTGGGGTTCATACCTGACTCGACCTCCATATCCGGGATGCTCTGGTCCTATAGCACCCAGTATACACGAGCGGAGCGCCGCTGTCATCCCCGACATGGGGGAATGTGTTCCCCCGCACGCGCCTGGCTCATCAGCCAGATGTAGCCATCCTCGAGGGTGGGCTCGACGACGGCTGCTTCATAGCCAGGACCTGGCTCGCCCAGCACGCGGTACCGCGCACCACCCTGCACCTGTCGGGTCGATACGATGTCGAGGCCGGCCTTTGGACGTTCCCCATTCCGGCACAGCACCGTCCATGCCTGGCCCCGTACCCGGTCAACGAGCTCGCCGGGGGCGCCGCGAAACAACACCGCTCCCTGCCAGAGCACCGCCAGGTCGGTGCAACTCTGGCTGACATCCTCGACGATGTGCGTCGAGAGGATCACGGCGCACTTGAGCGCCACCTCGGCCAGCAATGTCCGAAACCGGACCCGCTCCTCGGGGTCGAGCCCGGCCGTTGGCTCATCGACGATCAGCAGTCTCGGCTCACCCAGCAGCGCCTGGGAAATCCCCACGCGCTGTCTCATCCCACCGGAGTACGTCCCGAGCCGGCGGTCGGCAACGTCCGCTATGCCCACCGTATCCAGCGCCTGGTCGATCTGCCGCTCGCGTACCGTCCTGCTCGTGACCCCCTTGAGAATCGCGATGTAATCCAGGAACTCGCGCGCGCTGAGGTCGGGATAGACGCCCAACTCCTGCGGCAAGTAACCCAACAGGGCTTTGACCGCCCGCTTGCCCCGCGCGGCAGTCACATCGTGCCCGAACACAGAAACCTCGCCGCCGGTCGGTTCGAGCAGCCCGGCCAAAATGCGCATAAACGTGGTCTTTCCCGCCCCGTTGACGCCCAGCAGTCCGAACATGCCGGTCCCGGGTATCTCGAGGTTTAGGCGGCGCAACGCCTGGACGCTGCCCTTGTAGATCTTCTCCAGATTTCGAACGGCAATCATGATGAATCCTCCTGCTCACGTCCATCCTGTTCACGCTGCATCGCCTGCGCTGTGATGATCCATACAGCGGCCATGGTGAGCGCTACCGCGGCGATTCGAAGCAACGTGCTCAGAGAGACGATGTCTGGGAAAGCTGGCACTGCGGCCAGCACGGACGGATCGACAATCTGCTCCGGCTTGAGCCCCATCTGGAAAAGCGCGGCGAACAAGAAGCCATTTGTCGGCAGGACAAAGTAGGCCGCCACGCTGGCTGCGACCGCCGCCAGGCTCATCAGGAGGGCGCTGCGGCGATGCAGCCTCCGGGCCGGAAGCATCACGGCCATCTGCGAGGAAAACAGCGCCAGGGGAACCACGCCGGTGATCCAGAACGCCGCCAGCGTCCCGACGTGGTATGGTCCGTTCTGCACCCAGGCCAGCGCACCGCTCAGCAGCGCAGAGAGCACCAGGCTGCCCACGGTGACAGGCCAGACGCTGAGCAGCTTGCCCGCCAGATAGACGTTCGGCGTGATCGGCAGGGTGTCGATGATCTCGCGGACGTGGTACTGCCGGTCAAGCGGGATCAGTTCGGCGAGCACGAGCGGCAATAACAGGATCACCATCACCAGTGTGGTCACGTTGGCGACGATGGCCGCGTCCGTCCTCAGCAGGAGCACAGCCTCCGGCCACATTGTGAGGCTGGCGATGGTCTGCTCGTCGCTCAGCGTGCCGAACAGATAGCCGATCAAATACAGCATCTGGGGAAACAGGATAGTGGACAACAGAACAGCGCGCAACGTTCCACGCCGCCAGCTCATCACCAACTCGTAGCGCACCATCGCCATCAGTTGGGCCAGCCCGGTGTGCGCGGCCAGTCTTCTCTCGGCGGGCACGAGTATCGCCAGCCTGCGCCTGGGCGTGCGCCTGGGAGGGGCTGGACGGGAACGCCCCAGCAACACGCGCTCGGTATCCGCGAGCAGACCCGCCGCCCGTGCCATCAGGCCGAGCCCCAGCCCGCCGACGATCACGCGGTTGAGGAGAAAATCGGGGATGGTGAGGCTATCGGGCCGCAGAAACGGGTGTGCCGTCCAGACCAGAGGCTGGATCAAATCAAACGGGCGCGGCCAGACCAGCGAGAAGCCGAGCGGAACCGCCGGGAGCAGCGCCTCGTCGAACCGGTCGCTGCCCACGACGCCAAAGACGAACCACGCCAGCAGTGCGATCAGGACACCCACCGTCGCCCGCCGCGTGCGCACGCTGACGAACGCCGCCAGCCCGCTCAAGAATAACACACTCGCGAGCCAGCCCAGGAAGATCAGGGCGGGTGGGACGTGTTGTTCGCCCAGCGCCCGCGCACCGACGGCGATGGCGGCGATCGCTACCAGCGCATGGCCGGCCAGGGCAATCGCCACGCGCTCGATGGCCACCCAGTGGAAGCGGCGCGGGCAAGCCAAGACCATCTCCAGCCCTGGTTCGTCGCCGGGTGCGACCAGCGACGGAACCTGGAGCGCCATCACGATAGGCCCGACGATGACGATGGCCTGGGCCAGGCTGCGTTCGTAAAAGTACGTCAAGTCTATCGCGGGCATCAGGAGATACAGCGCACCCGAGAGCGCCGCGCCCGCCACGACAGGCCGCCATCCGACACTCCGCAGGGCCACGCGCCACGTGACCTGGCCGCGAGCCGCCAGCAACCCCAGCCCGATCCCGGCGTACAGCAGGATGGAAGAACCCACGATGCCTGCCACCGCAGCCACGACACGCGCGACGGAACGCGTCAGCGTGACGGTCACAAAGAAATGGGGACGGTGCATATTGGCGACGCAGCCTGCGTCAGGCGTGGTGGTCGGATCATCCAGAAAGCGTCCCATGACATCCAGCGGGCACTCGCCGGCGAGCACTACCGAGTGCCCAGCCCCGGGAAACTCGACCACCGTGCTGTTTGCCAGCGTCTCGGCGGCCCGCCGGGCATCGGCCGGGGACCTGGCCGCGTCGTACTCGCCGGCAAGGACCAGCACCGGGAGGGAGCTGCTGACAGGCGCATCCTCCACGGGATCCGCCGGGCCGATACCCCACGCCCGGCAGGCCGCAACCAACAGCTCGTCGAGGGCAGCCATCAAGTTCACGTCGGGCGGGTAGGCGGCAAGCATCCTGGCCATTTCCGCCGGCGTCACGAACGGGGCCTCCTCGTTGCACAGCACAGCCATCTGCAGTCCTATGAGGGCCGGCAACTCTGGATCGGATTCCTGAGACTCCCACGCAGACTCCATACTGGCGATGACTGGCTCATAGTTCCCGGCCTGCACGTCGTGGATCAACCCGGGTGCGCCGGAGGTCTGCGGCATGGCGATTGAATCAAGGACAGCGCCGTTGAACGCCAAGCCGTCCAGCACCTCGGTGCTGGACTCGCCTGTCGTGGGGTTGATGACTTCGAGGGGAACGGGGTTGGCAGCCAGGTGATCGACGACATCGGCATAAACCAGTTCAAGGTCAGGATACACGGTCCGGCAGACGAAATCGGCCTGGCACGCCGCGAACATCGCCTGGAGCGCAGCATTGGCGGCCGCCGCATCTTCCAGGAATAGGTCGGCCTCGACGGGCGTCAGCGCGTCAAGCACGACGCTCCGCACCCCCTGCGGGTGATCCCGCATGACTGTCAGGGCCACGCGCGAGCCATAGGATACGCCATAGAGATTCCATTCCTCGTAACCGAGTGCCTGGCGCAGTACGGCGATATCGGCGCCATTCTGGGCGCTGGTGTAGGCCCCCAGGTCAATCCCCAGACCTGCGAGCCGGTCACGGCAGGCCATGATCGGCTCGACGAGCTCAAGTCCTTCCAGGGGATCCGTCATCCGGGGATCGATCTCCGGGCATTCCAGCGCCGGTTCGGAGTAACCTGTGCCGCGCTGGTCAAAAAAGATCACGTCGCGCCTCGCCAGCAACGGATTGATGGCCCCAAGCCAGAACGACATACTGTCCAGCGTCCTGCCGCCTGGCCCACCGTCGATGAACAGCACTGGGTCGGCGGCAGGATCGCCGCTCACGCTATGGACGATGGCAACGGCCAGTTGGATCGACGGGCTGCCAGGCCGGGTATGGTCTTCCGGCACGGTTACCATGCCACATTCAACTGTGTACCCGGCGAGAGGTTTCGGGCATTCAACCGGCACAAAGCCCGGGCGATCCTCACCAGGTGCGCTGGTCTGCGCTTGCGCCAGGTTGGATCTCGTCCCGAGTACAAGTAGGAGGAGAATGATGCCAAGACATCGGATTTTTGGATTCATAGCTTGCCTCGTGTACAATTTCAGTGTACGTGTACACCTCCATTGTACGTGAGGGAGGTCGCATTGTCATCACTGGCGTGGGGGGAATGATGCTCCCTCGTTTGGGGGAAACTGGGAATGCAGGTGATGGAGATCATTTGCCCTGTTTGCACTGTTGTGCTAAAATCCATATGCAAGAAACCTCGCAGCTTACGCAAGGCAAGATGCTGGTAGGAATTACCCGATGGACCAAGACGAAACCAAGACCGGCCACCGAGCCCGATTGCGGGGTTGCTTCCTGGCAGACCCGGCCGCATTATCAGAGGCCGAGTTGCTCGAACTGCTGCTCACCTACGCCATCCCCCGCCAGGACGTGGCCCCCCTGGCGCTCAACCTCGTGGCCCGGTTTGGCGGCCTAGACGCGGTGCTGGCAGCCTCAGTGGATGACCTGGTCAGCGTGCCGGGCATCGGACGGCACAGCGCTGCCTTGATCAGGCTCGCTGGCCGGTTGGCCCGCCTCGCGTCGAGCGCGCAGCTCCGCGGGCAGCCAGAACCTGAGCTGGCCGAGCAGGTCCCCCTTCTCGACATCGAACCGACCCTCGGCCCGCTCTTTGATCGCCAGCCAGAGCCTGCCAGGCCGGCGATGCGCACCTATGCCAACGACGAGATCGCCAATGCGCTGACCTTTATCCCCCTGGCAGCGCAATTCGAGACGTTTGGAGATTTTCGCCGTCATTTACAGGACAACCTGCCCTACAACTCTGCCTCCACGCGCCAGCGTCGCGCCGGCCACATCGTGGAGCGCTTTTTCCCCGAGGGGCGGCTGGACGTACCCCTGGCCTATTATGCATCCCATTGCACGTCTCAGGCGGATCTGAAACCAGCGATCTTTTACCACGCCTTGAAGGCTGAGCCGATCGCGACCAGAGTCGCCGAGGAACTAGTCTGGCCCGCGCTACCGACGGGACGCGTTGGGCGCGAGGACGTACGTGAATTCGTCCTCCGCTGCCTGCCCGATATTAGCCTGGCATCGCAAAACAAGGTGCTGCGCGCGCTGTTCAACACGTACGCTCTGCTGTCCGTGGCCACGGAAGATGATACGGCGCTGCGTTTCCAGGTGCACGCGGGCACGCTGCCGGGATTCCTCTACGTGCTGACGGCCGAGTTGCCCGAACCCGGGATGTATGCGTTCGAATCGCTGGAGCAAGGGCCGATGCGCCGCTGGGTGCTGTGGGACCGGGAGTGGATGCGGCTCCAGCTCTACAACCTGCGTGATCTGGGCCTGGCCTCCAAGATCAGCGAGATCGACACCTTGCGCCAGTTCACCCTTCCACATGATCAGATGACGACGCTGCGTCGGTATTTCGAACACCCGCAGCGGGACACGATGGCGTTGCGCGAGCAGCTAGAAACCGGGTTTCCGGGTAGGCGAAGCGACGAAAACCCTGCATCTTGAACGTACCAGGGACAGACAATGAGACTCACGGGGCCCCTGATCATCAGCGAACTGCGAGACAAGCTCCGCTTTGAGGTTGGACGGCATCTGTACGGCGTGCTGGGCACGTACGAACGGCTGGCCCGCTTCGAGCGCGAGGACCTGGGCCAAGCGCGCGACCCCGAAGGACGTTCCTTTCCCGCAGCGCTAAATCTGAACGCCGCACTGTTGGCCCACATCGGGGATGACGACCTGCGCCAGATGGTGAAAGACGAGGCGCGCCGCCCCCAGACCGTGCGGTATCACCTGAACCGGGAGTTGGACAGCTTGCTGGGCGAGCTGCTGCAGCGGTCCCATTTCCTCATCGTCAAGCAAGTCGAGCTCCTGTTTGCCCACAATCTCGATTGGAGCGTTTTCCGCACCCGCGCCTCGAATCGGAATCACGTCCTCTTGCTGTTGCCGGGCGAGAAGCGAGGCGATCAGATTGCGCTCTTTCAAGAGGCAACCCCGCGTTTTCACCGCGTACTTCCGGCCAACCTGCTGGCCGACAACCACCTGTGGGAGCTGGACGATGGCTAGATCCGCTGGCATGCAGTTTTTTCAACGCAAGTCCCTGGACGAGATCACAGCGGTCCCGGACGAGATCATCAGCGTCTATGTGGTCGAGAACCACATCTGGGCCGATGGCGGCTCCGACGAGGCTCGGGCAGCTCGCCTGGCGGAGACGAGAACCGTCGTAGAGTTCCTCGTCGATCCCGTCCGGTCGTTCTTGAACGACGTCTTTCGCCAGATGTCGGGGCCGTACCGTCCCCAGCGCAAAGACAATCCCATCGGCCAGGGGTACTGGATTCAGGCCGAGTTTGGCTCGGGAAAATCGCACCTGCTCTCGTTCGTCGGCGCGCTGGCGCTGGGCGGCGAGAAAGAGTGGGAGATCGTGCGCGAGAAGGAGCGCAAGGCCGGGCTCGGCAGGCGCGAGAGCCTGTACCATTTCTTCGAGAACGGCCTGGCAAAAAAGTCCCGCGAGAGCAAGGGCATCTTTGTCGCCGTAAAGACGCTGGTGGGCGAGGGTGGCGGCGCCATTGGCGTGGGCGGGACCGGCAAGGCGCTCGCCGAGTACGTCCTCGACGCCGTGGCGGAGCAGTTCTACCTCGAGACCGGGCGCTCGTTGCCTCTCTATCCCACCGAGCTCCTGGCGGAGCGCTTTCTGGAGACGGATGATTTCGAGCGCTACCGGCGGGATCTGGCCAGGTATCTGCAGGCCCCCACCTTTTTCGACGAGGAGCAACGGGAGGACATTGCCGACTTTGTCGACGACCTGCAGAACAACCCCGATCCCGGGGTCCGGCGCGATTGTGGCCAGCGGCTGTGGGATTTCTACGAGCGCTACCTCAAGATCCGTCCCCAGATCCCCATGGAGGCGGAGGCGGTGCTCAAGCACATGGTCCATCGCTTGCTGGAGGAGGGATACGCGGGCCTGCTCCTGATCCTGGACGAGGTATCGTTGTTCATGAAGGGCCGCACCGATGCCCAGCGCGTCGAGGACGAGAAAACGCTGGTCGTCCTATCCAACCGGCTGGCCAAGGTGGAAAACCTGCCGGTCTGGACCGTCTGCGCGGCACAGCAGGCGATCGAGAGCAAGATGGCCGGCGTCAAGAACATCATCGCCCGCGAGCGGCTCGACCTGGTGCCGTTGCTGAACGACCAGGAATCCTACTATGACATCGCCCTCTCCCGCGTCCGCGAGATCACCGACCCGGCGGCGGTGGACCAGTATTACGAGGACTATAAGCGGAGTTTCAGTTGGCCTCAGGCGGTGGGCAAGGACCGCTTTGCTCACTTCTTTCCCTTCTACCCGCCCAGCGTGGATGTCATCCGCGCCGTTTCGTACAACCTCACGACCGTGCGCTCGGCGCTGTACTTCTTGCTCCAGACGCTCAAGACCCAGCGTAAGCGCGGGTCACGAGAGTTGATCACGCTGTGGGCCCTGTTCGATGACGTCGTCAAGTACGAGGAGGACCCTTCGGGCACGACCAAGAGCATCGCCAGCATCAAGACCCGGTGGCCGAGCGAGTGGAAGGCGTACGAGACAGCCCGGCACCAGTTGGGCACGCTGGTCAAGGGCCGCTTAAAGGTCTACCACGGCCGCTGCGAAAAGATCATCAAGACGCTCTTCCTGTACCGCGTGGCCAACCTGGCGCCCGCGGGCCTGAGCCACGAGGAGCTCATGAACAGCGTCATGGAGTGGCGGGACCAGGATAGCGGCCAGGAGGCCGACCTCCGGGACAACCTGGACCACTATGAGGTGCTCACGGACGAGATCGCCCTGGAGCTGGCCCAGGTGGTCAAGGTGGGACATGCCTTTCGCTTCAACCCCACGGGCAACGGTACGGACCCCAGGGAGCACTTTCAGAAGGCGCGTGCCGAGGTCGAGCAGAACGAACTGCTGCGCCGGCAGGCCTGGGAGGCGTTGCTGGCGCTGGATGGCTGGGAGATCACGACCCGACTGATGACGCTGAACCTGGCCCAGCGTATCCGCTCCATCTTTCGCGATAGCGCCCCGGCCAGCCAGCACGACCTCACCGTCCAGTGGCACGGCCGCGAGGTCACCGGTCGCGTCTATATGCGCGACCTGTTGGACATCGCCGGACGAGGGGCGCTGCTGCCCTCGGTCAACAGTTCCGAAACGGGCCTGGATTACGCCGTTTTCATCAGTTCCACGCCGCTGGCGCACGAACTGGATCGGCTGGTCGCCGGCAAGAAGGACCCCCGGGTGCTCTTCTGGACCCCCGACGAACTGACGCCCACCGAGCGCTCACTGCTGGTGGACTTTGGGGCGTACCGCGAGCTGGTGCGCGAGTTCGCGGGGCGCGATACCGAGGAGGCCCGGCAGGTTCTCGACTGGGTGCAGAGCCGCCTGCGCGAACAGATGGGCACCATCTACCGCATCGTGCCCGATAGCTACGCCCGTGGCCGTATCGCGGCCCTGGACCATTCGCAGTTGGATTTCTCGGTCGAGGGAGAGCTGTCCGCGATCCTCACGCCCCTGGTGGGCCAGGTGCTGGAGACGGTCTATGTGAGCCGGGAGCTCGAGTTTGACGCGCCTGCCCCTTTCAACGACGTCAACGCCGTCAACGTCATCAACGGCATCGTCAGGGCAGGCGAGATCCCCCGCGGCGCCAGGCCGACCAAGGAGGTCTCGGCGGCGCAGAACTATGGCTTTGCGCTGCAGATCATGCGCCGCCCCGACAACCGGCGGCTGGACTTGAGCGAGTGCCGCTACACCCACGACATGCTGGAGTGGATCGAGGACAAGCTGGGCGCTTCCGGCGAATCCATACCCGTGATGTCCCTCTACAAGAACTTTATGGGGCGCGGCGGGCCCGGGGGGTTGAACTATGGCCTGAGCCGCCGCATGGTCCAGCTCTACCTGCTGTGCCTGGTGCGCGAGGGCAAGCTGCGCGTCTCCCTCTCCGGGCGCAACCTGCCGGTCGAGGCGATCGACTATAGCAACCTGGCGGACGTCAGCTTCCGGGCCGCCGTGCTGGAGAGTTTCGACCGGGTTCAGCGGCTCCAGCCGCCCGAGGGCTGGGAGGTGCTCGCCCCCTTTGCCGCCGTGTTGCTCGACGATCAGAACCTGCGCGAGTCCCGGCGCGACGCCGAGATCCAGGCCGGCGTGCGCCGCCTGCTCGCGTTCAAGCAGGATGCGTTGCCGGACTGTTCCGAGCTCTGCGCCGGAATGCAAGATCTGTTCGCAGAGCTGGAGGTTGCCAATCCACTCGCGGAGCGGTTGGCGGAGTGGGAAACCTTCCTGGCGAGCCCCGTCGGCCAGGGTAACCCAATCCCGTTCCTCCTCCACGCGCTGGACGAATCGTTTGGCTACCGCGCCTATCGCGACGACAAGGCGCGCCCTCAGGACGTGGACGACCTGGCGACCCGCCGCGCCGAGGTGCAGCAGGCCCGGGATTTCTTCCGCCATCGCGACCGTCTCCGCGCTGCGGCCCGCTACCTCAGGTGGGCGCAGGCCCACGCTGGTGATCTGGCCGGGCTGACCGCTGGCGACCTGGTCCTGACCGACGCCGTGGCCACGTTTCAAGACCGGCGCTCGTCGCTGGATGACGTGGGCAGACTCGTTGCCAGCGAGTCGCACCTGATCTCCGAGTTGCTGGAGCCGGTGGAGGCCGCGATCCAGAGCTATGGCGTGCGCTATCTCCAGCTTTTCGACCGGGTCGCCGCGCACACCGAGCAGGCGCGCCAGCAGATGGCCGCACTGCCACAGCAGCCTGCCTTTCGAGCCCTCGAGCGCCTGGCCCAGGTGCCCCAACTGGGCGCCGACCTACGCCCCGCTCTGGAGCGCGCGTTCCAGGAGGCGCTGGAGGGACCGCCGGAGCTGTTCCCGGCAGACCTGACCCGCGCAGCCGTCGAGCGCGACCTGCGCGCCTGGCCCCAGCCACCCGGCTGCCCACTGACGCTCCAGGACGCAGAGGAGTGGATGCATGGTGCCGACGCAGCCCTGGCCGGCTGCGAGCAGGCCCTGCGCGGGGCGCTGCTCGAAAAGGCCCGCCTCCTGCACAGCGACACACTCCGCGAGCGCCTGGCCCAGGGGCAAGACCATCCCTTCATCGCTGGCCTGCTCGCCGCCCAAACCGCCGAGGAGGTCGCGGACTATCTCGCAAGAAACCGGGTTTTTTCCGAAAAACCCGGTTTCTCGGAACCCGGTTTCTCGGACTCAGACCCCGACCCCATCGCCCTCCTCACCCGCTACCTCAAGAAACTCCGGGTCCGCCGCGTGCGCCTGGCCGACTTTGCGCCCAGCAAGCGCACGCTGGAGCGCGCCGACGTCGACGCCGTCATCGCCGAGTTTTGCGCCTTCCTGCTGGAGGCGCTGGAGGGCGGGGATGAGGACGAGGATGAACTGCCCGTGATCGAGTTGGATTTATCAAATCGGGTAGGAGGGGGCCTCACGGCCCCCGTCCTCCCACACCACCAGGCATACGGGTCCGTACCTGGCGGTTTCTTCTACGGTTGTAACCTCACGTACCTCTGGAAAAGGCTGACGAGTC
>Ga0180431_10003648_pt1 | contig 19704 bp, 38 predicted proteins | sample SS_ome_11_FD_132459 | JGI IMG/M metagenome (GOLD analysis project Ga0180431, IMG submission 132459) | Hypersaline lake sediment archaeal communities from the Salton Sea, California, USA - SS_1_MS_1 metaG | ecosystem: Environmental > Aquatic > Non-marine Saline and Alkaline > Hypersaline >... | reverse complement strand
TTTAGTATGTTCATCAACAATCTCATCCGCTACTGGTAGTTGCCCGCTATCGGGCAACATAGCTTCGTATGCTGCCCGTTTTGCAATTGTCTCATTAGCAGCACCACGCACTATCACTATAGCATATTCATCACCAGCCACTACGACAGCAATATCGCTAGCCATTTTTCCATCTCTCCTGGGTTGCGGTGCCGGTCGTCAGCCCCGCTCCCCCTGGTGTGGCACCTGGAGAAGTGCCGTGAATCACCAGCCATTCGAACAGCATTACATACTCGTTGCCCGGCGGGAAACGGGAACATTCCTAATCTTTAGGAGCAAATCCATTCTGACAACTCAAACTAGGCTTAGCACACAACTCATCAGGATCATGAACCACCTTAGGTCCATGGGCATCAACGCACTTAACACAGTGCTGAGTATCAGGAAGATATTCCAAGCGAGCAGCAGCAATTGGCTCACCACACACACAACAGTCACGTTTCATTGCTCCACCTTATCCCAGTACAGCCAGAATCGGGTTTTCCAAAATCATCAAGTGGCTCGTAACCCTGGCCACCTACTAAATACCCTTCATAATAGATGATATCATCAGAATCAAACAATTCGAATTTGCGACGATCAACGTGGTTGATTACTTTCTCATACCCTCTCACCGGTTGATCATCCCAGAAACTGGATTGTCGTGGGCCTATTACACCGACACGACACATTGTTGTTGGGTCTTGCTCATGTAGTAGATCTCGGGTGATAGCCCAGGCGTAACTGTTCATTGTGATGCCTCAAGTAAGTGGTGTAATTCTGATAGTGTGTGGCGGAGTACTTTCATTTCGGTGGTTGTCATTGATTGATTGTTGATTATTTTGTGTGTGAGGTATTGGATTTGGTCGAGTAGTTCTGCGGATAGTTGGTGCGTTTGTGGTTGGGTTAGTTGGATTGTTGGCATGATGGTTTTTCGAGGATGGTGTCGAGGTAGATTTCTGCTCGGTTGTTGATTACGTAGCCGTATTCGGCTGTGGGGGTGTAACCCCGAAGTGGATTTTGTCGTTGCTGATTGCTTCGAGTCCGATACCGAATCCGAATAGCATGATGATCATTTTTCACTCCTTTGATGTATGTGCCCATTTCCTCCATGGAAATGGGGGGTAGGGTGGTTTGTTAGGCCTTATTGGGTTACATTGCATTTTAATAACCCTCACCGCCACCCTACCCCCGGTAATCAAAATCCAGGCTCTGCCCCTGGGGGCTGCCTCCCCCCGGTGTGGCACCGGGGGGAGGAGCGTGAATCGGGGAGAGATGCCACGTTCCCTCACCCGACTACAGCCATTATTCGTAGTGCCTGCAACCTTTGCTTGCATTCTCGCCGGGAGTTTCCTCGACCGCCACGAAGTAGTTGATTTCACCATCCACTTCGGGCAGGTAGTCGCTATCGAGTCCTCTTGCTTCGAGCCACTCACACTGAGCGAGGCAAGCCTGTCCGAAATCTTTTCGTGCTTCGTCGCTCAGTTCATGAGCATATTCCTCGACCTTGAGTTTGACCGCCTCGGCCTCGACTTCGTTGCTACAGTGGTGATACGCCACAAGCACCGTATCGCTGCCCCACCATCCGCCCTCTTCCGGGCCACCGTAGAAGGGGACGTTCTTATACAAACTGATGTAGCTGCCGATCGCAGGCTTGGAATCCTGGCAGATGTTGAAAAAGGCTTCTTTGATCATGATAGTCTCTCCAATGGGCGTCGCTAGGCATGGTTGCCCGTTATAGCATGGGCAAGGCTAGTTGTTGTCAAGAGTATGCTCTGTTAGCAGTTTTCTCAGTCCCATCATCATTTACCACGATAACATCAAGATGCTCTAGTGAACCATCTAGTGCTGTTTTCTGTGCCTCAACACAGTCTTCCAGCATATAGTTATCTTGGTCATCTTGGGAAAGTTTCAACCATTCAGTACCAGTGATAGAGCCGCCAGTTGACATCAAACCATACTGTTCAGGTCCAATATATTGAAACTTAACCTTATCACTATCACACTTAACCCAACCACTAAACTCAACAATAATCTTAGCCATGATTCTTGATAACCTTTCCATCTTCCACAGGGTGGCTTACTGTAGTAACAACTGTTTCGTCCACACTATAAACATTCCAAGATTCTACACCTGATATGTTGCGATTCCTCAGATTGGGCAGTAATACTTCAACTAAATTTACTGCCTCCTGTGCGCTTGCACAATCCATGACGAACTCAACCCTGACTACTTGCATGACAAACCTTCTTATCTAAGAAAAATATTTTATTGAAAACAGGAAGATACCAAGAAAAAAGCAGCAAAGGGGTCGGAGAGAGTGACCCCCCTTGCTGCGGCACCAATCAGTGCGACCAACCAACGGCTAATTCCTCGTCAGGGCTGTGAATCACGCAGAATCTCGAAGGAGCAGCCGTCTCATATCTGCGATCCATTGTGGATCACGCCGTACCGTCTCGCATTTCCACCCGGCCCAGAAGGTTCTCCGCGAATCTTCCGCAGTACCCACCAACACTGTTAGGATGGTACCCGCAGCGTCCTCGGACACGCCGTACCGTCCAGCTAGCATGCCAAAGGTGGCCCAGCTCTGTTTTTTCAGAGCCTGCTGTGCGTCCCTCCGACCCTCCCAGAATGAGTCAAAGTGGTCGCTCTCTGTCAGACTTTCTGACAGTCGTCGCGCATCGCCAGGGTGCGCATTGGCAGCACTGCGGGCTCCCATAGCCCAAGAAATAGGATCAATTATCGGTTGCAAGTTACACCTATTGTCGGTTAATGAATTGCTCTAGTCTTACTGCTCCCGGCGGGGCTGCCTCCCCCCGGTGTGGCACCGGGGGGAGAGCCGTGAATCGCGGTATGTTACTCTTTCATAGAGATACTCGGCACAGACCATCCACCGCTCGGCATATTCCGGATAGCGTCATGATAGACTTCCTCGATCGGCGACATTGGCCGGTATGCGAAGACATCCCCGTCAAATAGCACACAAGACAGGGTTTTATTTTTCTTACGACGCTCGACCACCGTACCGACTTCACGAGCTTTGATGATCAAGTCAACCAAGGGGCTTGACTCACAAACGGGGTAACGTTCGTGTCTACCGTTTGGTCTAATGACGTCGATCTCAGATGATCGATCCAACGGACCGTGAAAAACCTTCACTCCTAAGGTGGAGTAATGGATGTGGGTGCCATCGTCCAGGATGTACAGGCCTGAGGTGGAGTAATGGATGTGGGTGCCATCGTCCAGGATGTACAGGCCTGAGCGCATGTCGCTGTGGCCACGTTGTTCTACGATTCGCATTTCGTCTCTCCTGGGGCTGCGGGGCCGGTTGTCGGCCCCGCTCCCCCCGGTGTGGCAGCACCACAAACCCAGTGAATACCCCCCACTAACTAACCATCAAATCGCGAATAGCTAACTCCTTATCCTTCAACTCAACATCCCAATCACAATCAAACACAACAGGCCTCCCAACCGGCCTACCAGCATGAGCCCTCGGATTCTTAGAACAACAATCAGACTCACTATAATGAAAAATAGGCCTCACACCACGCCAAGAATCAGCACAACCAACCATCGCCTCCAGCTCACCAATCGAAGGATTACAACTATGATGCAAATTATCAAAAGTAATAGGCAAACAACCCCCAAAATGCCTCAAAAGCAACTCAACAGACCAAATCCCACTATCCTCATTCTCAACCACCAACCTACTACGCACACTATCATCACAACGACCAAGATTACTCATAAAAAGAGAAGCAATAGCAGCAGGATCACCCTTAGACCTATTCACATGAATATTAATAGGATTAATATAAGAACGCTCACAACCCAACTGATCAAGCAACCAGCCGTGCAAATTCAACTCACGAATCGACTTATCAACCGCCTGCTGATTATCACTAGCCAACACATTGAACTGATCAGGATGGGTACTAAGTCTTACTCCCCATCTGCTATTATCTTCACGAATCTGCTCAAAAACTGATTCTATCTGGCCCCAAGCTGGCGTCTGCTCAATAGTATAACTAAACTCTGGGTGTGTCGCACATGGGAACAGACTACTCGACACTCGATATCCCCAGCCGTTTTCATGACAATGTTGTATTATTCGGTGTGTGGTTTTGACGTTATTAAGCCATCGTTGACTTAATGTGTTGATGTCATGGTTGGTTTGAACGTATCTGGTCCAGGTCATAGCCTGGATTTTGTGTTGTGGTTTTAGCTCGTTGGCTATGCAGCATAGATTATACACGCATTTCCTCCTTGGGAACGGCCTTGGGTGGGGGAACGGCGGTGGTCACCGTTCCCCCACCCGACTATAGCCAATGGATTCAAGGGCATTGGTGCTACCCTCGGCGGGCTGCCTCCCCCCGGTGTGGCACGGGTATAGGTATGGGTGAATACCTGGTATATAAAAAAGGACCCGGCAAATGGAGGTTTGCCGGGTCCCGAGCGGCCTGTTAGAGGGTGGGCTACAGGCGCTCTTAGTGGAGGCGGCGGGAGTCGAACCCGCGTCCAGTGAAGGCTTCCACAAAATCTTCTACACGCTTAGCTAGTTGTCTCGCCTACTAGCAAGCCAGCCTGATGAGGAGCAGGCGTCCGGTGGATTACCACCATTTTTTCTCTGTCTTGCCAGAGTGTCAACCGCTAACAATGGAACACCAACTTGCGGTGCTGGAAGTGTTCCACCCGATCACTGCTTAGGCAGCGAGAGCGGGAGCAACTGCATTGTTGCCAACTAACTGTTTGGACGATTTTTTGCGTGGCCTTTCGCCCAACCACGGCGTGCCAATTAAGCTTGTTCCATCCTGTCGATACCTTTACGCCCCCAATGTTGATTTAGATGCTGCCCTCGGCGGGCTGCCTCCCCCCGGTGTGACACCGGGGGGAGGAGCGTGAATCCCAGCCTACGAATAGTAATCCACAGGTCGCTGCTCTAATATCTTTTCTCAAGCTCATACATCATCTGCTGGGCATCCCCCACAGGATCTGTAGTATTGGGAATAGAAAAAAGCATTAATCTTTGTCCAGACGTTCCTTCGTAGACTTCTACTCGGACTGAAGCACCCGGCTCGACATTATGAGTTATGACCGCAGCCTCAACTGCTTCTACGGCTGTCTCTCGTTCAGGACCAGGCAACCCATTGATCGTAGCGTGAAAAGTGTTGGAATAATCATCAGCCGGAACATCCGGGTCTTCAGTAATCAAATTTGCGATATCCTTTGGATCAACCATTTCAAATCTCCTGGGAGTTATCCGGGCCTCTATCCCGGTGTGGCACGGGATAACCACCCGTGAATACCATATATTTGAAACAATAGCCGGAGCGGGACTCGAACCCGCACGACCTTGCGGTCAACGGATTTTAAGTCCGTTGCGTCTGCCATTCCGCCACCCGGCCAATAAAATAGGACCCCCCGGACTCGAACCGGGAACCTGCACATTATGAGTGTGATGCTCTGACCGATTGAGCTAGGGTCCCCCAATATCACCAACTACGCTCATAAGTCACAGAACAACCAGACCTAGAACGCTCAAACCTATCAAAATCAAACTGATCCACCCGACTAACAACCACGACCTTCTGCTTAACACCACCATCCGACTGACAACCAACCAACAAAACCAACAACAAACAAAACCAACGCATAACTAGCCCCTCCCTGGACCAAGTTTCAAATACATCAATCACAAATCATAACCAAAATCATCATCGTCATCATAACCATCATCCCCAACATAATCATCATACTGCTCATCAGCACCGCCCTTATAACGCAACTTCTCGCTATAAACCTCGCGAGCAATCTTAGCATTAGCCGCAATCATCGGAGCAAGATCCAACAACTCCCTACTAGCCATATCTTCCTCAATGGTAGGAGCAACATCACGGAACAGCAAACTGTCGCTGACTCGCATCATCACCTCGGGCAACAACCATGAGCACAAAACCCACGATAATTACACACCAAGACCATCACAAAGGAATCACCACCTCAGTATCCAACTCACGCACCGAAAGCGACTCAAGCGACTCCTTCACAACCACCGGATCAACCTCACTAACAGCCGCACCCATCATCTGCTCAAGACCCATGATGAGCACAGTAAAACGGGAAGCCATACCATCAACAATAAAAGGAACTCTCACCTGGGTCGCCGGATAACAACCCTGCTTATCAGCAACCTCATAAACATAAACAAGCATAATTACCTCCTGTAACTCAAGCCCCGGACCCCACCAGCCCGGCCTGCCCCAGTGTGACACCAGAGCAAGCCGGGTGAATCCACACGCATTTTCTACCTGGAAATGCATCACACCTGCTCAACAGCATCCAACCGCTTCTGCTCAATCTGATCCTCAGTCAAACCATCAAACATAATATCCCGCAACTGGATATCACTCAGGCCCGACTTCTCAACCATATCAGCCACATCATAAATCAACATCGCATCACCCAAATCAGCAATGTGCTTATGAATATCACGAGTCTCAATAGCCCACTGAAGGCACCGGACTCTTTCCTCGGCCTTCCGACAGCGATCATACACCTGCTTGAGCAAACTACGAGCCAACTCAAAATTAGCGGTCATCCTACCACTAACATAAGGATACATAACCGACCGATCACCCTCCTCAGCAGCCTGCCGCTGGCACTGATCCCTCACCTGATCAGGATCAATCGCCATTACCTGCTCAATCTGCTCCTTAAAAATATCCGACTCGTACATTGAACAACTCCCAGTAGCGTATCGAACCCCTGTATACCCCTGTGGCACCACCCAACCACCGGTGAATACACTACCCAGCACAAGGCCTAAAACTAGCCAAAATCTCACCAATCTCAGCCAAACCAAACGGTTCACCAAAAGGCTTACCAAAAACAGCACAATTATCCACACCAACATCCAAAGTCTTACAATTGCTAAGCCGATCAGCCTGCTCCAACTGGCCATGAACATGACCATAAAGCATCCAACTACCATGCTGCCTACTAGGCCAAGACCTATGAGGATAATGGCTCAAAAACACCTTCTGACCAAAATTAGAGATCTCACGAACATTCTCAACCGAAGTAAAACTACCAAACCGACCACGCTTGTCATGGTTGCCAAGAATAATGTGAACAACCCGTGCTTTGATTAAGGATCGGTACTCATCCGGCTGCTTACCCCTAAAAGCAAAATCACCAAGAATAAACAACTGATCCCGCTGACCAACCACCCGGTTAATATTATCGATAATCACCCGATCCATATCATCGACATTATCAAAAGGACGATTACAATGTTTGATAATATTCTTATGACCCAGGTGGAGGTCAGCGGTAAAAAACATCATCAAAAAGCTTCCTCACCAGGACCACGCAGATCATCGAAATCAAGAATCCGCTTAACCGGCTCGCCCTCAGCCATCTTGTGGTGCACGATCTCCCGGCAAGCATCCTCGCGGGTCATAGCATCAACACCTACCCGATACATCTTATTGTCGTGCATAACAGCCACCAACAGCCAATTCTTCTTCACCTGCTCAACCCTCTTAGGATGATCATCCTTGAACAGCGGCCAATCGTGCTCAGCGTGCTCATTGCGATCATAATCAAACGACTCATTGCCCATAATATTCTCCTATGTGCATTTCCTACTTGGAAACGGTAAGACCAGCGATATAACTATAAACCTCGCGATGCCAAACATCCGACATACCATAGAACCAATCGTCAAAATGATCAGCCGCATCAGTGGCTACATCAAGATCATCGGGATTCATCTGATAGCTGTATGCCAGCTCACCATCAACCATCCAATCGGACAAGTACTTGGACAACTTGTCCCAAACCCTCTGGCTAGCAGCACCAACCCTAGGCATCAATTCAGCCAGGATATTAACGCTATCGTGAGCATAGCCATTATCGATCCACTGCCGAACACCACCATTCTCAATCTGCTGATTCAGCTTGCCCAACACCAGAGCCTCACGCTCAGCTGTAGTACAACTAGCCAACAGGTCAGCAAACGACCACATCATCTGGCGAGCCTGATGCTGAGTGATCTCACCCCGATCCAGTTGCTGGCGGACATCACGATCGTGATCCTGCCAGCGGTCATAAGCAATATCCACAATCTGCTGCCATGGGCAATCCTTAGCGAGCAAAGCCATCAATAATCCTCCTGTGCTAGTGGTAATCATCCCTTGCTGCCCTCCTGTGGCACCGGGTGAAGTATAGTGAATACGATAGTCGGCCCACACCCGCCAGCACGACGGGTGTGGGCCAACAAAATCAGTTGAGCACCGGCTGACTGTATTCGCTACCAGTCAGACCACTCGACATCTTCGACTCAACCAGAAAATCAGCAAACTCACCAAACCGATCCTTAGTACCCTCCATGTCATACTCCTCGCTGATAGTAGTACCAACCAGAGCATTAAGCCGGCGAGCACCCTCAGGACGAGCATAATGCGTAGCAACCTCAGTAGTGAAATTGATCGCATCATACACAGTACACTTGACCGGCAGAGTCCGCTGACGCTTGACGCTCAACGCATCAAGATTAGCCAAACCGTAGGCCTCAGCCGGGTCACCAGTCATTGCATGGAAAGCCGTGATGATCGGCGAACCGGTACCACCGCTAGCGGTATTACCACGCTCACTAATAACACGCTCAACCATCGGCGAACTGCCATCACGAGACAGATGTCCGTCATGATGCAACTTGACCAGCAACTTGTACAACTGCTGACTCTCGTACATCGACAACCACGACGACCCAGCAGCCTCAAGCCGCTGACGAAGAGCAGCATAGCCCTCGTCATTATTGAAGCCATCAAGGGCTCGGATAATGGTATGACCCACATGATCCTCACCCTTGCCCAAAGCCAGAGTACTACGGAAAGCACGAGCCATACCAATCATCCCATTGCTGCACACCTGACGCAACAGCGAAAGGTACAGATTGGGGGTACCGTATCCATCGATGGGCGTCTGCATCACGAAGCGATTCTCATGGGCATCGCCCAGGATATCGAACGTGTTACCGGCCCGTGGAGAATGGGTACTCTCAACAATACCATTCGAGTAATTGATCGACTCGCCATTGTAGTTGGTGAGAATCTCCATCAGATCATCATGGCCAACAACCGGCTTGCCCGGATTCGACACCGCGAGCAACTTAGCGTCACCATCACCTGATCGCTCCACGCACAGCCGCATCTTGTCGGCACTCTCAACCTCGCTGATCCGCTGGAACGTCTCAGCATGATTGAAATACTTAAAAAAAGCCTTATTGAAGCCGTATCGAGCGTACAGACTGGTCCAGAAACGCTCGGTAGCCTGCATCGGCTCATCAGCCACGAGAATGTTCTCAACCACCGTCTTGCCCGTCTTGGCATCAACGCTGGTATTCACATGCAGATCGTTCAGACCGGTGAGCAGGTAATCAAACTTGAGATCAGTATTTGCAGCAACCATTATCAACTCCTGTGATCAAGAACCAGGGAGCCCAGCGGCCCCTCTACCATACTGTTGCGGTACCGTGGCCTGGGTGAATTCTTACTCCCCAGGATTATCCGCAACCAACTTATTAAATACGGAAATTTAACCAATGAGATACTATGGGGGAGTATACGAAAGCGGGCTGGGACTAGCCAAAGTCTGGCCGAACCCCAGCCCGCCTCACACAGGAAAACTACCTATTAAAACGAAGCCTAACCGGCTTTTTACGCACCTTAATGTATTCAGGCATATGTACTTCAACACTAGCAATAGCCTTACGTGCATTAAGATTAATATCATTCAAACGAGGATTCACCTTAAGTGACCGCCAATCATCACCAGCCCAAAGATACTGCTCATCAGGAATAGCGGTCCTAGGGAAAGGCCAACTAGTCACCTTACTCTGAACCACCTGCTTATGAGAAAACTCAGGATGCTGACGAAAAGCCCTACCAGCCATCTGCATAGTAGGACCACGCGAACTATCACGAATCCACGCAGTCTTCAATGAGGGACAATCAAAGCCCTCAGTGAGAACCATGCAATTAATCAGGCAATCTATCTCTCCACGCTCAAACATCTCAAGTTGACGATCAGTGGTCTTCTGCTGACCACCACGCACCACCTCGTGCCGAACACCACGCTTGTGGAAAATATCCGACAACTGATAGCACTCATCAAGATTCAGAAAGAAAAAGATCGACTTACCCCACCTATCTGGCTCAGCAGAATAATGATCCGCAACCGTCTTAGCATTCCACTCAGGGATAGTATAATGATGATAAGGGGCCAAATATCCATCCTGAATCAACTGATGAATACCACAATCCTTAATCACCTTCTCAAAACACAACTTCATCCGGTCGGTGCGGAATGGCGTGGCGGTCATGCCGAGCACCAGATCGGGCTTAATAGCATTGTGCAGATGTGACATACTCGAAGCCGCATCATGCTGTGCCTCATCGACGACCATCATGATACGCTTGCCATCACGACGATGCTTGAGGACATCAGGATCATTGTCGTACATTGATACCCAATGCACATTCTCAACATTGATCCCCTTACGCTCATTCTCACGCCTCGCCTGACCTAGCAGATTACGTCGCATGGCTACCCATGCGACGACAAGATCGGGATCCTGCTGCTGCATTACCTTGGCTGTGAGCAGAGCCATCACCGTCTTACCACTCCCGGTGGGTGACTCAATCATGGCACTGCTGATTTTGGGAATGTGCTCACCGGTGTGCTCGTGGCGGTATTCGCCAAGGTACATCTGGGTGATTTTAGACACGATCCGCTGCTGATATGGCCTCGGCTGCACAGCCGAGTTGTTGATAACTCGCTCTACTCGATCCATTGGGTTGCTCCTGTGTGTGTGATCTTCCCATGCTATGTGTGGCACGGGCTCAAGTATGGTGAATCAGCCAACTATCATCATCAACGTAAACCTCGATGGGCTGATCAGGTTCAGGCAGATCGTATAAGCGGTTGATCTCTAGGGCATACTCATCGCTACAATGAGCATGAAAACCGCCAATGACCATCCCCTCTAATACCTTGTCACAATATGGGCAGGTGGGGATTAGTTCTTCAATATGCACTTGCTTGTCGAAACTGGACATTTGTTGCTCCTGAGTAAGGTGGCCACTATTGTGTGGCACCCGGCCAAGCATGGTGAATATAGTATTTCAATAACCTCAGCCACCTTTCACCCGGCTTGTGCTTGCTTGGAATCATAGTATATTAAATGCCCTGTAACGCTGGGCCAGCGACTACAGCAGAACCATGAAGAAAATTTCTCTGCAGTTGCCAGTGATTTGCGTCTCTACTGGCGCAACGGCTGATATTGGCGAATGCAGCGCCAAATAGCACACAAGATAGGGAAATCTTATTATTCTTACGACGCTCGACCACTACAGATACGCCTGCCGAAATATCCATAGCAGGAACAGCTCGTAACAACAATAAGCACCACCACCTCAGCACAGGACTACAGCAAGCCCCAAATCACTCAATAACCCAACCCCTACCCCAACAACAAGGACAAGGATTAGGCTCCACTTGCCAAGAATCCGATTCCCCAGAACCCTTACATTCGACACACGCAAACTCACGCTTAAAAAGATCATCGATAGTAGACAACATATTATAAAGCCTACAAACAACCGGATCAGCATGAACCATCAATTGATCAACAGACATCACACACCCCTATTTTAGACACCCATGAATACACACATTTCCTGACTGGAAACGGTCAAGCAACCTCCTGATCAAAATCCCACAACTGATCGAGAAGAACCTCCTTCAACTGCTCATGCTCAGCACTCACAACATCCAAAAAATCAAGACACTTACGACAATTAACAACAGCAGCCGCAAGACACTCCTGATCACCATGAAAAGCAGCATAATCAACCTGTGATAAAGCACCCACCAACAAATTGTACTGATCATCAGTCAAATTAAGAACAGGCATAATAACTCCTAATTAACCTGAAAACTTGTATCACACCACTCAAACTCACCCACTACCCTGCCATCAACCTCTACCTGTGCCCGACCACTAAAACCACTGCGTGAAATAATATCACAATCGCCTACCTGATACCCCGCACGAGCAATAGCCTCACGAATATCATTGACAACATCATCATCCGTGGCCTGAGACAGCCAATGGCACTCAACAATCATGATAACACCTCAAACGTTAAGACCCACCAACTCAGCCAAAGAATACCTATCAAAATCGAAAGTACCATCAATAGCCAAAATGTTCTGCAAATTCTGCTTAGCAGCTGCAAAATTGTTCATAGCTACAGCCAACATCTCCAGAGCATCAGGATCATCAATAATCCTCTGACGCCTAGTATTACGCTCAACACGAGCATCAAAATAACTAGGATTATGCTCAATAATGTCATCAGTGACAATAGTCACATGACCACTATTCTGATGACTTACATAAAGATAGCCACCATTGCCAACACCATAATCACCCCAAATAATATGCACCAACCGATAAGGAGCCCTAGTCGTCTGCTTACGTAAAACAGGACGATCAACACCCCGCTCAATCATCTTATCAATAACACGCTTATCAAGCCGCTTACCCTCAAACTGCCTCAACACCTCGACAATCATGCGAGGAGTATCAGCATCCTCCATCCTCGACCGGATGTGCTCACGAATCTGATCAGCGGTAATTCTCATTTTATCGCTCCTGTGTAATAGATCCTGGTACCCTATTGTGGCACCACCACGAGTATAGTGAATACTATGCAAAGCACCAATTAAAACGCTTACGGTGCTTCATCACCTTAGCCAGCACATCAGTCAACTGATTAGCATACCGCTCATCATGCCAACCAAAACCAAGACCATGCACAAACTCATGAGCAGCAATCGCAATCAACCGATCACGCTCAGTCAACTTAAACCGCTTCTTAAACGACTTAGAATAACTGGCACGCTGCTCAACCACCACAGCAGGATTCAAATAATATACTTTCCCATAGTCACCCTGCTCATACGAAGCCTCAGTGGACGAAATACTACCATCATCAAACAAAAAACCAATGCTAAAACTAGCCTCATGATCAAACAACCGGTGCATCTCAAGCACCAGCCTACCCCAAATGCGGACCAACTTACTACTATAACTGCTAAACTGAGCAGAACCCGGATCAAAATGACCCGGTACCCTCAGATCAGTATCATTCTTAAGCACAAAATCAGTGCCAAGAGTAACCACCTTGCGATGAGCAACAGCAGTTGTATCGCCATCGGCATCACCAACAGCAAAACTAGGAGCACCACCCCAATGATCAGTAGTAGACTGCTGCTCAATAGCAGCATGAATCACCCGATTACCATCAACATCAACACCATCAATCAAAGGAGCAGCATCACCAGACGCACAAGCCACATTGCTATCAAGGCTCGGTTGAGATCCAACCACCTCAGCAACATTCACCCGATAATTAGACAACTTGCTGCCACTATAATGCACATAACGAGGAACAGCCGCCTTACGCAAAGCACTCCGCTTATCCACCGACAACTCAGTAATGAAATCAGACAAATTACCCTTATAAGGATAAACCAAACCATCCCTATTCGAAGTCAACACCTCATTACTAGCACCATGTAGTTCAACCACCACACACCGATCAAGACCAGTAGGGTAGGTGAACATAGGAATACCATTAATCCTCACAACCATAATATAACTGTGAGAACGGTTAGTATAAACAGTACCAAAACCCAGATTACGCCTCGGTTGACCCTTACGTAGAGCAGCAACAACCTGCTCACCATTGATAATGAACTTACAATCAACCTGGGCATACTTCAAGAAAACCCTAGCCTGGGCGACAATATCATCAACATGGTCACCCTCAATAGCGATAGTGCTCAAAGTGCCATCAACATACTCATTGTCACTAGTAATATCATAACTAGCACCACTACCCTCCACCCGGAGATCAGCAGAACAAATCTCGTACCTGCTATGGCAAAAATAAAGAATCTCCTTGGCCTTACCGAAACCGCCGGTAGTGCCATCGAAATTCTTGCCGCTGCCACCAAGAGAAAGCAGCTTGCCCGTAAGAACATCCTCAGTCATAGGTGTGCCATCATTGGCCACCTCGACCACGGTGTTGCCATCAACCAACTTTACATCAAGCCGAATATTACGGCTCGAACAGTCGATCGAGTTCTGAAAGAACTCCCTCACCAGAGCCCAACGCCAATTATCATAGTCATTGCGGCTCTTGGCGAAAAACTCGGGACCTATAGTAATTTGTCTAGCTGCCATCATCATCTCCTGTGAGGTTGTCTTGTACCCCACTGTGGCAGCAGCCCATGCCGAGTGAATATGCTATACTACCAACTCTGGCACATCATCAGAACAAAGTTCAAAAGCAGTATACGCAGCCAACAAACCCTGTTCAACTATCTCATCACTAGCAGCATCAACCGCCTGCTCCAATTCAACAACATCACTGAAAGGACCAATAATACTTGTCGACTCAACACGACCACGCTTAGTGACACCACAAACAGTACACCAAATCATCAATTATACCTCAAAATGTCATCCAACAGATCAATATCAAGACCAAAAGCCTCATGGCTACTATCCAAACCACTAGCAATCTTATTCAACCGATCATCATCCAACTTGCAAAACTCGCCCAACACCTTGTTGGTCCTAATCAAATTGACACGAGCAGCAATATTTTTCCTCAAAGCAGTGCGGGGAGTGACACTATCAACAGTAAGACCATAATGATCCATAATCCAGTTACACACCTCTTGATGCACACTCCAACCATCCTGGCTCAAATTCTCAACGCCATTCGCATCAAGCACCCACTTAATAGCACAACTAATCGACCCACCAGATGCCCATTTTTCTTTAGGAGCATCAACTACAGTATCAGCCCAAAAATCAGCAATAGCCAAAACTTGATGCTTGTCAAAATTGCTCAAAAAACAATCATAAACACTGGTCATATACCCCACAGCACCCGACACTTTAAGATCATGCTGCTGAGCATCAAACTTGGGAAGACCATTCAACTTCAAATTCATTCAATTGTTCCTCATCTATTAGATGCCACTCTTGATCATAATTCCTATGCAAATAATCAGCAGCCTCAATATCATCACGTGCCAATATCTGCTCAGCAACATGCCACCCGCTATCACCATGCTTGGCTATAATATACTTATTACCTATAAGCATCGCCATCCATTGGCTTAACATAATTTCCTCATTGGAAACGGGCTATGCTGCCCTAGATTGCCGGATCAAATGCTCAACATAAACAGCCTGCTGATTATCACCATCAACCGGCTGTTCACCCTGCAAAACCCTATCAACATCACCGCTCAACTGTGTGGCACTACTAAGAATCGCCTTCTCGGTATGAGTAAGATCCCTCGATTCAGCAACCGACCTCAAAATATCGGCCCACGACCTCAAGGCACCCCCACACTGTCTAAGCATAGCAGTATGCTCAATCATATTTCATCCTCCGGATCCACCTTGACCCACGCACTATGGACCTGCTTACGCCAACTGAGAATCATCCTCTTATCCATAGGGTGCTGAGCAATAGCAGCACTATAATCCAAAGCCTGCTCAGCCAATTTAAGAGCAATGACCAACTCAGCCACATGCTCATCTACCGCCAACTGATTATCCTGTGCCATAACACCCCCCGCAAATTAATTACGCCACCTGTCAACAAAATTCTGGGCCACCTCACGAGCATCCTGCTGAGACAGAATCGTCTCCAAAGTATCAATAATCGGCCCTAAAAGATCAGCAAGTTGATCATGTTCACCATCAATAAGACCCTCAAGAACCGCAATGTGATCCTCAAGGTCCGCTTTAGATACACTCATACCACACCCTAGTAAAAGAAAAAGGGCGGGGGGACCTAAGATCCCCCCGCCCCAAAGATCAACACTTAACGTAACGAGTGCAACTCGAACCCATCGCATCCAGGAACTGGCTCAGCCGAACCCGATCCTTGCCACAGATATCAGCAGCCCGATCAAGCGTACCCGGCTTAAACGAGGTCTTCTCCTTCGCAGAAATCAGCGAATCAGCCTGCTCATCGGTGAGAACCCGCTTCTCAACCATAGTGGCAATAGCCTGCTCCAGAGCCTGCTCAACATGTTCAGCCACACCTGGAATCGCAAAAATGGTCCTGTCGAACCCAAACGAAACCTCGGTGTAGAGCAGTTGCTCAACACGATCAGGACCCAGCAACTGATTGAGCACCTCAATCTGCTCATCCTTCACATTGTACTGACCACCACGGTCCTGCACAACATACGTCACCTTCTCGCCATCCTGATTCTGCACCACCATAGGGGTCTCAGGAGACACCCCAAGATCGCAGAAATCGCCAACATACTGCTCCTTGGCGTGCTTAGCAACCACAGTGGCAAACAACTTCTTTTTAGCAGCGATGGCCTTCTCCTGTGCCGACAGCTGGCACAGCTCATGAATAGCCTCACTTACCTTTTCACCCTGGTCACCACCAACAACCCAAGTAGTCGACTTCTTCGACTTAGCAGCGGGCTGAGAAGCAGCAGCAGAACGAGCCTTAGTGAACAAACCCATAATCAAATCCTCCTAAAATCGCCAATTCGCTCCCAGCCACCGTGGCCGGGCTTCGCTCAGCACCCTCTTGTGGCACCACCCAGTAGCTGGTGAATTAGCCACCGGCAACACCAATCACATCCCGCTCCAAACAAAGAAACCACCTATTCCTACCACCCACCCTACGAGCAATCACCTTACCCGCAATCGACTTAACCCACCCCTCGAACTCAACCACCCTATCCCCCACCATATACCTGACAACCAGGCGCTGCTCAAAATCGGTCATAACAATATCTCCTGTGGTAACAAATTGCACCCTACTGTGGCACACACAGCACCCCAGTGAATAGCCACACGAGCAAAAGGAGTATAAGCCACCCCACTCAATGTGGGGCAGGGGATCCCCCGCCCCTACCACGGTGGTATCAACCTATCATCTGAAAATAATCATATATAATATCGTCATCGTGAATATCAGAGGTTACAGAACAATGGGCATCAATGATAATCCCCCCTATTACTTGCCCTCTACAGACCGTATCCACTATACCGCCGAAAGTAGCCGCGCCGGTGATTGTAGCCAAAGTGTGTATTATTTGATCATCATTGTACCAATCATCACACGTAACTTCCAACCGATACACGGTATCCGACTTTCTGACCAAAATTGATGGGTGGTACGCTATTACTCGGCCCATAATTCACCCCCATCTAGCCAATGACACAGCAGAGTAGGAATACTACTCCACGTATTTGAGCAATAAAGATGATCAAAGCGAATCCACAACAATATATCTACCCTCCCCGAAGCCAAGATGCCATCCCCCGGAGCGAAACGAGTATCTTCGCTACTCTAGGATGGAGAGCACAATACAAGTACAACGACACACGACTACTCGTCAAAATCTGCCCCAACGGCGACATACAACTATGGAACCGCCACGCAGAAAGGTACCGAACATACCACCTGCCCGACCACCTACACGAGCAACTAGAACAGGTAGCCGTAAACCTAGGGCACATCCCAGGACACCTAACATTGCTCGACGGCGGCCTACTCGACCAGAAGCATAGGGCGATCAAGGATACCATCGTCATCTGGGACATGCTGGTACTCAACGACCAACACATGATCGGCACCAGTTACCAGTCGAGGCACGACGAGATACTGTCCATTTCCTCCATGGAAACGTGGAATTATCAGCATGATTCTCACGGTATTGTACCCTTCGGACACCTACTATCCGAGAATATTTTCACCCCGTTCAATATTGAACCCGGTCTTTGGGACGACGCCTGGAAAATCATTGAGAAGGTGAATCGTCCCTTTACTACCGGCGAACCAGAAGATAGCGATTATCAGTGTAGCCCTGTGCTTGAAGGATTGGTCTTCAAGGACCCCGATGGGCTACTTGAAATGGGTTTTAAGGAGCGTAATAATGATTCATGGATGATCAGGTCGCGTGTTCGCACAGGACGACACATGTTTTAGAATTATTCCATTTCCTCACAGGAAACATGAGGGGTAATAATTCACCGATACCCAGCACCGTGCAACAGTCAGTTAGTTAACACCAATCACTCTCAGGAGACATACACATGTCAACCACTTACACGATTGACGATAACACCTTCGCCCGACGTGAACAAGTTCGTTCACAGGGAGTCAAGAAATCATGGGAACAAGCACGAGCCCTACACCGAACATCCAGCAACCACCGATCCACCCCAGCAGTAGCCCGCAGCTTCCTGTCGACCATCTCAACAGAGGGTAAGAGCAACCAACAAATCCTTAAAGAATACGATACATTTATCGGTGGTTACAAAAGCCAACGCAAAAAGCGACGAACGAAACGAACCACCACCAGCCAGCGGATGCTCGATGTCCGAACATCCACACCATCACCAGTCGACCAACTCATTCTCATCAAGAACTTCATGAGAACCAACAACATCGACATCCACGAGATGAAGAACCTAGTCGATTGCCTCGAAAAAATCCAAAGAAACTAAACCACACCCCCTGAAACCCCGGCAGAATAACCCCTACTACCTGCCGGGGTTTCACTGTATATAATAACAACCCAACCATTTCCTACAAGGAAACAAAAACCATGAAAGACCGCTTCGACCTAGAAAACGAAATATACCAAATATCCAACATAGCCGATCACATCCACAACCTACTAGAACACCAACACCAATTAAACGAAGACGAACAATTCAACACACTAATCGGAATAGCCCAAATACTCCGCAACCAATCAATGACACTCTTGGACACCATGTGCCAAGTACTAAAAATAGACAAATACCACCCCAAATACAACAACCAAGACCCAAATTACTCCCAGGTTGAGCACGAAGTAGAACAAGAAATAGAAGAACAAATAGAACCAGTTGAAGAAGACCCCAATACCGATCCAGGGCCATTACGTACAGATAACATTGGCAATATATGGGGAAGTACTCAACAAATAGAATCCTATTTCAACAATTCCGTTCAATCTGCTAAAAAAGCAACCAATAACGAATAGAATTTTCTAAATATATCTCCGAGGCCTTCCTTGGTATCTTCTCGGGGTCTCTAGCGTGCGAGTGTTTAGATAAAGGGGGAGGGCTCGCAGGCTTTTTTCGGGCCTTTTTATATTGTTGGGGATTATTTTTTGTTGTTTTTCTCTTTTTGGGACTTTTTTTTGGTTACTTTTTGGTGGGTTGTTTTATTTGTGGTTGGTTATTAGCTTAAGTTATTGTAGTCCGTATCTTCCTTTAGTGGCTTCATAATTATTGTTCACTTCATCTGCTGATAGCTCTTTACCATAGATTCTTACTATGCTTGTATAGCCTGTGCTTCCGTATTGTGTATCAATGGTTGCTTCTACATTTTTATTTACAGCGAAAGGTCTGGTACTACCTGGGCCTAGGGGATTTCTAGCAGATACGCTTGTGGACGCTACTTGTTGTCCATTTCTGTATATTCTCATTCTTGAATTGGTTCTGGATCCGGTGCCGACAATATGGTACCATTGATTGGTAGTCCATCCTGATGAGTATAAGA